>Ga0255057_10000541_pt1 | contig 21564 bp, 26 predicted proteins | sample Cases_109_6_MG_FD_189022 | JGI IMG/M metagenome (GOLD analysis project Ga0255057, IMG submission 189022) | Seawater microbial communities from Amundsen Gulf, Northwest Territories, Canada - Cases_109_6 | ecosystem: Environmental > Aquatic > Marine > Gulf | place: Canada: Northwest Territories... | reverse complement strand
CAGCGCTCTATTGGGGGGAGGGCTCGGAAACCAACCGAAGTCTGGAGCTTGCCAACGCTGACCCGCGAGTTCGCCGCGTCTTCATCGCCTGGACCACCCGCTACCTCGATCCGGATCCAGAGTTTGTCCTGGCACTGAACCTCCACGCAAACAACGATGAACCCGCAGCCCGCCTGTTCTGGCAGGAAGAGCTTCGGCTCGGATCGGCTGACTTCAACAAATCATTCGTCAAGCCCGACGGAACGGGCCATCGCAAGAACCACCTGCCGTACGGGGTGTGCCGGGTGCGACTCCGCCGGAGCACCGACGCCTTCTTCAAGGTGTTGACCTGGATAGACGTGTTAGCCGACCGTTGGCCGTGACCACCAACCACGCCCACACTAATCTCCCAACTGGGTCGCTAGCTCAATCTGGCTAGAGCAACGGATTCTTAATCCGTAGGTTGTGGGTTCAAATCCCACGCGACCCACCCGCGGGTGTAGCCGAACTGGTATAGGCGCCAGATTTAGGATCTGGTGGGTTTTTCCCATTGGGGGTTCGAGTCCCTCCACCCGCACCATTAGAAATAGCAGAAAACAACAGCGTTTTCGAAGTATTACTATGCTCCTCGAAGTTGATGTCACGCTATCAGTAGGCCGCTTCATCCACTGCATCGATGATGCGCCGAGCCCGTTACCAGATAGGCAATCTGACGTAGGTGTACCGATCGGTTCGCGGCGCTCGATATGTGTGGCGACTTCAGGTGGTCATTGCAACGTTTCGGCGAGCTTGTCTGATGGTGTCATCCCGATGAGGGTTTGTCGAGGGCGGGTGTCAACTCGAGGCATGGGTGGCAGCGTCTTTCGCATAGTTCAGCTTGGAGGTGACCTGTGGCAACACGTGGAAGAACTGGAGATGACCCGCGTCGGCACCAACACTGGCTTCTGCACGGTGGGCATTTTCGGCAGTAAAGACCGGATGGATTACACCATTATTGGGAACGAAATGAACTAGGCGTCAAGACTGGAGTCCAGCTCTGAGTTGGGCGGCATGTTGATGTCCCACGAGACGTACTCCCTAGTGAAGGACACCGTTGCGGCCGTGGAGCAGGAACCTATGACAGTCAAAGGCTTCGCCAAACCGGTCCGCAACTACAAGGTAGTGGGTGCCTATGAAGAGTCGGTTAAAGAAGGCCGCCTTCTCCACAAGGAGAAGGACGGAGTCAAGCTTGAGGTGAATTGGGGGCGGCAGGACAAGGCAACTGCCATCGAGGCAATCGAGGGCTTCCTCGCCGGGTTAGAAGCCTGACACCCCCGCACTCCGATTCTGGCTGGGGCGGACCAGCGTCTCGGAATAGCATGAGGCGCTATACGTGAAGCAAGCATCCTCCGGCGCTCACTGATACCGCCGAGAGAAAGGAAAATTTGATGGCCGATTTGTCCCAGCGGGACCTATACCTGCTCGTGAACCTTCGACAGTCTCCCCTCTGGCTGACCGGTGTGAACCTCGCCGGCGCTCGAATGCACCGGATCGACCTCACGCAGGCAGATCTTTGGCATTCCAACCTCAGTGGCGCCGACCTGACGATGGCGAACCTGAACTCAGCCCATTTGGACCACGCCGACCTGTCCGGAGCGGATTTGGGGGGTGCAGATCTCGGCTATGCCTCACTCATCCAAGCCGATCTCCGTGGGGCCAACCTCGAGGGGGCCAACCTGGAAGGCACGGCCTTGGGGAGTGCCCATTACGACTCCACCAGCCGCTGGCCCAAGGACTTTGACCCGGCGGAGGCGGGAGCGACATTGGTGGATGGCCACCCGCGTTCCTGACAGTCCCAGAGTCCCATTTTGAAGCCGTTCCGGGCCCGTTCTCCGTTTGGCTTGGCCTGGAGATCCGGCCAGGAGGGGTCGCCTGCTATCGTGCTCGATTCGGATGGCGGCAGTGACGCACACACGTGTGTCTTCATGCGTGCTCCTGAGGGCCGTGCCTGCGCCTGCGTTATCTGTTGAGGAGGATCGATGCTCGTGGTTTCCATTGCCCAAGCCGATGTCGAGAGTGCGGAAAAGGCCCATATCTTTGCCGCCTGGTCCAACCTGGTCACAGGAGAACGACCCCAGGGGCTGATGGACTGCTACGTGCTTGAGGGCGATGCTGTTATCCAGGTTGTTGGGGTGTGGGAAAACGCCGAAGCCCATAACCGGGCACTCCACGAGGAAGCGAACCACCCCGCATTCGTCGTGTTCGAGGCCGCCGGTGTGGAGACTACGCACACTGTCCACAAAGTCGTAGGTTCGCTCGAGGGGTGAAAACACCCCTGCTACCGCTGAAGCAACCGCGCGTAACCGGCTGGACGGGATGATGTGCGGTCTATGCCGAACGATTCGAAGACGCGGGCGGCTTGGCCGCTTGTAGAACCCCATGGCCTATGGTCCAGGTCAAGGAGCGGTGCGCTTCGTCACATGCGACACCCGCAGCCTGCCTTGTTGATTGACGGTGCCCACGTATTGCTGGGAACCGGAACGCACATGCAGAAGCCACTCGTCCGCTGGTTCGAAATCGATGTCGACCGAGTCGATAGCGCCTGCATCGGTTGCGAAGTGAGATTCAAGCACGAACAGGAAGGCGTCTTTGGCCACAGCATCCGAGATATGGGGCTGAGCACCCATGTCAGACGGACCCCGCGGCTTTGCCCAGGTTTCGAGCAGGGATGAGACGGCGTGAAGATCGGTGATCAATCGCGCCGCTCCTTTTGTTGTGCGGGCGACAATGTCGAGGACAGCCCCCTCATCGACGCGGAACGTGAGTCGGTTCCCCTCGCCTCCCGGAGTCGAAAGCGCACGCTCGAGCTCGGCAGGCCATTCTTGTGGAGGCTCCCAATCCACGTCGGCAACCTCCATGAGCCAAGCGGCCGAAGGCTCGGCACTCTCTGGCGGCCGGTGAAGAACGTGAAGCCGCACGCGATCGAAGGATCCTGTGACGGGCGTTGGGTCATTCTGCATCCGGAAACAATAGTGGGGGGAGGCTAGGGCCGCCGGTGAGCGCAAGTGTCGACATGGCAAAGCTGGCACCGCTGAGGAGGAGTTGGGCGTACCAGACGCGCACATATCGAGCGGCCTAACCCCGCTAGATAGTGACGGTTATGTGCGGGGGCGGTATTTGCCTCCGCGGGTACTGAACTTGATTGTGTCGGCTGGTCCCCACTTGAGTTTCCGAAGCACGTCTATCCAACTACTACGAGGATCAGTCTTCTTCGTCAGAGCGATCATCGAGGGCCGCGAGCGCAGCCCGGAGGGCACGCTTTGCGTCTTCCGCCTCGTCAGCCGAGATCGTCGTCGGGTCAATGTCGAGATTGAAGCCGGTGCCGGAGGGCTCGATCGACACACCGGATTGATCCAGCTCTTCAAGAGGTCCGATGACCTCGTAGGTGCGCAGCTCGTGGGCGACTCCCTTCACCATTATGCCGCCCATGGGGCGACAGTGGATCTCGTCCTTCACGAGCGTGAACGTGTCGTGTGTGATATGAATCTGATCCTGCACTGCAGCCGCTTCGAGGCGGGCCGCCACGTTCACCGGCCCACCGACGATGGTGTAGTCCATCCGATCATCGGAACCGAAGTTGCCGACGGTGCAGTACCCGGTGTTGATCCCGATGCGGACGTGCAGGTCAGCTGATCCCGAGATCTTGATCCATTCCTGGCGCAGCTCTCGGATGCGTTCACGCATTGCCAACGCCATGCGAACACACGCGAGCGCGTCTTCCTTGCGGCCTGCCGTGTCGGGATCACCGAAGAAGATCATGATCCCATCTCCGATGAACTTGTCGATGGTCCCTCCGTATTCGTCAGCGATCACGGCCATATCACTGAGATACGAGTTCAAGAGTTCGCTGACTGGTTCGGCTTCAAGTCGGTCGGTGAGGTCAGTGAACCCTTGGATGTCGGAAAAGAAGACGGTCAATTCTTTGCGATACGATTCGACCTTCACATCCCTGCGGCCTTCGAAGATCGAGTCGTAGACCTGCCGAGACAGATACTTGGCGAGCTTCGCCGACAGCGCCTCCAACTGTTCGTTCTTCTCGTTCAACGAGTCGCTGGCACGTTGGAGGTCTGCCTCGGCCTTCTTCCTTTCGGTGATATCTCGAATGATCCCGATGAAGAGCCGTTCATCCTCGGCTGCCCATGTCGCGAGCGACAACTCGATCGGGAATTCGCGTCCGCCCTTTTTGAGGGCCGCAAGCTCGACAGTCTTTCCGATCACACGGTGTTCACCTCCGCCAGCTACGCGACCGATGCCGTTCGAGTGCTGGGACCAGAACCGCTCGGGAATGACCGCAGTCAGGGGCTGACCAACCATCTCGTCGCTCGTGTAGCCGAACAGCTGTGACGCGTGAGAGTTCCACAGTACAACCCGGCCCTCCCCGTCAACGGACACGATCGCATCGTTCGCCGAACGAAGGATCGCTTCCAAACGCTGCTGCGAGTGTTCGATCTTCGTCTCCATCGCGACACGTTCACTCACGTCACGGATGATCCCGCTGAAGTACCTATCGCCATCTTCCAACCAGGTCCCAAGTGTCAGCTCGATCGGAAACTCTGTGCCGTCCCGCTTGACCCCTGCCACTTCCACGGGCTTTCCGATGATGCGGGTTTCGCCCGTGGACACGACCCGTGAAATTCCTTCATGGTGCGCATCGTGGAAGCGGTCCGGGATCAGAATCGTCAACGGTTGACCGATGACCTCATCTGCTTGGTAGCCGAACATCGCAGTTGCCCCACCGTTCCACGAAATGATATCGCCGGAAGCGTCTGCAGCAACGATGGAATCCGTGGTGGTTTCGACGATGGACTGAAAAACTTTGTTCTTGTTCGTCGTCACGGGCGAGATTCTACTTCCGAGAACCCTCGGCGCCCTACATCCGACGCGGATCCGTACTTGGTGGCGAGTTGAATCATCGAGACGGTTGGGATCGCACACCCGAAGGCACTCGAAGCGATCAGCCGGCTCGCTGGGGCTCACCTCAGCGAGCCGACCAGATGGCCTCGCACATAACGGCAACACTCAGTGTCATGCTTGGGGTTGGCCCGGCGGGTTGGTTCTGCATAACGGCGCCCACGGTTTTTCCCATTGGGGGTTCGAGTCCCTCCACCCGCACCTTCCTTTGAGCGAGCGCCTCCTCAGCTACTCGAGGCCCAGCTCTCGCTCCTCTTCAACCCGGGGCTCGAGTTTTCGATCCTGGATGGTGCGGACACAGGAATTCCAACGCAAGATGGAGAGGTCGTTGCCCGCGGGCCGAATAGCGGCCGCCCGCTCATACCAGTCCATCGCATCCCGGAAGCCTTCGTAAGCGAACCCCCGGGCCGGGCCCCGATTGAGAAACGCCCGCGCCTCGCGCTCGGAGATGATCCCCGCGTAATAGGCACGCTGATACTCATCCTCAAGTCCGTCCAGGTGCTCACGGGCGGCCCGGGGCGAGCTGACCGAAGTGCTCTGCCCGAACTCATCGGTGAGGGCGAGGATGAGCGTGACAATCGCCCGCTGGTTGTCTGGCTCGACCGCCAGAATATCCCGGCATATGCTCTTCGCCAGAGCCGGCTGCTGGAGAAGCCGGTAATGCTCTGCCATTTCCACCGCGGCGGGAAGACCGTCCTGCGTGATCTCTTTGAGCTCGAAATCGTCCGGTTCTACCGACGCTTGCATTACCAGGCCACTCTACAGTCGGAGGACGAACCACCCGCACACGCCGGTACCGATGGTCGCCAATCCATAGAAGAGCCATGCCCGCCGCCCCAGCCATGGAAAGCCCAGATCCACCAGGGCATACCTGAAACGGTGAGCTCCGTGAAAGAGGCTCAGCGACACCAGCAGGAACAGGTAGGCACGGCCCAGGGGATGCCGCACAGCGTCGAGGAGCTCCTCCTCATCGAGCCAGTCGGCCGCCACCGCGATGCTGGTCAAGAACACGGTCACCGGCATGAAAAACGCCGACATGACCCCCCCGGCCGAAAACAGCAGCCACCACAGCGGCGTTGCCGGTCTGGATTCGGCGGTCACTTCAACACCAGCCATGCCAGCACCGCCGACGCTACAACCCAACCCAGGTAGTTGGCGCCGGCGATGAGCCGGGGGTCGACTTGCTCGTCGTCCCGCCAGAGCACCAAAACCTTCGGGGTGAGATTGATCCACGTGATCGAATGAAACAAGAGAGCGGCCAACACGATCGCGTGTAGCACCAGGCCGACCGGACTATCGAGAGCATCGAAGAGCCCGGAGAAGGAGCCGGGATCATCAGCCCGCCAGATCACCACCATGAGGAAAAGGGCATAGGCCACAACGAACACGCTGGTGAGCTCACGGAGCATGAAGACCAGGTAGGTTCGCTTGCGCAGCCACCACGTGGCCGGCAGCTTGCGAACGTAGTGCCTATCCACCGGGCAGCAGCATCGATTTGACCCAGTCGGTGGCGTACGAGAGCTTCGCCATCTGGATGGCGCCGGCCGGATCGACCTCCTTGGGACACACCCGGGTGCAGTCGCCAACGTACGTGCACTCCCAGATACCCTCATGACTGGTAACGACGTTCGCTCGTTCGGCCTTTCCTCCATCGCGTGAATCGAGGTTGTAGCGCTGGGCCAGCGCCAGCGCCGCCGGGCCGATGAAGGTCTCGTCGAGCCCGTAGACGGGGCACGCTGAGTAGCACAGCATGCAGTTGATGCACATGCTGAACCGCTTATAGGTGGCCAGTTCGCCCGGCGATTGCAGGAACTCGCCTTCTTCGATTGGCTTGGGATCGGCGGGCATGAGCCACGGCTTCACGGTGGGCAGCGTGTCCATGAAGTTTTCCATGTTGATCACGAGGTCACGAGCGACCGGGAAGTGGGCGAGCGGTTCTATGCGAATCGGCTCGGGGTGAAACTCGTTCACAAAGGTCTCGCAGGTGAGCCGTGGCTCACCGTTGACCATCATGCCACAGCTCCCGCACACTCCCATCCGGCACGCCCACCGGAAGCTGAGGGTGGCGTCGACCTCTGCCTTGATGTGGTTGAGAGCGTCAAGCACCACATCGTCGTCCCGATATGGAATCTCGTAGCGCTGAAAGCGCGGCTCGGTTTCCTCGTCGGGGAGAAAACGGAAAACATCCATCACCACCGGTCGACCCGACAGGTCCGAATCAGTCGGTGCCATAGGTTCGCTTCCCGGGGGGCCAGCGGGTTATCACGACGTCGCGGTAGTCGATCCTGGGGTCGCCGTCGGTCTGGTAGGCCAGCGAGTGGTTGAGGAAACGCTCATCATCCCGCTCGGGGTGATCGGTGCGCTGATGGGAGCCCCGCGACTCCGTCCGGGCGAGGGCGCTGTGCGCAATCGCCTCTCCCACATCCAACATGCACTCCAATTCGAGCGCTGCGGTCAATTCGTAGTTGAAGGTCCGGCTCGTATCGGTCAGCTTCACGTTCTCGAAGCGCTGCTTCAAGTTTCGGATCGTGTCACAGGCCTGTTGGAGAGAGGACTCGTCACGGAAGATGCCGGCCCCTTCCTCCAGTGCGTCGCCAAGGCTCGACCGCAGCCCGGCGACTGTTTCGCCTCCACCGGCTCCGGGCGACAGCCATTCCGTAATACGCTGCCTCTGGGCTTCCTGCCCGGTCCGTAACGCAGCCAGCGAAACGTCCGGGGTTTCGCCGGCAAAGCGGGCGGCCGACCTGGCGGCTCTGGCGCCGTACACCAGCAGCTCCGTCAGGGAATTCGAGCCGAGCCGATTGGCACCATTGACGCTGACACAAGCACACTCGCCGGCGGCAAAGAGCCCCGGCTGCAATGTCCGGGCCTCCACGTCGGTATCGATTCCCCCCATCATGTAGTGGACCACGGTACGCACCGGAATGGGCTCGGTGACGGGGTCGATTCCAACGTAACGTACGGCCAGTTCCCGCACCATCGGGATCTTTCTCGTGATGGTCCGCTCACCAAGGTGTGTCAGATCGAGGTTGACGTAGTCGCCGTGCGGTCCCTCGATCGTGCGCTCCTTCTCCCGCTCGTGGATAAACGCCTGCGACAGACGGTCACGAGGGCCTAGCTCCATTGTTCGCTTTTGCGGGTGGTTGGGATCGTCAAGCTCGAGGGGCTCGCCGAGGTCGTAATCCTGCAGATATCGGTAGCCGTCCCGATTGACGAGGACGCCACCTTCTCCCCTGGCGGCCTCGGTAATCAGGATGCCGGTCCCCGGCAACCCGGTCGGATGATATTGGACGAACTCCATGTCCTTGAGTGGAACCCCGGCCCGGTAGGCGAGGGCCATGCCGTCGCCGGTCTTGATGTTCGAATTCGTCGTGAATGGGTACACCCGCCCGGCCCCACCGGTGCAGAGGATGACGGCTCTGGCGCCGATGGCGTGCACTTCGCCGCTTTTCAGCTCGATAGCAGTCACCCCGTGGGGCCGGCCATCCTCCAGCACCAGGCTCGTCACAAACCATTCGTCGTAGCGGACGATGGAGTCGAACTTCAGCGAGGTCTGGAAAAGGCTGTGGAGCATGTGAAAACCCGTCTTGTCGGCCGCATACCAGGTCCTCTCGGTTTGCATGCCGCCAAAGGGCCGCACAGCAACTTCGCCGTCCGGCTCCCGGCTCCAGGGACACCCCCAGTGCTCCAGTTGGATCATCTCGGCCGGTGCCTCCGACACGAGCACCTCCACCGCGTCCTGATCCGCCAGCCAATCCGAGCCGGAGATGGTGTCGTACGCGTGGTCATCCAGTGAGTCGTTGTCCTTGATCACCGCCGCCGCTCCGCCTTCGGCCGCGACGGTGTGGCTGCGCATCGGGTAGACCTTCGAGATAACGCCGACCGAGATCTCCGGGTAATCCTCGGCGATGGCGATGGCAGCCCGGAGGCCGGCTCCGCCGCCTCCAACGATGAGAACATCGTGCACCGGCACGTCCACTAGTGGTCTGCCGCGCAAATAACGTGCACAGGAATTGTGTGGCGGCGCACTAAGAACCCTCACCGAGCATGGAACGATCGTAGTCGCCAGACCGCAGCGCTCCCGTCCCGGACCCTTCACGACCGGGTACGCTTACCATTCTCCCTGTTGCGAAAGACCGGTGTCCGGCGAGCCGACTGAAGATGGGCGAGAGAGTCAAATGAAGCTCCAATTGTTCAAGACCTTGTGGGGTGCAGTCGGAGCCGGATCTCCTCATCCGACATTGAAAGAAGCAATCCCAGCCGTAGCCGCCGACGGGTTCGATGGCGTTGCCTTCGCGCTCATAGCCCATCAACTAGAGCCCCGGATCGGGTCCCTCCAACAGCTGCGGGAGCTGTCTAACGAACATGGTCTCGGCATCGCCACGCTGGTCCAGACGTCTGGAGATACCGTTGAAGACCACCTCAAACGGCTCCGATCAGAGTTCCAGGAAGCAGCTCCCCTGGAAAGCCGCCACTTGATCTGTCACGGCGGTCGGGACGCATTCGATGATGGCCAGGCAGTGCAATTCTACTCCGAGGCTCTCAAGATGGAGGACGACCTCGGACTCACGGTGGCCCATGAGACGCACCGCTCCCGGATCCTCTACAACCCCTGGACCACTGCCCGCATGCTCGAGCGATTCGAGAACCTCAAGCTGGCCCTGGATCTCAGCCACTGGGTGGTGGTGGCCGAGCGCCTGATCGACGATCAGCTTGACATCATCCGCGCCGCAGCTGCGCGCACCATCCACATCGATGCCAGAGTCGGATATCCGCAAGGGCCGCAGGTGCCCGACCCGAGAGCACCTGAATGGGCCGAAACATTGGAGAGTCACCTGCGGTGGTGGAACATGGCCTGGGATGAGCAGGAGGTGGCAGGCCTGCCCACCAGCACAGTCGTTCCGGAGTTTGGCCCGCCCCCATACCAGCAGACGCTCCCTCACACGGGCGAGCCCACGGCAGATCTGTGGGAGGTCGTCGACTGGATGGCCCAGCTCCTGCGAGTTCGGTTCGACGCCCGACCCGATCGATAGGTGGACGGCCTGCCAATCCGACTCAGAAGAATATTGCGCCCACTACCAGCAAAACGAGACCGCCCAGCCCCGCCCCCAGCAACGCGGCCGGAGACACGCGGTCTGGCAACCTGACGGCCAGGAACGGGTCCAGGGCTGTGACTAGACCGGCCAAGAGAGCGGCGCCGGCAACAGTGGCCAGTAATGCAACCAGTAACCATGGCCACAGCGCGCCGAGCACCGCAAGAGCCGCAGCCGCGACGACAACCGGCCGGCCACGACGGGGGATACGCTCCCACCCTTCCTGAACTTTCGCCGCCCAGCTTCGGAGCGTCGAACGCCGATGCAGCTGCGCCCTTCGTAATGCCTGAGCAAACTCATCCTGGTTCGCCGCCATGAAAACAAGCTCGTCATCACCGTCTCGAAGATGCAGCCCGTCGCGCCGGAGATCGAGATCGACCTCGCCCAGATCCCATTCCCCGATGGCCACGGTCCCCGCCACAATTCGCAGCTCATCCGCGGAGGTCGCCGCGCTTGCGCTCACTTCCCCGGTCTCGCCGAGCAGCGTCACCGTTCCAAGAAATTCCTCCACACTCAATCGTATCGGACAATCCAGCAAATTCGTTGACCCGCGCGCGGGGAGACCCGGCCTCGAGACCCATCCAGGCCCACGTCAAACGGACAATGCCCATCCAGAGAGACCGCGAAAACTAACATAAGCTGCATCGCGACCCGATAGATAGGTACATGCGGTATCTCGAGATCCTTTTGCTTGCGCTCAGCGCCCTCTGGTTTCTGCTTCCTGGATTCACCAGTATTCGAGGCTGGAGACAAGGCCTTGGATTCCTCGTCGCCGTCAGTGTGCCGTGGCAACTCGCCCTCGAGGGCTATCGGTGGCAGATGGTTCCCGGCTATGTGCTGGCAGTCCTCATCGGGATTTACACCTGGTGGGACTTCATCGGGCCGCCGGCCGAGCTTCGTCCCGAGATCCCCGGTAGACGCATCGGACGGGCACTTGCAGGCCTGGTCGGCGTTGTGGCACTGGCGCTGCCCATAGTCCTTCCGGTGCCCCGGCTTCCCACTCCCGGCGGGTCGTTCGCGGTAGGAACGTTCTCGCTCCACCTCGTGGACGATGCCAGAGAAGAAACGTACGGACCCAACCCAGGAGGCCCCCGCGAGTTGATGGTGCAATTCTTCTATCCCGCCGAGCCAGGGCAGGACGCCGAAACCGGGCCGTGGATCGAAGACCTCGACGCAGTAGGGGTCCAGCTCGCCAAGTACGTCGAAGTGCCGTCCTTCGCTTTCGACCATCTGGGGCTCACAGACACCCACACATATCCGGACGCTCCAGTCTCGGAGGCCTCCGCCTCCTATCCCGTGGTCATTTACTCCCATGGCTGGCGGGGGTTTCGGACGGTTAACTTCAACCAGGCGGAAGCTCTGGCCAGTGAGGGCTATGTGGTCGTGACCATCGACCACACCTACGCCTCCACCATGACCGTGTTCCCCGGCGGTCGCGAAGTGGCAGTCGATCCCAACGCTCTTCCCGACGAGGACGTTGTCGGCCCAAAGCGGTTCCTCGAGGCCGGCCGGCGTCTCAACGAGGTGATGACGGCCGACCTCGACTTCGTTGTGGATGAGCTGGCAGAGATAAACCGGGGTAGCCGCTCGACCACGCTGGCCCAGCGGCTTGACATGGACCGGGTGGGACTATTCGGCCATTCGGCGGGTGGTGGCGCCGTGGTGTCGTTCTGCGCAACCGACCGCCGCTGCAAAGCCGGCATCGGGTTCGATCCCTGGGTGGAGCCCGTCGATCCCGTAGTCATTGCCCGCGGCCTCCAGGTTCCTTTCGGATTCGTGCGCAGCGAGCAATGGACCCACCACGACAACGAGCCGCCACTCCGACGACTCTTCGACAACGGTGGGCCTGATCAGTATTGGCACGCCATCTCGGGGACCGAGCATCGCGACTTCGTTTTCGTCCCTCTCCTCAGCCCCGTCGGTGGGCTATTGGGGATCCAGGGATCAATCGATTCGGGTCGACTGGTCGATCTCCTCGACAACCACCTCGCCGGTTTCTTCGGGCAATACCTGATGGGCGAGGACACCGGATTTCCGGACAGCACCGTTCTCGAATTCGAGGAACTCATTGCCGCCCCGGCCAGTCCTTAGTGCTCTGGCACTAGTGTCCTGTGTCGTAAGTTTGTGCTGATATCGCCGAGCACTCGGCGTTCATGGCAAGGACGCAGGACGAAGGCATAGTGGGGCTACGTCGAGGACGAGGACGCAGCCAGGGGCGTCGAGGGCCGGCAAGATCTGTGCAGGACTTGCGACTCGGGACACTAGCCCCACCACCCCGCCAGAGCAGTGTGCGCCTGGCTCCCGAATCGGACTAGCTGCTGGGATTCACCCCCGAGGATGTTGAGAACACCGTTGAGATAGAGCGCCGGCGTCTCGGATCCGTCGCCATTCCAATCTCCGACTACCGGCTGGGCCGAAGTGACCGGGACCGACCACGATTCTCCATCGGCGGTGGTGAGCAGTCCTGTCTCCGGGTCGAGTACGGCGACGCTGTCGACACCATCGCCGTCCCAATCCCCCGCCAGCGGAATGCTGGCACTCCCACCTAGATCGAAGGTGACGTCGGAGAAACCAAACGTGTTCGAGTTGCGCAGATAGAACCGGCCCTCACCACCGCGAAAGATGCCGACCGAATCGACGCCGTCGCCGTCCCAGTCGCCGCACACCGGCTGGTCGGTTGGAATGCCGAAGTAGAAATCGAGGTCGGCAAAGCCGATGGTGTTCGAGTTACGCAGGTATACAAAACCGCTGTAAGGGCGATAGAGGCCCACCGTGTCCACCCCGTCACCGTCCCAGTCGCACATCATCGCCAGGTCGCCGGGTACTCCGTAGTAGAAGTCGTACCCTGCACCTTCCCCCAGTCGCAGTGTCCAAACTCCTCGTCGGGGATCGTGCAAAGCAACCTGGGCTCGCGGCGACAGAGTGGTCAGCTGTGCCGTGTGAGCAGCGCTGCGGTTGCCGGATCCATCGACGGCGGTGACGACTGCTTCGTAGGAGCTATCCGGCTCGAGGCCCACGATTGTTGCCGTCGAACCGTCGACGGTCATCTGCAGTGTCCCGTCGATGGCGACCTCATAGGAGACCGGCCCGCTGTCGGTACCCGGATCCCACACCAGAGTGGCACTGGTGGCTTCCACTCCCTGGACCCAGACCGGACCTGCGAACTCGGGGGCGGTGGAGTCGTGCAATTCAACGGTGAACGTTCCCCCCCTCTGTTCGACAACGGCCAGCCTCCAGCCGTTAATCAGCTCAATTTCCTCGCCTACGCCAAACACATGAGCGTAGGAACCGGATTCTGCCGGGTATTGCTGCACCCGCCGGGAAAGGCCGAAGCATGGAAACGGGCTGTCGCAGGCCTCAGGACGTTGGTCGAGCACATGCACGGTCACGCCCGCCGCTGGAAGGCCGGCGTCGTAACCCTGCTGGACCCTGGCATCAACCACCGTTAACCAGCCCTGCTCACCGTTGGGAATCATCAGCAGTTGATCGCCGGCACTACCGACCGCGGCCACCGTATAAGTGCCGGGCGAAGTGATGTACTCGACGTCGTACGGCTCGATCCAGCCGGCGATGTAGCGATTGAGGCCCAGCGTTCCCATGAGCTTGGTGCGGTCTCCCGCCTTGCTCATCACGTCGATCGGGTTGTCGTACTCGGCCCAGGTCCCCGAGGCGGCGCCGCTGAAACTATGCCCGAAGTGAATCGTGTGCCCCAGCTCATGGACCACGGTTACCAACCGCGGGTTGGCACCTACCACCGCATGGGCGCCAACAGTCAGGGTGCGGTAGTTGTCGGGATAGGTCTCCGGCGAATCAGGGCACAGGCCTTCATAGGGGCACCAGATCCCACTCTGGGCACTGCCGCCGTTGGCGGCCTCGTCGGTGATGATGAGCGCACCGTTGGGTTGGGACGTCACACTTTCGCTGACCGAATTAGCGCAGCTACCGTTCTCGACCACGGCTCCACCGGCACGAAAGACAGGCTGGTAGGCACCTTCCGACATCCACTCGTAGACGGAACCCACAGTGGTGTTCAGCGTCGCCACGGCATAGCCGAGGTTCACAGCGGTGGAACCCTCCGGCGTATCGCACAGCCAGACCTCCCAGACGTCTTCGCCCATAGTGTGCATGCGCAGCTCGGAACTGCCGGCGATGACACCGAGTGGTTCCCAGCCATAAACGTCGTCGCCCAACGCGGCGAGGTTCGTAGCGGTTGCTGCCCCCCACGGAACCAGGGCAGCCCCGATGAACACAGCGAGAAGCATCTCCCGCCAGACCCGCCGCCGGGTCGTGTTAGCCATACCATCAAAGTACTCAAAGTGGGGCGCATTGCCCACGCAAAGTAACTAGGCCGGGATGGCTACTTCCTGAGTGCCTCTGCCAGGGCCGCCAGGGCGCGAGCGCGATGGCTGATCTTGTTCTTGGCCCCTTCCGGAATCTCAGCCAGGGTCTGGTAATCGAACTCGGCCACTTCGAAGATGGGGTCGTAACCGAACCCCCCCGCTCCCCGCCGGGACAGGGCGATGCGACCCTCGAGGATGCCCTCGGCCAGTGTGGAGGATCTGTCGGGCCGCACCAGGGCTACGGCAGTCCGAAAAGTCGCTCGACGATCCTCAAAGCCACCTAGGTCGGACAACAGCTTGGCGACGTTGTCTGCGTAGGTGGCGTCGGGGCCGGCGAAGCGGGCGGTGTGGACTCCGGGAGCGCCTCCCAGCGCGGCTACTTCGAGGCCGGTGTCATCAGCCAGGGCGCTAACACCCGTTGCCTCAACAACCGACCGGGCTTTGTGGAGTGCGTTTTCCTCGAGGGTCTCGTACGGCTCCTCGACGTCTGGCCAGTCCAGCCCCCGCACCACTTCGAATCCGTTGGGGAGCATGGCGAGCACTTCTTCCACTTCCCGGATCTTGTCCGGGTTCTTGGAGGCCACCACGACCCTGCTCAGCCCGCCACCGCCTTGCGCTGCAGGTCGATGAGCTGCCCGATGCCGGCCGCCGCCGCGTCTACCAGCCCATTGAGATCATCCCGGGTGAAAGGAGCGTGCTCGGCGGTGCCCTGCACCTCGATGAGGCGACCGGAGCCAGTCATGACCACGTTGAAGTCGACGTCGACGGAAATGTCCTCCGGGTAGTCGAGATCGAGAAGCACCCGGCCGTCGCGAACGCCGACGCTGACGGCGGCGCAGTGGTCGAGCAGCGGATCGGCCTCGCAAAGCCCTTGCTCACGGGCGGCCGCTAGAGCGTCATGAAGGGCGATCCAGGCCCCGGTGATGCTGGCGGTGCGGGTGCCGCCGTCGGCCTGGAGCACGTCGCAATCCACGCGTACCGATATTTCGCCAAGCTTCTCCAGGTCGACCACCGCACGCAGGGAACGCCCGATGAGACGCTGGATCTCCTTGGTGCGACCGCCGTTGACCGAACTGCGCGAGATGCGCTCAACCGACGACCCGGGCAGCATCGAATACTCGGCCGTCACCCACCCCTTGCCGGTGTCCTTCAGCCAGCGAGGAACCGACGGGTCGATACCGGCGGTGCACAACACCCGCGTTCGGCCCATCTCGATCAGCACCGAGCCCGGCGTCATCTCGGTGTAACCCCGGGAGATGTTGACTTCGCGCAGCTCGTCACTGCTTCTGCCATCGCTGCGGGTACTCATACTTCGACCTCCAGGCCCGGAGTCGCCACCAGGATCTCACCGGAGAAGACCTCGGCCGCTTCACTAATTGTTTGCCCGGCTTCCAGAGTAGGCGCCAGGTGAGTCACAATCAGCCGGGCTGCGTCCGCTCGAGCAGCGATCCCACCCGCTTCCCGAGCCGTGAGGTGCTGAGCGAAGTCCTTGTCGTCTCCCTGGTAGGTGGCCTCGGATAGAAGCACGTCCACACCCCTGGCCAGCTCGACAAGGTCGCATTCGAGGCCGGTGTCGGCCGAGTACGCCAGCGAATCACCTGCCGCATCGAACCGCACCTGGAGCGTGGGCACGGAATGATCGGCTCTGGCGAATCGCACTGTGAAAGAACCGACCTCCTCGACGGGAGCCGGAATCCGCACGTCGAAGACTTCCTCCAGCGGCCCGGTCAGGAACGCCTCAAACCGCTCCGCCAGGCCCTCCGGCACAAACAACGCCAACCGGGATCCCGCCCCGGGGCTGAATCGAAGCCAGTGATAAAGAGCGAACAGATCTGCAGAATGGTCGGGGTGGGCGTGACTGATGATTACGGCATCGAGCTCGGCCGGGCTCACAAGATCAAGGAGAGCGCAAAAGGTACCGGTGCCGGCATCAAGCCAGATGCGGGTATCGGCGTTCGACACCAGGTAGCCGGACGTCGGTCGTCCGGGGGTGGCATAGGTTCCGTTGGAGCCGAGGACTGTTAAACGCACGGCGCTGAGGTTAGGAGCCCGCTGAGCAAAACATGTCGCCGATTTCGACGACCAGCCATCACCGAGATAGCTTTGAGCGAGCGAACACGATGACGCAGTGCCGTAGGTGTGGAGCGACGGTCAAAGGTGTCGAGCAAGGAGCAGCGTCCTCAGCTCCGCCATTCCGCTCCGAGGAGTGGCGAAACCTCGTCCTTGCGATTGGCGCGCCTGGCCGTCGCTCTCGACAACGGCATTACTCAGCAGGCTCCTAGTCCCCCAGCACCAGCTCCCGCTCGGTGGCTACCCCGTCGGCGATGCGATATGCCCGCAGCTCGGTGGAACCGTCAACCGGACCGGCGACAATCCATAACCACTCCGGCTCGGCCGCTTCGGCAAGATCGACCGGTGACGGAAATGCTGGTCCATGGACATGGCTGTGGAAGGCACCGATCAATTCCCACCCGCTTCGTTCGGCATGGCGCAAGGCACCAAAGTGCTCCTCGGGCTCGATGGTGAAACGGGTCGGGGAGTTGTCGGCATTCGTGAGGCAATAGACCATGCGAAGGCCGCCGGCGTCCCCGGCCAGGAGGCCACAGGCCTCATTTGGGTAGCAAAGTGAACTGTGCTCGAGAATGGCGTCTGCCATGCGAGCTGGAAGGTTCACCGTCAGGCTCGTTTCGCCCCGTTCCGCTCGAGCGCCTGTTGCAGCTGGTCTTTTTTCACGAGCCCGGAGGAACGCCAGCGTTCCGAGGGTCCACCAGTTTGGCGGCGCGACTTCTTGCCCTTCTTCTTCGGTGGACCGATGACCACAAAGGTCGGCGTAGACATCACCCGGTAGCGCTGCGCCAACGCCGGGGCGGAGCGCACGTCGACTTTCACAACGTGTGCCGAATCGCGGTACTCGTCGGCAAGCTCGTTGACAATTCCGTCCATGGTGCGGCACGGCTGGCAATTGGTCTGCCAGAAGTCGAGAAAGACGGGTTTGCCACTGGCGGTCAACTCATCGAGTTGCTCGAGGTTGTGGAGCTTGATCGGTTTATTTCGCCTCTTGAACATCATGAGCGTCTATAACCCATTAGCGGGCAGATTCATTTCTCGGTCGATCGGGTGTGGAAGTTTCGGGCTTTGTGGTCGGCCAGTGAAGCATTGAGGAAGCTCTCAACACCACGCACTACGTGGCGACTGCGCAGGGAATGGAAGAAGTCGAAGCCATGGGTGCCACCTGGAATCTCGGCGTAGAGCACCGGAGACTGCGAAACCGCTCGCAAGGCTGCGACGAACTGGCGTGACTCGTCCGGCGGTACCAGGGAGTCGTGCGAGCCGTGCATGACGAGGAACGGGGGAGCGTGGGGCCCAACCTGAGTCAGCGGCGAGGCCCGGTTCCATGCCTCTGGATCGGCGTCCGGAGAGACCTTCATCACCCGTGATTCCACAAACGGCCACGGGTAGCGGATACGGTTGCGATCGAGTAGATCGTGTATCCCGTAGAACGTCACACAGGCCTGAACGGATGTGTCGGCGGATGCGAACCCCGGCTGATAGGCGAGATCATCGGGTGTGAGGGCAGCCAGCCCGGCCAGATGAGCTCCGGCCGAACCTCCGCTGAGAGCAACGAAGCTCGAGTCGCCACCGTGCTCCGCCTCATTGGCCCTGAGCCAGCTGATAGCCAGCTTCACGTCGATCAGGTGGTCGGGGAAGGTTGCTGCCGGGCTGAGCCGATAGTCCATGCTGGCGCACACCCACCCCGCTGCCGCCATGCGATGGATCAGCGGGCGAGACTCGCGTTCCCGATGGCCCCGCATCCACCCGCCCCCGTGAATCTGCAGTAGAACCGGGAGCCCGCTTTGGTCCCCTCCCGGCCTGTGAATATCGAGCAGCTGAGCCGGCTCGGGCCCGTAGGCAATCCCTCGAATCGCTTCCACCCCTCGAGGCAGCTTCCCCCTGACTCGAACAATGTCACTGAGGGTTGGGGGCGAGCCGGATCCAGGCTTCAGACCCATCGGGGCCAGCGCGGCAGCCATCGTTGGCCGGGCGCGCACCGACCAGACCGCCATCACAAGAAGGCCGGCCCAGGACACGAACGTGATGGCCAGGGCAATCTGCCCCAGGATGTGATCGAGCACACCCGCCCAGGCGAACAGGCCCACAACCACCGCTTGCCAGACAATGTGATGCAGCGGAAGCTCGTTGGTGATCATTGCCGGCAGCCACAACGACCGGCGGCGCAGACCGTTAATGGTGAGCAACGCCCCGATCAGGCTTCCGATGAAGAAGAGCGCGCTCAACATGAAGCGACACTAGACCGGCGCTTCCCCGTCCCCGGGATCATCAATCCGCCGCGGCGGCTTACTCGCCGAGCGACTGCTCCGGCACCGTGAACCGATGCAGGTAGGTGAGGTAGGGCTCGGGATCGCCCTGCCAGTCAAAAGCCCGCATCTCGTCATAGGTTCGCCGTCCCATCAACATTCGGGCGGCCTCGTAGGCATCGACATCGAGCGTCACCGCCGCGTCCACCTGGCGGGCCTCCTTACCCAGGTACCAGGTCTTGTCCCCGGTGGTGATCTGCATGGGCGGCAGCCCAACGGCCTGAATCGCTTGATCCGACGCGATGGCGGCTTTGAGCGCCATCGCCAGGCCGAGCCCATCGCGGCCGCCGCTTTGGCCCACGGCGTTGCGGGCATCCTGCTCGTGGGTCCAAACATCGATGGCCACTGCAGTCAAGCCGGACCCGGCCTGCTCGAGAAGTTCGACGAGCGGCGGCACCGCTGCCGACCACTCCTCCAGCACCTCGGCGATTGACTTATCCCGACGCTCCTCAACCTGACGGGCGGTGCTGTCGGATAGGGCGACCCCCGCCCACTCGTCGTGCAAGTCGACGGCAACCCCTGTGACGTGCCCGACCAGGTCCTTGACAGACCAGCCCGGACAGGCGACCACCGGGGCCGACAGCAGCTCCTCGTCGAGTGTCTCGACCCATGAGCTGAACCGCTCGTACGTCTCGACATAGGCTTCCGTGACGGAATTGCTCATAGGGCCCATTCTGCCAGGCGACCAAACTCTTAGGATCACTAGCCTCGCCTTACCCGAACGATGAGGAGCCAACGTGGACCACACGCCCGCCGAAGAGATTGAGTGGACGCCTGCTGGAACCGAGCACTTCACCGGAGATGTATGGTTCGGGCAGTTGTCCAAGGTTGCGGACCCGGGACTCGACGCCCTGGGAGTCCTGTTCTCCCCCGGCGCTCGCACCGATTGGCACACCCACCCCGATGGACAGGTTTTGTACATAGCATCCGGCGCGGGCAAAGTGCAGAAAGATGACGGCGAAACCGTGCAGGTCTCAGCCGGTGACGTGGTCTATTCGCCGGCGGGCGAAGTGCATTGGCACGGCGCCAGCGATAACTCCTACATGATCAATCTGTCGCTGACTACCGGTGGGCCCACCAATTGGCTCCCCGACAAGGTCAGCGACGAGGACTTCGGCAAGGCCTGAAATGGAAAACGAAGCTATACGCGTTGTCGGCCACCAGTGGGCTCCAGACGCCCATGCCATCAAGGACTTCTTAGGCCGTAACCAGGTTCCCTTCCGATGGCTCGACCTCGATCGCACCCGGGAAGCCGGTGCACTCCTGGCCGATGCCGGCCTGGAGCACGCCGCCCTTCCGGTCGTCTTCATGACCGATGGCAAGGTGTTGCAGGACCCGCCGATAGCGGACCTGGCCGATCACCTTGGCATGCACATCCACGCTGATAGGCGCTACTACGACGTGGCCATCGTTGGCGCCGGTCCTGCCGGCCTGGCCGCCGCGGTGTATGGCGCCTCGGAGGGCCTGTCCACGGTTCTCATTGAGCGGGAGGCGCCGGGCGGCCAGGCGGGAACCAGCAGCAGAATCGAGAACTACCTCGGTTTCCCCACCGGGGTAAGTGGCGCCGAGCTCGCTCAGCGAGCCTTGACCCAAGCCAAGCGTCTCGGAGCTGAGGTCCTCAGCCCCGTGGCCGTAACCGCCCTGAGTACGGCAGGCGGGTACAAGGAGCTGCAACTGTCCGACGGCAGCGCGATCACCTCCCGGGCCGTGATCATCGCCACCGGGGTGAGCTACAAGCACCTCCCGGCTCCGGGCCTCAATCGGCTCACCGGAGCGGGCGTGTATTACGGAGCAGCCACGACTGAAGCCCTGGCCGCCGAGGGACAGCATATCTACGTGGTCGGCTCTGCCAACTCGGCCGGCCAGGGTGCCAAGCACTTCTCGAAGTTCGCTTCCCAGGTAACGATTCTCGTCCGGGGAGAGAGCCTGGCGGCGCACATGAGCGAGTACCTGATCGAACAGATCGAGGCGACCCCCAACATCAACGTGGTCCCCTACACCCACGTGATCGAAGCGGTTGGCCAGGATCATCTCGAGGAACTGGTCTTCGAAAACGTCGAAACCGGGGCAACCGAGACGGTTCCCGCCTCTTTCCTCTTCATATTCATCGGTGCCGAGCCCGAGCATCCCTGGCTCGAGGGCACCGTCGCCAGTGACGACCACGGCTACATCCTCACCGGGCCCGACCTACTCGTCGACAACCAGCTCCCCGAAGGATGGCCGCTGGAGCGCCACCCGTTTCATCTGGAGACCTCGAGCCCGGGGATCTTCGCAACCGGCGACGTCCGCCACGGCTCGATTCGCCGGGTGGCAGGGGCAGTGGGAGAAGGCTCGACGGCTATCCAGCTGGTGCATCGCTACCTGGCGTCGATTCATTAGGAACCTGCTGAGTGATGCCGTTGCCGAGAGCGACGGTCAGGCGCGCCAATGGCAATGACGAGGTTTCGCCACTCCTCGGAGCGGAATGGCTGGGCCGAGGACGCCGCTAGTGGCTCGACACCTTTGACCGTCGCTTCACACCTACGCCTTTGTGTCATCGTGTTCGCTCGCTCAAAGCCATCTCGGCGATGGCTGGTCGTCGAAATCGGCGACATGCTTTGCTCAGCGGGCTCCTAAGCAAGCGCCACCAACTCCAGCATCTGCCGGTCAAAGTACGCCGAGTTGCCCTCGGGCATGAGGATGGCCCGGTCAGGCTCCAGGCCGGCAACGAAGTCGGTGTCGTGGCTTACCAGCACCATGGTGCCCGGATAGAGCCGCAGCGCCTGCAACAAAGCCTCCTTGGCCTGGGGATCGAGGTTGTTGGTGGGCTCGTCCAACAGCATCACG
>Ga0255057_10000540_pt1 | contig 21578 bp, 21 predicted proteins | sample Cases_109_6_MG_FD_189022 | JGI IMG/M metagenome (GOLD analysis project Ga0255057, IMG submission 189022) | Seawater microbial communities from Amundsen Gulf, Northwest Territories, Canada - Cases_109_6 | ecosystem: Environmental > Aquatic > Marine > Gulf | place: Canada: Northwest Territories... | reverse complement strand
AGCGCTGCATCCACCAGTGATGAGTCCCCGATTTTGCCGATCCGAGTCCCCGGGCCCGGGCCAGCGGTGTGCGGAACTTCATGCGCCACCTCGTAAGGCATAAGCGAGACTCCAGGCGAGCACCGTCATGGTGATGGACACGATAACGACGGCGGCGCCGGATGCATAGGCGGTCTTCAGCTCGAAGCCGAGGCCCACATCCCAGAACAGGTGACGAATTCCGTTGCACAGGTGGAAGAACAGCGCGAAGGTGAATCCCAGCAGCACGATTCTGCCGAACCAGGATCCCAGCAGTTGCTGCGCCGAGGCGTAAGCTTCGGCACCCGATGCCGCCGCCAGCAACCAGTACACGAGCACCAGCGTGCCGACCAGCAACGCCATGCCGGTCCCCCGGTGGGTGATGGACAACACCGAGGTGAGCTGAGGTCGGTAAATCTGCAGGTGAGGGGAGAGTGGCCGCTGACTCTTTTCCATAGGCATGGAGCCTTGTGCTCGCCCCTTGTGGTATCGCTGAATTCGGCCGTTGTTGTTGGTGACTGCGACGGTCGCACGTCTAGTGCGATAAACGGCGCGGCGCGGTTAAGTTACTTGGTTTGCCGGTAGCTTCGCAAGTCAGGCGCCGGGACCTGCCCCGCGCCCGAGGCAGCGCCGGCGCATCAAAAGTCCGTGCATCGGCCGTTGCGTTCCCAATCGCCGTAGCGGGTGGGCTCGGGCCCCGGCGGACCGCCGATCTCCCGCCGAAGGAACTTGCCGACCGTCTTCGGTCGCTTCGCCCTCTCGGGCCCGGCGTCCCTGGTGCGGGCCTGCCCGGGGGGATCCTGCAGCAGGTCTTTGTTCGCTCCGGTTGACTCCGGCATATGGTGGGATATCCTGCCGCGACTTGTGCGACGCACAATTTCCAGTATGCAGGGCGCTGGCGTCCCCTGCAAGAGCCCCCGGCAGCGCCCGGCGCCGCCGAAAGCCGCTCTCGAAAGACCGGGCCAGGGCTTAGGGTGGCGGGATTGTCAGCGCTCCGTGGGGACGCCGTGCCACAGGATCCGACCAGCAGCATATTCCTGCGTCTTGGCGCGTCCCGGCAACTCGGTTTCTTACTGGGCGCGCTACATCTTGGCGCCGTTCCTTGTGCCTTTGTCACCGATCTACCCCTGGCCATCCAGGGCTTGCTGGCCCTTTGCGTGTTGCTCGCCGCGGTGCGCGGCATCGCGCTGCACGGGTCGCGGCGGGCGGCCCGGTCCATCGTGCTTCTGGTGTGGGACCGGAGCGGCCAATGGCGGCTGGTGCAACGGGATGGGCGAATGCTCGATGTGCGCCTCGAACACGGCGCCTACGCACACCCGAAGCTGCTGGTGCTGCCGTTTCGCACCCGCTCGGGGCAGCGCGTGCCGGTGTTGGTCGCTCCGGACATGGTCGATGCCGGGGGCCTGCGGCGATTGCGCATGCGGCTGCGTTGCGGGCCCTCCAGCAACCCGTGAGGCAACCGCAAAGGGGCGGTGTGTTAACCCCGTCACTGTTCCGTCACCTTCATCGGCGATGGACGGAATTCTCCGCGGCGCGAGTCTCAAGAGAGGCGAAGTGTGTCCCGATATTTTTATCAGCTCACCCATTCAATCCGCTCGGCGACAGGGGAGCAACGGGCCGCCGGGCACTCGCATTGAGGATCCACCATTGAGCGATCAGCGGTCGGTGAAGGTCGACGACGCCCAGGCGGTGCTGTGGAGCGCCGAGATTCTGGAAAAATCGGAATTTGAAGTGTTCGAGACGGCCTATCAGGCGTGGTACCGGGAGACACCCGACGTCACGCGCCTGGAGCGCATCTTCGCTGACTACATGTTCGACGGGGTCGTGCCTTTCTGGGTGCGCCAGTTCACCCGTACGACCCTCGAAGCACACGACTACTGGCGGCGGGATGAGGAGATGCCGGTCCACGAATACGTAGGCGCGTGCCTGCGCGCCGCGTCGACAACAATGGTGTCTACCACCGTGCTCGCCCTCAGCCTGTTTCTGCCCCACGTGATCTTCCCCTGGATCGACGCCGACTACGCGGCATTGTCCGCCTGACCGGGAAGCCGCGTTTGCCGGGCGCCTGATCCGGTGGCTGAATCTCAGCCGCCGGATTAGCTACACTGTGGCCCGGTGTTCGCTTCGGGTGTTCCATGTTGACAGTGACTCAGGCCCTGGCCGAGGAAGGGCCGCTGGCCGATTGCGTCGAGGGCTTTCACGTCCGGCCGCAACAGCAGGCGATGGCCGCTGCCATCGAACGCACCCTGGACGACAATGGTGTGCTCGTGTGCGAGGCTGGCACCGGCACCGGCAAGACTTTCGCCTATCTGGTGGCGGCGGTTCTCTCGGGCAAGCGCGTCATCGTCTCCACCGGCACCAAGAATCTTCAGGAGCAACTGTTTCACAGGGATCTGCCGCGGGTACGGGATGCCCTGGCGGTGCCGTTGGACAGCCGGCTGTTGAAAGGGCGCGCCAACTACCTCTGTGTGCAGCGCCTCGAGGTGCACGCCGCCTCGCCGAGTCTTCTGGATCGGAACGTGGACGCGGATCTGGCGCGCATCAGGGAGTGGGCGGGTCGTACCGAGGACGGCGACCGCGCCGAACTCGTGGAGGTCCCTGAGGGCGCTGCCGCCTGGCGGCTGGCGACCTCAACCGCCGACAACTGTCTGGGTAGCGACTGCCCGCATTACGCCGATTGCCACGTGCTCAAGGCGCGCCGCGCCGCCCAAGCCGCCGACATCGTGATCGTCAACCATCACCTGCTGTTCGCCGATCTGGCCATTCGCCAGGAGGGGTTCGGCGAGCTGTTGCCCGGTGTCGATGCGGTCGTCGTGGACGAGGCCCATCAGCTGCCGGAGCTGGCGACACGCTTTTTCGGCATCTCGCTGGGTAGTGGTCAGCTCACCGAGCTCGCCGCCGACGCGCGCGCCGCCTACGAAGCCGAGGCTGGCGACGTGCCGGGATTCCCGCCGCGCACGCGCGAGCTGGAATCCAGCCTGCGTACTCTGGTCGAGAGCGTCGCCGCGACACTGCCCGGTACTTCGCCGCGTGTTGCCTGGGACGCGATTCGCAGCCACCCGCCGGTGATCGCGGCGGTGGACGGACTGAGATCCGCGCTGGCGGCGGTCATCGAGACATTGGGTCCCATGGCCGAGCGCGGCCGACTTTTGAGCGCGGTTGAGCGGCGCGCCCGGGAGCTCGGCGAAAGGCTGAGCATCTTGAGCGCTGGTTCCACACAGGAAAGCGTGCGCTGGCTCGAGGTGACAGGAAATTCTCTGCGATGGCACGCGAGCCCCCTGGAAGTGGCAGACTTGTTCTCCCAGTGGACGGAGGAGCAGGGCGGTGCCTGGATTCTGACATCGGCGACCCTGGCCGTGGGCGGACACATCGAGCTGTTCGCCGAGCGGCTCGGCCTCGGCGATGCGCGCATGCGGGTATGGGAGAGCCCTTTCGACTTTGCCCACCAGACACTGTGCTATGTTCCCCCGGGCCTGCCGGAACCTCGAGACAGCGGCTATGTGGACGCGGTCGTCGGTGCCGTGGTGCCCGTTTTACGGGCAAGCCGGGGACGCGCTTTCGTGCTGTTCACCAGCCACCGGGCACTGCGGCGGGCAGCGGAGGCGCTGGAGGGCTGCCTGGACTATCCGCTGCTGGTGCAGGGCAGCGCGCCCCGGGACGAGCTCCTGCGGCGCTTTCGCACTACCTCGGGTGCGGTATTGCTGGGCACCGCGAGCTTCTGGGAAGGCGTGGATGTGCGCGGCGAGGCATTGTCCTGCGTCGTCATCGACAAGCTGCCCTTCGCGCCGCCGGACGATCCCATCAACGAGGCCCGGGCGCGGGCACTGAAAGCAGCCGGACGGGATCCCTTCATGGAGCATCAGTTGCCCCAGGCGGTCATCGCGCTCAAACAGGGCGTCGGGCGCCTCATCCGTGACGCCGACGACCGCGGCGTTGTAGTCTTGTGCGACCCGCGCCTGCTCTCCAAGGCTTACGGACGCGTGTTCATCGATAGCCTGCCACCGATGCCGTTGAGCCGCGACATCGACGACGTCGTGGACTTCTTCGCCTATTCATGAAGTTACTCGCCATCGAAACCGCCAGCGACGCGTGCTCCTGCGCCCTGCTGGTGGGTGAAGGCTGCATCGAGCGCCACCGGGTTGCGCCCCGGCGGCACGCGGAGCTGGTGCTGTCCATGGTCAAGGCGCTGCTCGACGAGGCCGGGCTCGCGCTCACGGATCTCGACGCGCTGGCCTTCGGCCGCGGCCCGGGCTCATTTACCGGCGTGAGGGTAGCCGCGGGTGTCATCCAGGGACTCGCTTACGGCGCCGATCTTCCTGTGGTGCCCGTATCCTCCCTGCAGGCCCTGGCCCAGGGCGCATATCGCGAAAGCGGCAGCGCCCGCGTCCTCGCGGCCCTCGATGCACGCATGGGCGAAATCTACTGGGGCGCCTATGAAGAAAACGCAAGCGGCCTGATGATCGCCCGCATGGAGGATCTCGCAATCGCCCCCGACGCCGTGCCGTTGCCCGGCGGCGGCGGCTGGCTGGGAGCGGGGGAGGGTTGGGGCGCATACGCCAGCGTGCTCGCCGAGCGCATCGGCGAGGATCTCGCCGGGACCGAGCCGGATCGCCTGGCAAGGGCGCTGGATGTCGCGATCCTGGCGAGCGCCGCCCATACGCGCGGTGAGAGCGTGACCGCGGCACAGGCGTTACCCGTGTACGTAAGAAACAAGGTCGCGCGAAAACGCGGCGAGTGAACCCTGGGGATGGCCGGCTCCCTTATCCGTGCGACGACTCCCAGGCGCACATGAACATCGGCTGTGTGTGGATTCGTTGCCGGGAAGCGCTCAGCTCGTGATTCCGGCTGACCGTGCTCCAGGGGATAATGACCGGCCTTCTAGAGCGTCCCAATCACCTGAGACTATCAACGTGTAGTCGCTCGGCTGATAAGGGGCGAACAGTTCCTTCAACGGCGCCAGGATGCCGCGTTTTCGCAGTGGGTTGGCGCCGAAATCCGTCAGCAGCTCGTCGTGATAATGCAACATGTGCAGAAGGACGCGGGCGCCACGCCCGGCACTGAAGGGCATCCAGGCCCGTTTCCAGATCTTCATCTCTTCGATGTCCTGCCGCATGGAGGCCTGGTCCGGTAGTACCATCCCCCCGGCGATGAGCTCGGCCAGCCAACGGGCCTGCAGGCAATAGGTGAGCACGCTGAGAAACGTCGAAGAGTGACCGATGAAGGCCAGGTTCGGCAGATCCGGATGCAGTATGTGGCGGTAGAGGTAGAACCCGTCGTCGTCCGTACCAAGGCTCTCACGCGCATCTGACGGAATGAAGCTGTAGTCACTCTTCCAACCGGTCGCGAGTACGACGCGGTCGACATCGAGCTCCTCGCCGTCCTTCAGCAGTACCCCCTTTGGCGTGTAGCGTTCGATCTCGGTGCGGTGCGCCGAGATGCGCCCTGCACGGATCAACCCGTAGAGTTCGGGTCGCGGCACCATGGTCGACTCACCGAAGCAATCGACTTCGATCGGGGTCGAAGGCACCAGATTCTTGCCTTTCGCGATCCTGGTCCCGAGCCGGCACTGCACGTAGAGCAGCAACTCCACCAGCCGCCAGAAAATCCAGACGATTGGTTTTCCCGGACCATGCACCCAGCGCACCAACGGGCTTGGACGCTGATACGGGTTAAGGAGTGCGCCGCTCATCCGGCTCAGCATCCCCCATTTGAAAGGCAGGACGCCGGCGAGCTTGCGCGGCACCGGCCAGTGCGCCTCGCGGAAGACGATGTGAACCTCGTCCGCGACCGCGGCAGCCTCCAGAGCCGCATCGGTCGCGCTCTTCCCGTAGCCGACCACGACCACGCGCCGCCCTTCCAGCGGGGCTCTGGTCTTGACTTCGGAGTTGTGCAGGATTGCACCCTGATAGTCGCTCTCGCCGGGAAACGATGGCATGTTGGGCGTATTCGAATAGAGCCCGGTGGCAACCACCACCAGATCGAAAACCTCCTCGTATGTTTCGCCGTTCACACCGACAGTCATCGCCCAGCCGGGCATTCCATCGCCACGACGCTCCAGTCCGGTGACACGGGCTCCGAGGCGGATCTTCGAGCGGATGTCGAAGTGATCGACAAAGTCTTCCAGGTATTGCTGGAAGACGGGTCCAGGTGTGAAGTTGGGGGTGCCTTTGGGCAGCGGCCAATCGGGGAATTGGTACAGCTCCTTTTGCGCCTGCACGCCGAAGTTGGAATAGCCGTCAGCCCAGACGCCGCCGAGACGATCGGCTTTTTCAAAAACCGTGCAGTCGAGTCCTTGCGCCGTAAGGGTTTTCGCCGTGGCGATCCCGGCAACTCCGGCGCCGATAATTCCGACACGCTTTACATCGTTCATATCCATCCGCCCGGCCAAGATTGAGAGTCACGAAACGGGGCATTCCCCGACTCGGTCAAACGGCTCAGGCCACTCGCTGGCGCTGAACCAGACGAACAATCGGATAGGCAAGTAGACCGAGGATCCAGAAAGCGAGGACATAGGATCCGAAGAGGATCCACAGAATGAATGCCCAGAGAGCGTAATAAAGTCCCTGGGCTTTTCCGCCTGGAATTCCGTCGGCGGTCGCGCGCACGGCAATCTGCCGGAACAGATACACCCCGTGCAGTAGCCCGAGGAGCGCGCCAAGGGCAGTTCCGATGAGAAGAAAGTTGTCCATGCTGGGCACCCCCCGACGCCCATGGACTACAGGCGTCGCCGATAGACTGTCAGATTTTGTCGGGGAATCCAAGCTGAAGTATAAGCGTGCAGCCTTGGTGCGAATACCACCCGTCTGTGCTTTAGTGATCTATCTTGAAAATCCGCACCGGTCGAGTCTTGCCTCGAATCTCTACTTCACCAAGGGGTTTGATATTCTCCTTATCGGACAGCGAGTCGACGGTCGACTCTGAGACAATTATTCGCGTTCGGTGCTTTTTGTTGAGCTGTTCCAATCGGGCCGCCAGATTGACCGCATCGCCGTGCACGGTGTAGTTGAAGCGATCGCCTGCGCCTACGTTGCCAGCGATAATTTCACCTGTATTGACGCCAATTCGTGTGCGCAGTGGTATGCCCGCAAAGGTCCGCTCACTGGATGCCTCTTGAATCCCAATGGCTGCATTGACCGCGTTTTGCGCATGGGCAGCATCCTCGAGCGGCACATTGAACGTGACCAGCATAGCGTCGCCCTGGAACTGATTGACGACTCCCCCGTAGCGGGTGATCGGCTCGATAACTGCCGGGAAGTACTCGTTCAACATCTGCACCACTTGCTTGGGCGGAATGCTCTCTGCCGTGCTGGTGAAGGACTCGATGTCGGTGTACAGAATGGTCGCCATCGTCTGGGTGGGCTCCAGGGCGCCACGACCCGCGACGATCTGCTTGGCGATACTCTCTGGCACATATTTTCCGAAAATATCTCTGATGAAGTCGAGCTGCTCCATCACTTCGTCGCGAAGACGCTTTTTCTCAAGACTCGCTCCGATTCGAGCATTCAACAGGACCGGGTCGTAGGGTTTGGGGAGGTGGTCCTCGGCCCCCATCTTGATACACCGGACCACACTGTCCATTTCTTCCACTGCAGAAATGACGATGACCGGAATGTTGCGCAACTCAGGGTCATCTTGCATCTGCTCCAGCACCTGGAACCCATCTATCTCCGGCATCAAGATGTCTAGCAATAACAGATCGAACTGCTCGAAGCCGAGCATGTCCAAGGCCTCGCGGCCGTTTTCCGCAAGACTCACCAAGTGGCCCTGCTGCTCGAGGTCCCGCGCAAGCTTGAGGCGATTGAGGCGATTGTCGTCCACCACCAGGACTCGACCGCCTCCTTTACTCATGCCACTGTCCAGTGCCAAGGTGTCTGTCAACGCGCGCCTTGAGCTGCGCCAGATCGATTGGCTTGGCGATATAGTCAATCGCGCCCATCCCAAGACAGCGCTCAATGCTATGCGTGTCTTCCATTCCAGAGACGACGATCACTGGAATGTCGCGCAAGCTCGGCTCCTCTTTCATTTGCCGAAGCACTTCGAACCCGTCCACATCAGGCATCTCGATGTCCAGCAGCACCAGATGGAACGGCTGGGACCGGAGTAGCGTCAACGCTTCCTGCCCGCCCTGCGCTTGCGTTACCTGATAGTCGCTCTGCAGCGCGCGGGTCATCTTGAGTCGGCTCATCCGGTTGTCATCGACCGCGAGCACGTGATGGTTGGTTTTGGTCATTTGCGTTACGCGGTCAGTCGTTTTCGGCTGTTTCACCGGGCCCGGAAGTTCCGCTCTGTCCAATCACTTCTGCGACACGAGCGCTTAATAATTCGGGATCCACCGGCTTTGTCAGATAGTGCCGCGCACCGAGTTGTCGGCACCTCTGCATCCTTTCCGGATCTTCCAGCGCTGAAATTACGATAACCGCAGGAGTATTCCGCGTAGCGTCTGCTCGCAGCCGCTCGAGGACTTCAACCCCGTCCATTTTGGGCATCAGGATGTCGAGCAGTATCAAATCGAACGATTCTCTCGCAAGCGCTTTAAAGGCTTCCTCACCTCCCTCGACTGTACTAACGGCGTATCCCCGGCTTTCGAGCTCCCGGGTCAGTTTGAGGCGAGTCTGCCTGTCATCATCCACGACAAGGATGTGTCCATGTCCCTCAGTCATCATCTTCCCCTGCAATCCCACAGAAAAACTGATCGTTGAATTTCACTCATCGACGCACCTCGCCTCGCATTTCCTTCAGTACTTCTTCGAGCTTTGCATACTCACTCACGGCCTGCGCCACCACATCATCAGCCCCGTCCAGGGCGCCTTCTCTACCCATGAGCTCACCTTTCTTGCACAAGTCACGCAGGCGCTCGGCGCCAAAATCGGCGCTGTTCGACTTTAAACTGTGGGCCGCGATCCGAAGCTCTGCCGGCATCGCCTGCTCGACTCCTCGACGCATTTGCTCCAGCAAATCCGGCGCATCCTCGAGGAATGTGTCGATCATCTCCAACAGAAAGTCGTTGTCCCCGGCAGTCAGATTGTCGAGGCTTTCCCGTACCGTCGTCGCCAGGCCGTCGGAGCCCGGCGCGCCTTTTTCGACCGTCGCCCGCGATGTGGTATCCCCGGCTGTCTCGGCAGCCTCACCTGGCACTGAGCGGTGGGCCCCGGCCCTCCGTTTCAGATCCGCGAGCGGCTGACAACGACTCAATGACTCAATCAGCCGTTCGGTTCTTATCGGCTTACTGATGTAGTCGTTCATTCCTGCCGCCAGGCACATTTCCCGGTCGCCCTGCATGGCGTTGGCGGTCACGGCGACGATGTGCGGTCGCTTTTCGCTCGGCCAATGCCTTGCGATGCTGCGGGTTGCTTCCAGGCCATCCATGTCCGGCATCTGCACGTCCATCAGGATTACGTCGTAGGGTTGCCGCTTCAAAGCGTCCAACACTTCGTAGCCGTTTCCGGCTACATCGGCACGATAACCGAGCCGTTCCAGCAACCGTAGAGCGAGTTTCTGATTGATGGCATTATCTTCGGCGATCAGGATTCGTAGTGGGTGCGCCTGTCCCATCTGCCGGTCGAATAACGACGCAGCCTGTATCTTGTGATGGGGAACCTCGGCACTTCCCGCGGTGAACAAATCGACCAGCACATTATAGAGTTGAGAGGGCTTTATCGGCTTGGTAAGCAACGCCGAGAAATGGACATCGATATCTGCATGATCGTATGCGTCGCGATCGCCTAGCGACGACAGCATAACGAGAGGAAGCGGTTGGTTCTTCTCGGTGCCCTTGGACTCAAGCTCGATTCGGCGCACCTCGGCCGCCAGCTTCAAGCCGTTCATCTCCGGCATATCCATATCGAACAGGGCCAAGGCGAATTCCTCGCCTTGCTCCAGCCACGCGATCGCTTCAGTTGGTGAGGAGGTAACAGACGGTTTCATACCCCATGATTCCGTCTGCAGCTGAAGAATGCGGCAGTTGGTCTCGTTGTCATCTACGATCAATGCTCGTTTGCCGCTCAGCTGTGGTTGAGTTTCGTGCAGATAGACATACGCACTGCTCGGATTGCTCTGGGCGCGAATAGTGAAATGAAACTGCGAGCCCTGGCCCGATTTGCCCGCGCTCTCGACCCACATGGTGCCTCCCATGAGCTCGCAAAGCCGCTTACTGATCGCAAGTCCCAGACCAGTCCCTCCATAGCGTCGGGCGGTAGACGCATCGAGTTGGCTGAATGACTCGAACAGCCGGTCGTGACGCTCGGGAGGTATCCCGATTCCAGTATCTCGAACAACAAAGTGCAGTTCGTATTCCTGCGGGTGCGCTTCCTGCCCGTCGTCTTCGCCGGTTGAGTCGTCCATCCGCGAACTGGTGACGGAGAGCACCACTTCTCCCTCCTCGGTGAATTTTATCGAGTTTCCGAGCAGGTTGATGAGCACCTGACGTAAGCGGGTCACATCGCCTACCACCGCTTCCGGCACATCCATGTCCGTAAAATAGGCAAGATTCAGCCCTTTGCTCATCGCCTCGTTGGTCAATAGATCGATCGCGCTTTCGAGACAGTCGCGCATTTCAAATGGTTGGTACTCGAGCTCCAGGCGACCGGCTTCAATCTTGGAGAAATCGAGGATGGTGTTGATGATGGACAACAGGGATTCGGCACTGTGACGGATGATTTCCCCGAACTCCCGCTGCTCGTCATCGAGTTCCGTGTCGAGCAACAGCCCCGACATGCCAATCACACCATTCATGGGCGTGCGAATTTCGTGGCTCATAGTGGCAAGAAATTCGCTCTTGGCCCGACTCGCCGCCTCTGCCTCTTCCTCCCGCCGTTTCAGCTCTGTGATGTCGGTGTACACCGCCACCGTGCTGCCGTCCTCGGTTTTGGTTTCACTTACGCGGATCCAGCTCCCGTCCTTGCGCAACTGCAGGTGAGGTTTGCCCGGATTGCGATGTTGAGCCAGGCGCTCAACGATCCACTCCTCGGTTCGATCTTCAGCATTGCTGATCAGCCCTCTGCCAGTGGCCTCTCGAATGACCGACTCGAATTTCATGCCCGGCTCGATAACATCACCGAGTTCACCGTGCAGCAGCCTGACGTAACGCTTGTTGTAAACCACCAGTCGGTCATCGGAATCGTACAGTGAGAATCCTTCGGAGATATTTTCGATGGCATCGGTCAATCGTCGTCGAGCGTCGTTGATCTCGCGTAGGTTCGCCTCCTCCATTTCGATGGCGGTATTCCTGAAAATGGTGAGGGCGTTGGCCATATCGAACAGCTCGTCCCCGCCACCGGAGGGTATGTCAGCCTTGAGATTTCCTCCGGCGATTTCGAGCATGCTGTTACTGAGCGCGGTTAGGCGCTTTACCAGGTTCCTACCCACGTACAGCCAAACGATCAGTGACGAGCTGATGATGCTCAATGCAACCACTGCAATCAGGACTCCGGTGCTGAACCGCTGTGTCGAGTTGGCTTGAGAAGTAGCGGTGGCGATATCGCCTTTGGTTCTGGTTACCAAACCGTCCACGGCCTCAGTGAGTTTTCGGGAAAACGCTGCATTCGATCTGATCTGCCTCTTTGCTTCGTGGAGCTGATCCACCTCGAGAGATCTGGTCCGGAACAAACTGCGCCTGCCTTGGGCAAATTTCCGAAATTTTTCTATATGAGACAGAAGGGTCGCGCCGGCAGCGGAATCGAGTTGACCCGCGATGGCCTCGAGGTTGCTCAGTGAGTTTTTCATAGGGCCGGACAGAGACGGGAAGAGATCCGAACTCGGTCCTGCTGAGGTCAACGTTTCGCTGGCCGGGATTTTGGCCGAGGCGACACGCAGCAACGTGCCATTGATGGCGGCCGTTTCCGATCGTGCGTCGTCGAGCAGTGCGATCGTATCGATGGAATCGGACAGATGATCAAAGAGCTCCTGACGTTGCGTGGCTTCAACGTCTGATTCCTTGAGCATCTTCTGCAGCTTCACCGCCTTTGCCCGGGCGACCTTGGCACGTATCGTAAGAAATTTCTCAGTCAGATCGTAGGTGGTGGCCAGTTGATGCAGCAGGTTCTCCTTGGTCTCGAGTAACATGATGCTGTTGAGAAAGATTCCATCGAGACCGATGGCGTGGATGGTTACGACCTCCACCAGATTCTTGATCGCGGCGACTTTCTCTGGCTCGACACCGGTCTTTTCAAGCTCGCCTACCAGCTCGTTGAGACGGTCGCTGGTGACGTACATCTGAGCGGACAGTTCTTCCTGTTCCTCTAGATCGGTAGAGCTCAGCATCGCGGGGCCCACCGCCAACATCCGCTCCGCCTCGCGAGAAAGTTCCTGGGCGATCAGCGCCACCGGAACGCGCTCTTCCGTAATCAGGTCTAGAGCGCCACCTATCTTGAAGAAGGAGTAGACGCCGGCAATGGCGGCGAGAACGGCAAAGGCGGAAATGCCAAAAAATGCGAGCAGCAGGCGCCCCCGCACACCGACCCTCGTGCGTGAAGAAGTACCAGAATTGTTTTCCGACACCGATGCCCCCAATGCTTCTCGTCCAGCGCGGCCAGGCTCCGCGAGGCGTAGCCGGCTATCAAACGTGTCGGTCTACCTGCCGTCGACCAGTGAAGGTCTCTTGGTCCCGTAGAGAAATTCAGGGCCGAACTTACTACCTCGGCTGTCGGCTTAGTCGCTCAGCGTCGGGCTAGTGCGCTCGGGCTCGATCGGCAGGTTACAATTCTGATACGCCATTCACACCGCTGTGTCAATTTATCCCTGCCGCGGCGCAGCAGCTTGTTCTCCCTTAATGCTGCGCCATGCAAAGCTCAGTCTGTCGGCGGGAAAAGCACGGCCGGGCGCTGGGATCCTTGTCCATGGATGCCACGCTAAACGCCCCCGAGAGCCCTGCCCATTGCTGACTTGTGGCGAAACTGGCCAAACATGTAGTCCCATCATACCGTCTGTGCTTTAATGCCGCGCCATGTTCAAACCCCTCGAAGTCTACGTGGGCCTGCGCTATACGCGCGCGAAACGGCGTAACCACTTCATCTCTTTCATCAGTCTCAGCTCGATGCTGGGGATTGCCCTGGGGGTCACGGCGCTCATCACGGTGCTGTCGGTGATGAACGGATTCGAGAAGGAGCTGCGCGAGCGCATTCTCGGCATGGCCTCCCATGCCACCATTTCCCGCTTTCGCGGCGCCCTCGAGGACTGGCCTGCCGTGGCGGAACGCGCCCGGCAACATCCGCGCGTGGTCGGGGTTGCGCCTTATGTTCAGGGCGAAGCCATGCTCACCCGCGGACGCTACGTTCGCGGCGCCATGGTGCAGGGCGTGTTGCCCGAGATTGAGCCCGAGGTTTCGGATATCGGCAAGTTCATGATCGCCGGAAATCTCGATTCATTGCGCCCGGGAGAATTCAACGTGCTGCTGGGCAAAGGGCTCGCCGGCGTGCTGGGCGCCCGCGTTGGCGACAAGGTCACCCTGGTCGCGCCGAAGGCCACGTCGACACCGGCCGGGATCCTGCCGCGCCTGCGCCGTTTCACGGTGACGGGAATATTCGAGGTCAAGCACGGTCAATACGACACCCAGCTCGCGGTGGTGCACCTGGACGATGCGGCGCGCCTGTTCCAGTTGAAAGCCGGAATCACCGGATTGCGCTTGAAAATCGACGACATGTTTCTCGCACCCGCCGTCGGGCGGGAGCTCGCGGCCGATCTGCCGGGCACTTTCTGGGTGCGCGACTGGACCCACTATCACGCCAATTTCTTTCGTGCTCTCAAGACCGAAAAGACTGTCATGTTCGTGATCCTGACGTTGATCGTGGCGGTGGCGGCATTCAATATCGTGTCCGCGCTCATCATGGTGGTAACCGACAAGGCATCGGATATCGCCATACTGCGCACCCTCGGCGTAACGCCGGGCAGCGTCATGTTGATCTTCATCGTCCAGGGCACACTCATCGGCTTGATCGGCACCCTGCTCGGCATGGTGGGAGGCGTGGCGCTCGCCAGCAACGTCGAAACCCTGGTGCCGGCCATCGAGCAGCTCTTCGACACCAAGTTCCTTTCACCGGACGTTTACTACATCAGTGACGTGCCCTCCGACATGCGCTGGTCCGATATCAGCCTGATCATGTCGGTGGCCTTCCTCATGTCGATCATCGCGACGATTTATCCGGCCTGGCGGGCCTCGCGCACACAACCCGCAGAGGCCCTGCGCTATGAGTGACAGCGCATCCATCGAATGCCGCGGGCTCACGCGCAGCTTTCAGGAGGGAGAGCTGAATGTCGACGTGCTGGATAATGTCGACGCGAGCGTCGCTGTCGGCGAGCGCGTCGCCATTGTCGGGGCATCTGGATCGGGAAAGAGCACGCTGCTGCATCTGCTCGGTGGGCTGGATAAGCCCACCAGCGGTGAGGTGTGGGTCAGCGGCACGCGCATGTCGGACCTCGGCGAGGCGGCCCGCGGGCGGCTTCGCAACCAGGCGCTCGGTTTCGTCTACCAGTTTCATCACCTGCTGCCCGAGTTCACCGCGTTGGAGAATGTCGCCATGCCCTTACTGGTACGCGGCGAGTCCGTGGCCGAGGCGCGGCGTGCTGCCCACGACATGCTGGCACGGGTCGGGCTCGAGGAGCGCCTGCGCCACAAGCCCGGGCAGCTCTCGGGCGGCGAGCGACAGCGGGCAGCCGTCGCCAGGGCGTTGGTGTCGCGTCCGCACTGTGTGCTGGCCGACGAGCCCACGGGAAATCTCGATCGTCATACGGCGGAGCGCGTTTACGCGCAGATGCTGGAGCTCAACCAGGAGCTCGGCACGAGTCTGGTGCTGGCGACCCACGATCTGGATCTGGCTGCGCGCATGGATCGCGTGCTGCGTCTGGAAGACGGCCGCCTTCACGCGACCTGAGGCAATCAGGCTCCCGGGGGCAGCTTGCTCCGGGCTTCGTGGCGTCTTTGCCGCTCCCGCCACGAGCTCATGACGTGAATGCGCCAGATCACGCGCACCGCAATGTGACCGATGACGGCGAAAATCAGTCCGAACACGAAGCAACCGAGCAGAAACGGCTCCCACACAGCGCCCAGCTCGTGGAGCAACCAATCACGGGACATCTCGAACTCCATGTGGCGCGGCGCCTGCCCGAGTATCCACGCGCCGGTTTTGTAGGCTGCATAAAAGATCGGCGGGATGGTAATGGGATTGGTCACCCACACCACAGATATCGAGATCGGCAGATTGCAGCCGATGACGATGGCCAGGGCCGCGGCCAACGGCATCTGGAAGGGGACCGGAACGAAGGCAACGAACAAGCCAACCGATACACCCCAGGCAACGGAGTAACGGTTCAGGTGCCAGAGATCGCTATTGTGTAGCAACTCCCCGAACAGCCGCCGCAGCCGGTGGTTCCCCTCCGGAGAATGGAAGCGTCCCAGTATTCTCTTCAGAACTTTTCTTGGCATGGATGCGCTCTCGGACGCGCTCTGTATGGGCTGTTTGCCGTGGCGCCAAGTGTAGCCAATTCACAATTCAAGGCCAGTGCTATGCTGGCCGCGGACAGGCGGCGATAGATGTCACGATAGATGTCACGATAGATTTCACGATAGATTTCAAGTGACCAGGGAAGGGTTGCGGGCATGCGCACAGGAATCGTGCTGATGGCGCTCGGTGTGGTGTTTCTCGCGCAGCTGCCGAGAGCGCCCGACGCCGTCCTGGTTTGTTTTTTGCCTGCTTGCATGTTGTGGGCCTGGCTCGATGCTTCGACCAGGCCCCTCGCCCTGTTCGCCTGCGGGCTCCTGTGGGCTTTGCTGCGCGCCCAGTGCCTGTTGGTTGCTGTCCTGCCGGAGTCCCTCGAAGGCCGGACGCTGGTCGTCGACGGAACGGTTACTGGCCTGCCAAGCGCCGATGCGCGCCGGCTGCGATTCGATTTCCAGATTTCAGGGGCCCGACTTGACGGGCGCCCGGTGCGTTTCCGGGGACGGGTGCGGCTCAGCTGGTACGAGGGCGCACCGATGGTGCTGCCCGGCGAGCAGTGGCAGCTCGCGGTGCGCCTCAAGCGGCCCCGGGGGCTCGTCAATCCCGGCGGCATGGACTACGAGCGCTGGCTGTTCCGGCGCGGGTTTGCGGCGACGGGCTATGTGCGGTCCACAGCCGGCAACCGGCTCACCGGACCGGATGGCGCCACCGGACTGAACGGACTTCGTCACAGGCTTTCGCGGGCCATCGGCACCCATCTGGCGGGGCACCCCATGGGCGCGATCATCGAGGCCCTGGTAGTAGGGGACCGACGGGCCATGACAAGCGGCCAGTGGCAGATCCTGCGGGCTACCGGTACCAGCCATTTGATGGCGATTTCGGGTCTACACATCGGCCTGGTGGCGGGATTGGCCTATTTTCTCGTTGCCAGACTCTGGTCGGTGGCTGCAACGCCGGTGCTGTGGCTGGCGGCGCCGCGGGCGGCGTCCGTGGCGGCGCTGCTGGCGGGTTTCATCTATGCGGGTCTCGCCGGATTCGCCTTGCCGACCCAGCGCGCCCTGGTGATGCTGGCGGTGGTCATGGCCGCCGTGATCCTGCGCAGGCGCATGGCTCCCAGCACATCTCTGTGCCTGGCCCTGGCGGCGGTGCTGGTGCTCGATCCTTTCTCGGTGCTCTCGGCAGGATTCTGGCTGTCCTTCGGGGCGGTGGCCGTGATTCTGCTGGGCATGACCGGACGGGTTCGCGGTGTGCGGCCAACACTCTGGCAACGCGCGTGGTGGCGCTGGGGGCGCGTGCAGTGGCTGGTGGCCGTCGGACTGCTGCCGCTTACCATCGGTTGGTTTCTCGAGTACCCGCTCATCGCGCCACTCGCCAATCTGGTGGCCGTGCCATGGGCAGGATTCGTGCTGGTACCTCTGGCGTTGCTGGCGGCCGCGCTGCTGCTGCCCTTTCCGGCCATCGGCTCCGTCGTGCTCGATGGATCCCGGTGGGCGGCGGATGTTCTGTGGCAGTTCCTGGAGAGCCTTGCCGGTCTGGAGTTGATTCTGCAGCCGACCCGCGCACCACCGGCGCCGGCGCTGGCGGCCGCCTGCGTGGGCGCCGTGCTGCTCATCGCGCCGCGGGGTTTTCCTGCCCGGGCCCTCGGTGTGATATGGCTGCTGCCATTGCTGCTGCTTCCCGTGCCCCGGCCGGAGCACGGCGATTACTGGCTCACACTCCTGGATGTCGGTCAGGGACTGGCCGCGGTGGTGCGTACCCGCTCCCATGTCGTCGTCTATGACACGGGGCCGAGCTATGCGCCGGGATTCGACGCCGGCCGGGATGTCGTCGCCCCTTATCTACGTCATCAGGGCATCGGCCGCGTGGACACGCTGATAATCAGTCATCGCCACGACGACCACGCGGGCGGCGCCGAGGCCTTGCTGGCTGCCTTGCCGGTGACGACGGTCATGACCAACGTCGGCTCCTGGCGGGGGCGCGCAAAGCCCTGCCACGATGGTGCGCGCTGGCACTGGGACGGTGTCGATTTCCGTATCCTGCATCCCCAGGCCGGAAACGATGGCCACGGCAACGACGACTCCTGCGTGCTCGAGATCACCGGCCCCGGTGGACGATTGCTGCTTCCCGGGGACGTGGAGGAGCGTGGCGAAGCGGCCTTGGTGTCGCGGGCGGGGGAACGGCTGCGGGCCGACGTGCTGGTGGTGCCTCACCATGGCGGGCGCAGCTCCTCCAGCGAGGCATTTCTGGACGCGGTGCACCCGGCCATGGTGCTGATTCCGGTCGGATATCGTAACCGTTACCGGTTCCCGCACGCCGAAGTGCTCGACCGGCTCAACCACAGGGGGGTGGAGATCTTCGACACTGCCATCCATGGCGCCATCACCCTGAAAATTCGTGCCGGGCGTGGATATCAAAGGCCGAGATTGGAACGCGCCGCGAGCGACCGCATATGGCGGGCGCGCGAGTGAGCAGGAGCGATTTCGTCGCTCCCGCTCACACGCTCCTAGGCGGATCTGGTAGCGTTTGATACAGTCTGCGCCGTTGCGATTCTCTTGGAGGTGCTCGACTCTTGCTTGAACTCGTCAAGGCCGGCGGTTGGTTGATGGTGCCGATTCTGCTTTGCTCGGTGATCGCGATGGCCATCGTCGCAGAGCGCTTCTGGACGCTGCAGCGCAAACGCATTACCCCCGGTAATCTCGTGGTGCAGGTCTGGCAATGGGCGAAGAGCGGAAATCTCAACGAGGATCGTATTCGTACCCTGCGCAAGAGCTCTCCACTCGGACGCATACTGGCGGCGGGTCTGGTCAACCGCGACACCAGCCGCGCGATGATGAAAGAGAGCATCGAGGACGTCGGCCGCCACGTGGTTCACGATCTGGATCGCTATCTCAACACGCTCGGTACAATCGCTTCGATAACACCACTACTCGGTCTGCTCGGCACCGTGATCGGCATGATCAAAGTGTTTGCCGTCATCACCACCCAGGGGGTGGGCGACCCGGGCGTTCTCGCCGGGGGCATTTCGGAAGCCCTGATTACGACCGCTGCGGGATTGACGGTGGCGATCCCGACGCTCATGTTTCATCGCTATTTCCGTGGCCACGTGGATGAGCTGGTGGTGACCATGGAACAGGAGGCGCTCAAGATGGTTGAAGCCATGCACGGTCCCGAACGGGAACAGGCGTAACGGCCTGGCGGCAAGCATGAATCTGCGTCCGGCACCGAAGGAACCTGCCGATATCAATCTCACGCCGCTGATCGACGTGGTGTTTCTGCTGCTCATCTTTTTCATGGTCTCCACGACCTTCGACCGGGATTCGGAACTCAGCATCGAACTGCCGGCCGCCTCCGCCGAGGCGCAAGCACCGCGGCCCGATGCCATCGAAGTGGCCATCGACGTCACGGGAAGGTACTACGTCAACGGGCGGCAGCTGTTGAATACACAGTCGAAGACGCTACGCCAGGCCCTGGCAACCGCCGCTGGAGAAATCGAGTCGCCCCCGATCATCATCAGCGCGGACGCGAAGACACCGCACCAGGCCGTGGTGCAAATCATGGACGCGGCCCGCGAGCTCGGATTCGTGCGCCTCACTTTCGCAACTCGCCTGGTTCCCGACAGCGATCGATAGCACCGGCAGCTGGCAGCGGCACCGCGATCGCATGTGCATGGAATCTCGCCTCGACTCGCTGTGGTACCGGAAGTCGCCCCTGAGCTTAGCGCTCGCACCCCTCGGGTGGTTGTATTGCGCCGCCGCGATTCTGCGCCGCGGCGCCTACCGTCTCGGTATCGCCCATGTGAGCCGGCTCGGCGCGCCCGTGATCGTCGTCGGCAACATCAGCGTCGGTGGCACGGGCAAGACGCCGCTGGTCATCTGGATCGCGCACTTCCTGATGTCCCGGGGGCTGCGCCCCGGCATCGTCTCGCGCGGTTACCGGGGGAAAGCCGACCACTGGCCACAACAGGTCCGCCCGGACAGCGACCCGATCATGGTTGGTGACGAGCCCGTATTGCTGGCGCTGGCGACGGGTTGTCCGGTGGCGGCGGACCCGGACCGCGCGCGGGCCGCCAGAAGCTTGCTGGCCCATGCCGAGTGCGACCTGATTGTCAGCGACGACGGCCTGCAGCACCTGGCGATGGGCCGGGACGTGGAAATTGCCGTCATCGACGCTGTTCGCCGCCATGGAAACGGACGCTGTCTGCCGGCCGGCCCCTTGCGTGAGCCGGTGTCGCGGCTGGATTCAGTGGATCTGGTTGTTGCCAACGGGGGTGGCATCGGCGGTGAATTCGACATGCGCATGAGTGCCGGCGACGCGAAAAGCTTGACCGAAGAGACGCTCAGCCGGCCCCTCGAAACCTTTAATGCCGGCCCCGTGCATGCCGTGTGCGGTATCGGATCCCCGGGGCGCTTCTTCGATACCCTCGAGGGCGCCGGTCTCGAGCTGATCCGGCACCGATTTCCCGATCACCATGCCTTCTGCGCCGCGGATATTGACTTTGACGACGAGATCCCGGTCTTGATGACGGAAAAGGACGCGGTCAAGTGCCGCCGCTTCGCCGACGCACGGCACTGGTGCATCCCGGTCCAGGCCGGACTCCCGGAGGCCTTCGGTGTGCGCCTTTTGTCGCTGCTTGGCGCGCTGGCGCCGGTGACGGCGAAACCGTGACCTGGTGCGTTGAAATATGCCCGGAGTCTGGCAAAGTGGGCTATTCGCCATGGTCTATGCTTGGCATGACGGTGGCATCACTACGCGGCCGGCGGGTCCCTTTCAAGGCGGGCTCGCCGGCGTTTCCAGTGGCCTGACATGATCCGCGTGCTGTTCGTCTGTATGGGTAATATCTGCCGCTCGCCGATGGCCCAGGGAGTCCTCGAGCAACGTCTCAATGACGAGCAGCTCGAAGACCGGGTGCAGGTAGACTCCGCCGGCACTCACCACTATCACACCGGCGCGTCACCGGATCGGCGCGGCGTGGCGGCGGCGCGGCGGCGCGGCGTCGAGATCGGGAGCCAGCGCGCACGGCCGGTGCGCGACGACGATTTTGTGGAATTTGATTTGATTCTTGCCATGGACTCCGACAATGAACAGAAATTGCGCACGATTTGCCCGCCGCACTATGCAGATCGGGTGAAGCTGGTTATGGACTTTGCACCTGATCTGCGCGAACGCGAGATCCCGGATCCCTATTATGTCGGCGGGGACGGCTTCGAAAAGGTCCTGGATATGCTCGAGCTGTGCATGGGGGGACTCATGGACGAATTGCATGACCTCCTGGACGGACCAGCGCGGCGTGATCGCGTGAGTGGGCGTGAGTGAGCGAAGAGGAAGCCGGGATTGACATGAAGGTTTCCGAATTCCGCGACGGGCTGCCCACGCCCGAAGTCTCGGACGCGCCGGCGGTAGTGCGTTTCCCATTGAACGAAAACGGACGCGATTTCGTCGTCGGTGACATTCACGGCATGTTTGAGCACCTGAGCCGGCTGCTCACGGACATCGCGTTCGAAGAGAAAACCGACCGTTTGTTCTCGGTCGGTGATCTGGTGGATCGCGGACCGGAATCTCGCCGGGCCCTGGAATGGCTGGACAATCCGTGGTTTTTTGCCTGCCGGGGGAACCACGAGCAGTTCGCTATCGATTCCAACGACCCGGAACAACTGGACGTGTGGGTGAATTACAACGGCGGTGAATGGTGGACGGAGCTGGACGTCGAGGAGAAGGAAGCATTCCGCGCCCGCTTCATCGAACTTCCCATGGCACTCGAAGTGGAGACCCGCTGGGGGCGTGTCGGTATCGTGCATGCCGATGTGCCGCCGCTGTTGCCGTGGGAGCGTTTCATGGATCTGCTCGAGGCCCGGGACCGGGACGCGGCGCTCTATGCCATGTGGTCTCGTAACCGGATTTCAGGAATGTGCACCAGCCTGCCTGTGACCGGCGGCGTGCAGCGCGTGTACTGTGGCCATACGCCGACGCGGGAAACCGTTCAGATCGACAACGTTCACTATATCGACACCGGTGCCGCGTACAGCTTCGACGGCTATGAGGAGGCGCGCCTCACCTTGGTGGAAATCCAGCCCGACTGCCACCGGGAGTATGCCATCAGCACCCACGAGTGAAAAAATAGAGGGATAAAATAGA
>Ga0255057_10000539_pt1 | contig 21619 bp, 22 predicted proteins | sample Cases_109_6_MG_FD_189022 | JGI IMG/M metagenome (GOLD analysis project Ga0255057, IMG submission 189022) | Seawater microbial communities from Amundsen Gulf, Northwest Territories, Canada - Cases_109_6 | ecosystem: Environmental > Aquatic > Marine > Gulf | place: Canada: Northwest Territories... | reverse complement strand
CACCTGGATGACCCGCATATTTGATGGCCCCGTCTACTGCTATCACGAGATCGTCCACAACGAATGGGTAGTCCGTGCTTTTGAGCGGGTGGGTGTCGTCTTTGTCGACAATATGTCGGAGGTCCCAGAAGGGGCGCCGGTGATGCTGTCCGCTCACGGTTCGGCCCCTGACGTGGTTGAAGGTGCGGAAGATCGGGCAGCAATAGTGATCGATGCGGTGTGTCCGCTGGTGACCAAGGTGCACCATGAGGTGAAACTTATGTCGAGCAAGGGTTACGACATCATCTATATCGGCCATGAAGGCCACGACGAGGCCGTTGGCACCGTTGCCGAAGCCCCGGAGGCAATCACTCTTGTCCAGCCAGAATGGGGACTCGGCGAATTCACTCCTACTGATCCAGGAAAGGTTGCACTCGTAGCCCAGACGACACTCGGGCTTTACGAGTGGCAGGAAGTGATGGACCAAGCATCTGAACGTTTCCCCGACCTCAAAACTGCTCGGAAATCTGATCTCTGTTATGCCACCACCAATCGGCAGGCAGCTGTGCAGCAACTCACATCGGAATGTGACATGTTGCTTGTGGTTGGCTCACACAATTCGTCCAACACTCAAGCTCTGGTGCGAGTATCGGACGAAAACAACGTGCCGGCCTATCGAATCGACTTTGCGTCTGATATCAAAGAAGAATGGTTGGTTGGTGCCAAGGTTGTTGGTGTCACTGCTGGAGCATCGGCGCCCGATCATCTAGTTCAGGAAGTAATTGATCATCTCGACCCGACCGACGGTTTCGAGCTGTGGAGGGCCACCGAGGAAGAGGAATATTTTCCTCTGCCACCTCAATTGCGGTCCTTCGTCAAAACACTTCAACAACTCGTGGAGGCCGGGGTGACTGCGAGAACGTCGGGGGGCGACTCGTGGCTGGAACGCGACCGGGAGTGGACCGCGACCGAGGCGTTGCGGCTCATAAGCGCCTAAACCATCCGTTCTGTGAAGATTTACCCGGGCTATAGCCACAATTACCTTCACAGAACGATGAAATTGCCTGAAATCACGCCTACCGGTCCGATTCATCGATGAGCTCTCTTCCTGTCGTAGCCATTGTCGGTCGACCCAACATTGGGAAGTCGACACTGGTCAACCGGATAATCGGATCTCGGTCCGCTGTGGTCGAGGAGCTGTCTGGAGTCACTAGAGATCGTCGCGAGTTTGAAGCCGATTGGGCAGGGCGGGATTTCGTCCTCGTAGATACCGGCGGCTGGGAGGTAAAGCCAGACGGTGACTTGAGCGCTTCGATCCGGGAACAGGCCGAAGGGGCTGTCTCGGGTGCGGATGCGGTGGTTCTCGTGGTTGACGGACTCACCGACGTAACCGACGACGACACCGGGGTCGTCTCGATTCTGCGGTCGGCCGGAGTGCCAGTGATCCTGGCGGCAAACAAGCTGGACGACGCCACTTCGGAATGGAACGTTGACCGATTCTGGGGGCTAGGACTCGGACAACCACATCCCATCAGCGCGTACCACGGCCGAGGTATTGGAGATTTGCTCGACGAGCTGATCAAAGTGCTACCGGAGGAGTCTCAACTTGCCGAACCCGACGGGTTGCCCCGGTTGGCGATCGTCGGTCGGCCGAATGTCGGCAAGTCGACCCTGCTCAACCGATTGGTCGGGGAGAATCGGGTAATCGTGTCGAAAACGCCCGGCACCACCCGAGATCCCATTGACGTCGAAGTCGAAATCGACGGGGAGCCATATCGCGTTGTGGACACCGCTGGCATTCGTCGCAAGCCGCAGATTTCCGAAGACGCCGACTTCTATGCAGTCCTCAGGGCAAGGGAGGCGTTGGAGAATGCTGACGTTGCCCTCCTCATCGTGGACGCCACCGAGGGTGTGACGCATCAAGATCAACGCATCGCCAGCGAGATAGTTACTGCAGGTGCCTCGCTGGTCATCGTCCTCAACAAGTGGGATGCCCTCGACGACGATCAGCGCGAGATCACAGAGTTGTCGCTTCCTGATCGTTTTGGTTTCGTTTCATGGGCTCCTGCTCTTCGGATGTCAGCTCTGACCGGTGCGCGTGTTGGCCGGTTGGGCTCAGCGATCGAAGCCGTATTGGAGTCGAGAGAGACTCGGATCTCGACAGGTCGTTTGAATCGGGACATTCGGGCCTGGGCTGGAGCTCACCCGCCCCCGGTTCGAAAAGGGCGTCGGCCCAAGCTTCACTATGGGGTGCAAGCGGGAACGGCTCCTCCCACGTTTGTAGTCTTTATCTCAGGCGGCGACCTCGGCGAGGACTACCTGCGTTATCTGGAGAACAAGCTCCGCGATGCATACGACTTTGTGGGAAGCCCGATCCACTTCGTCACCCGAAGCCGCGCTCGGCGATGAGTACCTCTGGCCCGCCCCCGGACGACGAGCTGAGGACACCGATCAGCTTCAAGCTGATGGTCGGACTAGCAGCATTGTATCTGGGGTGGCGTCTGGTGCAGGGGGTCGCCTGGCTGTACCAATTGGTGTTTTCCCAATGACCGGCTGGTCCAGCGAGAGTGCCGTTCCAACAGTGATAGGTTGGAGCCGGAGCGACAACCAATTGCCTGAACATCCGTATCGCTGGCTATTCACGGCTCTGTTCGCGCTTCTGACGTTATTTGCATCCGTTGGCATTGTGGTTGGTCGCTGGACCCATGACACGCTGTTCGACACCGACGCATAGCTTGAGGTGGTGGGGCCGATCAGTAGCGGTCCCCTGGTGTCGGATGCTCTCACCAACGCTGTGTCGTGGGGGAAATCTTCATTGCGGACTGGATACCCGAGGCGGTGGATCACGTTCGACAAGGCTGGCAACTCGGCCTGGGCGACAGGGAAGACTGGTTGGAAGTCATACGCGCTGCTCAGAACCCGGACAGCCAGGAGGCTCTCCTGAAGATCGCCGCACCAACTCATGAGTGGTTTTTCTCTGAGATGTCTCAATCAGCGGACGTCATCGCGTATCAAGAGATCGCAGACGAACACTCTTCGTGGCTTCCCGATGACCATGAGGAGATCGCTCGAGATCTCTTCGAGTCGTTCGTACCGGATTCAGTTTGAGGCCGAGGACTGTGGCCGGGGGGACTACAGCTTGGACCAGCTTGAGGGTTTAGCGTCCCATTTCGAAGTCAGCATCTCCGTAAGGGCTCTCCAACGGACACGCGAGTCCATGGAGGAGCTTCCCAATCCGGAACATCTTCCCGATCATGAATACGAAGGCTCGATGACAATACCGGGTAACGGGCTCGACATCGCTGCGATGTTCGAAGCCTTGCTAGACGACGAGCAGCAACTTTGACCGATCCACTAGCAACACCTTCGAGTGTCATGTCCGACGCATGCGATCCTCAGTCTCCTGACCAGGGTCGTTGGTGTATTGCAAACCGTATGCAAACTGTCCTCGTCCGCGGAGGATACGTAGCCCGACCGAGAGCCGGTCGTGTTGCCGAGACCAGAATACCCGGCCAAACCGAGCGGAGCCAGCCCTTTCAGGCCGCTTCCTATGAAAAAGGCCGCAACCTCACCAAACGGCGACGTAATCAGATGCCCTAGCTCATGGTTGCCGAGGTCGAAAGAGCCGAGCAAGGGAATCCGATTGCCGACAACGAAATCCTTCCACAGCGGCGCCACAGCCACATTGCCGCGAGACCTTCGTTCCAATGAGTTCGCCAATCCTTACCTAGGTGTCGGCTTTTTCGTCTCACTACCTGAGTTGGGAAGCGGACGATAAGCGGTCTTCTGCCCTTCCAAGGATCACCCTCCGCGCGTATCGGGTATGGTCCGGGTATATCGAGGTTCGACTAACGCTGGAGGACGCTTCGTGACTAAGACCACTTCTTATTTCGGCACGCCGCCGCTACGTGGGTTTCCATCATTGCTGATGGCCATGGCGATGGTCGCGTCGATGTTGCCTTTTGCCATCGCTACCGCCTCGCCGGCGCTGGCGGCGCCGGTTGTCGTTGCCTCAGATCTCACAGGTGCGGCGCCCGTCAACCTTTTGAGCTTCACAGACGACCCTGCTATTCCCTTTACCAGCCCTGGTGACGGATTCAACGTATTCCAGCGCGGCGTCTCGCCAACGATTCCGTTCACAGTTCTCGATGATTCAATCTCGATATTCCCCTCTGACACACAGGGCATCATTGACGAGACCGACCCTGCCCCGTTCTTCGGCATCGTCGACACCGACAATGGTGACACCGGCGGTGCTGCGGTTGTGGCGACCTGGGTGTTTGACATCTCGGGAGCGAGCGACCTCTCCGTCAGCATCGACCTGGGAGCGATGGGAGATTTCGAGGCGGCTACTGACTCCTTCGAGTTTGCTTACTCGATCGATGCCGGGGCTTCGGCGCCGCTCTGGTCGCTGACGGCCGACGAGGCAGCTTCGCGCAGTTACACGATGGCTGGTGGTGCCGTTGTCAACCTCAGCGATCCACTCAATCTGGGTCTTGTTGAGTTGTCGAACGTGTTACAAACAATCGCGGCACCGATCGCCGGCACCGGCAGCGCGCTCACCTTCACCATCACCGCAGACACCAACGGTGGCGACGAGGCGGTCGTGTTCCGCAACATCGTGATCACCAGTGACGATGGCGGAACCGGTGGTCCGGCGGTTGGCGATCTGGTAATCACCGAGGTGATGCAGAACCCCTCCGCAGTTTCCGACAGCGCCGGTGAGTGGTTTGAGATCAAGAACGTGTCGGCCGCACCCATCGATCTCGACGGCTGGACCATCTCCGACGACGGCACCAACACCCATGTCATCGCGAGCACGGTCGTCGTCCCCGCGGGCGACTATGTCGTGTTGGGCCGCAACGCCGATTCGGGAGCCAACGGCGGCGTTACCGTCAACTACGAGTACTCGAGCTATGTCCTGGCCAACGGCGATGACGAGGTCATCCTCACCAGCCCCGACGCGGTGGAGTTCGATCGCATCGAATACGACGGCGGAGCCACTTGGCCCGATCCCACCGGCGCCTCCATGAATCTTGATCCGCCTTTTGTCGATGTCACGTCGAACGACGACGGTGCCAATTGGTGCGAAGCCACTGCGACCTACGGTGCCGGCGACCGGGGAACGCCCGGGGCCGACAACACCACCTGCGACCTGCCCGTCGTCCCCGCCTTCATTCACGACATCCAGGGGAGCGGGCCATCGGTCGCCATCAGTGGTCCGGTACTCGTCCAGGCCATCGTCACCAGCTTGTTCGAGCGAGACGATGCACTCGACGGCTTCTTCCTCCAGGAGGAAGACGCCGACGTCGACGCCGACTCAGCAACGTCAGAGGGCATCTTCGTGTTCTGTCGTGGCAACTGTCCGGTCAGCCTCCAGCCTGGCGATCTAGCCACCGTCACCGGTTCGGCGACCGACTTCTTCGGCATGAGCCAGATCGACATGACGAGCGGTTCGGTTGTCGTTGACAGCTCAGGCAACACAATTCCAACGGCCAGTACGGTCGACCTGCCGGCGACAGCCAGCACTTTGGCCGAATCGACCTTTGAAAACGTCGAGGGCATGGTTGTGTCATTCCCTGACACGCTGGTGGTGAGCGAGTACTTCCAGCTGGCCCGGTTCGGCCAGATCGTGCTGACCGAGTCATCGCGACCCTTCCAGTTCACCCACGACAACGCTCCCAGCGTTGCCGGCTTTGCCGCCTTCCTCGATGATCTGGCCAAGCGGCGGATCATCCTGGATGACGACAGCAACGACAACAACGACGCCATTTCCAACGGACCCGACGAGGCGTACTACTACCCCGAGGGTGGACTGTCGGTCGGCAACAGGTTCCGGGGTGGAGACACGATCACCAACCTGACCGGCGTGATGCATTGGAGCTTCGCCGGTTCATCGGGGACTGATGCTTGGCGGATACGGCCCATTCCCCAGGTGTTTGACTACACGTTCACTTCGGTCAATCCCGAGCCGGCCTCACCGGCCGACGTCGGCGGATCGATCCAGGTGGCAAGCTTCAACGTGCTCAACTACTTCACCACAATCGACGTGACTTCTAGCAACAGCAGCGGTGATTGCGGCCCGAGTGGCGCGCTGGATTGCCGCGGGGCAGACAGCGCGGCCGAACTCGCCCGTCAGCGAGCGAAGATCGTTGCGGCGATGGTCGAACTCGATGCTGACATATTGGGTCTGATCGAACTCGAAAACGACGGGGACGATTCGTCGATCGCCGACCTAGTTTCGGGTCTTAACTCCGCGGTTGGGGCCGGCACCTACGATTACATCGCAACCGGTTTCATCGGTGACGATGCCATCAAGGTGGGCCTCATCTATCAGCCGGCGTCTATCAGCCCGCTGGGCGGCTTCGCCATTCTGGACAGCTCGGTCGATTCTGCCTTCAACGATATGAAGAATCGGCCGGTGCTAATCCAGACTTTCGTTGAGAACGAAACTGGCGAAGCGCTCACAGTGGCGGTCAACCATCTCAAGTCCAAGGGTTCACCTTGTGACGACGTCGGTGATCCCGGCCTGAACGACGGCCAGGCGAACTGTCCCGGCACCCGAGCGGATGCCGCGGCGGCCCTGGCCACTTATCTGGCGTCTGATCCAACCAGCAGTGGCGATCCCGACTTCTTGATAATCGGTGACCTCAACGCTTATGCGCAGGAAGATGCCATCGCTGCCCTTACGGGCGCCGGCTACACGGATCTCCTCGCCGAGTTCGCGGGAGGGACCGACTACAGCTTCGTGTTTGACGGACAATTGGGCTACCTGGATCATGCCCTCGCCAATGCATCGCTGCTGGGACGGGTCACCGGCGTGACTGCCTGGCATATCAACGCCGACGAGGTCAACGTCTTTGACTACAACGACGACATCAGGGACTTGGGTGAAGCCTCCTTCGAACGTGAGTCCGCGGTGGGCGATATCTACGACCCCAATCCTCATCGGTCCTCAGACCACGACCCGATATTGGTCGGACTCAATCTCGCCAATCCGATGGGCGACAAGGAAGCAATGGCAGCAGATCTGGCTGCACTGGTGCCGACGGGCGACACCAGCGCCGATCGACGACTCAACCGAGCGGTTAGCTCCATCGAAGCCAGTCTCAATGCCGATTGGTGGACGAGCGATCAAACCATCACCAACAAGAAGGTGTTCGACAATGAGCGCAATGCCATCGTCCAACTCGAGTTGATCGTCGCCGCAGGTGGTAATGAGGCTGCCGCAGCTCAGGCGGCAATCGATCTTCTGGTGAATGCCGACAGGCAACTGGCACAGATCGAGCTGATTGCGGCGATCGCCCGTGTCGGCAATGCTGGCAAGATCGCCGACGCCCAAATGGCGATGACCGATGCCGCAGCGTTCACAGCGGCCGGCCTATACAACGAGGCCGTCAACGCCTATAAGACGGCGTGGGACGCGGCGACGAAGGCATAGCGGGACAACAGGGAGGCCCCGCTTTAGGGGCCTCCTTAGTTTTCTCCAAACGCGCCCGGTAAGGCCACGCCCTGAGCTACCAGCGGCGTAGGAGAACTGGGGAATGATGTCCCCGCTTCATGGCCCACTCCTTTCAAAAGAGACAAAGGACGCCGAGGCCAAGTTGAGGTGTGACGATACTTTGCATCGCAGGTCACTTCTACGCGACAGAGGCCACTGGTTGTCTAAAGGCTGAGCGACTTCGCTGCTGTTTCCTCAGTCATGTTTCTCTTTGTCTGATTGGAAAACCCGGCAGTAAGCGGCGTCCATCAGTTCTAGAACCTGCCTGAGATACGCCTACGCGATGTCGGCTGTGAAAAGCCACCAATTGGATGCCAGACACTGCGGGCAACCCATGCACCAAGCCTTTCCATTTTGGATCGGCCCGAGTTCGTTCGGCGGCGTCTGCTCCACAGACCACAGCGCTCATATGCGGGTGGCGTTGGTCGTCCACCGAAAACGGAGAGCACTCCTCGTTCCCCAAACGAGGAGTGCTTCTATTTCATCACCCGTCCGGTTTGTCAAAGGATGTCGGAGTCGTCCTAAATATCTTCGTACCCCATGGTGATGTCGCGTCCGTGGACTGTGAGTGCCCAAATGGTGAGCACCGACATAGTGACGAAGAGGATCCCCCAGACCGGGTAGTAGGGCAGCCACGCGAAAGCGACCAGTCCTGATACCAGGGCCAGGATCACACCCACTGTGCGGGCCCAGACCGCCCCGGTGAACAGACCGAAGCCGGCTAAAAGCACGACAGTGCCGAGAATCAGATGGGTCCAACCCCATGATGTGGTAGAGAACTGGAAGATCCAATCCTGGGTGACAACGAAGAAATCGTCGTTAACTAATGCTACGAACCCGGTGATGATCCACCAGCCACCCAACAGGGTCATCAGGATCCCTGCCAACGATGTCAGCGCCATCGCCCCACCGCTGACCTGGGAAGTATCGCTTACTGGACGGTCACTCATGATTTCTCCTCGTCTGCATGTGTTGCATGCTTCTTCCGCTTTTCTAGTTGGCTATATAAGCATCGAGAAGTTTACGCATGTTGGTGAGCTCCTCCTCGGTGTAATGCAGGTTGAATGGTTCGATGACTTTCCGGAGCAGAGTTGGAAAGACGGTACGAACAGCGTTCGACCCGTCCTCTGTGATCGTGACCAGCACACTGCGTGCGTCTGAGTGGTCGGTTTTTCTCGAAACGAACTCGCGTTGCTGAAGTCGATCCAGTATCGAGGAGAGTGTTTGGGGATTCCCTGTCAATACGACATGCCGCAACAGTTCGGAAGGGCGGATTGGCCCATAGGCCGAGACAAAAGCCAACACATCCCACTCTCGAGTTGTCAGCTGGGAGCCAACATTGCGGAGAACCCGATCCGTGGTGGCGATGATTTCCGTCGCCGACTTGAGCACGAGGAGTAATACCGCGGCTTGTCCCTCGAGGAGGTCATCAGTCAGCTCGACACTTTTGACAGTGGAAACCTTTTTTGGCATGGTTAAAACCTAGTGTCCGATGTCGGATATCTACACGTAAAACCAACCCGCCGAGGAGATCATGGCTGAGCTACTGCCCGAACCGTATACCGGAGAGCCGCTGACGACGCACCCGGTGGTCGTGAGAGATGCTTCGGCCAAATTGAAAGAATACCCGGTCAAATACGCTGCCGGTAGCGAGGACTTGGATACAGCGGAGATTCGGGTGACTGCTCTGGGTACCGGTTACCCGGCTCGCCGAGCTCAGGGCTGTGCGGGGTTCATGATGGAACTCGGCAACGGGGACACGTTCATTTTTGATGCGGGAGCAGGGACCAACTTGGCGTTCAATACGCTGCGGGTTCCGTATTGGAAGGCAACGAAGTTCTTCATCACCCATTACCACCTTGATCACATCGCCGACCTGCCGGTGTACTACGACTTTGGTCAGTCGAACGGACGGCTGGAGCCGATGCACATTCATGGTCCGGCTGGGGAGGACCCGGATCTCGGGATAGAGGCCCTCGTCGATAACATCTACCGGTTTGCCCGGTGGCATGACCGCACCAAACTCGGGAACCTCGACTCTCGTGGTTTTGATATGGAGGCCCACCAGTTTGTACCGGATGCTCAGAAAGTGGTGTATTCCGATAACGGTGTCACGATCACGGCGTTCCCGGTGCCGCATGGGATCTACGGGGCGGTGGGGTATCGGCTCGACTATGCCGGGCTGTCCGTCGTGTATGCCGGCGATTGTGAACCGTCGACGATCACAGTGGAGAACGCGCAGAACGTCGACCTGTTGATCCATGAGATTTTCAATCCGCCGGCTACTTATGTCGAGAACATGGGTTGGACCGAAATTCAAGCGAAGATCGTGGCCTGGACCAAGCACACGTCCCCAGAGGCCGCTGCAAAGGTGTTTTCGCAGACGAGCCCGGGTATCGCCATGGGGTTCCATGCGATGGTGGCGCCGGGTACTCCCCAGCCGATCCTTGACGGGCTTCGCACCGGATACAACGGCCCGTTCACGCTTGCCCAGGATTTCACTGTGGTGAATGTGACCGGGGAACAGATCGTGACTCGCATGGTCGAGGTTGTGCCGTGGGACTTCATCGTTACCGACCCTGAGTACGTGCAGCGGATGGGTGGAGTCAACGCCGATCCGAGTCTGATGCACGGGCTGCCGTCTTGGCTGGAAGACACTGTGATCCCGGTAGCCGAAATCGAAGAGTTCAAGCAGCAACTCGCCGAAATGGGCGCGCGCTAGGCGGCGCCCGCCCACTATCGAAAGAACACGTAGATGGCATTGAAACCCCCCGAGGAGAAGACAATTCTCCAGCGGTATCTGCCGATCGTCGATTGGCTGCCGAAATACCGCTGGGGGCAGTGGATTCGCTTCGATCTCCTTGCTGCTCTCACTGTCTGGGCGTTGCTTGTTCCCGAGGCGATGGCGTACGCAGGTATCGCCGGCGTCTCTCCAGAGGTGGGTCTGGTCACTGCGCCGCTGGCCCTTATCGGATATGCGATCTTCGGTTCTTCAAAACACCTGTTCGTGGGGCCCAGTTCGACGGTGGCGATTCTCTCAGCGTCGATTGTGGCGCCGCTTGCGGGTAGTGACGGCGACCTCTACCTGATCTTGACCGTCTGGCTCGCCATTTTCGTCGGGGTTTTCTTCGTTGCCCTCGGGGTGGCTCGGATGGGGTGGATCGCCAACTTCATGGCGTCGTCGGTGCTGAGCGGGTTCATGGTTGGCCTGGCGATTGTGATCGCAGTGGGACAACTCGACAAGATGTTCGGTATCGAAGCCGAGGGCGACAACGTGTTGCAGGACCTCGGTTCGATGTTGGAACAATTCAGTGACTGGGACTGGGCGACAGTTGCCATCGGTGTTGTGGCCCTCGCTTCGTTGTTCCTGATCGAAGACTACCTACCGCGTTTGCCCGGAGCTTTGGTCGTGATGCTGGTGGCGATCGCCGCGTCGGCAATATTCGACTTCGAAGGAGCCGGGATCCACGTGGTCGGGGAGATCCCCGCCGAGCTTCCCAATCTCGGCCTCCCGGAGTGGCCGGGTTGGGATTTGATGTCCGACATCATGGTCGGGGCGCTGGCCGTCATCGTGGTCGCGTTTGCCGAGTCCTTCGCCGCTGCCAAAAGTTACGCGACCAAGTTCGGGTATCAAGTCGACGCCAACCAGGAGATGATCGGCCTTGGTGCCGCCAACCTCGGGGCAGGGCTAAGCGGCGGTTTCGTCGTAGACGGAAGCCTCTCGAAGACGGCTGCCGGTGTCGGAGCCGGTCAAAAGACCCAGATGACAAGCGTTTTCGCCGCAGTGTTCGTGCTGCTCACGATCGTGGCGTTGACGTGGCTCTTCGAACCCCTCCCCGAGGCGGTGCTCGGTGCCATTGTCATCCATGCCGTGTGGAAGCTCATCGACTTCTCAGGGTTCGCCACACTGTGGAGGGCCCGTCGGATCGACTTCGCTCTGGCAACTGCGGCCTTCCTGGGCGTGATCCTGATCGACATCCTCCAAGGCATCATCATCGGGATCGTTCTATCCCTGTTGGCGCTCATCTACCGGGCCAGCTTCCCGGAAGGCTCCGAACTGGGACGAGTAGAAGACGAAGACGGCAACTACGAGTTCGTAGGACTTGATGCCCATCCCGACGCCGAAACCCGACCCGGGATGGTCGTCTACCGCCAGACCGGCTCGCTGATCTTTTCTAATGCTGCCGCCTTCTCCCAGGAAGCACGCCAACTTTTGTGGAATCGTACTGACCCGCCCGCCGACGTCCTTGTTGTGGACTGCGAACAGATGGCCGACATGGACATCACCGGCGCCGAAGAAATAGTGGCGCTGTTCGAGGAACTACAGGCTTCAGACGTTGACATGTGGCTGGTTCGGCTGCACGGCGACGCACGGGTCACGGCCGACAAGGCAGGAGTGATTGACGCTGTTGGTGAGGAGCGGGTGTTCTCGACGTTGCGACTTGCCGGTGAGCAGTTCAATACTCGCGACACCCGTGAAAACAGATCAGACCGAAACAGCAGCGAATGAGCGGCACATCCGCACCGCGGACCCGCAGCTATGTCCGTCGTCTTAGTCTGACGTTGGAAGGCAATATCTCCGAGGCTGATCTCGATCCGAGGGTGATCGCTCTCAACGAGGGAATCAAAGAAGGCCGGATGAAGCGATCGACGCACGATCGGCAGCGGAGGAGAATTGGCCGGCTGTATACGAAGCGCGCTGGACTGTCCGGCTGATCACATTACGGAGGTTTGAGTTGATGGCTACCGATGAGAGTCCGGGGATGTCTCGGCGAACCCGGCTTGCACTGATCATAGGGTTTGTCGCTGGCTCGGTCTTGGCGGCCGTCTTTTGGCGTCGGCAAATACCTGCGCTCCTTGCGCGCGCCCGCCCTTACGATCGTCGGCGCTCGAATGTGACGAGTCCGACGCTGATCATCAACCGGTGGAGTGGTGATGGCAAGGCAGAGGAATACAAGCTTGAAGAAGCTGCGAAACGCTCCGGTGTAAGGACGATCATGCTGGAACGGGGTGATGACCTTGCCCAACTTGCACACGATGCGATCAGCACTGGCGCTGATGCGATCGGAATGGCGGGTGGGGACGGGTCGCTTGGACTGGTGGCCGGAGTGGCGATCGAGCGGGGGGTCCCGTTCTTTTGTATACCGGTGGGAACGCGGAACCACTTTGCGTTGGATCTGGGATTGGATCGGGATGACCCTCTGTCGGCGCTAGAGGCGCTGCGTGACGGAGATGAGATTCAGATCGACTACGCCGTCGCCAACACCCGCGTGTTTCTCAACAACGTCAGCTTCGGGGTGTATGCCCAGGCGGTCCATCGTGAAGGCTACCGGGAGGATAAGGAGGCGACGTTGGCGGCTGTTTTCCGTGAGGTCGCCGCAGACCCAGAGTCACAGGCTGGCATCAGGTATGCAACGCCCAATGGTGAACGCCACGAGCGGGCCCCTTTGTTGCTTGTCTCAAACAATGTGTACCGGATGTCGGGCCCACCGGACTTTGGCCGCCGGCTGACATTGAACGCTGGGAAACTCGGGGCGGGAGCGGTGACGGGTCTTCCCAAGGACGCTGACTTGCACTCCATCAGACTTGACCAGCTACGAGCATTTCACCAGTGGGATACGACGTCACTTCGCCTCGAGTCCGATGAGCCGATACTTGCCGGCTTAGATGGCGAGGCCCTCGTGTTTGAGTCTCCTCTCGACTTGTCGGTTAGGCCAAAAGGCCTGCGAATCTTGGTGCCGGCGGGGACCCGACCCGGGTTTGTCCCTCGCGGTGAGGCTGTCGCTGCCCGGTTTGTGGACATGGCTGGGATTGGGGGCAGGTAGAGCAATGGTCGGCGACAATTCGGGTGAGGCGGCCACCGACTCACAGGATCATGCGGCGACCAGTCAATCGGACGGATCAATGTTGACTCGTGTGATAGACGAGTTGGATCGCCTTGATCGAGACATTTATGCGGCAATCGCAGATTCGCCAACCTCAACCATTGACGCACCTCTGCGACGTCTGTCCAATTCAGCCAACAACTCGAAGATCTGGATCGCAGCGGCTGCCGTAATCAGTGTTTTGGGTGGAAGGCCAGGAAGACGGGCTGCTCTCTCTGGTTTGGTATCGATTGGCGTGACGTCTGCTGTGGTCAACCAGGGGGTCAAACGTCTTGCTGACCGGCCCCGGCCTGATCGAGACGGAGAAGACGTCCCGGAAGCCCGATTCGTCCACATGCCGGAGTCGACCTCATTTCCGTCGGGACATTCCGCATCGGGATTCGCTTTTGCCACGACGGTCGGGAACTCCCTTCCCGTTGTGGGTGCAGCTCTCCGCTTTCTCGCTGGAACCGTGGCTTACTCACGGGTCCACACGGGTGTCCACTATCCGGGCGACGTGGTCATCGGCAGCCTGATCGGTGGCAGCATCGGAGGTCTTGTTTCCTGGGTGACCCGTCCCCGCAAGAAGAACGAGCTGGCCCCATGATCGACCCCGACAGGAACGAAGGACCCACTAGATCGCCAAACCGAGTCGAGATCTCTTCGCTGAGCATCTGGCAGGCGATCGGTGCGATTCTGATCACTCTGGGGTTGCTGTGGGTAGGCGCTCGGGCCTGGTCGTTGCTGTGGATGATGATCATTGCATCGTTCTTCACTCTCGCTCTTCTTCCCGCCGTCAACTGGCTTCACGATCGTAAGTCTTGGAGTCGCGGCGCCGCCCTTGGCGCTATCTATCTGGCTGGTTTTGTCCTGATGGGAGCATTGATTGCGCTTTTGATCCCGGCCCTCGGAACCCTCGCTGATGAAGTCGGCGAAAACAGTACGGAGTGGGTTGTGATTATCGACGAATGGGCCGAGGAATACCTCAACGTTGATTTAGGAGATGTCAGCGGGTCGGAGGACGCTTTGAAGGGCATGAGCGACGTACTGTCCTCATGGTCCGGGGACGTTTTTGGGACAGTTACCGGCATTGCGTCGGCAGGGGCCGACTTCATTTTCGGTTTAATGACGATGGCTACATTCACGTTCTACTTCACGGCCGACGAGCCTCGGATCCGCCAGGCCACGTTGAGGCGGTTCAGGCCCGAAACACAGCGTCGGCTTGGTTGGACCTGGGACCAGGCAATCAAACAAACCGGCGGATACTTCTACTCCAGAACCCTTCTGATGCTTATCAATGGGACCGGCTTTTTTGTGGTGATGGTCCTGGTCGGATTACCGGCCGCTCTCGCGGCTCCTCTCGGACTTTTCGGCGGTTTTGTCTCAGTATTCATCCCTGTTATCGGCACCTACATCGGAGCGGCGGTTCCTATCCTGGTCACCCTCGCCACCGTCGGTTTCACTGAAGCGCTAATTGTTCTCGCCTATACCCTCATATATCAGTTGATCGAGAACCTCTGGCTCAGCCCGAAACTGAGTTCAAACACAATGAGTCTCAGTGGTGGTGTCTCTTTCTTCGCCGCCCTAGCTGGAGGGGCCATCGCGGGGCCGATAGGAGCATTCATGGCACTCCCAGCGGCCGCCCTGATCACCTCGCTTATATCCAACTTCGCCGAGAGCTACGACGTGGTCTACGAATCTGAGCAGAGCAACTCGGAAGACGTCGAATACCTATGAGGGCCGCCGCCGGCGAGCTCAGCAGATTTCAGAAGCTCTCCGGCGCCTAAGCCCAGTCGGACGACCCAGGTCCAATCACTGCCCAGGCTGGTTCGCGGCCTGACCTAGCTGATCGATGGCACCTGCCAACCTAAATTAGATCTACTGAATTGTCGACGGACACTAATCCAAAAGACCTTCGGGACCCTTTACATGGCAGCGATCGCCTTACGCGGTCGAAAGGAGGTAGCCGGCGCCGCCCTTCGCTGGGCCCTCGCTCGGAACCCTTCTCTGATCCCAGAGTTCCAGGACTTCTTGGGCTCGGGGTTTCGCTTGGGTCCCCATTGATGCCGAAACCTTCCCTGTTACGTTCGTGAGATGCGACGTCGTCTTGGAATGCTGTGGTCGTCTCCGCTCTCATTCATCTGGTCGTGGACTTCTTCTTGCTGTTCGTACCAGTCGGCGTAGCCATTGGAGCCTATGTAGGCGGTGATTCCATGAAGCAGGATGCTTAGCGCGACAGTGAGCGTGACCAATGTGAGCATCAGGTCCGTCTCTGGAATGTCGGTCTCTTCGATGACCACGGCGGCGAAGATCAGTGAAGCGAGACCGCGAGGTCCGAACCACCCCATATAGAGGATGGTCGGAAGGCGGAGGTGCTTACCGATCATGGAGATCGCCACAGGCAGCATGCGGACGAGAGTGAGGCTCAGCAAGGCATACACCAGCATCTCCCAGGTGAAGTCGCCGAGGCGGGGTTGGAGGAGCAGGCCGCCGAATATCATGAACGCCACCATTACCAGAATCTCGGCCAGGTCTTCGGCGAAGTCGGCGACGTCCGGATACGACGCCAGGACGATGCGTCCGAATATAAGCCCGCCAACAAACGCGGCGATGAAACCGCTCCCGCCCAGCTCGTCGGCGGCGACATAGGCCAGGACCGGGATCGTTACGACCGCGATCTGTCGCCAGATCGGCAGCATCCACCCCCGCTCACTGCTTAGGACAAGAGCGCGAGCAAACACCCACCCGATGGCGAGGCCGACAATGACTGCGATCCCGACTTCGGAGAGGAGCAGGGTGATCAGATTGGCACCCTCCTCGGCTTCGGCGATGGCTAGAAAGAAGAGCAGGAATGGGAGAGCTATGCCGTCGTTGAGTCCTGATTCGATGTTGAGAGCTTGACGAATCCGACCCGGCACCCTCTTGTTGGCCACCACCGGCTTTCCAAGAGCGGCATCGGTTGGAGCAAGAATGGTGGCCACGATGAGGGCACCGACAAGGGTGAACTCGGGAAAGAGCCCGAGGCCAACCAACGCCCCGGCGACGATAATCAACGGCATCCCCACAGTGAGGAGACGGCTAGGAAGTTCTCCCTGGTCCCGCCACGACCTGATGTTGGTGGCCATGGCGTCGGTAAACAACACCAGAGCGAGCGTCATCTCCAATGCGATCTGCGCTACCCCGGTGACATCACCGATTGACGCCTCGCCGCGCCCAACAGCAACCGCCAAGACAACGAGCCCAACCGCGGCGAAGAACATCGGGCCCGAGATGATGCTCCGACTCAGACGGCCTGACACAAGCGCATAGATCCCGATCGCGACAGCACCAATACCAAGAAACAAGATGTTCAGACTGCCCTCCTTCCGACTCAACGCTACCCGAGCACCGCGACCAGGAGCCGCCCGCACCCGATCCGCAGCACCCGGTGTGATCGGCGACACCGATATTCAGACCACGCAGCTTCTGCGAACCTGGCTGTTCTTATTGTGCGGGAGACCTTGACCACTGTCGGAAACGACCGGCACCAGCAGACTTAGGGCCGTTTGTGTGGGGTTCAACCCGGAGGTTACCGAGCCGCCAGATTCCGACTCCCTCTGGCTGCGACGACTAACGAGAAGGAGAATTGAGTGCCGTTACTAGACCTCTTCTGGACCCTTTTGTGGTTCTTCCTGTTTATTGCCTGGATCTGGCTGCTGATCGCGATCTTCGCCGACATCTTCCGCAGCGAGATGTCAGGTTGGGGAAAGGCCGGCTGGGTTCTGTTCGTGATAATTCTGCCCTTCCTTGGAGTACTCGTCTATCTGATCGCCCACGGCAGTGACATGCAGAACCGTGCCACGAAGGCCCAGGCCGATCAGGAGGCAGCCCAGCGGGAGTACATGCAGGACGACGCCGGATCAGCCGGTTCGTCGGCAGACGAGTTGGACAAGCTGGCCAGCTTGCACCAGCAAGGTGTTCTCACTGATGAGGAGTTTCAAGCTCAGAAGGCCAAGCTTCTGACCTGATCCCGACGCGGGAACAGCCGCCCTACGCCCCTGACCACTCTGGCTAGGCGGCGGGCTGGGCGGGTTGTCCGCGGTCACCTTTCAGCCACACGTCTAAGCCTGGGTTGGAATAACCGAAGCCGGCAGCGTCGAGGCCTTCTTGGAGATACAGCCGGAGATGGCGTTGGAAGGAGCGCTTCTTTCCTGGATCGACCCATACCTGGACCCGAACAACGACGTCGTTCGCGTCTAGCTCCTGGATGCCACGCATTTCAGGTGAGCTGTGCACCAACTCTCCCCATTCAGGATCTGCGCAGGCCGTTTCGGCGGCATCCTGCAACACCTGCATAGCGCCCCGCATATCGGAACCGTACGGGATGGAAATCTCCACCACCGCCCGGTTGGACTTTTGGAGCTCATTCGCCACGTAGTTGATCTCGCTGTTGGGAACGTGCCACAACATCCCGTCGGGATCGCGAATCACAGTGGTGCGCAGTGTCACCCGTTCCACGTATCCGTTGACGCTGCCCACATCGACACGATCGCCTACACCGAACTGATCTTCGCCGAGCATGAACATCCCACGCAGGAAGTCTTCGACCACCGACTGAGCGCCGAATCCAATGGCGAGGCCAAGAATCCCCGCTGAAGCGATTATCGGGACGATGTTGATCCCAAGCGCGGCCAGGATCATGATGATCGCAACGGCGAAAATCACACCTGCGGAAAGGCTGCGCAGCAGCGAGCCGATAGTGTCTGCTCGCTCTTCGGCCCGCTCGCGGCTGCGTGACGACACGACGCTAGTGTCAGCGGTTACTGACCCGAGACGGTCAGCAAGCCTCCGAATCCCCCGCCGCGCCCATCGATTCACGACGAGAGCAAGCACCACGATGATGGCGATCTTCGCCGGTGTGCCCAGCACCCACGAGATCGTCTCTGCAGCCGCCTCGTTGCCTGTCCAATCCGCCAGCAGGTTGCACAACGGACCGAGGTCAGCACATGCCCCGGTCGTTTCAACTGCGGTCTCGGTTTGCTCGTCCACTTCTTGGGCAAGGGTTATCAGCCTCGACATGTCTGCCTCCTCCGGCGATCGATCATTGTTCTGATCACAGTAGGGAACCCCGGCACAGGCCACCTTCGGCGCATCAAACAGCAAGAAGACACTGATATGCGGGCGTCTTGACGTTCGATCCGCTGGCACCGGGGACGCCTGGGGTGGGGTGTGCGGTGTAGGGTCGTCGTTCTAGCTGCAATGGGGAAACGTGATGGGTAGCAAGCCTCGGAACATCGTGTTCGTTTTGACGGATCAGGAACGCTTCTTCGGTGACTATCCGACCGAACTCGAGGTGCCAGCTCGTCGCTGGTTGATGGACCGAGGTGTCACTTTCACCAACCATTACATCGCTTCTACTTATTGCACGTCGTCGAGGTCGGTGATTTACACCGGTCAGCACATGCCGAACACCGGAATGTTCGACAATGCCACGTTCGAGTTTGTTGGGTCGATGTCGCCTCGAATTCCGACGGTGGGGACAATGCTGCGAAACGCCGGCTATTACACCGCCTACAAGGGCAAGTGGCATCTGGCTCTCGAACTGGATCCCGACCCTGACCGGGACCACAACTTTTCGGGGGATATGGAGAAGTACGGCTTCTCGGATTGGAACCCGACTGGTGATGTCATTGGGAACCCGTGGGACGGGTTCGTTCGTGACAACGGCACGATGGTGGCCGCGGTGGAGTGGCTCCGCACCAAAGGTCTGAAACTGCGAGCCGAGGGGACACCATGGTTTTTGTCGGTTGACCTGGTGAACCCCCACGACATCATGTACTACAACACCGACCTGTCAGGTGAACCGGTCCAGGACTCGGGCGGGTTGTTGTTCCCGACGACGTGGGCTCCCGACACGCCGACATACGCTCAGAGTTATGTGGATGTGGTGCCTAACAACTACATCCAGGAAATGGACGAGGAAGGACGACCTGCTGCTCAACTGGAGTTTGAGGATGCCATGGCGGTTGCGCTGGGGAGGATTCCTCCGGAGCCGGACCGGTGGCAGCGTTTCAACGACTATTACCTGAACTGTTTGAAGGAGGTGGATCGCAAGGTCGATGCGCTCATCAAGGAACTGGATAATCTGGGGTTCCTCAACGACACCGTCATCATCTTCACCTCCGACCATGGCGAAATGGGTGGCGCTCATGGGATGCGCGGCAAAGGGGGTAACGGGTACGAAGAGAGTATCCATGTCCCGCTGTTGGTCGTCACACCCGATGGTCCCGCCGGGGTCACCTGTGACGCCGTCAGCTCACATGTCGATTTGGCTCCAACGTTTCTCAACATTGGCGGAGCAGCCGGTCGCAATACCGCGGCTGTGGCTGCGTCGCTACCCGGAAAGGACCTGACCCCACTGGTCAACCAACCGACTGGTGGTTTGGCCACCGGCGGACTGCGTGACGGGGCTTTATTCACCTATTCGGGCGCGCTTACTCTCGACGCCAGCTTCCTTGGCCAGATCGGAGGAATTCTGGCCGGAGGTGGCGATCCCGCCGAGATCAGACAGTTAGGAATAAAGCCGGACTTCACCAAACGAGGGTTCCAACGCACATACTTCGACGGTCGCTACAAGTTCTCCCGCTACTTCGCACCCATCCAACATCACATCCCCGACAGCGTCGACCAGGTTCGTGAGCTGAACGATGTGGAACTGTTCGACCTCGCCGAAGACCCTTATGAGATGACCAACCTCGCCGCACGAGGAACAGACCACGACAAGCTGATCGCCGAACTCAACCAAAAGATGAGCACACTCCTCAGAGACGAAATCGGAGCCGCCGAAGACGGCCGCTACCTCCCCGACATGCCAGGGATGAACTGGGCCGTCACCGAATTCATAAACATCTAACGGGGTAGAGTCGGTCTCCAGCCGAAGAGACGATCAGAACGGCACCTGTCGCTTCAGGAGCGTGAGGAGATTTCCCGGGGGTCGCTGCCGGCGACTCGTTACGGATGGTGGCGATCCCTCAAGGGCTCGTGTATCACACTGGGTCGACCCATAAACGACCAATCATCTCAGCTTGGGATTTGCAGCACCTCACAAGGAAACCCCCCTCTACCAGGGGGCTTCTAGTCGGGCTGGCCGGATTCGAACCGACGACCTCGTGACCCCCAGTTACATCCGGCACCTAGAATCGCAAATGGATAGCTGACCCTTCGACCCCTAAATGTGTTATGAAACCTGACTGTTACGGACTTGTGCGCTTATTCACCCGGTGGTGCTTGGCTGTCCGAAATCGACCTCCGGAAGTCGCCGACCAATAAATACCAATAATTCTTGCCTGTGGCGAACCGCATATATTGCCTCCGGTTACGTGCGGCTCTCGGAGGCCGGAACATCGAACGTCGAGACGAATCAACCAAACACACTGGTTGGAGGACGGATTAGGCATGGGAATCGTCGAGAAGATCGTCGAAGAGAATCTTGGAGTTTATCGAGCGTCTCCTACACGCCTGCAGGAGGCCCAGGTTGCAGATGACTACCGAGGGCGTCTGGCTTACGAGCTGCTCCAGAACGCAGACGACGCGATGGAGGGCGCCACCACTGGTCGCGACTTCGTCAAGTTCCTCCTGACGGAGGATGCCCTTTGGATGGCGAACAGCGGTCGGCCGCTTTCCGACGCCGACGTCCAGGGGCTGTGTGGTCTGGGAGCGAGCTCGAAAGTATGTGCCGGTGGATTCGTGCACTTGGAAGTGCTTGACGGTGGTCTCTCGGTCGATGAGGTATCTGTCGTCCTCGGGATAGAAGACAGCCTGGTCAATGTCTTGACCCGCAAAAGCGACGATCGCATCAAGGCTGTCCCAGAAGCTGATTGTCAAGAACTCTGTGCGATCACCGGCAAGCCGGCTGATCAGGTAAGCACCCTGGTTGCCCGACGTTGCTTTGTACCCAGCGATGCCCGTGCCGAGAATGTATTGGGCGTAGGCCTCGGTGTCCTCAGGACGGGTCCAACCCCGCCAAGTTCTAGTAATCATTGACTCTCTCCACATAGCTGCGACGAGGCGCGAACACTATCGGCGGCGGCCCGTCGAGTAGACATGGCCCACCTGACATCGCAGCCCGTTATGTGCAGGTCGATGTTGGGCATGTGGGTGCTCTACAACATCACGAAGCGAAATAGTCAAGGATGTGGAAATGCTTCGCTTTGGCTTCGAACCGCTTCAGAACGGCCTGAGCGTTTTCTGGAACGTGGGATGCCTGATAGTCCTCCCCCATGAAGTTCTTGACGCT
>Ga0255057_10000538_pt1 | contig 21620 bp, 24 predicted proteins | sample Cases_109_6_MG_FD_189022 | JGI IMG/M metagenome (GOLD analysis project Ga0255057, IMG submission 189022) | Seawater microbial communities from Amundsen Gulf, Northwest Territories, Canada - Cases_109_6 | ecosystem: Environmental > Aquatic > Marine > Gulf | place: Canada: Northwest Territories... | reverse complement strand
CGGAGTGCGACATCGGGGTCGCCGACGACAAGCTGGTCGAGCTGACCCGTATCTCGCGGCTTGTGGACGAGCGGCTGAACCGCGCGCCTTACAAGCATGCGCCCTACGTCGGCGAAAGCGCCTTCGCCCATAAAGGGGGAGCCCACGTCTCGGCGGTCGAGAAGGACCCGCGCACTTACGAGCACATCGAGCCTGGGCTGGTCGGCAACCACCGCCACATCGTCGTCTCCGAACAATCGGGACGCTCCAATATCCTCTCGCGCCTGCAGGACCTGGGGATCGCCATCGACGGCAAGGACCCCAAGGCGCAGCGGCTGGTCGATGAGGTCAAGCAGCAAGAGTTCGAAGGCTATGCCTATGACGGGGCGGAGGCCTCCTTCGAGCTATTGGCGCGCCGCGCGATGGGTGGCGTGCCCGACTACTTCAACATCATCCGGTTCCGCGTCATGGACGAGCGCCGGTGGAGTGCGCGCGGCGAGCTGGTCACCGAGTCCGAGGCCACCGTCATGGTCCGGGTCGGCGCCGACAGCAGCTATCAGGTGGCCAATGGCAACGGCCCGGTCAACGCTCTCGACATCGCCCTGCGCAAGGCCTTGGTCCCGGTGTTCCCGCAACTCGAAAGCCTGCACCTGGTGGACTACAAGGTGCGCATCCTGACGCCGCAGGCCGGGACCCGGGCCGTTACCCGGGTGATGATCGAAAGCGCCGACGACACCGGCCTCAGGTGGACCACGGTCGGTGTCTCGGGCAATATCATCGATGCGTCCTTCGATGCGCTGAAGGATAGTTATCGATGGAAGCTCATGCGCGAAGGTGCCGTGGACCCGGACGGAGGCGACGGCGACTAGCCGCCGCGCGCGATCGTGGGTAAGTACGGCTGAAGGCCATGTCGGGAACCGACCGAAGAATAAATACCGAAGGCTTGCCCGAGCGGGGACCGGTGGTGGTCCTGCTCCAGCCGCAATTGGGCGAGAACGTCGGCATGGTAGCCAGGGCCATGCTGAACACCGGGCTTGACCGTCTGCGCCTGGTGGCGCCGCGCGACGGCTGGCCGAACCCGGCCGCTTGGAAGTCGGCCTCGGGCGCCGATGCGGTGCTGGACCGCGCCGAGCTTTACGACACCACTGCCGCGGCGACCGGCGACCTCGATCTGGTCTACGCCACCTCCACACGGCCGCGCGGCCTGGTTCAGCGGGTTCTCGATCCTCGCGAGGCGGCGGCGCGGGCGAAGGTGGCGGTTTCGGCGGGGCACCGGGTGGGTCTGATTTTTGGGCCTGAGCGCTCGGGTCTGACGAACGACGACCTGGCGCTGGCCGACGCGGTGGTGAGCGTGCCGCTGAACCCGGGCTTCTCCTCGCTCAACCTGGCCCAGGCGGTGTTGATCCTGGGCTACGAGTGGTTCCGCGCCGAACGGCCGTTGCCGGCCGAGCGGATGGCGCGCAATGGCGCGCGGCCGGCCACCAAGGCCGAGCTGGATAATTTCATGACCCGGCTCGAGGTCAAGCTCGACGAGGCGGGGTTCCTGCGGCCGCCGGAAAAACGCCCGGGCATGGTGAACAATCTACGCGCTCTCTTCGGCCGCATGGAGCTGACCGAGCCCGAGGTCAACACCCTGCACGGCATCGTCTCGGCGCTCGGCTATCGGCGCGGTGGAGACGGCGAGGCGTAATACCAAGGCTCATTGGAAATGACCCTTGGGCTTGCGTTCAAGCGCTACGCAGGCTGAGCGCCTCAATGGCGCTTGTCCTTGAAAGTGTTGGCTCGAAAGAACCAACACTTTCCGCGTCCACCAAATCTACATGAGGCCTACTCATTGCGATTTGGTCTAGAGCACGGAAAGGGCGGTCGCCGCGCGTCGGCTGCGAAAGTCGACCCAGGAGTGCACCACCAGGGTGGTCAGCACGATCGCCCCACCGACGAACGTCATGGTGGGCGGCGCCTCGTTCAGCACCAGCCAGACCCAAAGCGGCCCCAAGGCGGTCTCCAGCAGGAAGATGAGGCTGACCTCGGGCGCGCTGATGTAGCGCGGGCCGAGGGAGACGAGCCCGCTGGCGATGGGCACCACCAGCAGCCCCATGATCAGCAGGTAGGCCAGGCGCTCGCCCTCCACCAGGACGGGCGTCGTCACGGCGAGCCCGAGAGCGGCGGAGAACAGTCCGGCGATCGCCAGGCTCGGCACCATGTTGGTCTCGCGGCGATGGCGGAAGACGGTGAACTTGCCGCCCAGCGCCGCCGCCGTCATCAGTGCCGCGGCGTCGCCCAGAAAAGCTCCGCCGCCCCAGCTCTCGGTGACCATGACGGCGACCCCCGCGATCGCGGCGCCGATGGCCAGGACCGTGCGCCTGGGAATGCGCTCGCCCAATAGGGCGAAGCTGAAGATGGCGGCGAAGAAGGGCGCGGTCGCGACGATCACCAGGGTGTTCGCGACGGCGGTGTGCTGCAGGGATATGAGAAACCCGATCGTCGTGGCGGTGAACAGGCAGCCCGCCGCGGTGCCGCTCCACCCGATGGCCAGGCAGCGCCGCACCGTCTCGCCGCGGTAGATGACGAAGAGAATGGCCATGACGCCCACGGTCTGGAGCAGCCCGCGCCAGACCATCATCGACCAGGGATCGATGGCCACCAGGCGGATAAGCAGCGTATCGGGCGTGATCACCAGCACCCCGAGGGTCGTCAGCAGCAATCCCTTGCCGTGTTCGGACAGCCGTTCCATCGCATCCCGCCTTATGGCTCAGCCCGTAGCATGGCGCGGCCCGGCCCGGCAAGGCCGGCGCGGCTTTCCCCTTTGACTTTCCCGGCCGGGTGCTTATAGTCCGGCCGCGTTTACTCCCGGGAATGCGGGCATGGGCATCGTCTCATGACCCCGCCCTTGGCGACGATGTCGGCTTGGGACTACCGGGACAAAAGGCGCCCCGGCGCGCGAGCCCCGGCGGCAAGCCATAAGAAGGAGTTGAGAGATGTCCAAGCGTGCCAGGTCCAAGTACAAGATCGACCGGCGTCTGGGGTGCAACCTTTGGGGTCGCCCCAAGTCGCCATACAACCGCCGTGGATACGGCCCGGGCGAGCACGGCCAGCGCCGGCGCAAGCCGACCGATTTCGGCACTCAGCTGCAGGCCAAGCAGAAGCTCAAGGGCTACTACGGCAGCATCGGTGAGAAGCAGTTCCACCGCTATTACGTCGAGGCGTCGCGGCGGCGCGGCGATACCGGCGAGAAGCTGATCGAGTTGCTGGAGCGCCGCCTCGATGCGGTGATCTATCGCGCCAAGCTGGTGCCGACCGTCTTCTCCGCCCGGCAGTTCGTCAACCACGGCCATCTCACGGTCAACGGCCGGCGGGTCGACATTCCCTCCTATCAGGTCAAGGACGGCGACGTCGTGCAGGTGAAGGCGCGCAGCCGCGAGCTGCCGATCGTCCTGCAGGGCATCGAGTCGGGCGAGCGCGAGGTGCCCGACTATATCGAGGTCAACTACAAGCAGATGACGGTGACGTTCATCCGCGGCCCGAAGCTGGCCGACGTGCCCTACCCGGTGAAGATGGAACCCAACCTGGTCATCGAATTCTACTCGCGCTGACCTCTCTCTGAGGGCCAAGCCCTTCAGCCGTTTTCACTCTGCTTGCAAAGCAGGTGCAGCATCACCAGGCCGACGGTGGCGGCCAGGTGGGCGGTCATGCCGGCTGGGTCTAGGGGTGGGGTGACGGTGTTGATGTCGAAGGCGGCGAATTCGAGGTCGCCCAGGGACTGCAGGATGTCGAGCCCCTCGCGGGCCGATATCCCGCCCCAGGTGGGGTCGCAGACGCCGGGCGCCGCGGCGGGATCGAAGAAATCCATGTCCCAGCAGAGGTAGACCGGCCCCTGGCCGGCCAGGGTCTCGCGCACCTCGACCAGGACATCGTCGATGCCCCGCGCGCGCATCTCGCGGTCGTCGATGATGCGGTAGCCCTGGCCGCGCCCGTAGTCCAGGACATCAGGGACGGAGGACGGACCGCGCGCCCCGATGTGAAAGGAGCTCTCGACCCGGACCAGGCCCTCCTCGGCGGCGCGGGTGAAGGTGGTCGCCGTGGTGTGGCGGTCGGGCCCCGACTTGGGTGGTGGGTAGGCATCGGTGTGGGCGTCGAAATGCAGGACGGGGAGGAGGCCCCTTACCGCTTTCAACGCGCGCAGCTGCGGCAAGGTCACGGCGCCGTCGCCGCCGAAGGTGAGCGGCACGGTCCCGGCCTCGAGGAGGGGCCGCATGGCGGCTTCTATGGCGGCGAAGGACGGCTCGATCCGGCCGGGCAGGACCGGCGCGTCGCCGCAATCGACGAGGCCCAACTCGCGCGCCGGATGCGCGCTGGAGAAAGGCGGGTAGTGGGGCCCCAGCGTCAGGGACTGCTGCCTGATTGCCGCCGGGCCATGGCGCGCGCCGATGCGCGTGTCGCTGACCCCGCAGTCGAAGGGAATGCCGAGGACCGCCGCCTTGGCGCCCGATAGGTCGCTGGAATAGGGGGCCCCGAGAAACCCGCCGGCCGGGCGGTGTGGCCGGTTATCGCTGCCGGCCATCACGACGACCGCCTCAGGCCGCGGTCTCGGTGTGGATGTCCTTCTCGCGCATAAGCTCCTGTAGCTCGCCCGACTGGAACATTTCGCGCACGATGTCGCAGCCGCCGACGAACTCGCCCTTGACATAGAGCTGAGGGACCGTCGGCCAGTTGCTGAAGTCCTTGACGCCTTGCCGGATCCCCGGGTCGGGCAGCACGTCGACACCCTTGAACTTGACGCCGAGGTGAGAGAGCACCTGCACCACCGTCGCCGAGAAGCCGCATTGGGGAAAGACGGGCGAGCCCTTCATGAAGAGCACCACCTCGTTGTCTTCCAGTTCCTGCTTTATGCGTTGCGTAATCGGGTCATCCATCTGTCGGGTTCCATCTGATGTCTGGTTTTCAGTTGCCGCGGCTGAGCGGTCAGCTCTCCGCCGGAGGCGAGGTCTGCAGGGCCAGCGCATGGAGCTCGTTTCCCATGCGCCCCTTCAAGGCCTGATAGACCATCTGGTGTTGCTGAACGCGGGTCTTGCCCTTGAAGGCGCTGGAGATGACATAGGCCGCGTAGTGATCGCCGTCACCGCGAAGGTCTTCGATGGTGACGTTCGCATCGGGCATGGCCTCTTTGATGAGCGCCTCGATCTCGGTGGGATTCATGGGCATCGCTGTGCGTTCCGTCCTTTCTTTCCAGCCTTGCCCGCGCCTGGGCTAACGAACTCTGCCGCCGGTCGGTCAGGCAATCGTCTGCATGTAGGCCGGCAGCCAATCCTCATGGGCGCGGCGCAGGTCGTCGAGAGCGAGGCTGCATGCGCCGGGCAACACCAAACTATCGCCACCTGTCAGCCCGATCACCTCTGCCGCAACGCCGGCTTGGCGCGCGGCATCGCAAAAGGCCCGCCCGTCCGTCACCGTTACAAGATAGCGTGCCTGGTCCTCTCCAAACAACCATGCGTGTAGTGGGGGATTATCCTCGCCCCGCTCGCCGATCGTGGCGCCGATATCGCCGGCCAAGGCCATCTCCGCCAAGGCGACCGCCAGGCCGCCGTCGGAGAGGTCGTGGCAGGCGCTGACCGTACCGCTGTGGATCTGCGCGCGCACGAAATCTCCGTTGCGCCGCTCGCTGGCCAGATCGACCGGTGGCGGCGCCCCGTCGCGGCGGTCCAGAATATCGCGGAGATAGAGCGACGCGCCCAAGTGGCCCGCCGTCACGCCGAGCAGCACGATGGCCTCTTCCGGCCGCTTGAAGGCGAGGTCGACCCGCGCGCTCGCAGGGTCGATCAGCCCGACGCCGCCGATCACCGGGGTCGGCAGAATGGCCTTGCCTTCGGTCTCGTTGTAGAGGGACACGTTGCCCGAGACCACGGGGTAGGCGAGCGCCTCGCAGGCCTCGCGCATGCCGGCGATGCAGCCGACGAGCTGGCCCATGATCTCCGGCCGCTCGGGGTTGCCGAAGTTCAGGTTGTCGGTCACCGCAAGGGGTGTCGCGCCGACGGCCGTCAGGTTGCGCCAGGACTCGGCCACCGCCTGCGCGCCGCCGCGCCGCGGGTCGGCCTCGCAGTATCTGGGGGTGCAATCGCTGGCCATGGCAAGGGCGCGCTCGCTGCCGTGGACCCGGACCACGGCGGCGTCGCCGCCCGGCCGGCCGATCGTATCGGCCATTACCATGTGGTCGTACTGCTCCCACACCCAGCGCTTGCTGCAGAGGTCCGGCCCGGCCATCAGGCGGAGCAGGGCCTCGGCCACATCCTCGGGCGCCGGCACCTCGCCGGGTTCGATGGTCGGGCGCGTGGGCGCGCTGGTATAGGGTCGGTCGTATTCCGGGGAGGCCTCGGCCAGGGGGTCTATCGGCAGGTCGCCGACCACCTCGCCGTTCATCTTGATGACCATGCGCCCGCTGTCGGTCAGGCGCCCGACGACGGCGAAATCGAGGTCCCACTTGCTGAAGATGTGCCGGGCGAGATCCTCTTTGCCGGGCTCGAGCACCATCAGCATGCGCTCCTGGCTCTCGGAAAGCATCATCTCATAGGGCGTCATGCCGGACTCCCGGCAGGGGACCTTCTCCAACTCGAGCTCCACGCCGGCGCCGCCCTTGGAGGCCATCTCGAAGGACGAGCAGGTCAAGCCGGCGGCGCCCATGTCCTGGATGCCGACAATCGCATCGGTCGCCATCAGCTCGAGGCAGGCCTCGATCAGCAGCTTCTCGGTGAAGGGATCGCCTACCTGGACGGTGGGGCGTTTTTCCTCCGTGCCTTCGGCGAACTCGGCCGAGGCCATGGTCGCGCCGTGGATCCCGTCGCGCCCGGTCTTGGACCCGGCATAGACGACGGGGCTTCCGGCGCCCGCCGCGGCCGAGTAGAAAATCCGGTCCGTCCGGGCCAGGCCGACGGTCATGGCGTTCACCAGGATGTTTCCGTTGTAGGCGGGGTCGAAGTTCACCTCGCCGCCGACCGTCGGAACGCCGACACAGTTGCCGTAGCCGCCGATGCCGGCGACGACCCCGGCCAGCAGATGGCGCGTCTTGGGGTGCGCCGGATCTCCGAAACGAAGCGCATTGAGGTTGGCCAGCGGGCGCGCGCCCATGGTGAAGACGTCGCGCAGGATGCCGCCGACCCCCGTGGCCGCGCCCTGGTATGGCTCGATGAAGCTCGGATGATTGTGGCTTTCCATCTTGAAGATCGCGGCATCGCCGTCGCCGATATCGATCACGCCGGCGTTCTCCCCCGGCCCGCGGATCACGTAAGGCGCCCGGGTCGGGAGGGTCTTCAGCCACTTCTTCGAGGACTTGTAGGAGCAGTGCTCCGACCACATGACGGAAAAGATGCCCAATTCCAGCAGGTTAGGCTCACGTCCCAAGATCTCCAGGATGTGCTCGTATTCTCCGGTATCCAACCCGTGATCGGCGACCACCTGCGGCGTGATGGGCGCCCCCGCCGCGGCCAGGCTCACGACAAGGCCTCCACCAGACCGTCGAAGATGCCGCGCCCATCGGTTCCGCCGAGCGCCGGGTCGGCCAGACGCTCGGGGTGCGGCATCAGGCCGAGCACCGTCTTGCTCTCGTTGAAGATGCCGGCGATGTTGCGCGCCGAGCCGTTGGGGTTGGCGCTGTCGATGGCCGCCCCCTTCGGATCGCAGTAGCGCAAGGCGATCTGGCCCATTTCCTCCATCCGGTCGAGCGTCGCGTCATCGGCGAAGTAGTTGCCGTCGTGATGGGCGATCGGGATGCGCAGCGTCTGGCCGCTTTCGTACCTGGCGGTAAAGAGGCTCTGGCCCGTCTCGACCCGGACGTGGACGTCCTTGCAGATGAACTTGAGCTCGGCGTTGCGCATCAGCACGCCGGGGAGAAGTCCGGTTTCGGTCAGCACCTGAAAGCCGTTGCAGATGCCCAGCACCGGCACGCCGTCCTCGGCCCGAAGTACGACCTCCCGCATGACCGGGGAGTTGGCGGCCATCGCGCCGGAGCGCAAATAATCGCCATAGGAAAAGCCGCCGGGGAGCACGATGAGGTCCACGGCCTCGAAGGAGGTCTCCTTGTGCCAGACCATGGTCGGTTCCGTTCCCATCGACTGGCGCAGTGCGACCTGAACGTCGCGGTCGCAGTTCGATCCCGGAAAGACGATGACAGCGGCTTTCATCGGACCCCGAACCTCCATGCACGATCGCTGCGGGCCCCCTGCGGCCGATTAGCCGGTATCGTCGCCGGTGCGCTTGGGGATATGTTCTCGATGGCGGAAAAGAGAGGCGTCACCATGCTCCGACCGTCAGGTCTCCAACTCGATGGCGTAGTTCTCGATGACTGTGTTCGCGAGCAGCTTCCGGCACATGGCCTCGACGCTTTGGCGCGCCTTTTCCGGGTCCTCCTCGTCGAGCGTGAACTCGATGATCTTGCCTTGGCGGACCTGGTCGATGCCCTCGAATCCGAGCGCCGACAAGGCGACTTCGATTGCCTTGCCCTGTGGGTCCAGGACCCCCGACTTGAGCGTGACTTGGACGCGTGCCTTCAAGGATGAAGCTCCGGAGCCGGAAGCGGCAGAGTCCGCGGAACTTAGCCGCACCTTCGCGGGCTGACAAGCTTTCTCCGGTGCCGCCGGCGCGGCCCCGAATTCCCTTACGCCCAGGGCGCCGACCGTCGCCACGACATAGGGCACGAGGAAGGTCAGAACCACCTTGGTCCAATCGGCCCCCTGGCCGGCCAGAATGCTGTCGCCTTGATTGATCGCGGTCAGAATCGGCCCAACGATAAGGGCCACGACGGCCGAGCGGCGAGGTATGCCGTTGGCAAAACATGCTCTCACCCAGTTCGCGCGATCCATGGGAAGGGCCTTTGTGCATACGGCTCTTGCCGTTCCCGCCGCCCGCATATCCGAAAGGCCAGCGGGGGAGGGGTCTACTGCATGAGTTTCGGGCCCTTCAGGTCGACAGGTCCGGCTTCGGGGAGAACGCCGAGGCGCCGGGCGATCTCCTGGTAGCCTTCCTCGACCCGCCCCAGATCACGGCGAAAGCGGTCCTTATCGAGCTTCTCGTTGGTCTCGATATCCCACAGACGGCAGGAATCCGGGCTGATCTCGTCGGCGAGGACGATCATCATCTCCTCCTCGTTCCAGATCCGCCCGAACTCCAGCTTGAAGTCGACTAAACGAATACCGATCCCCATGAAAAGCCCGCAGAGAAAGTCGTTGATGCGCAGCGACAGTTGAACGACCTCGTCAAGATCCTGAATGGTCGCCCAGCCGAAGACGGTGATGTGCTCTTCGGTCACCAGAGGGTCGCCCAGCTCATCGTTTTTCAAGCAATACTCGACGATGGCGCGCGGCAAGGGCGTGCCTTCCTGCAGGCCGAAGCGCTTGGCCAGCGACCCGGCCGCGACATTGCGCACGATGATCTCGAGCGGAATGATCTCCACCTCGCGGATCAACTGTTCGCGCATGTTGAGACGCCGAACCAGGTGTGTCGGAATGCCGACCTCGGCAAGTTGGGTCATCAGGTATTCCGATATGCGGTTGTTGAGCACCCCCTTGCCGCGAATGGTGCCTTGCTTCTGATTGTTGAAGGCGGTCGCATCGTCCTTGAAGTACTGCACCAGGGTGCCTGGCTCGGGCCCTTCGAACAGTACCTTGGCCTTGCCCTCGTAGATCTTCCTGCGTCGCATGATAGATGTTCCATTGATTGGCGGAGCCTTGACGTCAGCCCCACGCGTCAGGGTGTCATATAGCAGGAGCCTCCGCCCATTACAATTTTTCCCGCCGATAGAGAAAATCACACGATTTTCAAAATAAAATATTTTAAATCATATTGTTATAAGTTTTTTTTAATAAATTTTATGAGAATTCGCTACCCGCAATCCTTGCGCCGGCAGCTGCACGATCAGGGGCGCGCACCCTAAAACTCGACCGGCTGATAGTCGGCGTGGTCGGGGCGTCCCGGGGCGAAAAGCCAGACCGGGCTCGCATCCTCGCCGGCGATCGCGTGGTTCGCCGCCGGCAAGGCGATCAGGCTGGAAGATACCGTCTCGAACCCGTTTTCCATGGTCACGATCATCCCGTCCATTGGGTGGTCCAAGGCCGTGCGCCGCAGCAGTTCATGCCAAGCGTCCCAGTCGTCCAGATCCGGGTCCGGCGGCAGGGCGGTGCTGAAGTCCGGGAAATTGCGCGCGATCCGAGGGCTCCCTGGGTCGTTCAGATCGCGGGCCGTCAGCATGGAAATTCCCTGCGGAATCTCGGTTACCTCGATCCCTTTACCCGACCGGCCGACGCTTTTCAGCCAGAAGGCGGCGCGCCGGTCGGCTATCACCAGATTGAAGCTTCGATAGGCGCCCGGATCCAGGTGGCGCAATTGCTCGGCCGCGGTCTGCGCATCGGCGTGGTCGAGGGCCTCCAGCACCAGCTCGCCGCGGCTGCGTTTGCCCGTCGCGGGTCCAAGCGAGCCGACACGGTTGAGGACGGCGGCGACCATCCCGGCATCGTTGACGCCCAACCACGAGCCGCCGCACAACCGATCGCGTCCGGCGACCACGTCCGGACGGTCGGACCAGTGGCGCCCCGGCGGGTCCCAGGCGCGTTCGAGCATCTCGTCCCGGTTGGCGGCCAGGACCAGCGGCCAGGAATGGCCGGCCCGGCGCAGTATGACCACGCTACACAACGTGGCTCCTCCCCTTTTTAAGACTTTTCCCGCGTGTCGGGGGCATCGTCAAGGCGATCGAGGTTCGCGGCGATCCTTTTTTATTGCACCGCGGCGCGGCCATCGCTACCTCTAAAGCAAGACGAATGGCTAATTAGGGAGGCCGTTTCGATGTCGGGTTTCGACGATCGTGAAAAAGCCTTTGAGAAGAAGTTCCAGCATGATCAGGACCTGCAGTTCAAGGTCGAGGTCAGGCGCAACAAGCTGCTCGGCCTGTGGGTTGCGACCGAGCTTCTTGGTATGTCCTCATCCGAGGCGAACGTCTATTCCAAGGAGGTGATTTCCTCTGACTTCGAGGAACCGGGCGAGGACGACGTGGTGCGCAAGATCATGTTGGATATCGAGGCGCGCGGAGTGGATTTCTCCGAGCACCGGTTGAGAAACCGTATCGCCGAGTTTTCCGACATCGCAAAGCAGCAGATCATGAGCGAGTAGGCCTCGCCGGGTTTCGTCAACGAGATCCCGGCGGCATGCTGGGCGAAGCATCAAGGCTGGTTGAAGAATCCGAAGTCGGATTCGTCAGCCGCCGGCCCCATATTCGCGATCGATTTCATCCATTACCCGTGGCCGGCCGCGTAGCCGGTCGGTCAGGTCCCAGGAGAAGGTGATCCGCGGGCGGGTCCCCTGGTAGGGGCTGACGCAGTGAACCAGCGTGCCCGGAAAGATGATCAAGGAGCCCGCCTTCATGTTCGGCATGACGGGTGTCGTCATATAGCCGTCGATGGCCCGGCAGCAGGCTTTGTAGCGCGGGTCGACGAAAGCCAGGATGCCGTCCAGGGGATCGATAGGGTTGGGCTCGCCGGGGTCGAGGCAATAGACGGCGACCGCCTCGCAGTCCGGGTGGGCGTGCGGCATCGAATACTCTCCCTGGCGCGAGATGTTGGCCCAGGAAACATGGACCAGCCCTTGCTTCTTGCCGTAGACCCTTTTGAAAAGCTCGATGGCGCGCGCGTTTACGAGGTCCGCTTCGGGGAAGCCCCAATCGCCGATACCGTGAATCTTCGTTCCGGCCGAGGACACTGAGCAGACGCGCTTGACCGAGGGATCATTGTACAGCCGCAGGACCTTGTCGATCAGGGCCGGATGATAACGCGGCGCATCCTCGAAGGTCGCCATGGCGATCACCTGGTTGCCGCGCCCTTTGACGGCCTGGTCCTCCGGCCAGACGGGAAGATCCCCAGCGTCCACACGTATTGTGTCGGCGGTTGCGGCGAGACTCCTCACTGCTCTATTCCTCCGTCTCGAAGACACGCATGAAAATGCGATCCACGTGCTTGGTATGATATGCGTTGTCGAAGCAGGCCTCCAGGACTGGCGCATCGAGCCGATGGGCGACCTCGGGGTCCTGCTTGAGCATCGTTAATAAGTCGCCCTCGCCCGACCAGACCTTGTCGGCGTTCGACTGCACCAGCCGGTAGGCCTCCTCGCGGCTCGCGCCCGCCTGGGTGAGCGCGAGCAGCACACGCTGCGAGTGCACCAGGCCGCCTAGCAGATCCAGGTTGTGGAGCATCCGCTCCGGATGGATGGTCAGTCGCGTTACCAGATCGCTCAGACGGTGAAGCGCGAAGTCGAGGGCGATGGTCGCATCGGGGGCGAAGACACGCTCTACCGAAGAGTGAGAGATATCGCGCTCGTGCCAAAGGGCGACGTTCTCCAGCGCCGGGACCACCGCCGCACGGACGATCCGCGCCAGGCCTGTCAGGTTCTCCGACAAGATGGGATTGCGCTTGTGCGGCATGGCCGAGGAGCCCTTCTGCCCCGGCGCGAAATATTCCTCCGCCTCGCGCACCTCCGTACGTTGCAGATGGCGAACCTCGAGGGCGAGGTTTTCAACCGAGCCCGCGATCACGCCAAGCGTGGCGAAGAACTGGGCATGGCGGTCGCGCGGGATGACCTGGGTCGATACCGGCTCCGGCCGCAGGCCGAGCTTGGCGGCGACGTGCGCCTCCACGGCGGGGTCGATGTTGGCGAAGGTGCCGACCGCGCCCGAGATGGCGCAGGTCGCGATCTCGTCGCGTGCGCAGGCCAGGCGGCGCTTGGCCCGGCTGAACGCGGCATGGTGCCCGGCGAGCTTCAAGCCGAAGGTCGTCGGCTCGGCATGAATGCCGTGGCTGCGGCCGAGGCAGAGGGAATACTTGTGCTCTTCGGCCCGGGCCCGCAGCGCATCACAAAGTCCGCCCAGGCCGGCCAGCAAAAGATCGCTCGCTTGGCTCAGCTGAACCGCGAGGCAGGTATCCAGGACGTCGGACGAGGTCATCCCCTGATGCACGAAACGGGCGGGCGGCCCGACGTGTTCGGCGAGGTTGGTGAGAAAGGCGATCACGTCATGGCGCGTCTCCTTTTCTATCTCGTCGATGCGCTCGATCTCGAAGGCGCCAAGGCGCCATACCGCCTCGGCCGCCTCCTTCGGGATGACGCCCAACTCGGCCTGCGCGTCGGCGGCGTGCGCTTCGATCTCGAACCAGATGCGAAAGCGGTTCTCCGGTTCCCAGATGCGCGCCATCTCGGGGCGGCTATAGCGGGGGATCATTTGTCGAGGGTTCCTCCTGGAAGGGTGGCTGCCACATTTTGCCGCCTAAGGCCGGGAAAAGAAGCGAAGCTTGGGCGGCCTGTCAATGGCGCGCGGGCTGTGGGGCCAGTGCGCTGTGGTGTTGGCGATGCCGTTTGCCATTGTGTTGATCGAGCGTCTGGCCTATGGGATTTGGCGATCCACACCGGCCCGGCGGTCCCGACCGCTGCAAGGGGAGCGAAATTTCGATGAATATATACCACATCTGGTGCAACCTGAAAGAAGGTGTCGGTGATTGCCAGTTCGTGGAAAAGGCGGAGAGCTATCTCGACCATCTCCGCGACCAGGGCCTGATTGAGGGTTATCGAATCACCCGTCGCAAGTTGGGATTGTCGCCGCCCAACCTGCCGGAGTTTCATGTCATGCTCGAGCTGCGGGATATGGCGCAACTCGACGAGGCCTTCAATCGTGTTGCGGCGCGCGTCGATCCGGTCGAGGCCTACCACCATGGTGTCAACAGCCTGGTCAAAGACGTCGTTTTCGCGCTCTACCGCGATTTTCCCGATCCCGTTCGGCAGCGCGGCGAGGAGCGGTTTTAGAACGCCGAGGCCCCGGCGTGGCTCATGCCGAAGCTTTTTCGAACGCCATGCGATAGGCGTCCGGCAGGGCATGATTGCCATCGATGAAAAGCTCGCCGCGCGCCCCCCCGTCCGGCGCCGACGTGCTCTTGTAAAGATCGATGATCGGTAGATCTCGCTCGGCCGCCTCCCGACGCAGGCTATCGACGTAGCAGGCGATCACGGCGAGGAAGGGCTCACGGTCGAACGACGGGATCTTGCGTAGGCGCACGTTGGGGGCCGGCTGGACCAGATAGGCCGGGCGCAGGTTTCTCTCGCGGCACCAGCGCGCGCTGGTCTCCAGATAGCCTCGAACCAAGGGGGTGATCATCTCCTGCATGGTGAGCGATCCGTCGGCCTTCAGCTGGCCGAGGAGCCCATCGCTGTAGCGCGTATCAAGCTCGCCGGCGCTCAACACGACGTCGGCGCCGGCCGGCAGGCGGTCGAGCGCCGCCAGCAGCGCGGCGCTCTGCGCGTTGGGGTCGTCGCGAACCAGGCTCGCGGCCTTCATCGAGACGACGAGAATGCCAATGGCCCGGCGTTGCCGTTCGGCGAAGGGCAGGGTCAAATGGGCGGCCGGCAGTACGTGGTTGTCTCCGACGAGGAAGAGCGGCGCCTCGGCCTCGGTTTGGTAGAAGTCCGGATGCGCCGGCAGATAGTCGACCATGGCGGCTACGACCTGCTGGATCTGATGAAAGATCGGCATGCGCGGGGCCTGTGGGCTGCGGGCGAACAGCGGACCGCCTTTCTGGAGAAGGTTTTTGCTGGGCTCGATACGGCCGACCTGCCAGTTGTACACCGCGCGCAACATGGTCTCGATGTAGTTCTGAGCGTTGATCACCGGTTTGCTGAGGCCTGCGATCTCGGGCGTTCGGCCGAGAGCGAATAGCGTCGAAGCAAAGCCGGCGTTCGGGTCGGGCGCCGGATTCGGTCGTGTCCTGGATATCTGGAAATGCTCTAGGGCGGCCTCCAGTTCGCCGCGCTGCCAGCAGAGATTTCCCAAAATCTGCCGGGCACCCTTGTGTCCGGGATCCAACTCGATGGCCCGTTGTGCGGCGGCCCAGGCGCCATCGCCATCGCGGCGCTCCAGTTGCACCAGCGCCAGCTTGACATGAAAATCCGCCTCGCCGGCAGCGAGGGCCAGTGCGATTTTTATGCTTGCCTGTGCTTCGTCGAGCCGCCCCATGGCGAAGAGATAATCGGCGCGCTCGATATGGAGCTCCGGCTGATCGGGCGAAATTTCAATCGCTTCACCTAGCCAGGCGAAGGCTTGGTCACGCTGCTGGCGGTTCCAGGAGAGCCGGGCAAAGCGTTGGCGCACCTCCCAGTTTTGCGGATTATCACTGGCCAAGCGGCGGTAGATCTCAGCCGCCTCTTCCAGGCGCCCGGCGAGTTCGAGATCCTTTGCCGATCGCAAATCAGAGCCTAAGGATCGCTCGTCGTGGTCCATGGAAGACAGGTCTTTCTTGTGGAGCCCGCACTGCCTAGGCGACATACCGAACGGGTCGGCGGTGAAGATTCGCCCGCACTCTTGCGTCGCCCGCCGATGCGCGCGGGTCTCATACGCGATGGGCACAGATGGCGCAAGGGAAGAGCCACCTTGCGTTTGCCGCTCTACATGGTTGTCGGGTCTCCGGGCGGTGGCTTCTGTTCTTGGCGAGAAGCGGCATTCTGGCTTACAATCTCTCGTCACGGGGAAGGCAAATGTCGCACCGGCGGTCCCCGACGACTGCGAACCGCGGCCGGGCCGTCGGCAAAAAGAGAGGTCAGGTCATGAAGGTGCGCGAAATTTTGGGTGGCAAAGGATCCGAGGTCGCGACAATCCGACCGGATTCAACCATATCGATGGCGGTGAGCTTATTGAAGCTCAAAAAAATCGGCGCCCTGGTCGTCAGTGAGGATGGCAAAGGCGTCGCCGGCATTCTATCCGAGAGGGATATCGTCAGGGGCTTGGTCGACAATGGCCGGGAGCTTATGGATATGCCGGTCTCCGATCTCATGACGAGAACCGTGAAAACCTGTCACTTGGGCTCGGATTTGAATGAGATCATGGTCGAGATGACGCGCAGCCGCATTCGCCATCTGCCGGTGGTCGAAGAGGGGCAGCTTAGCGGTATCATCTCGATCGGTGACGTGGTGAAAAACCGGCTGGACGAACTCGAGACCGAAACCAGTGTGCTGCGCGACTATATCGTCGGCCGGGCTTGAGCGAGGCGAGGTAGAACGCCTCGCTCGGATTTCTAGTTATTTTATACCAAGCTCTTATACGGCTTTCTTGAAGTTTCGGATTGTCTCCAAAACTTCAGAGGAGCTGCCCATCGGCATGGGATGGGGAGCTTCGATCGAAGAGCGGCTCGCCCGCGGTCCGATCGCGCGATAACCTTCAAGTAATTCGTTTGTGCTATCGCAGAACAGCTATTCGGCAAGAACATTGCACCGAGCTATTCGGCTCGACAAACTCTGGGCTGCGAGGACCGAAACATCATTTCCATGCGATACATTGAAACCCCCGAAAAGGCCTCCGCCATCGGCGAGCAAGCCTTGGAGAGGATGGCGGAGCTGGGTATGCCCGCCAATCCCCTCAACTATGAGCTCTGGTACAGCTACTTCTCCGGTGCGGCCCACGATCTGAACCTGGCGGTCGACGAATTGTTGAGCAAGGGCGGTTCGGTCGACGAGATGCGGCTCGCGGAGATCCACCGGGAGTTCCTTGCCGTAGAAGACGACGGCGAGCGGGTGGAGCAAATCAGCGGGGAGCTGGAACAGCAGATCGACCAGGTCTTAAGCCATATGCGCGAGACCAGCGACGACAACAAGGGCTTCGGCGCAAGCCTGGCGGACTACTCGGTGGTCCTGGCGGAAGGTGCCGCGGGGGGCGATGTCGGCGCGGTCGTTCGCAACATTCTCATGGAGACGCAAAATGTCGTCGCCAGGAGCAAGGCCCTCGAGCGCAAGTTGCAGGAATCAGGTGAGCAGATCGGCACGCTGCAGCAATCTCTCCAGGAGGTTCGCCAAGAGGCCCAGACCGATGGCCTGACCGGCATCGCCAACTGGAAGTGCTTCGATGGCCGCTTGCAGGAAGAGGCCGCACGGGCGAGCAAGGACGGATCGTCTTTGTGCCTCCTGTTGACCGACATCGATCACTTCAAGAAGTTCAACGATACCTATGGCCACAGCGTCGGGGATTCGGTCCTGAAAGTGGTCGCCAAGCATCTGACCGACAACGTAAAGGGCGCGGACCTGCCGGCGCGCTACGGCGGCGAGGAGTTTGTCGTAATCCTTCCGCAGACGCAGATCGAAAACGCCGTCACCCTGGCCGAACAGATCCGCGCGAAGCTCGCTACGAAAGAGCTCAAGAGCAAAGTGAGCGGGGAGTGCTATGGCAGCGTTACGCTGTCCATCGGCATCTCGCTTTTTCGTCCGGGTGAGCGCTTGATCGATTTCATCGATCGCGCCGACCGTGGGCTTTACAAAGCCAAGGAGCTGGGCCGCAACCGTGTGGTTCACGAAGGAGAGCTGGCCGAACCGGTCGCCGCGGTCGCTTCTTGACGGCGGGGGCGACTATTCCACCTTAACCGCCCATGTGGCGAAGCCTAGAGAAGACCAAGCGACTTGAAGCTGGCGTGTCCGTTGCGCCCGATGACGAGATGGTCGTGGATGACGATCCCGAGCCGCTCCGCCGCTTCCCTGACCTCCTGGGTCATCCGAATGTCGGCGCTCGAGGGTGTGGGGTCGCCGGACGGGTGGTTGTGAACCAGGATAATCGCGGTGGCACCAAGCTCGAGGGCGCGTTTGACGACCTCGCGCGGGTAGACCGGCGTGTGGTCGACCGTGCCGCGTTGCTGGAGCTCGTCGGCGATGACCTGGTTTTTCTTGTCGAGGAAGATGATCCGGAACTGCTCGACCTTCTCGTGCCCCATAACAATGCGACAGTAGGCCAAAAGCTTCTCCCACGAGGCGATCACGCTTGCCTCGCTCGCCTGCTCCAAGGCCAGCCGCCGCGCCGCCTCCTGGATGATCTTTAGGTAGGCGATTGCGCTTTGCCCGGTGCCCGGCACGGCCGCCAGCTTCTCGTTTTGAGCGCAGAGTACCCCCGCAAGGCTGCCGAATTCCTGCAGCAAGGCCTTGGCGAGGGGTTTCACGTCGCTGCGCGGCCGCGCGCCGAAGAGAAGAAACTCGATGACCTCGTAGTCGCTCAGCGAGGCCGCGCCCTTGGCCAATACCCGCTCGCGAAGGCGTTCACGGTGCCCGAAATAGTGGGGTCGCTGCCGGTCCTCTTTTTTACGTACTGTCATTTCACGCACTGTCATTTCATGCACTGGCATTTCACGCACTGGCAGGATCGGGAAAAGGCCGCCGCGTCACGGCTCGTAAGGCGGACGGGTCCATCCTTTCGGCGAGAGTGTGAAGATCTCGCATCCGTCGGCGGTGACGCCGATCGAATGCTCGAACTGAGCCGAGAGCTGGGCGTCACGGGTCACCGCGGTCCAGCCGTCCTGCAGGATCTTCACGTGATAGCGCCCGGCGTTGATCATTGGCTCTATGGTGAAGAACATCCCCTCGCGCAGGACCGCGCCTTCGCCCGCCTTGCCGTAATGAAGAACGCTCGGCGCGTCATGAAATACGCGTCCCAGGCCGTGGCCGCAGAAGTCCCGCACCACGGAAAACCGGCGCGCTTCGGCATGGCGCTGAATGGCGGCCCCGATGTCGCCCAGCTTGGCTCCCGGACGAACGGCCTCGATGCCGCACATCATCGCCTCGTAGGTGGTATCGACCAGCCGGCGCGACTTGATGGAGGTCTTACCGATGAGGAACATTCGACTGGTGTCGCCATGCCAACCGTCGAGAATGACGGTGACATCGATATTCATGATGTCGCCGTCCTTCAGCCGCTTGTCGGCGCTGGGAATGCCGTGGCAGACCACATGATTGACCGAGGTGCAGATCGACTTGGGAAATCCGCGATAGTTGAGGGGGGCCGGCACCGCCCCATGATCGACGATGAAGTCGTGGCACAGCCGGTCCAATTCTTCCGTCGTCACGCCCGGCTCGACGTGCGGTGTGATCATGTCGAGCGTCTCGGCCGCCAGGCGGCCCGCCCGGCGCATGCCTTCGAACCCTTCGGGGCCGTGAAGAACGAAACCGCCTTCCTCCGGGCTCAAACGGTGCCCCGCTTGCAGGTCCTGGATCACCTTCTTCACTCGAGCCCCTCGCCTTTCACCTCGAACGGGATCTCCCGGTGCAATTCAATGGCCTCGGTGTTCACATTGCAAGCGTAACAGAGCACTTCCACCCCACGATCCGTCGCCTCTTTCAAAGCGTTCATATAGGCGTGATCGATATCGCCAGCAATGGCCAAACAAGCGGCGTCGGTTCGCTGGACCAGAAAAAGTAGAACGGCGCGCGCGCCGCCGTCGCTCATGCGCGCCAGCTCCTCCAGGTGTTTGCGGCCGCGCGCCGTCACCGAATCGGGGAATTCCGCGACCCGGGGGCGCCGGCTCATGGTAACCGACTTGACCTCGAGATAACACGGGCGCCGCGTTGCACCGTGCAAGAGAAAGTCGATGCGAGAACGCTCGCCGTAACGCACCTCCCGGCGCACATCGTCGTACCCCCGCAGGGCGCCGATGCGCTCATCGGCGAGAGCTTCGGCGACGATGGCGTTGGCCCGGCCGGTATTGAGGCCGACCAGGCCGGCGCCGCTCTCGACCAGCTCCCAGCGGAACGGCAGCTTGCGTGTCGGGCCGGCGCTCGGCGCCAGCCAGATCCTGGCCGATGGCTCCAATAGGCTCAGCATCGAGCCCGGATTGGGACAGTGGGCCGTCACCTCCGTTCCGTCATCGAGCAGGGCATCGCAGAAGAACCGCTTGTAACGGGCGACGAAGGTGGCGCCGAGCAGCGGTGCCTCGAACCTCATCGGGGCAACCTGCGCAACAGCTCAGGGGATGACGGAGCGAGGAATAAAATCATCACATAGGGTTCTTGCGTCATGATCCGGTTCGGCCCACATTTATTTGTATAGAAAGCATCCCGCAAGGGGTCGAATCGTTACAGGGTTTGGACAACATCCGAAGAAGAAGGGTCGATGCGCTATCCTCTCATACTTGCAATATCATGGGTGTTAATTTTGGGCGCGTGCGCGCAGCCCGGTCCCCAGGGGACGACGGCGCCCGGCCTCACGCAGCCGCCTAGTCTGGAAAACTCCGAGTATGCCGCTCCGGCGGTGACCACGGTCGTGCCGGCGCCGGCCCCGGCGATCACCTCCACGGGCGGCGGCGGCCGGTTTCACGTCGGCAGCGATCCCTATGCGGCGATCGGACCTTCGGGCACGGCCACGACCGGTACGATCGAAGGCGAACTGGTGGTGATAGAAGAAGACGAGGAGCTGGTCCAGGAGAAGCGCCAGCTCGATACGGCGGCCTGCTACGAATATGCCCGGGCGCAGACACGTCACGACCAACGCATCATCGACGATCAAAGCGCGGCCTTCGATGACTCGACCTTCGAGCCGTCTCTCAAGCGCGCGCAGCAACAGGGTGAGCAATTTGGCCTGCGAAAACGCGAGAAGCGCCTGATCCAGGACTGCATGCAAACCAAGGGCCACGAGTCGCTTTGATGCCCGGCGCGCACTGAGGCCGTTGATGTCCGAACGCGTGGTCAGTGCCTGTCTTCTGGTCATCGGCAACGAGATCCTCTCGGGGCGGACCCAGGACAAGAACCTGGCCGCCATCGCCGGCCAGTTGAACGAGTGGGGCATTCGCCTGAGCGAGGCGCGGGTGATCCCCGACGTGGCAGAGACCATCATCGAGGCCCTGAACGAGGTGCGCCGCCGTTTCGACTATGTCTTCACCACAGGCGGCATAGGCCCCACGCACGACGACATCACCTCGCAATGCGTGGCGCGGGCCTTCGGGCTCGAACACTGCCTCCACCCCGAAGCGCAGCGCATCCTCGAGGCCCATTATGGGCCCGGGCAACTGAACGAGGCGCGCCTGCGCATGGCCATGACGCCGCAGGGGGCCCGCCTGATCGAGAACCCGATAAGTGCCGCGCCGGGCTTTCAGCTGGAGAACGTCTTCGTGCTGGCCGGCATACCGCGCGTCATGCAGGCCATGCTGCAAAGCCTGGAGGGACGCCTTGCGGGGGGAGAGCCCAGGCGCTCCGTCACCGCCAAGGTGTATCTGCCCGAAGGTGTGCTGGCCGCCGACCTGCGCCAATTGCAGGAAAGCTATCCGAGCATCGAGATCGGCAGCTATCCTTTCCACGAGGACGGGCGCTATGGCTCCCGTCTGGTTCTAAGCGGCACCGATGCGCCAACGCTGTCCAGCGTTGCGGAGAAGCTGGAGGCGCTGATCGACCGCCTCCAGGGCGAGTACATGTGGGAAGGGGGGTAAGGTACCCTCCGACCGGTGGCCACGACGTCGGGAGGGGTAACCATGCAGCCTGTCGCTTTCGTCTTCGTCAGTGCCCTCGGACTCTATCTATTGGTCATGTCCGACGCCCGCCTCGGCGTGCTGCTGCGCATCGCCGCGCTGCTTACGCTCGAGGCCTGCCTCATCCTCTGGGCCGTCGGCCTTATCGCCTATCCGACCCTCGAAACCTCCGGGCCTGGGTGGTTGAAGGCCGTGATCGACGATTTCCTGGTCACCCGGGCCTTGCTGGAAATTGCCGGAGGACTGTGGTCGGGCGTCAGCATTTTGTTCCTTGCCGTCGTGCCGCCGATGTTCGTCTATCTCGAAATCCAGCGGCTGCGCCAAGGCCGGGAGTGAGTGGCCTTCCAGCCTCTGCGCCCCCGAGCTTCG
>Ga0255057_10000537_pt1 | contig 21689 bp, 22 predicted proteins | sample Cases_109_6_MG_FD_189022 | JGI IMG/M metagenome (GOLD analysis project Ga0255057, IMG submission 189022) | Seawater microbial communities from Amundsen Gulf, Northwest Territories, Canada - Cases_109_6 | ecosystem: Environmental > Aquatic > Marine > Gulf | place: Canada: Northwest Territories... | reverse complement strand
TTTACGGCATTGTCGCCGGCACGATGAAGAGTTCGAAAGACGTCATCGTCGGCATGACGAAGTCGATGCACCTTATGGCGTACTACCTCGTCATAATGTTCTTCATTGCGCAATTTGTTTATGCCTTCGGCCAATCCAATCTTGGCGTTCTGCTTGCGTTGCAGGGTGCGGCTTTTCTTAAGGCCCTGGCGATGCCGGCGGCGATAACGATTGTCGGTATTGTTTTCTTGACTGCTTTCGTCAATATTTTTGTTGGCTCTGCCAGCGGCAAGTGGGGATTGCTCGCGCCGATCTTCGTGCCCATGCTTATGTCACTCGGCATATCACCGGACCTTACGCAGGCCGCCTACCGCGTCGGTGATTCGAGCACGAACATCATCACGCCATTGATGCCGTACTTCCCCCTCGTGGTTGTGTACTGCCAGCGCTACGTTAAGAGCACCGGTATCGGTACACTGACTGCGATGATGCTGCCGTACTCGATGACCTTCCTCTTGTTGTGGACGATCTTCCTGCTCATCTATTTCGCGATTGGCTTACCGCTCGGGATTCAGTCGACCTACGCTTATCCATAATTTGACTGTTCGCGGGCTGGGGCCCGCTCCTACACAATCGCGTCGCGAGCCGGGGCTCGCTCCTACAGGTTTGTCTGTTCTATGTGCAACATCCTGGCGGGCGGCGACAGGCTCGTACCCGCGTCGGCCACGACGCCCAGGATTTTCATATTGAGTTCTTCGGCGAGTTCCAGGTACACGGCCCAGTCTGTCGTGTTCACGTACGCGTAGACCTCTACCAGCAGTGCATCGGACGCGATTTCCTTGAAGCGCGCGCGATGGCCATCCTGCAACACACTTTCATGAGACGAGAGCAATTCCCGCACGCCGTCGAGAACTTTTTGCAGCTGTTCTGGGGTGCTGTCGTAACGCAGTCGCAAGTTAGGTCGGAACAGAATTTTCTCGCGTGCCGAGATGTTATCGATTGGTTCGTTGGCCAGCTTTGCATTGGGAATCGCAATAACGGTATCGGCAAGCGTGCGGATACGGGTTGTGCGCAAGCCAATTTCCTCGATCGTGCCCGTCTCATTGCCGATGCGGCAAAAATCTCCTACGCGAACCGGTTGCTGCGAATACAAGGTAACTGCTCCGAATACGTCCTCCATGGGTTTTTGCAGGGCCAATGCAACCGCGATGCCACCGACACCGAGGCCGGCCAACACCGTGGTGATGTTGATACCGAGATTGTCGACGTACATCAACGTAGCGCCGACCGCGATCAATGATTTGACGGCATTACTGATCGGGCGAAGCAATACCGCCGCGCCACGCCGTTCCATTTTCAACAAGCGGTCTGAATAGAGGTCTCTGATCAGGTTGATGGCGGCGAACATCACCCAGATCGTGATAAGGATCGGCAACGGCGATACACGCTCAATGGTTTCTGCCGTCGCTCCCCTGCCCAACCAAGTGGCCGCGCTACTCATCGCGATAACAACCAACCAGATACCAGCAGGCAACACGAGAAATCTGAATACGCGTCGATGCGATGGCTTGTCCGGGTTACCCAGTGCGCGTCGCATGATCAGGGCAATAAGGAATACGCTTGCGTAAGCCATCGTGCCGATGCCGAACGCGATCGCCCATTTGAATAATTCGAAGCCCAGCACCGTGACATCCGGCAGTTTGCGTCGCAGGTCTTCGACGGGTTTCGGGTATCCGTAGGTGTCGTACAGTTCCGGTATCAGCGATACCGTGGCATTGGAAATTTTCCATATGAAGACGCCGTCACCGCGGGGCACTCTCTGCATGAACAGTCGATGTTCCTGGTCCTCATCCAATACGACGCCGATCGAATCCCGGTAACTGGGCAGATTGTCGTTACTGCGGCCCGCCGGGTCGTCGACTAGCTGGTCAACATCGACCCAGGTTGCGCGATTGATAACAACGAACAGACGGCGGGCCAGTTGCGCACCCGTCAGCTGGCTTGCTTCGCCGCGCAGATTACGGAGATCCAGGTATTCGGCGCCCTTTTCATAGTCGCCCGTATCAACCGTCGCCATGAATCCTTCGCCGCTGCGCGACGGCGTGCCGCGATTGAATTCGTCGGCCGGGATATCTGTCCGGGGAGGCGTTGCTACTGCCTGTGCCGGCTCGGCCTCCTGCGCGCCGGTGGCAACCGAAAATAGCGCAAGCGCCAACAAAGCTGACTGGGCTAATTGCTTGTATCGCATCGAATTACACCATTTTTGTTATCGCGATTGCCCATCATATCGCTCTTCGGTACGGTAGGTAGTATTACGCATGAGACTCCGGGCGATGGTTCTTTACACTCGCCCCTCTGACTAAAAAAAACTATGAAAACCGTCATCTCATCCTGGCTGCTGTTTCGCCTGCTGTTTCGGCCCACTGAGGTATTCGAGGAACTCTCGGAGACCCGGCCGGAGCCGCACTCCGTCTTCTTCAAGTACGTGCTGTGGCTGGCAATTATTCCGCCCATATTCGCCTACATCGGCGCATCCAATTTTGGTTGGCGTATCGGCGCCGCTGAACCCCTGTTCGTGCCGGCCGGTGACCTGGTCGTGATTAGCATGGCCTACTTCTTTGCGCTGCTGTTTGTCTATGTCAGCACTGCAATCGTCGCGCAGTGGATGGCTGCCACGTATGGCGCGAGACACTCTCTGGGCATTCATTTTGCGCTGGTCACGATTATTGCGGCGCCACTGGTTGTCGGCAGCACCATGCATTTGTTTCCGAGTATTTTTCTCAACGTCCTTGTATTTATTCCAACGGTGATGTGGAGCATGTACCTCCTGTACAAAGGATTGCCGATCGTGCTCAGGATTAGTCCGGAGCGCGGCATGTTGATGGCCTCCGCGTTGATCGGCTACTTACTCGTTGCCGCGGTCAGCTTTCTCGGCCTCACGGTTGCTTTGCTGGGTCGTGGGATCGGCCCATCGATAGGGGTTTGAGCTTGAAAGAAGTCTATTTCGATCGAGTCGTCACTGCGCTGGTCATGTTTGCGGTCCTTTGGGCTGTTATCGGCATGTCGGTCGGCGTCTACGTTGCGGCCGAGCTGTTGTGGCCGACGCTCGACTTCGGCCAGCCGTGGCTGTCCTTCGGTCGCCTGCGGCCGCTGCACACCAACGGCGTGATATTTGGCTTTGGCGTTTCGGCATTAATGGGCACAGCTTTTTACAGCGTGCAGCGTACTTGTCATGTGCCTCTGTTCGCGCCGAAGCTGGCCTGGTTTGTTGCAATCGGCTGGCAGCTTTGCGTTTTAACGGGCGGCCTGTCCTTGCTCGCCGGCTGGACGTCTTCGAAGGAGTACGCCGAGCTCGAATGGCCGTTCGACATCGCGATTGCACTGCTCTGGGTCGGTTTCGGTATCGTATTTTTCGGCACGATTGCCAAACGAAGAATCAAGCCGATCTATATTTCCAACTGGTTCTATGGCGGACTCATCATCGTTATCGCGATGTTGCACATCATTAACAGTCTCGCGATACCGGTCACGCTTTCGAAATCCTATTCCTTGTTCGCCGGCGCTCCGGATGCCATTGTGCAATGGTGGTACGGTCACAACGCCGTCGGCTTCCTGCTGACGGGCGGCTTCCTCGGCATGATGTATTACTTCCTGCCGAAGCAGGCCAATCGGCCGATCTGGAGCTACCGCCTGTCGATTGTTGCGTTCTGGGCGTTCACCTACAGCTACATCTGGGCGGGACCGCATCACCTGCACTACAACGCCGTGCCCGACTGGGTACAGTCCCTGGCGGTTGGCATGAGCCTCGTCTTGCTCGCGCCGTCGTGGGCATCGATGATCAACGGCATCATGACGGTGTCGGGCGCATCGGAAAAACTAAAAACTGATCCGGCATTGAAATTCATCGTTCTCTCGCTCGCGTTCTATGGTCTCGCCACCTTCGAGGGGCCGATGATGGCGATCAAGAGTGTCAATGCGATCAGTCACTTCACCGACTGGACCATCGGGCATGTTCACTCCGGCGCGCTCGGCTGGAACGCGCTAATCACGTTTGGCACATTCTATTTCCTGGTGCCGCGACTCGTCGGCGCATCGCTGTACAGCGTCAGGCTCGCGAACATTCACTTTTGGCTCGCGCTGGCGGGAACGATGCTCTATGTACTGGCGATGTGGGGCGCGGGCGTGTCACAGGGTTTGTTGTGGCTGAGCCTCGACGAAATCGGCGAACTGAGTTTCAGTTTCAAAGACATCATGGCCAGCATGCCGCCTTATTACGCACTTCGCTTTGTAGCGGGACTTATCTTCCTGTCCGGCGCTGTTTTGATGACCTTTAATTTCTACATGACAATAAGGGGACAACGCACGATTGAGGTCGAGCCGCCACCCGTAGCGTCACATCGGTTGTCGACATGACCGGGCTTGAACTGCACAAGAAGCTGGAGGAAAACGCGTTCCTGCTGATTTTCGGCATTCTGGCGGTCTCTGCAATAGGCGGCCTGGTGCAGGTGCTGCCCAGCATATTCCAGGAGTCTCTGATCACGCCCACGAGCACGACGAAACCCTATGGCGCGGTCCAGCTTGCCGGCAGGGACATCTATATTCGGGAAGGTTGCAGCGTGTGTCATTCTCAACAAATAAGGCCGCTATTGGCCGAGGTAAAACGGTACGGGCCTTACACGCGCGCCGGCGAGACCGTTTACGACAGGCCGTTTCTCTGGGGTTCCAAGCGCACGGGGCCAGACCTGCAGCGAGTCGGTGGAAAATATTCCGATCTCTGGCACGAATTGCATCTGACCGACCCTCGCGCTGTCGTAGTGAATTCAATCATGCCCGCCTACCCGTGGTTAGCAGAGCGTGAGGCGAACGCGGACGGCGATATTCAACTCAAAATGCGTGCGCTGCGAAAACTGGGGCACCCCTACACCGATGAGGAAATCGCAGCAGCGCCCGAATTGCTCGCCGGGCTCACCGACCTCGATGTATTAGTCGCGTATTTGCAGGTGCTGGGCGTGTCGCAAAGTCCAGGAGATACGCCATGACCTATTTCATTTTCGCCGGTGACATGCTGGTCATGTTGTTCATGACTGTCCTCGTTGTGTGGGTCTTTTGGCACTCCTCGGAAGAGACCATCACTGAATCGTCGCGCATTCCCCTCGAGGATGAGAAAGTCGATGAGTGATATGCCTTCAGATTTCTGGGCTGGCTGGATATCGGTCATCACGATCGTCAGCTTCGTCGGCCTTGCCTGGCTGGTGTTCAGCATCTACTTCGCCGCGGATAGCGAAGCCGAGGAGACCGGGGACCCGGTATGGGATGAGAATCTGCGCGAGGGTCACAATCCGGCACCAATGTGGTGGTTCTGGATGGTTCTCGGCCTCATGGTTTTCTCGGTGATTTACCTGATGCTGTATCCGGGTCTCGGCAGTTACGCCGGGGCATTAAAATGGTCGCAGGGTGGTCGACTGGACGACAGCTTCGTTGAATACCAGCATGAGTTTGGCGGCATCCGAAGTCTCATCGCCGAGGGCCAACTTGAAACCTTGCGAGCCGACGAGTCACTCGTCGCGTCCGCCCAGCGCGTCTTCGATCGCAATTGCGCCGTGTGCCACGGTTACGATGCCGCAGGGCAGGCCGACAGCTTTCCAAACCTCACCGACACGGATTGGCAGTGGGGCGGCACGGCCACGCAGATTGAACAGTCCGTTCGCAATGGCCGCAACGCCGTCATGGTCGGCTGGGCCGCGATTCTTGGTGATGACGGCGTTGTGCAGATGGCGGATTACGTTAAACATTTGGGCGACACCGACGTAGCAGAACATCCGGCGGATGCTCAATACAAGATGTTTTGCGTTGCCTGCCACGGCATTGACGGCAGCGGCAACGCGGCACTTGGCGCTCCAAACCTCGCCGACGACATCTGGCTTTACGGCAGCAGCGAAGCCGCCCTGCAAGAAAGCATCGCGATGGGTCGAAGCGGTGAGATGCCTGCATTCGGCGAGCGCCTTGATGAGACACAGATCCGCTTGTTGGTGATGCTTTTGTCGCCGGATGCTACGGCTGAGTAAATCCGTCGAGCCCTTCAACCAGGCGCCGGGCCCAAAACAGTAAGAGTCGCCTGACTTCCGCTGAATTCGTGACAGAGTTCGAGTGTGTAAACGTGTCACCTATTGTCTCAGCAGCACGCGTATCGATCGAGCGCGCGAGAATTGCGCCACTCTCGGAATCTCGCAACTCGAGAACCAGTGTTGCTTCGCCGACCGCACTTAGAAAAACGACAGAGCGGGTCGCCGTTTCCGGCGGTACGTAGGAAGTTACATTTAGTAAGCCACCGGCAACCATGAGAACGTCGGGCCCTGCTTCGTCGACGAGTGTGAAGCGCTCGATTTTTCCCAGCTCCTCGGCGAACACCTCCGATACAAGCGCCTCGAATTGTTCGCGAGACCGGTCGTCAATGAAAAACGGCCCACCCCTGTTGCGGTCCCTGGTGGTCCTACCCCTGTTGTCGGCCTGCGCATATTCAACGCCACCATTAACAGGCATTAGTTTCGTGTAGCCGCTTAAATCGATGTCCGGCCTGGCCCATGCCATGTCCGCCTGACTGTTGTCGACCTTGTGTAAACCGTCGTATGAAAGTTCGGCGTCAGGACCCGTCTGTATTGACGCTGGGTCTGACGCACAGGCGACGGCAATGGCAGAAATGAAAAGCATCGCAAAGGGCGAGCAAAGCATCGCAAAGGGCGAGCGAAGTGAATAGACTTTATTCATGTTTTGATTCCTCGATTTTCGCCGAGCTGCTGCAGCACATCGTTTGACAATGTTATGAAAATGCGGAAGCTTTCGTCCGCCGCGAGTTTTTCATCAACCAGCAGGTCGAACGCCTGTAACTGCAGCGCGCGAAGTTCGTTTGCCTTGGCTTCGCGCTGTTCGGTCGTCGATGTGTCATCTATCGATTTTTTGATCGTGATCACAGCCGAGTAAAATGTATCGATGAGATTTTTTCTTCGCAGGTGATATATTCGAATGCCCGCAAAGCCGGCACTGACTATTCCGATCAAAACAGTCGCCGCTACTTCGGCCATGCCTGAATAGCGCTCGTAAACCGTCGGTGCGTGACGCTGCGTGTAGTCGAGCGCGCCGGGATGAACAACATAGGTGGACTTCGTGGGATCGAAGTCGCCGGACACGTCGCTAAACAGGCCGGGCCGTAATGCGGCCAATGCTGGCCTGAGACTCACGAGGTCAGCGACCAGATCGTATGTCGTTGTCCGGTCGAGGTCGCGACGCGCGACCAGCAATTGATCTACCGAGACCGTCAATACCGGTTCTGGCGTCAATGTACCGTAAGTACCTGCCGGAATCACGAACGCCTCGAACCGCGGTTGCAATAATGTTATCGCGTCGATAGCGGCGCCCGTGCCCACATCTTCGGGCTTACCCATACTGTACAGCTGGTAATCCGGGAGATTCTGCAATTGGCCCGGCGAAATCGGCGCGAATACGACAATGACATCAGGCTCGAGCTCTACGGAGTCGACGTACGTAAAGCTGCCTTCCGGTATACCATTGCGAGCCGATACCTGTTCCAACATGAAGCGCGCCGAAGACCCCGGCGGGCCGGCATAAACTGTTGCGCCGCTTAGCAGTTCTTCGGCAGTGCCGGCCGATCGGCACTTGCGGCAAACAACATGAAGCACCGTCGGATACAAGGGCATAACGGTGGCGACATCCGGTCGAAACGGCATGATATCGGTTATGATCGCGAGATCGCCATGTCCCGATGCCAATGACTCCAGCACCGTCTGGTCGTCTTCGGGTGCGGGTACGAGCATGATGTTGACGCCGGATTCATCGTCCAACAAGTTCGCGAAGTCTGTGGCGATCTCCTGGCCAAGAGGCGACTTGGGCGTAATCAGCCGAAGCTCCGTCGGCGCCTGCTCGCAAGCGAACAGGACGGTGGCCACAGTTGCGAGCAGGATTAAGGAGCTGTAGCGCATACGATAGTCTAAACGATCTAGTCGCCCAGGCACGCCCCGGCATAGGCTTTGATCACACCGGCATTTTCCAGCTGGCACTCGTTATCATAAGTGACGCTGTCCAGTCCACACACCGGTGAGTAATCGCGCGGGCAATTGCGGCCCTGATCCTCGCACACGCCGGCATAATCGATGCGAATGCCTTTGCGCTCAGCCTGGCAGGCATTGCTGTACGTCAATTGGTCCGAACCGCAGACCGGCACAAACAGATTGGGGCAGGGTCGACTGTTGCAGATGCCGGGCGTAAATGCGACAACGCCGGCTTTCTCCGCATGACAGGCGTTATCGTATGTAAGCTCATCGTTACCGCACACGGGTGCAAAAACTTTCGGGCAGTTATCCAGATCGCAGGCCTTGGCGCGCTGCACGGGTATGCGCTGAACATTCGCCTCGCAGCGATTGACGAAAGTCCGGCCATTCATGCCGCAGACCGGATCCTCGATTCCCGGGCAGCCACTCGCCGTGCAAGCTCCGAGGCCGGCAATGTTCACGCCAGATACGTCCGCGAAACATTCATTTATATAAGTATTGCCGTCGGCGCCACACACCGGGTCGAACGTCTCGGGGCAGCCATCTCCCTCGTTGTCTTCCGGACAGATTCCAGGGTGTGCAATGGCGACGCCTGCGGCGCCGGCAACGCAGGCATTGCTGTAGGTGTTTTCGTCCATGCCGCAGACCGGGTCGTATTGCATTGTGCAGGCGACGTCTCCTGGTTTTTCTTTTGCCTCCGCCGGAATGTCTCCGTCCTCATCGGCTTCTGCCGCCGGTTCCTCAACTTCCGGTCCCTCTGCCTTCTCTTCGAGCTGCGCCAGCAGCATGGGCTGGTCAGTCGTGACGAACAAATAGCTCACGTCGACGTCACCCGCATGGGCGACGCCGGCGCACGCACCAATAAGGATGACGCTCAGCCTGGGGATTCCGGTCGATAAGTATGTGCGCATGGTCTCTTCGTTGAAACGGCTTAAGATTTTAGAGTACGCCCGAAGGCACTAGTTCGCTACCAACTCGCTGACCGGCACGAGATTAAAGCCCTGCTCCGCCAGCTGTGGCAACTCCCTCTCCAGCATTGCCAGTGTAGCCTCATAGGGGTGACCGATGGCGATTGCGCTGCCGCGTTTTTTCGCAAGGGACTTCAGGCGCTCGAATTCACGCAGTAATGTCTCTGTCGATTTATCCGGATCGAGAAAGACGTCGCGCTTTTTTGCATTCACGCCAATTTCCGATGCGATTTGTAATGCAATGCTGTCGTGCGTCGTGTAACTGTCGACGAAAAACAGGCCGTCGCGTTCGAGCAGCTCCTCCATAAGCCACTGCATATGACCGGGGTGCTGCGTCAAGAGGCTGCCGCGATGGTTGTTGATACCAATCACATGCGGCACCGAGGCGAAGGCTGCCGCAAAGGTCGCTGCGAATTTGTCACGGCTCATATCAAGCGTCATGCGTGTGTCCTCGACCCGCTCGTCGTTGTCGACGGCCTGCATTGGCAGGTGCAGGAGTACCTCCTTGCCGGTGTCATGTGCAGCATTTGCAAGTTGGCGCGCCCGCGGAGAGCCCGGCAGTATCGCGCAGGCAACCGGGCCCGGCAGCGCAATCACACGCTGGCCCGCCTCCAGCTGGTAACCCAGATCGTCGATGATGATAGCGATTCGCGGCAGCTGCCCGGCCGACAATGGCGCTGCCACCAGCGTCAGTAAAACGGCGAGAAGCGCTCCGGCTCGGCTCATTGAGCCTTGCTGTGCATGACCCCGCGCCGCTGCAGGCGATCAAGGGCTTCGAGCAGCTGCGTATCCTTCTCCCGATCGACTTCGCTGGTCAGGCTGAGGTCGGGAAATCCCGGAGTGTCGTCGACATAAATATCAGGAGTAATGCCGGTTTCATGAATGGAGTCGCCGGAGGGCGTGTAATAGCGCGACGTCGTCAGTTTGATGGCGCGGCCTTTCGACAATGGCATGACCGTCTGCACGAGGCCCTTGCCAAATGTTTCTGTGCCGACAATCAGCGCGCGCCCGTGATCCTGCAACGCGCCCGCAACGATTTCAGACGCTGATGCAGAGCCGTTGTTTACGAGGATGATCATCTCAGCGCCATCGAGAACGTCGCCACGATGCGCCGAACGCGCAAAACGCGCATCGGATGTACGACCGTCCGCCGTCACGATGACGCCCGAGTCCAGAAATAAATCCGATACATCGACAGCCGAGTCGAGGACGCCGCCCGGATTATTGCGCAGGTCGAGGATTACTCCGTCGAGCATGCCATTGTTCTCGTCCTGCAAGGTGTCGATCGCGCGGCTGACTTCCCGCGCAGTCGTTTCGCTGAATTGGCTGAGCCGCACATAACCGTAGGCCGGACTCATAAGCTCGTAATGCACGCTTGCGACACGCACGATCGCACGACGCATTTCATAATCAATAGCTTCCTCATCACGCAATATCGTAATGCTTATCTTTGATCCTGCGCGACCCCGCATGCGACCGATCGTTTCGTGCAAACGTTCGAGCTCTATATTGATGCCGTCCACGGCGACGATCTGATCGCCACTGCGTATGCCAGCACGCGCGGCAGGTGATCCGGCAATCGGCGTAATCACGCGAACGGCGCCGTCAATTTGACCCACTTCAAGACCGACGCCCGTGTAGCTTCCGGTCGTACTAATGCGAATGTCACGATATTCGTCTGCGTCGAGGTATTGAGAGTGTGCGTCGAGATCGCTCACCATTCCACGAATGGCGCTCTCGAGCAGAATCGAGTCATCAATGGATTCGACATAATCGCGTTTGACTCGCTCCATCACCTCGGCGAACAGGCGCGCCTGCTCCCAGGCAAGCTCATCCGGATCGGGCGAACTCGGCGACGACAACAGGCCTCCGCCCAGCGACAGCCCGAGGCCCATGACGAGACCGATAACGATGACCAGAATTGCTCTGGTTTTCAATGACATATGATTCTCCGCTGTTGCCGGTACGGACTCAGATCTCGAGCCTTGCCTGCCCCCCAATCGTGCCGACGATTCAAAATAGCACAGCCGGGCAAAACCACCTACCCGACAGGTCACGATTCGATTTAGCTACCGGGTGTGCGTGTGACCCACAGGCGTGGATTGACGGGCAGTGTGCCCTTTCGGATCTCGAAGTAAAGGCCTGCCCGCTGCTGGCCGCCGCTGTCGCCGACGGTCGCGATGACGTCGCCGGGTGCAACCCAGTCGCCGGCATTCTTCAATATGCTCTCGTTGTAGCCGTACAGGGTCATGTACCCGTCACCGTGATCGACAATCACCAGCAGGCCCAGGCCCGCCAGCCAGTCGGCAAAGGCGATGCGACCGTGATAAATGGCGCGTACCTCGCGGCCGCGCGGCGCCGTCAGCACAACGCCGTTCCAACGCAGGCCGCCGCCAACGCGTGGCTGGCCAAAATCGTGCAGCAGCGTTCCTGCAACCGGCCAGGTAAGACGGCCTTTGTGTTCGCTGAACGGGCTCTCGGAACTGATGGGGTAGTCCGACAAGATGCTCGTCAGCTCGGCAATCAGTCGCGCCAGATCTTTTTCCTGGCTGGCGAGGCGCTGGATCTCACCACCTTCATTGGTGATTTGTTGCTGCAAGGACGCCAACAGCCTTTTGCGTTTCTCCTGGGCAGTGTCGAGGCGTGAAAGTTCAGCGTAGCGGGTTCTGGCGATCTCGCTGAGTCGAGCTTCTTCTGCCGCAACCTGGCCGCGTAGCGATGCCAGCTCGCGGATGCGTGCCGTGACGGTGTTGATATTGTCGGCGCGGTAATCGTTGAGATAACCGTAGTAGCTCATGAGCCTGCCGAGCATCGCGGGATCCTGTTGATTGAGCAGTAATTTGAGTCGCTCCTGACCGCCACTCATGTAGGCCGCACGCACCTGATCGCCGAGCTGTCCCATTTCCTCGTCAAGCTCCGCCTCTTGTTGGTTGATGCGAGTATCGAGCTCACTGCGGCGCTTTTCCGTAAACGCGCGCTCACGCTCCAGACTTTTGAGCCGCTGGCGCTTCTCGGCGATCGTTACCTCAGCGTCCTGCAGCTCGCCGGTCAGTTTGTCACGCTCGGACGCTGCGGCATCCATGCTCTCTTTCAGGCCACTTATGCGCTCCCGGACTTCCTCGAGTTCCTGCTCCTTGATCTTGGCGATATCCTCGTCCTGAGCCGCCGCGGGAAACGCCAGCGCCAGAAAGACGAGGAAAATAGGCTTGATCGCGGGCTTCATTGCCGCAGAGTATGGGTATAATCCCCGTTTTGCCACAAGTCCGGCGCGGCTCCCCGCGCCCAGAAACCAATACATGGACAGATTCTTGGAATTTGCCGGCGATAACACATTGCTGGTATTCGCTCTCGTGACCAGTTTTTTCATGGTCGTGGTCACCGAGCTGCGCCGCAAGGCCGCCGGCGTCGCGGCCGTCGAGCCGCCCGATGCCGTGCGCCTGATCAATAATGACGCCACGGTGATCGATTTGCGTAGCAGTGAGGCATTCTCGCGCGGTCACATTGTCAACTCGCGCAATGTACCAATGGACGAGCTTGATGCGCGAATGAACAAGCTCGAGGCATTGAAGTCAAAACCAGTCATCGCCGTATGCGAGGCGGGCGTGACGTCAACGAAGGCGGTCGACGCATTGCGCAAATCCGGCTTCGAAAGCGCCTATGGCTTAAAGGGCGGAATGAATGCCTGGAGTATGGCGGGGTTGCCCGTCGTAACGGGCAAGAAAACCAAGAGCAAAAAATAGATCAGACAATACATGAGTAACCCAACGGTCATAATTTACGGCAACGACAGCTGCTCTTATTGCGGCGCCGCCCGAATGTTACTGACAAGAAAGGGCGTCCGCTTTGAGGATGTACTCGTTAACAAAGATTCAGAAAAACTCACCGAGATGCGAGCGCGCAGCGGCCGATCCTCGGTTCCGCAGGTTTTCGTCGGAGACGCGCATATCGGCGGCTTTGATGAGCTGTTCGAACTCGACAAGAATGGTGAGCTGGACAAACTACTCGGCGCTCTCTAGGCCGACGAACTACAACGCAAGCAGGAAACAGAAATGGCAGAACAGGACAACAAGGGCAGCGAAAAGCAACTTTCAATTATCAAGATTTACGTCAAGGACTTCTCTTTTGAGTCACCGCAGTCACCGCAGGTATTTCGCGCGAATGAATGGTCGCCAAAGACCAGCCTCAACCTGCGCAGTTCACATACGCCCGTCGATGGCAACTTCCACGAAATCGTTCTCACCATTTCAGTTGAGGCGAAGGACGGCGACAAGACCTTGTTTCTCATTGAGCTTCATCAAGCGGGCTTGTTTGAGGTTACCGGGCACAACGACGAGGAATCGGGCATCATTTTCGGCAGTTTTTGTCCGAATATTCTGTTTCCCTACGCGCGCGAGTCGATCGCTGGCATCGTTCAGAAGGGCGGTTTTCCCGAGTTCGTGTTGCAGCCGATCAATTTCGACGCGCTTTACCAGCAAACGCTGGAACAACAGCAGGACCAGGCCGAGCAGGCGGAGAAGCACTAATAAAGCAAGACGCTTCACAAACCATTGCGGTCGTTGGCGCCGGTTCCTGGGGAACGGCGCTGGCGCTGCAGTTTGCCCGCAGTGGTCATGAAGTAAGAATCTGGGGCCGCGATAATGCCCAGCTCAGCGCGATGGGGCGTGATCGTGTCAACGTTCGCTATCTGCCCGACGCAACGCTCCCCGACAATCTGGTCGCCTGCACCGAACTCGAACGTTGTCTCGACGGCGTTCGGGACGTTCTCGTTGCTGTACCGAGTCATGCGCTACGCGAAACGCTCACGGCCGTGCGGCCCTTGCTCGCCGACGACGCGCGTGTGTGTTGGGCAACCAAAGGCTTTGAACTGCACACGGGCAAGCTGCCACATCAGGTCGCGGCCGAGGTGCTCGGCGGCGACCGACCGGTAGCCGTGTTGTCCGGTCCAACCTTTGCGAAGGAGGTTGGCGACGGCCTGCCGACGGCAATGACCGTTGCGGCGAACGACAACGCGTTCGCGCAAGAGCTTGCTGTCGCTTTGTCGGGCGACAACTTTCGTGCCTATACCTCGGACGACATGGTCGGTGTCGAAGTTGGCGGTGCAATCAAGAATGTTCTGGCGATCGGCGCCGGCGTGTCCGACGGGCTGGGTTTCGGCGCCAACTCACGAATTGCGTTGATTACGCGCGGCCTTGTCGAGATGACGCGTCTCGGTGTCGCGCTCGGCGCACGAAAGGAGACCTTCATGGGTCTCGCTGGCATGGGCGATCTCGTTTTGACCTGCACGGACAACCTGTCGCGCAACCGCCGCATGGGGCTTGCGCTCGCCAGCGGCAAAAGCGTCGATGAAACTCAGCACGAAATTCAACAGGTCGTCGAAGGCGTCATGGCGGCGGAGGCCGTCATGGAAGTTGCCGACAAACTGGGTATCGAAATGCCGATCTGCCACCAGGTTTATCGAATTCTTTATGAAAACGCGTCGACACGAGAGGCCGTTGGCGCGTTAATGGGTCGCGATCTCAAGCCCGAAAATTGAAGCGCGTGAAATTGGCGCAATGTCGCCGCTGCTCTATGCTTCAGAAAACAGATAACAAGAATCAACAGGGACTCACCATGGACAGACGTCAATTTTGCAAGACATCCATCGCTGCCGGCATCACGGCGAGCTACCCGTTTCTTGCCGCATGCGGCGAGAAAGCGAAAATGGCCGTCGATGCCGACACGAGCATTGCGGCGGTATCACTCGATCGCGAAGAGATAGAACTAGGGAAGGCTGCGATACGCGAGTTTGGCGAAGCGCTGAACGGACCCGTCCTGTTGGCCGACCATCCGAGCTACGACAGCGCTCGACGTATCTGGAACGGGATGCACGACAAGCATCCGGCGTTGATCGCACAACCCGCGAACAGCAATGACGTCAGCCTCGCCGTAGCCTTCGCACGTGACAACAATCTGCTGCTCGCGGTACGCGGCGGCGGCCACAGCTGGCCCGGTAAATCCGTTTGTAACGGCGGCCTGATGCTCGACCTGTCGGGCATGAATGACGTTGCCGTGGACGCAGACAACAGGATTGCCCACGCCGGTGGCGGGGCGTTGTTGAATAACCTGGACACCGCGGCCCTTGAGCAGGGACTCGTTACGACGGCCGGCGTTGTTTCGCACACGGGCGTCGGCGGGTTTACGCTGGGTGGCGGATTCGGTCGCCTCAACAGAAAGTACGGTTTGACGATCGACAATCTCCTTGGCGCCAAGATCGTGACGGCCGATGGCAAGGTCCGATACGTCAGCGCCGAAGAGGAGGCGGATTTGTTTTGGGCGATTCGTGGCGGCGGCGGCAACTTCGGCGTCGTCAGTCGTTTCGATTATCAATTGCATCCCTTCGACCGCAACGTATTGTCCGGCTCAATCGTCTGGCCCGTCGAACAAGCACGCGATGTTCTGGAATTCTATGGTGAATGGTATCTGGGTCTGTCGGACAGCTGCTATGTCGGACCAACCATGGCGACCATGCCTGACGGCACCGGAATTATATTGATGGAGGTCGTTTACAACGGCGACCCGGTCGAAGGCGAAAAAGAACTCGCACCGCTGCGCGCGTTAGGCACGCCCATCGAAGACGGCATCAAGATGCAGGACTACATGGTCATGCAGACGCAGGAAGGCGCCACCTTCTCACACGGTGTTCGTTCTTACGCGAAAAACGGCCTGGTGAAGGAGGTCACGCAAGGATTGATCGACGCCATGATCGACGCCTACACGCAGGATCCTCGTATCGCCTTGTTCACGCATACGGCGGGCGGAGCTGTGAAGCGTGTGGGCGAACTGGACACGGCGTTCCCGCATCGCAATGCGGAAACAATGTTGATCTTCGCCGGTGGCTGGATGGACCCCGAGCAGGATGCCGAGGCGATTCAATTGATTCGCGACTGGTTCTTTGCGCTGCAGCCGTACACGGGCGGTTACTACGACAACATCGAGTGGGAGGGCGACAAGTCCGTCGCCGGCAATTACGGTCCGGCGTTCGAGCGCCTTGCGGGCATCAAGGGTCAATACGATCCGGGCAACCTGTTCCGCATGAACAGCAACATCAAACCGCCGGCCTAGGCGCCATCCGCAAAGCTGAGCTGGCGCCAGGCTTCGTAGACCACGACGGCTGCCGAGTTCGACAGGTTCAGGCTGCGGCTGCCCTCCCGCATCGGCAACCTGAGCCGCTGTTCAGCAGGCAAAGCGTCCAGCACCTTCTGCGGCAAACCGCGGGTTTCCGGGCCGAACAGGAACGCGTCGTTCGCTTTGTAGTCCGGCTGGTCGTGTCGTGTCCCGCCGCGAGTACTCAGCGCGAACAGCCGCGGCTTGCCGAGGGCCTTGAGGCACTCGTCCAGTGATGCGTGCGTCGTCACCGCCGCGAACTCCCGGTAATCCAACCCCGCCCGGCGAAGTTTTTTGTCGTCCAGATCAAAGCCCAGCGGTTCCACGAGATGCAGCGAAACACCGGTGTTGGCACACAGCCTGATGATGTTGCCCGTGTTGGGCGGGATCTCGGGCTCGTAAAGGATTACAGAAAACATCTGTCGCATGTTGGAGCTATGCCTGGTGCTTGGCAAGGGGTTGTGAGCGGGGAGATGTTCGACCGAAGTACACCGAGATCGGCGAAGCCGATCGACAGGCGCCGAAGGCGAGGTGCCGCAGGCACCGTCCAACCGCAACGAAGCGAGCCATGAGGGAGAGCGCTCGCCGCTCACAACCACTGGCGCGCTGCAAGCAGCGCTCCTACATGGAACGCTGTAGAATCCCGACCCGATGAGCGACTCCTTACACACCACACTCTGCAGCATTTCGATGAACTCGCCGATCGTGTTGCTGTCCGGCTGCGTCGGTTTCGGCGAGGAGTACACCCGTATCGAGGGTTATTCGAATGCCGATGTTGGCGCCGTGGTGCTCAAGGGAACCACCGGCGACCCGCGGCTTGGTAACAAGCCGCACCGCGTGTATGAAACACCGGCGGGAATGCTCAATTCGATTGGTCTGCAGAACCCCGGCGTCGATAAAGTTGTCGATGACATTCTTCCGGGTCTGGATTTTTCGGAAACACGGTTTTTTGCAAACGTTTCGGGGTCAACAATTGAAGAGTATGAGCGCGTAACGAAACGATTCGATGATTCACCGATCGACGCGATAGAAATCAACATCTCCTGTCCGAACGTTAAAGAGGGCGGTGTGCAATTCGGCAACGACCCCGAGATGTCGGCGCGTGTTGTTGCCGCGTGCCGCGCACAAACCACGAAACCGATCATTACAAAACTGTCACCCAATCAAACTGACATTCAGGAAAACGCGCGCCTCTGTATCGAGGCAGGCACTGACGGCTTCGCCGTGATTAATACCGTCATGGGCATGGCGATCGACATCGAAACCAGAACACCGATCATTGGCAATGTTCGTGGCGGGCTGTCCGGACCGGCGATCAAGCCAATCGCATTACTGAAAACACACCAGGTCTACGAAGTCGCGAAGCATCACGACGCACCCATTATCGGCCAGGGCGGCATCGTCACGGCGGAGGATGCGATCGAGTTCATGATCGCGGGCGCGGCCGCAGTCGGTGTTGGCACTGCGTTGTTTTATGATCCGCTGGCGTGCCAGAAGATCAATAGCGGAGTGGTAGACTACCTGCGCCGCAATGGTATGAGCTCCGTTTCGGAATTGACTGGTACGCTGCAAACCTGAAGCAAGGAGATAAGGACGGCGTCATTTCTGAGCGAGCTGCAACGGCGCAAGGTCATTCGCGTTGCCGGTGTCTACCTGGTCGCGTCATGGCTATTGTTGCAAATCGCAACGACTGTCGCGCCCGACCTGAATCTTCCACCGTGGTTTGAACGGCTTGTCCTGATCCTCCTTGCCATCGCTGCTCTGCAGTCTGCTGCCGCCGAACGCTCCGGCTCTCGCCGCGTGTTCAGCATGGAAATTAATCCAGGCTATGACTCTATTCGCGACGATCCGCGCTTCATTGCGCTGCGATCGCGCTTGCTAAGCAGCGCTCCTACAAATCCAGCGACTTCATTTTTCGCGCCAACGTATTTCTTCCCCACCCCAGAAGTTTCGCGGCCTCTTGTCGGTTGCCGTTTGTCTTACCCATCGCAATGCGAATCAGGGTTTTCTCGAATTCAGGCAGCGCTGAATCAAGCAGCGGCGAATCGCTCGCGGCGAACTGTGTTTCAGCCCAGGCGGCCAGACTGCGAGTCCACTCCTGCGTCGCGCGTTGCGATGGCTCATTGCCGCCGAGGTCCGATGGAATATCTTCCGCGGTGATAACGCCGCCCGGCGCGGTGACGGTCAGGCGCCGAGCCGCATTGACGATCTGGCGAACATTGCCGGGCCAATCGTACGCCAGCAACATGTCCAGCGCCTCGCTATCAAATGACTTCACCGACGCGCTGAGTTCCTTGGCGGCTTTTGTCAGATAGTGGTTCAGCAACAAGGGAATATCTTCGCGCCGTTGTCGTAATGGTGGCGTATTGATGCGAATGACATTGAGTCGGTGAAACAGGTCTTCGCGAAAGCGTAACTCTTTCACGGCACGCGCAAGGTCCTGGTTTGTCGCCGCAATCACGCGCACGTCTACCTTGATCGACATCTGCCCGCCGACGCGATAGAACTCACTCTCGGCAAGAACGCGCAGCAATCTCGTTTGTAACGCGGGTGACATGTCACCGATTTCGTCCAGAAACAGCGTGCCTCCATCGGCCTGTTCAAAGCGACCGATCCGGCGCGAGTCCGCGCCCGTAAACGCGCCCTTTTCGTGGCCGAATAATTCCGACTCCAGAAGCTCGGAGGCGATGGCGGACGTGTTCAGTGCGACGAAACTCTTGTTCGCCCTCGGACTGTGCTCATGCAACGCGCGCGCAACCAACTCCTTGCCGGTTCCCGACTCGCCGGTAATCAAAACCGTCATACTCGATCCGGCGAGTCGACCGATTGAGCGAAAAACTTCCTGCATCGCCGGCGCCTGACCAATCAACGAAGGTATGGCGCTGCCTTTGGCGGACGGCCTTTCGTCAGCGCCCCGCCCGTTTTTTCGGGCGGCCTTCCTCACGAGGTCGACAGCTTCGTCGATGTCAAAGGGCTTCGGCAGATATTCGAATGCGCCGCCTTGGTACGCCGCAACCGCGTTTTCCAGATCGGAATGCGCGGTAATCACAATGATCGGCAGTGTCGGGCTTGCACGAGTCAGCCGTTCGAGGAGCGTGAGACCGCTCATGCCCGGCATGCGCACGTCGGTGATCAGAACATCGGGGCTGGCGTGCTCGATGGCCTCAAGCAGGTGTTCCGCCCGCTCGAAGCTGCGTGTCGTCATGCCGGCCTGCCGCAGCGCTTTTTCGAGCACCCAGCGTACGGACTGATCGTCGTCGACAACCCACACATTGAGTTCCGCGTGGTTCATTTCATTCCAGCCCTGACTGGTCGATTGGCACGCGGACGAAGAACACCGTTTTGCCCGGGCGGCTTTCGAATTCTATGAGCCCGCCGTGACGACTGATCAATTCCTGTGCGGCGGGCAGGCCAAGCCCCGTGCCTTCCGGCCGACTCGTAACGAGGGGGTAGAAAATCGAATCCTGCAGGTCTCGCGGAATGCCGGGTCCGTCGTCCTCGATTTCGAGGCTCGCGATGACGCGGTGACGAACATCACCAATCGTAAAATTATGCACGGCGCGAGTACGCAAGCTTAGCGATCCCTGTCCCTCGAGCGCCATCGCCGCATTGCTGACGAGGTTGAGAAGCGCCTGCACCATCTGGTCGCGATCAAGATCGATGAGCGGCAGACCGGCGTCATAGTCGCGACTAATTGTTAGCGATCGGTCATCTTCGGCCTCAACAATGCGAACAACGTACTCAAGGAGTTCGTGAACATTGACGGGTTGTTTGTTCGGCGGCCCACCCGGGCCGAGCAGCGTGTCAACGAGACCTGCCAGGCGATCGGTCTCGTTGATGACCACCTCGGTGTATTCCCTCAGTTCGTCGTTGGGAAGCTGGCGTTCAAGCAGTTGCGCTGCGCCGCGAATTCCGCCGAGAGGATTTTTTATCTCATGCGCCAGCTGGCGAATCATTCGCCGGCCGGCGCCGTGTTGAATCAGCAGCGCATTCTCCCGGCTGATTCGATTGCGGCGCGTTACATCGGTCATTTCCACGAGCAGAGCGACAGGCTCCATGTCGAGCGGGGACACCCGGCAGTCGACAATACGTTCACTAGCGTGAACCTCGGTCGGCGCGAGACGCATCTCAGTCGCATAATGATCGCCCGATGTGATGACTCGACCGAGCATGTCCTGGAGTTCGGGATCTTCGCCGACGAGCCGCAACAACGATTCGCCGGGCGCCCGCTTTTTGCTGATGCCAAGAATGTTTTCGGCCGCGGGATTGAGGCTCACAATCAGAAGAGACTTGTCGAGCAGGATGACGCCAGCATTAAGGCTGTCGAGAATTTTCCGGGAGTGTGGAGCGCCGCTGCCGTTGCCGGAACGTTTTGTTCCGCGGCTACCGGGTTTGTCTAGCGAACCCTGTTCTGCTGCACATAAAAGCGGTTGTGCTCGCTGCGGATCATGAGCTTGCCCATATCGTCGATCACTTCCGCCTGGATCGTATGTTCGCCGCGATAAACTTCCTGAATCGTTAAGCTCATTGCCACCACCAACTGCGGCTCGCGATTGTCGAAATATACCCGTACCCGGTGACCCGGCATCAATGCCGGCGTCAGCGCCATGGACACTCTCAGGACGCCCTCGATGTTCCACTGGGTTTCTTCGGCGGCGGGCGCTGCGACGGTAAAGGACTCATATCGGACGGGCACTGCCGCGGCGCTCGGGCTGGCGGCGCCTGGCTCGGCCGGGGTCTGTCGGTAGCGACGCACGCTGGTCGTATTCGCCTCGGGCAGGATGACCCGCTCCGCACCCTCCTCCGGGATATCGGAGTAATGAACAATGCCCTCGTCATCCACCCAGGTATAGGCCTCTTCCGCAGCCGCTGCGGCCGCGAACAAGGCAATGCCCAGGAAAATAGCGCGTTTATCCATATGCTTAGCATATCAATGTCGAGCGGGTCCAGGCCAGTGGCCGGGAGGTTAAAAACCCCCGCCCGGTTCACATTTTTCATCATTAGAGGCTGTAATACATGTCAAATTCGACCGGATGCGTCGTCATTCGGAGCCTTGTCACGTTCTCGAGTTTGAGGTCGATATAGGCGTCAATCAGGTCGTCTGAAAAGACGTTGCCTGCCTTGAGGAAGTCGCGATCCTCGTCCAGCGCGCCCAGCGCCTCATCGAGCGAAAAGGCGACCAGCTGGAGGTCCTTTTCTTCCTCGGGTGGCAGGTCGTACAGGTCCTTATCCATGGCATCGCCGGGATGAATCTTGTTCATGATGCCATCGAGGCCCGCCATCATCATCGCGGCAAACGCGAGATACGGGTTGGCCATTGAGTCCGGGAAACGAATTTCGACGCGTCGTCCTTTTGGGTTCGCGACATAGGGAATACGGATGGACGCGGAGCGATTGCGAGCCGAGTACGCCAGAATCGTCGGCGCCTCGAATCCCGGAACCAGGCGCTTGTAACTGTTGGTCGCAGGATTCGTAAATGCGCACAACGCTTTCGCATGCTTAATGATGCCGCCGATGTAGTAGAGAGCCGTATCGG
>Ga0255057_10000536_pt1 | contig 21694 bp, 31 predicted proteins | sample Cases_109_6_MG_FD_189022 | JGI IMG/M metagenome (GOLD analysis project Ga0255057, IMG submission 189022) | Seawater microbial communities from Amundsen Gulf, Northwest Territories, Canada - Cases_109_6 | ecosystem: Environmental > Aquatic > Marine > Gulf | place: Canada: Northwest Territories... | reverse complement strand
GCAGCTATCAGCGGATCAGAACGCCCAGCCTCATCATCGCCGGCGGGCCCCAGTCCGCTGTGCCGGCTGAAATCCAGCCACAGCGTCTGGCCAGGCCGGTGCAAGTTGCTGCGCCGACCCGCAATAATCGGCGAATCAGGACACCCGGTCTTTTGATCGTCGGCTGGTGAGCCGGCGACTTGATGTAGGAGATTTGACCGTGAAATTTCGGCTATGCAGGATGGCGCGGGCAGGGACCATAGCCGTGTTGTGCCTTCTCGTGAGCCAGGCGGCCTTGGCAGCGGACTTTCTATTCTTGGTGCCCGTCCAAATCAGTAATCAGGATCCGTCATGGGAAGGTGCAAGCGTGTCGTGCGTTGTTACGGGGACACGACACAATGCTCGCGTGGCTGCCGGTACGATATACATCGATCTTTCTGAGCAGCGAAACCTGAAAGAGAACTATTACGTTCCGGCGAACCTCCTCCCGGGAGCCTCTCTCGAAGATGCGAAAGCGTGGTCGTGTCACATTAGGATTAAGCCAAAAGGCAGCCCTGGTTATCCCCCAATGTCGAGAACTCAACATGATACGAGTCGCTCCCGAACTGTCGTCACGGGCCGCTTCTAATGCTGTCTTTGCCGCAGACCGGCGCACACACCTGATTTCTCGATCGATTCCGCAGAGCCTTCTAATTAAAGTAACATCGAGAAAAGTCAAAACCCTCTGAGCGTGGTTGACAAGTCGCACGAGAAAGTATAGCCTTTCGCTTTTCGTCGATCATCCCCGCCTTGAGGAATGATGAATAGGCATGTTGGCACTCTCCTTCGGCGGTTCGTCTCATAAGTTTTCCTCCCTGCATTACAGCCTTCACCTGGAGGGGATCTCTGTGGACAGGTGCGCCAGCGCTTGCGATCTCCCGCATGACCCTTCTTGAAGCCATTGTCCTGGCGGTGGTGCAGGGCCTGACAGAGTTCCTGCCCATTAGCTCGACCGCCCATCTGATTTTGGTGCCGTGGTTCTTTGGCTGGCATGACCCGGGGCTGACGTACGACGTGGTCTTGCACGCGGGGACACTACTGGCCGTATTCGCCTACTTCGCGCGCACGTGGTGGTCATTGCTCAGCGCTGCGCTGCGTTCGGCGATAGACGTTCTCTGGCCGCGTCCGATTCCCGACCCTCCAGCCGCACCCCCCCAGATGCAACTGAACCTCGCACTCTTCCGAGTGCTGGTTGTGGCGACCGTGCCGGCGGCCTTCGCAGGGTACTTTCTGGAAAGCAGTGTTGAAACCCTCTTCCGCAGTCCTGTGCTGGTCGCGGGCATGTTGGCGGGTGTTGCTTTGCTCATGTGGGTGGCCGACCGGCGACCGACGTTGACGCGCACAATGGAGACGCTCAGCTTCAAGGATGCACTCGTCATCGGCATGGCGCAGGTGGTGGCATTCGTTCCGGGGACGTCGCGGGCGGGGATTACGATTGCCGCCGCGATGTACCGCGATCTGACCCGCGAGTCCGCGGCACAGTTTTCTTTTCTGTTGGCGACACCGATCATCGCCGGCGCCACGCTCAAGAAGGGCCTGGACCTCTGGAAACTCGGTTTGCCGCCTGGGCTGTCCGCGATGGATCTTGCCGTCGGGTTTGTGGTATCGGCGATCGTGGGCTACGCCGCTATCGCTTTCCTGCTACGTTACCTGCAGGTGCGGACGCTGAAGGTCTTTGTGGTGTACCGTTTCGTTCTTGCAGGGATTATTGTGCTGATCGCGTTACTGCGCTCGGCCGCCTGAGGCGCCGACAAAAGCCCTCGGTCGCCCACGGCCTGCGTCCCTCGGCCGAGGACAAAAAAATCCCGCCGGAGGCCACCCTCTTTCATATCCTCACGGGCAAGTAGCCCTAAACCCCGCGTATTATCAGCAGTTATGCGCAAGCTATGCACAGGTGTGTATAGGTGTGGGTTATGTGTGGATAAGTGTGGACAAGTGTGGATGTTTGAGGGTCTAAGTGCGGGGGGCAGAGCTTCTTTTTCTCGAAGGCTTCCTTCGCTGGAGGAGGTCCAGGAGCTTTTGCAGGCCCAGACGGTGCTCCTTGGCCCACCGACGGGTCTCGGGATCCTCGTCCTGTTGCGCCAGGTCCAGGGCCCGCAAAAGGTAGAGCGCTCGCCGGGTCAGGTCAGGGGCCTTCTCGCTGAGCTCTAGGTAGTGGGTAAGGTGTCGGTCCTTCCTGACCCGGGAGGCAATCGTTAACGCGATGGAGCGGAAGGCAGCCGCGATCTTGGCTTCCTCTCGCTGCGTAAATGGCCCCTTGCGCGTGAGGGTATAGTAGTGCTCCCATTCGGGAGAGAAGGACCGACGTGACCGCTTTCGTGGTGGCATGTCGATTCGCTCCCGGAATGAGAATGAAGAGGTGGAGAGGGAGTGAGACCCTCCACTTATCATGAAACCCAGGTCAGCGTCAACCAGGACTTGAGGTCTCTTCAGAAGAGGTAGAGATCGAACCGAAAGAGGAATAACCTCTGGCATAATCGTTGCAACGGCCTTTCGGCTAGTGTGGCCCGGGAGGCTTTTTGCTTTGAACATATTCCATTCTTCCGCTCAGTTTTGGTGTGGCGGTGATCTTTGCGGGCTTCGCCGGCCTCTCCATATTCTAGTTCACTTCCTCGGCCTACTTTTCTTTCTCATCCTCATGAGTTGGCCAGTCACGGGTTTTGCACAGGGAGCCGGTGATAACCGAATAAGCTCGAAGGTAGGAGTCGTCTACCGCGATAGCCAGAACAATCTCATATTGGGTATACCACGGAGCAACCTCAGGCAAGATACACGGGTCGTCATAATAACTCTTCCTGGTCAATCAGTCGTGTGTTGTGCCGAAGTCAACATGATCCCGTCAGCTGAACACGAGACAGTCCAGCAAGTCATCTTCGATAACGCCAAGTCTACAACCTACGATTTGAGAATAGATCACCAGCATAATGATGTTCGGTTTGGTTTCGGCATTATTGCCTCGCCGAGCGTTTTCTCGACAAAAGGCAGCGAAGTCGTAGCTGATTTGGACAGGGACGGTGTTCGCGAAACGTTCAGGGATTGCACAAGCCACGAGGGCATGCATTTGACGATCTGGTCAGGACAACCACTCAAAGGTTCAAGAGGGTGGCATGCCTATTTCTACCTTGGATACGAGACTGAGCCGTCCTGCGTAGAGAGAGATTTTGAGTAGCTCATTGATCCCACTGCGCGTAGGGAAAGGCATCCGTGCCGTCATCGGGGTCGGCCTCGTCGCGTGGACTCTCCTTGTTCCCGGTGGGGTAGAGGTTTGGGCTGAAGAAGTCCACGGGCCCCTGGCCATTCGCAATCAATCGCCGATTCATCTCCTCTTCTTTCAGTTCGTGCCAGAGCGAGCGGTGCCCCTGGACTACAACCAAGTCCTTCTGCGCTTGGATATCGCCGAAACCAATACGTTGACGGCGGGCACAGGACGTGACGGCCTGAACGGCCGTCTGGACCTGGAGACGACGTATGCGAATCTTCAGGCACGGGTCGGCCTTGCCGAGGACTGGGAGGCGGGCGTTGACCTGCCGATCATCTACATGCACGGGGAGTTCATGGATGGGTTCATTGACTGGTTTGAACGACTGATCCATTACGAACGGAACATCCGCGCAGAGGAGCGCAAGCAGGACGCGCGGAATGAGTACACGTATGACGTGTCCCGCAACAGCGAGCCGATCCTCAAGGGATCCGAGGGCCGCATTGGGTTGGGAGATGTGGCGTTTCAGCTCAAGTGGGCCCCGCCCCCGCTACGCGAGACCGCCTCCACCCCGGCGGTGGCGCTGCGCTTCGCCGTCAAGGTCCCATCTGGCGATGCAAAGGCAGGCTTCGGGAGCGGCGGCCCGGATATCGCGTTCGGCCTGGCCTTCGAGAAGACTCTCAAGCGGTGGAGCCTGTACGGGAATCTCAACATGACCGTACCCTTAGCGGACGATTTCGAGAACAGTGACCTGAATGTCCAGCCGATCTTTTCAGGGATGCTCGGATTCGAGTACCGCTTCAATCCTTCGCTGGCGCTCGTGGGACAGCTTAGCGCCAGCAGCCCACCGTTCCGCGACACGGAACTGGACTTTTTGGACGGTTGGACCGACTGGCCGGCCTTGGGTCTGAGCTGGGCACCCACCCCGGCCTGGCGCCTCCAGCTAGGAATCATGGAGAATCTCTTCACCTCGGCTGATGCCGGGGCCGACTTCGGTTTCTTCCTCTCGGCCTCGTACCGGTTCTCTCTTTCACCCGGCGAATCACGCAACGAGCACCGCTAGATCTGCATGCTGGGTTACCAGCCGTCCTTATGGGGAATCAAGTGTCGGGTGCTTGACACCCCTGATAGCGTGGGGGATACTTGAGTCCCGTTCAGGAGCTGCAGGAACGGGCTGTTCTTTTTTGGGAGATGTCCGCGTCCCTCAATGATGCGTTCGGATCGAAACAGATCACAACCATGAAAAAACTGTATCGCTCTCAAGCAGACAAAAAGATAGGCGGTATTTGTGGTGGATTGGGTCACATGTTTTCGATCGATTCCGCGCTGATAAGGCTTGCCCTCGTTTTTATAGCGGTGATCCTTATCGTTGCGAACGGGGCAGTCGGGATACTCCCTATTATTGTTGCCTACATCGTGGGGTGGATCATCGTTCCGGTCGCCCCACCACAACACGGTGAAGCTGTGGAGATCAGCGTGAAAAAACTGTATCGGTCGCAAACTGACAAAAAGATCGCGGGTATTTGCGGTGGATTGGGTGAGATATTTTCGACCGATTCTACGCTCATACGGCTTGCGGTGGTTTTCATAGGATTGGTGACGGCGATCGTGCCTGTCGTTGTCGCTTATATAGTCGGATGGATGATCATTCCGATTGGCCCCCCACAGCAAGACCAGGATGAAAAGAATGTCGCGACCGCCTAACCGTGTCTGTCACGCTTCGCAAATTGCCTCGAGGATGACAATTGGAATTGACCGAGTCCGCAAAGAAAACCACATTCAAGATTACTTGGCGGTGTCGATGATCTTCGACAAGGCAGCCTTGGCTTGGGGACTTAGGGACACCCATCGGAGGCTATGTGGGTAGCTTCCGTCCTGTGGGCTCGGAGCAGTTCCCACAACCTCTGCGTGTCCTCGGAAGTTCAGTTCGTCGGTGGTGATGAGGACGGCGAGCCGGCTACCGGCGGCAAACTCTCTGGGAAGCAAGACCAGCGCGTCCTCGGTGCTGAGATCCCTGATTTCCCCGGTCACCCGTTCAGAAGGCCAGGTGTCCGGGGCACCCAAGGCGTAACACTCGACAGGCAGTTTGACGGACACGGGGGGCTGGCTGGGGGTATCGGGCTGAGGGGCGGGCGGGTCTACGACGAGGTGTAGTTTGATCGGGTCATCCACGGTGACCAAGTTGCGCATGGTCGGCACTCCCACGAGCCCCTCTTGGAGGAGGTGGTCACGAGCCTGCTCCAAGACCTGGCAAAGTTCCGAGAGCACATGAATCGGGACGACGAGCCCTTCTGGTTCTGGGAGGGAAATTCCACCTCCCTGTGCGGAGCGGTCGTAGACGCGGAGTTCCACCTGCAGCTCCCCCTCAACCTCCTGAAGCCATACGCGGATCTCCTCAGAGGCATTGCGGCTGACTCGTCCGAAATTCTTCTTCACGGCCCGTACTCCTTCGAAACTACGGCGCTGTTTCCGCCGCAGTTCCGTTTGTTAACCAGGGTTTGCAACGGGTGTGCCAAGAATCGCAGGGGTAACTAGCTACTTTTAAAGGTGTGGTTGGCCGCCCTGCACCGGATTCTCCTCAGGTGATCTAGATCATATCAATACCTGACCATCCTCATTGCTCTGTCCTTACCGTGTTGTACGCTTATCTTAGGGATATTTGGTGGCGGCCCTCGTGTGGCCGCTGGATCTCTTATTACAAGGAGAATTGCATGACCGGTGGCGAATTAGAATTGCGGAAAGGAGGAAATGAGGATGCATAACATAGAGCCTCAGAATAAGGGATATCTGCTTGCAGCGGCTCTTGGTGCGATAGGAGGTGGGCTCTTGGTGGCTCTTGCCGCAAAGGCCATTTCCAACATCGTGCCTCACATGAAGGAAAAAATGGCCGGCTGCTATCCTTGACTCCAGAAACTCGATGAGCTGGTCAAGCTCAATCGGCAAATGGTTGCGGCTTCGACGGGAACAATCCCAGGCGAGATCGAGAGTCCCGAGAGGGCAATGCCGGGTGCGGCTCCAGAGCAAAGCTGCAGCTGTCACGAGTGACATTTCGGCCTCGGAGGATCAAAGCGGGAGTCAGTATGAAAAAACAAATGACTGACAATTATTACGCCTCGCGAAAGCCGAAGCTGTTAAGGAGCTTTGACAAGACAGTCAATGCCGTGAAAGAGGTTTTTGCCTCACGCTACGGGGAGGAGTTCGCAGACGCTATATTGAAAGGCGCCAGAAAGGAATTTGAGGCTATCATCCCTCAGATCCCTTACATTGGTGGAAACGTGCCCGCTCTCAGGGTGTTCCTGATGATATCGGCTTGGGAGTTATCGGTTTACAAGGCCATGAAAAAGCACGGCAAGACTGCGAAAGAAGCGTGGGAGGTGTGCCATGAGGCGCTTCAGGTGCGGTTGAAAACCGTCCCCAAGTTTGTGGGATCCCTTCTGAAAGCCTACTTCTTTTCCAACTTTGCCAAGAGAAGAGCGCGGAAAATCGCCGAACAAACGCAAAAGCACCCCCTGGGAGAGTGGGCGTTTACATTTGTCGAGGGTGACGGGAAAAACTTCGATTTCGGCATTGATTACACAGGATGCTCGATTCTCAAATTTATGCAGGACCAAGGTGCCAAAGAGTTTGCCCCGTATGTGTGTTTCTCAGATATCGCGCTGAGCGACACATTTGGCTGGGGGTTGATCCGAACTGAAACACTTGCCGAAGGCTTTCAGAGGTGCGACTTTCGGTTTAAAAAGGGTGGTAAAACACAAATCTCTTCCACAGTGTGAGGAAAGGAATAACATAGAAGGAAGTACAAGAGGTGTAAAAGCCGTGTAAAACCCCGCGAGGGGTTTTGCTTTGGAACGAATGGGGGAGATGATGCAACCTCTAAGTATGAAAGGCCTGGGCTTATCTCTCGGGCTGACCTGGGCGGTGGGGGTAGTTTTCCTCGGGCTGGCTGGCTCTGTTGGCTGGGGCCGGCCACTTGTCGATTTGTTAGGGTCCCTTTACTTAGGCTTTGGCCCAAGTCTTGGCGGCAGCCTGATCGGTGGAGTCTGGGCTTTCGTCGATGGGGCTATCGGTGGAGTCGTTATTGCCTGGTTGTACAACCGTTTCTGTTAGGGAGAAAAAAGGCCCGGGTCGAGCGACAGGGCGAGATCAGCGACGAGCCGTGTTGTCAGCAGGAGGCCGACTGTTCTTTGTCGTCGTGTTCCTGTGCCGTTCGAACTTCTTCATGGCCTGGTCCACTACCTGAGAGCACACGGTCTTGAACGACTCTTCATTGGTCCGCTGTCCTACAGCAAGCCCTCCCCAGAATCCCGCGATAGCTACGGTAGTCGCGAACACGAAGGCCAAAATGATTTCACCTACCCTTCGCCGGAGATAGGCCGACAACAGGAAGTCCCGCTCGCTGACAAGCGTGTCGTACTTCTCTCGATCGACCACTGCCACAGGTTTCGTAGAGGGATCGGCTCGCTCAGAGTCTTCGGGTCTTTCGGTCATGTTCGGCTAGGCCTTCATCATGAGGTTCGAAGGCCTCTTTTCCATCCGATGACTTTCGGAAGCGGGAGTGCTGACCCAGTACTTTGGTTACTCCACTCCTGAGCCATCTGTAAAGGTCCCTCGGTAACCTGGCCGGACCAGATAACTTGGGGAGTTTCCTAGAGCCCCAGCAGTACGGGCAAGGGGTCAGCGTATAGCCCGGGTCGCTCCCCCCTTGGCAGGTGGGGCATTCCATATAGTCCTGACTACTCATCAAGCTTTCCTTTCGCATCCGGTGGTCGATTTCCTAGCGTTGCAAGTTTCTACCAATGGGATGTCTATTCGCAAAGCGTGTGCCAGGGGCTGGATTCTGTTAATTCGCTGGAATTGAAGGGGGTTTCGGCGGGATACCCTCTATCTTGCGGTGACGGTTTTCGAGCGGCTGGCGGGAAACAGGCAGGTCCCCTCTAGGGAGGGTGTGGCTATCATATTTATTGGCCTGAACGATCGAAGATTGGCCTTGACAGGGGAGACACCTATTGGGTACTTACTGATGGAGATCAGAAAAATAGCTAATCTTCGTCACGTCAAGACTCCACTCATGGGAGGGAAGAAGAATGGCGCTAAACGAGGGACTCCTTCGCGAAGAAATTCAGAAAAAGTACAGCGAAGTCGCCCGCGATCCCAAAAAAGGCTACCACTTTAACACGGGTCCGGATTACGCCGCCGATCTCCTGGGATATGCGCGGGCGGACCTGGCCGAACTGCCTGATTCGGTGACGGCGCCCTTTGCCGGCGTGGGCAATCCCCTCTCTATGGGGCAGCCGAGTTTTGGGGAGACTGTGGTCGACATCGGGGCGGGCAGCGGCATGGACGCATTCTTGGCGGCAAGGGCCGTAGGCGAGTCAGGCCAAGTCATTGCGGTAGACATGACCGACGCGATGCTCGAGCACGGTCGCGGGAACGTGGCGCTGACCGGAATGACACAGGTAGAGTTTCGCAAGGGTCTCGCCGAGGCGCTGCCACTCGACGATGGCACGGTGGACCTCGTCATCTCGAATGGTGTGATCAATCTCTGTCCCGACAAGGCTTCAGTCTTTGCTGAGGCTTTCCGAGTCCTCAAACCTGGTGGCCGGCTCCAAATCGGGGACATCATCGTGAACAAGGACCTCTCGCCCGCGGCACGTGAGAACGTCGAACTCTGGACTGCTTGAATTGGTGGCGCTCTGCTGGAAGCAGAGTACCTTGCCTCTATCGAAAACGCCGGGTTCGTCGATGTGGACATCGCGTGGCGCGGCAAACCCTTTGCGGGTGCGGCCGGTCAGGCCAGAGCCGACAAGTTCGAGGTGGATGGCCTGAACATTCGCGCACGAAAACCGTAGGGGGACGAGGCTCGCCAGACACACTTTGAGTTTGACAGATGGTGAGCCTCTTGGGGTACAAAGAGAGCACCTCATAGCGACCCTTCGAGTTGTCGCATGGGTGATCGATAGCGGGGAGCGAGACGCTTCCCGAGGTCATAGTAAGATGGAACCGGGGTAGGGGTAGTAGGTCCGAGCCCACCTGCGGCACATTCGTTGGCGCACCAAACAAAAAAAGCAAAAGGGTACCCGTGATGTCGGGGCCCTTTTGCTTTTATGTTCTGACCTGACAGGACTAGCCTTAATTATTCACCGTGGAGGATGGTCTCTTCGTACTGATCAAAGATCTACTCCAGGGAGGGAAGATGCACGCGCCCAGAAAAGGTTTCAACAATACGTAACTATTTGTAAATAGGGGAGATGCTTGACACCCCTGATCTGGTTGGGGATACTTACGCACCTAATAAAGGACGGTGAATGTGGGAGCAGATATATGGGGGTGTTGACCGACCTCTTCTTCTGGGGCGCCGCGGGGGTCATCTTTGTCGCCGCAATCAATAAGGGAACCTTTGGCATGGGCTTTCCGCTCATTGCCACTCCGCTCATGGCCCTTTTCATCGATGTCCCAACCGCCGTAGTCCTCACCCTCATCCCGAACGTCTGCATGGATATCTACCAGTCGTTCAGCCGGCCCTGGCAGCAGGAAGACGTCCGTCGACTCCTGCCACTGATCGTACCGGGCGTGGTGGGGGTCTTGGTGGGGACCAAGCTCCTGGCAACCTTACCCGAGGACACGCTCCGCCTCTGCCTTGGGCTGGTGATCCTGGCGTTCGCGGCGTCCCAGCTCATGCCGTGGAAAATTAGGCTCCCCCGATCGAACCTGACGCTGTGGGCAGCGGCAGCCGGGGTCGTAAGTGGGGTGATCGGCGGGGTAACCAACGTCTTCACGCCGGTGACGATGTTCTTCTATGCCGCGGAGCTGGAAAAGACAGCCTTTGTCCAGTCGATCGGCGCCGTCTTTCTTGCTTTCAAGCTGACGCAGGTCGCGGCCACCTACCACTTCGAGCTGTGGACGGCGACGCTCGCGATGCTGTCAGTGCCGCTGGCCGGGATTGCTCTGCTAGGGTACTGGTGTGGTCGCCGCATCCAGATGCGCCTACCCGAGACGACCTTCCGGTGGGGAGTGCTTGTGGTGCTGGCTATCGCGGGACTCAGCCTCGTGTTGCGGGGCCTGGGAGGCTAAGGAAAACAGCCTCGCCTAGGTCTCGATCTCGGCTGGCTTGAGCTAGACGTTCTGCATGGCGAGACCGCTGCGGATAGAATTCTTGCTGATCCCATTCGGGCCGTCGCCGTGAGATGTAGGAAGGAGATCGTTCCAGGAATGGGTTCTAGTGCGAGTAGTCTCGACGAACGGTTGATGCGGCGCTGCATAGAGCTCGCTCGTCAAGCCAAACGGGCCGGCAATACGGCTGTGGGATCTCTAATGGCCATCGATGCGAGGATCATCGTGGAGGCCGAGGAGGAGACCCCTGGCGGCCCCGACCGATTTGCGCATGCCGAGCTCATAGCGGTCCGACGGGCAACCGAACGGCTCGGACGCAAGACATTCCCCGAGGCCGTGCTCTACACGACTGCAGAGCCGTGTCTTCTGTGCTCGTTCGCGATCCGCGAGGCCCGAATCGAGCGCATTGTAATCGGCACATCCGTGCCCCACATCGGTGGAGCCACCTCGCATTACCCGATCCTCTCTGCGGCCGACGTCCCTCCCTGGGGAGTCCCACCGACCATCGTCTGGGGAGTGCTCCAGAAGGAGTGTGAGGCGCTGCGCCGATGAGATGTTTTTTGAGGTGATTGGGGTCAGGGCTGCAACTGCTATGGGGTGCTATGGGGTCAAATTTTGTGCTATGGGGTCGTGCCCATCTCGACTTGACCGCTCGCTTCCTATGTTGGGGTCAAAGGGAACTTGCCTGACTAGGGGGGGGAGTGACGTTACGTCTGGGATTTGGCAACGTGTCCGGCGGCTTCCATTATCTGTAACAAGGCAGTCCTGGCCTGGGGGTCCAGCAACATCCATTTAAGGTTGTGGCGGAAGTTTCCATGCTCAGGATCCGATGCAACTCCCTTCACCTCTGCCTGTGCTCGGAAGGTCAGTTCTCCGGTCTTAATGAAAACGGCGAGGTGGGTACCGATGGGAAACTGTTGGGGGAGCCAGACCTGCGCGCCACCGGGGCTCAGATCTCTGGTTTCCCCGGTCACCGGTTCGGTCACGAGTTTCGAAGGCCAGGATTTCGGGGCACTCAAGAGGCGACATTCGACAGGCAGGCTTACATGGACTAGGGACTCGGGGTTCCTGTCAGGCTGGCTGCCGGGCTGCTCAGCTTTGGGCTGCTCACCTGGCAATACGAAGACGGGTTTGGGGGCCTCCGTGGTTATCACCGTATCGGGGGTCGCGACATCCACCAAACCCTCTTTGGCGAGATCCTCCTGGGTCTGTTCCAGGATCTCGCAAAGGTCCCGGAGCATGCGAACGGGCACGGCTATCGATTCCGGTTCTGATCGCGGACCGTCCTCGTCGCGCGCGGGGCGACTGTAGATCCGCAGGTCCAGATGCAGTTCCCCCTGGACCTCCTCGAGCGAGACTTGGATCTCCCCAGAGTCATTGCGGCAAAACCGGCCGAACTTCTTCTTCACGGCTTGTACTCCCCGAATGAAAGCACGGGCGAAAGCTGGGGGGAAATGCGCGGGAGAGGTTTTCCGGAACGGGTGAGCGGGGGTGTTTTGGATACATTTCATCACGCATCTGGATATCTCAGGACGCGATGCCGCTGGTATCTGGACCGCGCTGTTTCCCCTGCAGTTCCGCTTGTTCATTGAGTTTGCAACGCGTGTGCCAATAGTCTCATCAGCCTAACTATCGATTTTTAGCGGTGGGGGTTGGCCGACCCGATGCAGAGGTATAGGATTCTCGGCACCCAGATTTGCACTTAACACCCGTCCCGATCCTGGGCGAGGGGGTCAGTTCTTGATTTTGTACACTTGCCGGAATACAATGCGGACATGGCCAGACATTCGAAGAAGTGGAGGACGATGGTGACGAAGGCATACACTTTGTTGGGATTGTTTCTCGCAGGCGGCCTGGTTGTCTTAGGATCGTTCGGCAGCGCCTCCGGCGAAACAAATCGAGGGGTGAGTGCCGACGAGCGCGCCGTGGCGACTTTTGCGGGTGGCTGCTTCTGGTGTATGGAGCACCCGTTCGATGAACTGGAAGGCGTCGTAACGACCACCGTTGGCTACACCGGCGGTCACAAGAACAATCCGACATACCAGGAAGTTTCAGCGGGTGGGACCGGGCATGCCGAGGCAGTGCAGGTTGTCTACGATCCGAAAAAAGTTAGCTACGAAAAATTGCTAGAGGTCTTCTGGGTCAACATCGATCCACTGACAAAGGACAGGCAATTCTGTGACTGGGGCAGTCAGTATCGTGCAGCGATATTCTTCCACGACGAAAACCAGAGACGCCTGGCAGAGCAGTCTAAGAAGGCGTTTGAAGACTCGAAGCGATTTAAGCAGCCCATCGTCACTGAGATTACACAGGCCTCGAAGTTCTACCGCGCCGAGGATTATCACCAAAATTATTACCGGACACATCCCTTTCGGTATAAGTTGTACCGCTACGGCTGCGGTCGGGATCACCGCCTCGAAGAACTCTGGGGCAAGACCAAATAACGACTCATTCAACCGCCTATGCTAAGTGGCCCCCCTTTTCCAAAGCTGCGCACTCCAGCCTATCGTGCAGGCGAAAAAAGTCCTTAAGAGAGACCGCAACCCACGGTCGGGGACCCATTGGCCTTTTTCCTGAGCTTCGCTCCATCCCCCTTGCCTTTCCTTTTCCCACAGGCACTTCGCCCGAGAGACGGGGAGGGTAGGGAAGTATCCATAGGCAAATAAATCCTTTACAAATATGTACTTAGTGAAACTTCCTTCGGTTTGGTCTAAAGATTGCATCATAAGTCCTTGTCGGTGCAGTGAAAGATTTCAGAGGACTCTAAGGAGTGAAGAGCAAAGAGGAAATGGGGTCCACGAAGGTAGCGATGGAAGAGCAGGCCTTGGAGAATGTGGATGCATCCGCCGTGGCGGATCTGTTGGAAAATTTCTGGCGGGATGTCCTCTCCAATGATCGATTCTACAACATCTGGTCCGGCGCGGGGCGGATCTTTCTGACGATCCACGATAGCGGCAAATGGATTGCTAAGGCCGACTGGAGCATGGAGGAGGTGGACAGCGCCCTCAGCGCGCTACGGCGAGAGATCATGGCTGACGTCGAGCCCTCCCTCATGGGTGAACCTGAAAAACCCCATCGTTCTCGCCGATCTGGGGGCAGGTAAACTCCCCACCTCACTTTTCCCTGAAGAATCGATCCTCCGAGCGCTCTTCACTTCCCTGGTCTAATAATGAGGTGGCAGCAGCCTTCCTGTCCGGGCTTCCATGTTTCTGCGGAAAACGTGAAGCCCGCCCCCTCAAAGGTCCCGTAATCCACGCTCGAGGCGATTTCAGTCATTTTGGCGACTTCCTCCGCCCTCAGTCCCGCCTCTTGCCATGCCTCTTTCAGAGGACACCGGTGAAATTTGATCTCAACGCATCCGGCGTCAGAACGCAGCACTTCCGGTTCGAACATTCTCCCTTCGTCAGGGATTGAATCTAGGAAGGCGGCTTTGAGGCCCTCCAGGTCAGACGGGGCATGTTTTGCAAATTGCTGACCGATCTGGTGGCCCCTTTTGTTAATTGCCCGCTTCATGATTTTGACGGCTCTTTCTTCGCCAATCTCTTTCTGTAACTCAGCAAAGATGTGATAGTACATCAAGGCGCGGTTTTTGAAGGAAGCATAGAGCTGCTTCCGGAGATCCTGTTCAGCCATTTCCCCTTCCTCCTTTTGCTGATAAATCGAAACTAAATATGCTTTTATTCTAATGAGATGCGCCACAAGAATCCAGAGCGTTCTATCAAGTCGCTGGTTGACTGGAGCTCGTTCCCTGGGGTAGGTTTGTCGCAAAAAAGTGACGGCGCGGGTAGCGCATGGACGCGGGGGAGGAAGTGATGAACGAGCTGACGCTTGACAAGCTAGTACGACGGCTGGACCAGGTGGAGCGTGACAATCGGCGCTTGAGATTGACCGGAGCTCTCGCACTAGCCGTGATCGCCGGTGTTGTGCTGATGGGACAAGGCACACCTCGCAAGGTGCCAAAAATGGTCGAGGCGGAGAAGTTTGTCGTGCGGGATACGGATGGAAAGAGTCTTGCGGAGTTGGGTTCGATACGGGGTTCCTCATTTCTCCACCTCACCGACAGAAGTGGGAGCGGCAGCGTGTCCATAAGTGTGGTTGATGACGGGCCGAGGAAACTGCAAATGTGGGACAAGCATGGGCCCAGGGCTGAAATGATCGTACAGACCGATGGCGAGTCGGGGCTTCGCATTATGGACAAGAAGGGGGTGTATCGGATTTCGCTGGACGTGCAGTCCGACGGTCTGCCAATCATGCGCGTTGCCGACAGGAACAGCAAGACGCGCGCCGAGCTGCTCCTTGCCGCGAATGATACTCCTGCCCTCAGCTTCTATGAACGCGACAAGGGCCGCAAATTCATTGCCGGGATGGGAGTGGCAAAAGACGGTTCTGTGATGCTAACGATTGCTGACAGGGATCAAAAAAGCAGTGCCGAACTGAGAGTGCCGCGTGGTGGATTCCCTCACTTGCGCTTCATCGGCAAGGATAGAAAGATACTCTGGAGCACACCTACACTCGGTCGATTATCCAAACCGCGGTAATGAACTTTCCACAGACGTAGTCTACTCGCTCTTGCCAAAGTCACAGCACGATATTTGGGTTTTCGTTCGGGGCTAAGGCGGGGTGCCGAAGGGGGAGGTCAAGATGGTTTGAAATGCGTCGAAGTGCTCAACGATCTTGGGGAGCAGGTCCAACCACGATCCTCCGGTCTCCTCAGCAATTTTGAGGCCGACCGCGTACCACCCTGGCTCGTTTTGCTCCTGCTCACACCACTCGACCTCGACGTTCAAAGAAACGGCTTCCTCTGTCACACCGGGGTATTTCAAGGAAAGAGTCAGAACGATTCCCGAGAAAAATTTCTCGGAGGCTCGCACTCGCAGCCCGCCCTTGCTGATTTCCGTTAAGCTGACGGGAACGGGAGAGTACCCCTCCCTGTGCAGTGTCACCGAGACGCCCAGTAGATCTAGATGATTCAGGTGGTACCGTTCCTCCTGCCGCCAGTCTAAAGGAGCGAGACCGCCGTAGGCCTTGGCCCCCGATGCGAGGAGAGCGACAACAACCGCGACCTGTTCCTTAATTCGTTCCAGCTCCGTGAGGTCGGCCTTGGCCTTTTTCTGGTCAGGCGACAATTGGGAGTCCTCGGACTCGGCGCGCAGGGCGAGAAACTTTGAGGTTGCCTCCAGATCTCCCTTCTCGGCGAGGTATTGCTCTGCTTCTGACTCAAACACCTCGATCTTGGTCATATCACCATCGGAGAGGGCCCCTTGGTAGTCGGCCACGAGTGCAGAGGCGGATTGCTCCACCCAGCGGTGGACCATCTTATCCTTCATGGATAACTGTTCGATGATCTGGTAGACCTTGCGGAGCGCCTCGCGCGCCTGTTCAACTAAATCCTGCCGGGCGGGGTGGAGGATAGCTTTCAGTTCTTGTTCCTTGTGGGTGACTTTCGTGCGAAAGGTTTGAAGCACCTCTCTTGTCTCATGGACGAGGCGCTCCTGTTGCTCTTTGATCTTGGCCGTGGCCCCGGCCGCAGAGAGTCCCTCCTCGGTAATGACCGAGCGCGCCCCTGCAATGAACTGCTCAAAGAGCTGGAGGCTCTGTCGGCCCAATGTTCTGATGTTGTCCACGGATACTGCCTCCGTCAGGGCCTAAAGTGCTGACAGTCGAGGGTTGCAATGCCTATGCCAAGCTGCCGTGGTTGGGAACCCTTGGGGAAGGTATCGAACCGGGTCGAGTCTTTCGTTGACCGGGTGTCCTCCATCGGAATACGCTTGTCACGTTACAGCCCTCCGCGTCCTGGCCTGGAGACGATGAAAAGGAGGCGCTGGTCGCGTTGAACGACCAGGGGAACCCGGCGGCTTCTAAGATTAATTCTTATTGGGCGCTCACTTGAGACCCCTTGTTCGGTGGGGGATACTCAGGGCCTCTAGCAAGCACCTAGACACCCTCTAGGCCGAAGCACGCCCCGGGAGGGAAGACCGTTGATTGTGAAACTGAAAGCTCAATCGATTAAGTCATGCATTGGCGGTTTAGCACAAATAGAAAAGGAGTGGTTCAGAGTCTTGGTCGTAAAGTCCGTGACGTGTTAATACCAGGTGTGCCCATCCCGATATGAACTTTTCCAAGCCAGCATTCCAAAAACGCCCATCCTAGCCCAGCACTGGCACAACGGTTGCAGCGCCCTCTCGGAGTCAATACAGCCCGAGAGGGCGTCCGTTTTTACTCAGGGTAAGGAAAGCAGATGCAAATGAACGTAAATCCAGCGCAAGCGCAAGGGGATCCAGGGAGGCTGGAAAGGGCAGTGAATCGTTTTGTCATAGTTTTACTGGCGATATTTGTACTTGGGTTTCTCAGCGTTCCGCACATGAGGGCATTAGAAGCGCGTAAGGAAGGAATGAAGTTGGTCGAGTTGCTCGAGGATTACAAAATCGAGCATGGAACGTATTCGAAAACCTTTGAAGCGTTAGGTGTCGAAGTTAAATATGGCAGTGAGGGTGCGCGTGGAATCCGGTATCGTACGTATAACGACAACACGGAGTTCAGCCTGGCATGCTTCGGCAGGGTACCACTCACGTTTCTTGAAGTCAGGGATGTGTATAGCTCGGAATCAGAGGATTGGAGGACGATCCGCGATTAAGCTTTTCGCCGATGGCTGCACGATGCGAGAGACCGTAAGATGCTCACAAAAAAGGAAGAACACTTCCTGCAACGTGCGTCATCGAGACACCGCTATGCGATCGTTACCGGGTTCGCTCTATGTTTCGCCGGGGGACTCTACGGCATCTGGGGTGTTCAGCAACTGGACTCAGAGCATGCTCCTCAGCCACACGAGGCCTTTGACCGTCCAATTGCGAGGTTGGCACTCCTTATTGTCGGTTACCAAGAGCGGCTGAGTCAGCTTGAGCCACAAACCGAACGTGAAGAGACCCTTCTCACACATCTCAAAGCCCAAACAGACACAACGGTTCGTTTGATACTCATGCTTTTTCGATTCCTGTTCGCCAGCATGGTGATGACGGCGGGAGTAGTCTTTCTCGCCGTCGGTTTTACGCAAAAACAATTTCTGGACATTATGGAAAAGCTGCGGAAGACCCCTGAGCCCACCTTTGGCACACCCGTTGCAACGCAACATGGAAGGCATGATGGCTAGAAGGGTTCTTTGCTTGAAGGCTTTGGATAGGATAAGATGACCAACCGGTGCCGGGATCTCAGTCCCAAGATGGGGAAGATGGGGGAACCGGCGAGACTGAGAATGTCATGGGGGGACATATGAGCGTCCGATTGCAACGTAAGATTTCTGTCTGGGTGATAATGGCGGCGATTGCTGCTGCCGTCCTGGCATGTCCCGGTGCAAGCCAAGCAGGGGTGGAGGAAGATATTGCTGCCCTGCGAAAGGAGCTGGCTGAAGTTAAGAAGGAGCTTGCGGAAATCAAAAGTATGCTCCAACGCGCACGCCGGCCTCGAAAACCAGTGAGGGGTCCTGCCAAGGTGGGCGTCGCCGGGAAGCCGAGTCAAGGCTCACAAAATGCTCCTGTCACGATGGTCGAGTTCTCGGATTACCAGTGCCCGTATTGTAAACGCTACATCTCAACGGTATTCCCTACCATCAAAAAAGATTACATCGACACTGGCAAGGTGAAATACGTGTTCCGCGACTTTCCCATTCCCACCCTGCATCCTCAGGCGATAAAGGCTCATGAGGCAGCCCATTGTGCAGGGGAACAGAATCAGTACTGGGAAATGCATGACATCCTCTTTGAGAACTCGAAGGATTTCTCTCTCGCGGCGCTGGAACGCTACGCCCAGGACGTCGGACTCAACTCTGATAAATTCAATGATTGCCTGCAAACCGGCAGATACGCCCGCAGGGTAGAGAAAGAAATAACCGATGGTAGGAAGGTGGGGGTGAGCGGAACGCCGTCATTCGTCATCGGCCCAAGCGGATCGGGGGAAACGATCACCGGTGCGGTCGTTATCGGGGCCCAGCCTCCTGCCACGTTCAAGCAAGTGATCGAGAATGCATTAAAAGGTACGAGTAAGTCTGACTCCAAATAAGCCCGCTATTCCTCGAGGAGGGCGGGCCTCTCACTGCGCGCGGCTCACACTCGCTCTAGGCTGCTCCCTACTTTACTTCGGGCCTTCCTTTCGGGTGATGGAGTGGAACACCTTAGAGGCTGCACCGGTGGCGGAATGATACTCCCACAGCCTCAGCAATGAGGGACCCGGCAACGAAACCACTCCATGCACCCACCAACATCCCTAGGACGGAACCCAACTCGCCGATCCACCCGCCGACCCAGCTTCCGACGATGTGCCCCAGCAAGATGAGAAGCGTCGTCAGACACCCCATTGCGATCGTGAGTATCACCCCGCGGCCCGGCGAGCGCCACCCCCACAGCGTCACGTCCTCTTTGACGTTCATGAGACGCTCTCGGAGTTGTGGCATCGGATCCTCCATTCAGTGAAACCCCTTTCCCAATCAGCATAAGCAGTGATACAATGGCCGTCAATGGGAATTGGTATTTTGTCTTCCACCATTGACACCCTTGATCCGGCTGAGCATACTTGAGGGCTGAAGGACGTGGCGGTGAACGTGTGTCCCAGTAGCCGGGCAATCAACCTCATGGCAAGGAGAGAGGAAGCGTGACAAAGCGCACCCACATTGGCAATGTCACCACCGCGGGGATTTTCATCTCGATATGTGTTGCTTTGTTGGTGACGTCAGTCGTCTCTGCCCAAAGGGGCCGGAACGTTATAATGCTTGGTTTGATCCAGCGGATCGATCGACAGTCCAGGGAGATCACTCTCTGGGAGTACCAGATTGGCGACTCGACGTGGACTCTCCAGGTCCCTGGTACGGAGAATATGCGTAAGCTACAGGTAGGCGATTATGTTCAGGTGATGGCCGATTCAAGCAGGCGGGTGGCCTTACGCATCCGAAAACTGCCACCGCCGGAGAAAGATGATCGCTACCAAGAAGCGATCCGTCGGCTTGAGGCGGAGACGGGCAAGCCTGCACAAGAACTCCGGCTGCATGAACACAAGACAAATCATTATCTCCAAGGGAAATTCCGTGACGCACGAGTCTTCCAGAATTGACACTCTGTATCTGAACGCGCATACCACCTCCTATAAGCTCTTTGAGCGGGCGCGGCAGCTCATCCCCGGCGGCATCACCCATGACATCCGGCACCTCGCTCCCTTCCCCGTGTACATTGAGCGGGCCAAGGGGACCCGGAAATGGGCGGTGGATGGACAGGAACTGATTGACTACTGGATGGGGCACGGGGCACTCTTCCTCGGTCATCTACATCCCGAGGTGGTGCGCGCCGTAAAAACCCAGTTGGACAAGGGAACCCATCTGGGGGCGTGCCATCCGTTGGAAATTCGCTGGGCCGAGCTGATCCAGGAGATGGTTCCCTCTGCCGGGCGGGTCCGGTTCACCGGTTCGGGGACCGAGTCCACCCAGCTTGCCCTTCGACTCGCCCGAGCATATTCCGGCAAGAGTAAAATCTTGAAGTTCGAGGGACACTTCCACGGCTGGCACGACTATGCCACGGTCGGAGTGAGACCTCCATACAGGACGCCGGTGTCTCGTGGGGTTCCTGAAGAGACATTGGCTCAGGTCCTCCTCTGTCCCCCCAACGACATCGACGCGTTGGAAGAGGCTTTGAAGGAAGAAGTCGGGACGGTCATCCTCGAGCCCGCGGGAGGAACCTCGGGGACCATTCCCACCGATCCGACGTTTCTCAAGGACCTCAGGGAGGTTACGAGAAACAGTGGAGTGGTTCTGATCTTTGACGAGGTGATCTCCGGTTTTCGCTTTGCACCGGGTGGCGCCCAGGAGTACTACGGCGTGACGCCGGACCTCACGTCGCTGGCGAAGATCCTGGCGGGGGGATTGCCAGGAGGGGCGGTGGCCGGCCGGGCAGAGATCATGGAGCTTCTTGCCTTTCGGGGTGAGAGCGAATGGGATCGTCACCAGCGAGTCGCCCATGCAGGGACCTTTAATGCGAATCCGTTGACGGCGGCGGCGGGCATCGCCACCCTTGAGCGGATCAGAGATGGGGAGTTCCAGCGGCGGGTCAACCGGATGGGTGATATCTTGCGCGAAGGCATGAAGGAGGCGGTCGCGAAGACAGGTGCCGATATCCTGGTCTACGGAGAAGGGTCAGTCTTTAACTATTTCATCGGTCCCGCGCGGCTTGGCCTTAGCGCTGCCGATCTTTCGGCCCGTACAGATCCTCAGGTCCTCCAAGGCCACAATATGAAACTCCACCATAAGCTGCGTGCGGCGATGATCCTTAACGGGGTGGACATTCCCCCCGTCCACGGGTGGATCTCGGCTGTCCATAACGAAGAGGACATTGCCCTCACCGTTGAAGCCTTCGAAAAAGCGATTCAGATGCTTCAGGCAGAGGGGCTCGCGTAAGTCCTTCGAGTAGTGCCTGCTTGTAGCTCTCCACCTTCCACGACTGGTCCGATGTCACCGCTCTGACGGGGTCGCCTTGGGAATCTTCAGGGCTGGAGGTCCGCTGACCAGGGCAGGTTTTCGCGTTGCCTCGGGTGCCGTGCTCTGTTAATGTTTTGAATGTTGAGGAATGAGAATGGTTGCCTTTCTTACGGGTGCCACGGGCTTTATCGGGGGTGCGATCCTCGATCGCATGCTCAGGGAAGGGCAGCGGGTGCTGACCCTGATCCGGCGGGAGGAGGCGGCCTGTGCTGTCTCGGCCAAAGGAGCCCATCCAGTCCTCGGAGATCTGCTAAGTCCTGGCACCTATCGGGATGCCCTGCGGGGTTGTGATCTTCTGATTCACGCCGCCGGGTTCAATGCTTTCTGCTTGGCCGATGTCCGACCCCTGTATGAGATAAACGTTGAGGGAACCCGAGCCCTCTTGCAGGCAGCGGGCGAGGTGGGTGTAAAGAGAATTGTCTACACCAGTTCAGCCGTGACAATCGGCGAACCGCCCGGCCAGGTCGCGCAGGAGGCGACCCCACATCGGGGCTACTTCCTCTCCCACTACGAACGGGCGAAGTACGAGGCCGAGCAGGTCGCCTTGGCCCTCGCGAGTCAGGGCCTTCCCGTGGTGGTTCTTAACCCCTCGTCGGTCCAAGGGCCAGGCCGCCTGCACGGAACCGCCCGTGTTTTTCTGGATTATTTAAACGGACGGTTACCCTTTGTCTGTGGGAACTGGTTCAGCTTTCTCTATATTGACGACTGCGTTGAGGCCCATCTGAAGGCCGCAGAGCGAGGAAGGGGAGGGGAACGGTATCTGCTGAACGGCGCATCGGTGACCACGGGTGAGCTTTTGCAGACCATGGAGAAAGTGACCGGGTTTCGCAGGCGCCCCTGGCAAGTGGGCCGCGGGG
>Ga0255057_10000535_pt1 | contig 21719 bp, 22 predicted proteins | sample Cases_109_6_MG_FD_189022 | JGI IMG/M metagenome (GOLD analysis project Ga0255057, IMG submission 189022) | Seawater microbial communities from Amundsen Gulf, Northwest Territories, Canada - Cases_109_6 | ecosystem: Environmental > Aquatic > Marine > Gulf | place: Canada: Northwest Territories... | reverse complement strand
CATGGGTGCCACGGCCGACACTCAGGAGCGAGTCACCCTCGCCGAGTTCTCCGGCTCACCGACTGTCGTCAACTTCTTCGCCTCCTGGTGCATCGAGTGTGATCGTGAGTTGCCATTCTTCGCCACGGTTTCCCGGGAGCTGGAGGGCCGGGTGGATTTTGTAGGTGTGGCGTCAGCAGAAACCGGCAATGCGTTGTTTATGCCTGAGAGGCACGGCGTCGATTGGTGGCCATTGGGCCGAGACGTTGGTGGGGGTGGTAACGATCTGGCTGTTGCCCTCGGCGCCCGTCCCCGAGCCATGCCGCTTACCGCCTTCTACGACGAGAACGGGCAGCTGCTAGATGTTCAGCTGGGAGCCATCAACGAGGCAACACTCCGCGGCAACCTGACGGAGTTTTACGGGATCGAGCTCTGAGCCTTGACCGGTGGCTGTCGCCTCCGTCGCGGAGCATTCCACAACTCCACTATTCGGCGTCGGAGAAGAGCCTGGTTAGGCGGGACGGAGATGCCTGTCACAGACGGCACAATTGTCAACGCGAAGCGCCATAGACGGCTCCTCGGGGTTGCGGCCGGCACGTAGTCTCGCAAGAATGGCAGACTGTCAGATTGCAGTTGGGGATCGACACGGGACCTTCTGTGCCAGGCTCCGATTGCACATGACGATTTGTTCCAAAACAGGAGGAAAAAACTGTGAGGTTTTTTAAGAAAGTCAACTTTCTAGCGGTGCTGGTAGTGCTGCTGCTGGTTGCCGCCGCGTGTTCCAGCGACGATGACAGTGACACAACAACCACGACCGGTGCAACAGGCGGCGCCGAAGGCAGCATTTGGGTATTGCTGCCCGACAGCGCGTCGTCAGACCGCTGGGAGAACGACGACCGTCGCTTCTTCGAGCAGTCGTTCACGGCAGCCGGTGTTGATTTCAACATCGTCAACGCCGAGGGCGACGCTACGACTCAGATCACCCAGGCCGAGCAGGCGCTGGCGTCTGGAGCCAAGGTAATCGTGGTTGTGAGCCTCGACAGTGGCAGTAGCTCGACGATCATCGACCTGGCCCACGAGAGCGGTGCCCTGGCGGTCGACTATGACCGTCTCACCACCGAGGGCAATGGAGCCGACGCCTACGTCAGCTTCGAAGGCAAGAATGTCGGGCTGGCCCAGGGCGCAGCCCTCGTGGCAGCCTGCCCGGATGGTTCCAACGTAGCCGTGCTCAATGGTGGTGATGAGGACAACAACTCGCACCTGTTCAAGTCCGGATACGACGAGATCATCGATCCGAAGTTCGCCGACGGTTCGTGGACCGAGGTCGATGACCAGTTTGTTCCCGGGTGGGACAACCAGGAAGCATTGGTGCTCTTCGAGCAGATGCTGCTGGCCAACAACAACGACATCGATTGCGTTATTGCTGCCAACGACGGCATCGCCGGGGCAGTCAGCTCGGCTCTGCAGGGTGCCGGCCTCGACCCGATCCCGGTGACAGGCCAGGACGCCACGGGGCCAGGACTGGCACGAGTCGTGACGGGCGACCAGCTCATGTCCGTGTATAAGCCCATCCAGAATGAGGCGGAGTCGGCTGCTCAGGCTGCCATCATCCTGCTCGAGGGTGGAGACATCACGACCCTGACCGGTGGCAACACCATCAACAATGGACAGGCCGACGTGCCATTCGTTGGTCTTGACGTCCAGACGGTGACAGTGGACAACATTGTGTCGACGGTCATTGCCGATGGCTTCCGCACTGTGGCTGAGATCTGCGAGGGTATCGCCGATGAATGCGCCGCAGCTGGTATCTCCTAAGCAACTGATAACTGAGGCGCGGTAGGCGTCTCACAAGCGAACGGGGACGCTACCTAGTAGCGTCCCCGTTCTGCGTATTAAGGAGTTTCCTTGTCCGATACCGGTGAGCCGATACTCCAACTGAAGGGTGTGTCCAAACACTTCGGCGCGGTGCGGGCGTTGGTGAAAGTGGATTTCGAAGTTCGACTCGGCGAGGTCATGGCCCTTGTCGGAGACAACGGCGCCGGAAAATCGACGTTGGTGAAGGGCATCGCCGGCATCTACCGATACGACGAAGGCGAGATCGTTTTCGAGGGCAAGGCCGTCAAGATCCACGGCCCCTCCGATACCGCCGACCTCGGAATAGAGATCGTGTACCAGGACCTCGCGTTAGCCGACAACCTCGACGTTGTGGCCAACATGTTCTTAGGGCGTGAGGAGATCAGGAGGCCGTACCGGCTCAACGAAGCCTCCATGGAAAAGGCCAGCCGGGCGACCCTCGATTCGCTCTCGGTGACCACACTGGCTTCGGTGCGCCAGACTGTGGCCGGATTGTCGGGAGGCCAGCGCCAGGCAGTGGCAGTTGCCAAGGCCGTCATGTGGAACTCCAAGGTTGTTATCTTGGACGAGCCCACCGCCGCGTTGGGCGTGGCCCAAACTCGTCAGGTCCTCGACCTGGTGAGGCGCCTCGCCGACCGTGGACTGGCCGTCGTAATCATCTCTCACAACCTTCACGATATCTTCGAGGTGGCGCACCGCATCACCGTTCTGCGGCTCGGGCAGCGGGTAGCGCGGTACGAGGCCAGCGAGACCAACCAGCAGGAAGTCGTCGAGGCCATTACCGCCGGGACAGTTGAATCGGTGCCGGGGATGACAACTTGAGTCTGGCGTCGGACCCCGAAGGCCGGGCGCCGGAATCGGTGGTTGAGGTCACCAATCCAACCGTGCGCGAGTACCTCGATGCCTATTGGACGCGGGTCAAGTCGGGCGATCTGGGCTCGCTGCCCATCATCTTCGGTCTCATCGCCATCGCCATCATCTTCTCTTCCCAGAGTGACGTCTTTCTGTCGGCTCCCAACTTCGTCAACCTCATTCGCCAATCGGCAGGGCTCATACTCATCGCCATTGGGGTTGTGTTTGTGCTGCTTATCGCCGAGATCGACCTGTCGGTCGGTTTCGTCAGCGCGGTCGTAGGGGTGTCGATGACGCTGTTGCTGCGCCAGTCGGGGCCCGATTGGGCATGGTGGTTCGTTATCCCCCTGGTCTTAATGCTCGGTGCTGCAATCGGCGCTCTCCACGGTACCATTGTCACCAAGGCCCGGGTTCCGTCGTTCGTGGTAACGCTTGCCGGGTTCCTCGGGTGGAGCGGCGTCGTCCTCATCTTGACGACTGAGTTCACCGACAGCGGAACGATCCTCATTCGGGATGACGTCGTCATTGGTATTGCCAACAGTTTCTTCAGCGACTTCTGGGGCTGGGTGTTGGCAATCGTGGCCGTGGGTGCTTACGCCGTGCTGCAGTTGGCCAAACGCCGAGCACGCTCCCGGGCTGGGCTCCCGGTTAGGCCGATGCTCATCATTTCTGCCCAGGTGACCGCTTTGGCCGTGGTGGCCGTCGTGGCGGTAGCGGTCGCAAACAGCGATCGGGGAGTTCCAATGGTGGCGCTACTTCTTCTGGGTGCCCTGGTGTTCTGGTCATTCATAGCCTCCCGTACCCGGTTTGGACGCCACATATACGCGGTAGGCGGCAACCCTGAGGCGGCGAGGCGGGCCGGGATCAACGTAGATCGGATTCGTATCGCGGTATTCATGATTTCCAGCTTCATGGCGGGCGTGGGTGGCATCGTGCTGGCATCACGCTTGCGGTCGGTCGACCCTGCAGCCGGCGGTGGCAACCTGCTACTCAACGCCATCGCGGCAGCTGTTATTGGAGGAACCAGCCTTTTCGGGGGTCATGGGAAGGTTGTAAGCGCCTTGTTGGGAGCTCTGGTCATCGCCAGCTTGGACAACGGCTTGGGTCTCATCCCCAACCTCCCATCCGGCGTCAAGTTCGTGGTGACCGCTCTGGTGCTGCTGGCGGCGGTTCTAGTGGACTCGTTCACGCGGCGTCGCCAGCAATCCTCCGGTATCGCTTAGACGCTCACCGCTATCGAGCCACCCTACGGGGATTCGATCTGGAGCATTTCATTGGGAGTCGGAGACTCGACGACCACCGAGCGGCCGCTCGGCCACTGCACGGTCACTCGTAGGGCTATGGCCTCACCGAGGCCGAAGTGGCATCGGGGGTCCTCGGCCGACAGCCAGCTGGAACCGGCGCGAACCTCGCACCGCACCTCGCGGCCGTCATCCAGGAACACCGTCACGACGGCACCGGGGTTGAAGCCATAAAGGTCGACTGTCAGCCAGACCGAGCCGGCCGTAGTGTTCTGCAGCAAGCGGAGTGGTCCGCCTATCGACGTAACTGCTACGTCGACGTCGCCATCGTTGTCGTAATCCGCGGCAGCCAGGCCCCGGCCGTGGATGGAGCCGATGACGCCGAGCCCGACTGCGCTTGCTGCATCCTCGAGCCCGCGTTCGGTTCTGGCGTAGAAGGCGATCGGCTGGCGATCCTCGTCGCCGTTGAGGGGCACGAATCCGTTGGCGATCATGAGGTCGCGGTCGCCGTCGAGGTCGTAGTCGGCCCAGGACACGCCCCATCCTGTCGAGCCGACGCCGAACTCTGGAATCCCGAGACCGGCATGATCTTCTGTGAACGCGAGGTTGAGGATGTTGCGGTACACGGAATGGAGCTGAGCACCGAGATTGGTGACGATGAGATCGTTGCGACCGTCGTTGTCGTAGTCCTCGGCGGCCACTCCCATTCCGCTGTTCAGATCGCCCACCCCCGCCTCGGCGGTGACATCCGAGAAGCGGAAACTGGGGCCGTTGCGGTCCTCCGGCACAGTTACGTTCTCGTAGAGCCGGTTGGGGTTGGTGTCGTTGGCAACGAACAGGTCGAGGTCGCCATCGCCATCGAAGTCGCTGAGTACCGCTCCCAGCCCATACTCGAGTCCGGCAGATTCGAGCCCGATCTCCCGGCCAACCTCCTGGAACACGGCGTGTCCGTCGGGGCCGGGGCCCTTGTTGAGGTAGAGCAGGTCGCGTACCGCAGCCTTTGTGTTGGGAAAAGCCAACCCGCCCTCCGGGTTGGGGGTGTTGGGGTCGGCATACCCGGCAACGAAGAGGTCGGGTCGTCCGTCGCCATTGACATCGCCGATGGCCGCTCCGGTGTGCCAGCCGTATACATCGGTGCCGGCGGCGACGGTCCCGTCGCTAAAGCTCCCGTCGCCGTCATTCCAGAGCAGTACGTCGCCGCGGGCCGTCGTCACGTAGAGGTCGGTGTGGCCGTCGCCGTCGAGATCTCCGGCCACGCAACCGTTGCCTCGCAACTCGAGGTCGACGCCGGCTTGTTTCGTGACATCGACAAACTCGCCTCGGCGATTGCGGAAGAGGGCGCTGGTTGGCAGTCCTTCCGTTTCCTGCCATTGCCCCCACTCGGCCTCTGCCCAGGTATTGACCACGAACAGGTCGAGCCAACCGTCGCCGTCGTAGTCGATCCAGCACAGGCCTCCCCCCATCATCGCGGCCGGATCGGGGGACGGTCCCCAGCGGAACGCCCCGTGGGTGAAGTCGAGTCCGATTTCCCGTGCAACGTCGATGAAACCGAGGGGAGCGTGCTCGGCGGCATCTTCTGTATTGGTGCAGGCGCTTGCCAGAAGGGCGATCGCCAACATGGCGGTAGTGAAACGAGCTGAGGAAACACTCATGGGACCAACGAGCCGAGTGCCCAAAGGCTAATCACGGTCAAGACATTGGCTGGAGGCCGCTCAGTCCTCTTCGTGGATACTGCGCATCGACCAAACGAGCGAACGCATGGTCTTGGGCTGTTTGAGCACCGACACGATGGCGTTTGCCACATCCTCCGGGCGCAGCATCTTCTCGAGCCCCGGCATGTCGGGAGTACGACCTGTTCCCATGGCGAACTCAGTGGCCACTCCGCCGGGGCAGATAGCAGTTACCCGGATGCCCTTGGCCCGCAGTTCTCGATCCAAAGCCCCTGCCAGGCCTACCTGAGCAAACTTGGTCGCAGCGTAAACCGCCTCATCTCCTGCCCCTCGTATCCCCGCCACGGACGAGACGATGACAATGTCGCCGCCTCCAGCGTCGAGGAGGGCTGGCACTGCAGCCCGGATCGGCCACACGGTCCCGGTCACGTTGGTGTCGATCATCTCCTGAATCTGCTCATCCGTCGTGTCCATGATTCCGCCGTAAACCCCGATTCCGGCATTAACCACGATGGTGTCCAGGCGGCCGTGGGCCTCGAGCGCGGTGGCTACCAATCGCTTGGCGTCTTCACTCTTCTGCACGTCCATCTCCACCATTGTGGCGGCGCCGTCTAACTCGTCAGCGAGTGCCCTTAGTCGCTCCACGCGACGAGCTCCGATGACGACCTCGGCGCCCTCGCCAGCCAGGACCCTGGCTGCAGCTGCTCCGATGCCGGAACTAGCACCGGTGATGGCTACGACTGAGCCACTGATTTCAACCATTTGTCTGCCTCTCTGTTGGAGCTCGTCAGATCCTTAGGATCAGACTCATGACTAGCCGGCCGAGCCTACCGCCCGGGGAGACGGGATACGCCGTCGTGGTGATGGGTGTGTCTGGCTCGGGGAAGACCGCTGTAGGGAAGGCGCTGGCGGCTGAGTTGGGAGTTACCTTCGTGGACGGTGACGACCACCACTCGCCAGAGAGCATCGAGAAAATGGCTTCTGGAATCGCCCTAAGTGACGAGGATCGGCGCCCCTGGCTCGCCCGGCTCCGGGAGTTGATCAAGGACCACCTGTTTGCTGGCACCCCCCTCGTTCTGGCGTGCTCGGCGGTGAAGCAGCGCTACCGCGACCGGCTCGCCGCCGGCGATCCCCGGGTTCACTTCGTTTACCTTCAAAGTGACTACGCCACCATTGCCCGCAGATTGGCGGCCAGACAGGGCCACTTCATGAAGGCCGACATGCTGCAGAGCCAATTCGATGCCCTCGAGCGGCCAGCCGATGCGATCAACCTCGATGCCGAAGCCGAAATTGGCGAGATCGTCGCTCTCGCGCTGGACGGCCTAGTGGCCAGGGGCGTTAGAACCTCTTGACCGTGGTAAATCCACCGTCGACCAGCAGATCTGTTCCTGTCACGTAGCTGGCTCGGTCAGAGCACAGGAACACCACCACGTCGGCGACCTCGCGGGGCTCGCCGATTCGACCTAGAGCGTTGGCCTCATGCACCCGGCCCAAGAAGCTGTCAGTCTCGTCTGGGTTCATCCCCTCCAGGGCGTCGCGGAACATCGGAGTGTCGATGGTTCCGGGGCTTACGGTGTTGATGCGGATGCCCTTGGCCCCCAACTCGACTGACAGTGCCCGAGCAGTGGCGATGAGCCCGGCCTTTGAGGCGGCATAGGCCGCCGAGCCGGGCAGGGCGAGGTGACCCTGCACCGAGGCGGTGATGACAATGGCGCCGCCGTCGGACATGAGCGGCAGCGCCGCCCGGATGCAGTAGAGCTGGCCAAGCAAGTTGACGTCGACGTGGCGCCGGATCTCATCGATAGACATCTCTTCGAACATGCCGTAGCGCTGGCTGCCTGCGTTGGCGTGCAGGGCATGGATGCTCCGTGTCTGCTCACCGATCTCGGAGAAGGCCGCCTCAACCTGCTCCCAATTGGCCACGTCGCATACAGCGGTGAAGTGGTCGCCGCCCAGATAGTCGGCCTGGTGCTGCACCACTTTCTCGTCTATGTCAATCAGGGCGACCCGGTATCCCGCGGCTGCGAATGCCTCGGCCGAGGCTGCTCCCAAACCCCTGGCTGCTCCCGTGACGACAGCGGTCTTGCGGTCATTGGTCATGCTCCGGCCCCGCCTCAGCCTTCCATTTCCAGGAACGCGATCGTGTCGCCAACCGCCACCTCGGCGCCCGCGTCATGAACGATCTCGACCAAGATGCCGGTGGCGAGCGCCGGCATCTGCAGGGTTGCCTTGTCGCCTTCGATTTCGGCGATGTCCTCGCCGCGGGTGATGCGGTCGCCAACCGACTTCAGCCAGGCCACAACGATGCCGGTTTCCATGTCGTAGCCCAGGTTTGGCATTTCGATTGGCACCCGCACAGCCTTTTTCCTCCTTGCCGTACGACGAATCTAGGGGAGTGCGCCCAACATTGACAAAGGGTTGCTCAATCGCCAGGGTTATCTCCGACGCGGAAAGGGCGGTGAGCATGCAGCCTCTGGTGCTTCTGGAGGACATGGAGGAGATCGCCAAAGGCGTCGACCATCCCGAGGGCATCTGTAAGACGCTCGATGGGACCCTGTTTCTGAGTGGCGAGGCTGGCCAGATCTACCGCATCGAGCCAGATGACACCTTCACCGAGGTCGCCAACACCGGCGGATGGACGCTCGGCTTGGCCGCCGACAGCGATGGAAGAATCTACGCCTGCGATCCCGTGAAGAAGCGCGTTTTTCGAGTCGACCCAGCCTCGGGGGCCGTCGAGGAGTTTTCGGCAGGGACGTTCGAGGCGCCATTCAAGAACCCCAACTGGGGCGCCTTCGACAGCCGGGGCAATTACTACGTGTCGGATTCTGGAGGATGGAAAGCTGCAGACGGACGCATCCACGTTGTGCGCCCCGGCCGCGTCACCGAGGTGTGGTCGGAGGAGTCCCGGGACTTTCCCAACGGTCTGGCGGTGGCTCCCGACGAGTCGAGTCTATGGGTGCTAGAGAGCACGCCGGGGAGGATGCTGAGGTTCCCGATACTGGCCGACGGCACCGCCGGACCGATGGAGGTAGTCACGAACCTCACGGGTTCGGTGCCGGACGGGCTCGCCTTCGCCAGCGACGGCTCGGTTGTCGTCTCCTGCTACCGACCCGACGTGGTGTACCGCTGGAGCCAGGGCTCCGGCCTCGAGGTCCTGGGACACGATCCGGAGGGCACCGTGTTGGCGGCCCCAACCAACGTTGTTTTCACCGGTCCAGATCTGGACACCCTGGTGGTGCCCAACATTGGCCGCTGGCACGCCACCCGGTTCCGGGTGCCAGGCTTGACGGGCGTGCCTCTCTTCTATCCAAGTGCCAAGGAGCTCGGGCTGGAGGCCGATGTTCAAGACGGTACCACTGTGCAGCCGTGAGCGATCGAGAGGAGTGACATGGAATTCCTGGTGAACGTGGAGGTCAACTGGCCACCTGACGGTGACTCTGAGAATTTGGCCGAGCTAACCGCAGCCGAACGCGCCCGGGCCGCCGAGTTGGTGGCCGAAGGAACGATCCGTCGCTTGTGGCGCATCCCCGGGCGGCGGGCCAACTGGGGGTTGTGGGAGGCAGCCGATGCCACTGCACTGCATCGGGCGATCTCATCTCTACCTCTGTTCCCCTGGCTGTCCGTGGAGGTCGAGGCACTTGCCGCCCACCCGTCCGACCCTATCAACCCGTTGTCCGAGACATCATGAGCGAAGTCGACGAGGGCCTCAACGTCCCCGGCGACTACGTCGCCGACCTTTTTACTCTCAACGGCCGAGTGGCCGTAGTAACCGGAGGGGGAAGTGGGCTAGGAGCGGCATGCTCGATCGGCTTCGCCCAGGCCGGTGCCGAAGTCGTGGTCGCCGACATCAACCTGGCCGGCGCGCAGAAGACCGCTGCCATCATCGGTAGCCAGGGCGGCACGGCACACGCCCGGCCTGTCGATGTGACCGACAAAGCAGCGGTGGAAGGACTGGCCGACTGGGTCGTCCACGAGTTGGGGAGCCTCGACATTCTGCTCGCCAGCGCTGGGAAGTCCTTCCGGTCGCCGTTGGAGGACTTTCCCGAGGACGAGTTTGACGCGGTAATCGAACTGAACCTCAAGGGCGTGTATTTGTGCGGGCAGGCTCTAGGTCGCAAGATGCTGGCGCAGGGAAAGGGCAGCATCATCAATATGGCGTCGATCGGCAGCTTCATTGCCTATCCGTGGGTCAGTGCATATTTGGCATCGAAAGGGGGCGTGGTGCAGCTCACCCGGGCGATGGCCATGGAATGGCGGGACAGGGGAGTGCGGGTCAACGCCATCGGTCCTACGCTCATGGACTCGCCGCTCACTAAGACCGGCGCCAAGAAGAGCACGGTCACGTCCGACTTCATCATTGGCCGGATGCCGCGAAACCGCCTCGGCCTGCCCAGGGAGCTGATCGGGACGGCGATCTTCCTGGCAAGCGACGCCTCTGAGCTGGTTTCCGGCCACACCGTCATGTGTGACGATGGATATCTTGCAGTATGAGCGCCGATCGCATCGTCGCGGTGCGCGCGGCCACCATCAAGCACGAACTGGAGACACCTATCCACTTCGGCTCCTGGGTGATGAGCCATCGCGAGTTTGCCCTCATCCGCATCGACGCAGCGAGCGGTCTGCGCGGTTTCGCCTACTGCCTGACCCGTGACGGCCCGGTGGCCGACATTATCCACCGCACCGTCGCCCCGGCTTATGTTGGCCAGCCCGTCGACGACCCCGGACGGCTCTTCTTCAACGCGCTGTGGACCAACCACGCGATCCACGCCGCAGGGATCGGGATGCGGGCATTGTCCATCGTCGATGTGGCGGCTTGGGACCTAGCGGCCAGGGCGGCCGACCAATCGATCACGGCCTACCTCGGCGGCGAGCGCCATGCAATGCCGGTGGTCGGCATAGTTGGGTATCCACCAACCCTCAGCCCACCGGAGACTGCGGCTCAGGTGACCGATCTGTGGGCCAAGGGTTGGCGCCGCTTCAAACTCCCCATTGCTCCCACCCTCGACCTCAGCATGGATCGGATGCGGGCGGCTCGTGAAGCCGCCCCCGACGGCTGGATAGGCTTCGACGCCAACATGGTGTTCCGTTCGGCACAGGACGCTATCGACTTCGGGAAACGCCTCGAGGAGGTCGATGTCGGGTGGTACGAGGATATCGTGCCCCCCGGTGACGCCCAGCTGGTGGCCGATATCCGGGCAGGGGTGAAGGTGCCGGTCGCCATGGGTGACGAGCAGGGCGGCTCCTACCACCCCCAGGCACTGCTCAAGTTCGATGCTGTCGACGTCGTGCGGGTGGACGCCACCACTAATGGCGGGATTACCCGCTTGCCCGAGATCCTCAAGGCGATCACATCCCGCGGGGTCAGCTTCGCGCCGCACATGTTCCCCCACATCCACTCCCAGGTCCTCAGCGCGCTCGGTTACACCGACGCCCCCATCGAGTGGGGAATTCCCGGCACAGGAGTTCATCCCATGGACGACTGCATCGCCCAGCCGGTTGTCAGCGAGGGGCTGATGGAGCCTCTCCCCGTGGGACCAGGGCTGGGTACGATGGTCAATCCCGAGTGGATCGCCGCCCAGGGGGTTATTGACCCTACCGGCATGCTCGACGACGTCTGATGGACCGCTCGGGCTGCGAAAGGAAGGCACATGGCTTCGATTACTAATCCGCACCACACCGGGTTTACGGTTGCCGATCTGGAACGGTCCCTCCACTTCTACCGCGACCTGCTCGGATTTGAGGTGGTGTTCCAGTGGAACCCTCAGGCTACGTACATACGCGAAGTGGTGGGTTATCCGGACGTCGATCTCCACGTGGCAGTCCTGCGGATGCCCAACTCCGAGGTCTTCCTCGAGCTTTTGGAGTACCGCAACGTGGAGGGCACACCAGTGGACACCCGCACTGCCAATCCAGGCACTGCCCATGTGGCGTTCTTCGTAGAGGACCTCGACGAGCTCTACGCCGACCTGATTGATAAGGGCGTCGAGTCGGTATCTGGACCGGTCACCCCAAGCATCGGCCCCAACCAGGGAGGCCGGATCGTCTACATGATCGACCCCGACGGGTTCCGAGTCGAGTTCATTGAGTCGTCCAGCTCATTCGGCGAGTTTTCGGCCGAGTGATTAGCTTCTTCGCCTGCGGGGATAGGACTTTGACACGCGATTCGATGGGAATGATGATGACGACCAGCCACACTTGGGGACCGAGATAGGCAACGACAAAGGACCACTGGCCGGGCTTCGGGTGATCGACGCTTCCATGCTTTTCGCTGGCCCGGTCATCGGCACCCTGATGGGCGACTTCGGCGCCGACGTGATCAAGATTGAACACCCTCGGGGCGATGCGCTGCGCACGTTGGGCTGGCAGAAGAACAACGTATCGCTGTGGTGGGCCTTCGTGAGCCGCAACAAGCGGATGGTCACGCTCGATCTGAGCAAGCCCGAAGGCGGCAAGATCTTCAAGGAGCTGGCAGCCACTGCCGACGTCATTATCGAAGGCTTTCGTCCCGGGACGCTGGAACGGTGGGGCATCGGCCCCGAGGTTCTTCACGAGCTCAACCCCAACCTGGTGATCGTCCGGGTGAGTGGCTTCGGCCAAACCGGCCCACAGAGCTCCAAGCCGGGCTTTGGCACGGTGGCGGAGTCGATCAGTGGGTTCGCCCACATCAACGGGTTTCCCGATGGACCGCCCATATTGCCTCCCTTCGCCTTGGGAGACGGGGTGGCTGCGTTGTTCGGCACCTTCGCCACCATGTTCTCGCTGTACAACCGCGACGTCTCAGGAGGAAGCGGCCAGATCATCGACCTGTCGCTCTATGAGCCTCTGTTCTGGCTGCTGGGTCCTCAAGCGCTCGCTTTTGACCAGCTCGGGGTGGTGCCGGGTCGTACCGGGAGCAGCACCGAGTGGACCGCTCCTCGCAACACATATCAAGCGGCCGACGGCAGATGGCTCGGTCTCTCGGCGAGTGCCCAGTCGATCGCGGAGCGGGTGATGGTCCTCATCGGTCATTCCGAGATCGTCGGCGAGCCATGGTTTGCCGACCACGAGGGCCGGGTCGCCAACAGGGACCTGCTCGACTCACTGATCGCCGAGTGGATAGGGGCGCGCCCGGCCGATGAGGTGCTAGAGAAGTTCGAAGAAGCCGGAGCGGTGATCGGCCCCATCTACTCGATCGCCGATATCTTCGAAGATGCCCAGTACCAGGCAAGAGAGACCATCACCACTGTTGACGACCCCCGGTTGGGACCGACCCGGCTACAGAACGTGATCCCACTTCTCAGCGCTACCCCAGGCTCGGTGCGCTACCTGGGCGGGGAGCTGGGTGAGCACAACAGCGAGATCTTGTGTGATGAGCTGGGACACAGCCTCGAAGAGCTGGAAGTATGGAGCAATGCCGGAATCGTCTGAGAGGAGACCGAATGAATGAGGCTTCGTCTGAGCGGAGGGTCGGGTGGTACCGGCAGATGGTGGCCATACGGGCCTTCGAAGAGAAGGTGCAGGAGCTGTTCATGACCTCGCAGATCGAGGGCACCACTCACCTGTGCCAAGGCCAGGAGGCAGTGTCGGTGGGGTCGATCGCCGCCATGCAACCCGACGACGTACTCACCAGTACCTACCGGGGCCACGGCCAAGCGCTGGCGAGGGGCATGGAGCAAGGGGTGGCCTTCGCCGAGCTGATGGGTCGGAGCGCCGGCGCGTCCGGTGGTGTCGGTGGCTCGATGCATCTGGTCGACTTCCGCAAGGGCAACATCGGAGCGAACGCCATCGTGGGAGCCGGGTTACCGATTGCAGTGGGGGCGGCGATGGCGTTCAAGATCAAGGAGGAGCCTAGGGTGGCCCTCACCTTCTTCGGGGATGGCGCCACCAACATCGGTACGTTCCACGAGGCCCTCAACATGGCCTCGGTGTGGAAGGCGCCGGTGGTCTTCATCATCGAGAACAACCTCTACGGTGAGTACACGCCGCTGCGCGAAAGCACACCGCTCGACGACCTGGCCAGGCGAGCGGATCCCTTCGACATGCCGGGATTGGTGGTCGACGGACAGGACATCGACGTGGTGTACGCCACAGTCGGCGAGGCCATAGACCGGGCCCGCGGCGGTGACGGCCCCAGCCTGCTCGAGATGAAGACCTATCGCTACAAGGGCCACTCCCGATCCGATCCGGCAACCTACCGACCAGAGGGCGAGCTCGAAGAATGGTTGGCCCGCGACCCTATCGAGATCCTTGGCGTACGGCTGGAAGAAGAAGCCCTGCTCTCGGCCGCGGAACGGACCGGGATCGCCGAGGCCGCCCAGGTCGAGGCCGACGCAGCCGCCGACGCGGCCGCCGAATCCCCCTACCCCGAACTCAAGGAGATCGTCAACTATGTCTACGCAGACTGAAGCCCTTTCCGGCGCCCCGGAAGCCATCGAAGAGATGGCCTATCGCGAAGCTGTCAATGCCGCTCTTTACGACGAGCTGGCCGCCGACCCCGACGTCGTCTTCTTTGGCGAGGACGTGACCAACGACGGCGGCGTGTTCAAGACCAACTACGGTCTAGTCGAAGAGTTCGGTTCGGCGAGGGTGTTCAACACCCCAATCTGCGAGAATGGCTTCGTTGGTGTCGCCCTTGGTATGAGCCTGATGGGGCTGCGCCCGGTGGTGGAGTTCATGTTCAGCGACTTCCTCCCCACCGCCGGAGACGCCATTGTCAACCAGCTCCCCAAGTACCGCTTCATGTCGGGCGGCCAGTGCGCAGTCCCCGTCACCTTGAGGTCCATCTCTGGAGCGACGGGACGTTTCGGCACTCAGCACTCGGCGACGGGGGAGAGCTGGTTCATGGGCCACCCCGGTCTGCGGGTGGCAGCCGCCTCGTCACCGGCCTCCGCCTACAGCCTGCTGCGGGCCGCCATCCGCGACAACAACCCGGTCATAGTCCACGAGCACAAAGGTCTCTACGGAACCAAAGGAGAGGTACGACGTGGGGAAGTGGCGGAGATCGGCAAGGCAGTGGTTGAGCGAGCCGGCTCCGATCTAACCATTGTTTCCACGCTCCTCATGCAGCATCGAGCCCGCCAGGCTCGGGAGCTGCTAGCGGAGGAGGGAATCGACGTCGAGCTGATCGACCTGAGATGGATTCGACCACTGGACGTCGACACGGTGTATGCCTCCGTCAAGAAGACCGGACGACTGGTGGTGGTCGAGGAGCAGGTACACAACGGCGGGTGGGGTGCCAGCCTCATCTCGTCGCTGGCTATTCGGGGTGTAACGTGGACCGCGGCGCCCCGTGCCGTCTCGCTGCCGAACGATCTGTTGATTCCATACAGTCCGCCACTTGAGGACGAAATCTTGCCTACGGTGGAGCGCATCGCCGAGGTGGCTAAGGCGAGCGTGTCCGATTCAGCGTGAGCAGAACAGAGCGTTCACGTCGGTCGTGTTTGGCCGTGCCCGGCTCGTCCGAGCGGATGATCGAAAAGGCCACACGCCTGGCAGCCGACGAGGTGTTCCTGGATCTTGAGGACTCTGTGACGCCCGACGCCAAGGTCGCAGCCCGAGCCACGGTGGCGAACGCCGTCGGCAGCCTCGACTGGGGTGAAGGGGTTGTGGCTGTGCGGGTCAATGACATGGACTCACCCTGGGGCCGAGACGATGTGCCTGCAGTGGTGAAGAATGCCGGCCCCCGGCTCGATGTGATCATCGTTCCCAAGGTGGAAAGCGCTGGTCAGGTGGAGCTGGTGGACCGGCTGCTCGCCGAGGCAGAGAAGGAGAGCGGGCGGCAGCCGGGCAGTATTGGCCTGGAGCCGCAGATTGAGACCGCCTCAGGCCTCACCGCGATCGATGAGATCGCCAACGCGTCTGCGCGTATCGAGACGCTCATCTTCGGACCGGGCGACATGGCGGCTTCGTTGGGCATGCCGTCTTTCACAGTCGGTGAGTTGCGGGATGACTATCCAGGGGATCATTGGCACGCCATCCTGATGCGGATTCTCGTGGCGGCTCGCAGCGCTGGGTTGCAGGCCATCGATGGGCCCTATGCCGCCATCGACGATCAGGACGGCTATCGCGCCTCTGCGACCCGGTCGAGATTGCTGGGCTACGACGGGAAGTGGGCGGTCCACCCAAGCCAAATCGACATCGCCAACGAGGTGTACGGCGTGAGCCAGGCTCAGTTCGAGCGCGCTTCCGACATTGTCGATGCCTATGCCGCAGCCGTGGCCGACGGCAGGGGCGCGGCGATGTTTGGATCCGAGATGATCGACGAGGCCAGCCGCAAAATGGCCGAAGGTGCTCTGGAGAGGGGACGCCGGCAAGGGCTGGCCGCCCGACCGGCCGACCCCGGCGTCCCGTTTCACGAGCGAGCAGCGTGGCGGAGCGAGCAAGGGTCGGGGGGCCAGTGACGTCCGGTCAGGGAATGTGCGCCGTGGTAACGGGAGCCGGGGGCTTGTTGGGAACAGCCATCGCCGAACGCTTGGCGATCGACGGCTACCGGGTCGCCGTGGTTGACATCGATGTCGATGCTGCCCGGCAGACAGTGGACCGCATCGAGTCCGCCGGCGGCACCGCGCTGGCCATCGAGTGTGATCTGCGGGACGAGGGCCAGATTGCCGCCGCCTTCGCCTCTGCGATTGAGGCTTTCGGACCTGTGCGAGCCCTGGTCAACAACGCGGCCATCTTCCCGCTCAATGCCTTCGTTGACACGCCGGTCGAGGAGCTGGACGAGACAACTGCTATCAATCAGCGGGCCTACTTCATCGCCGCCCAGCACGCTGCCAGGGCGATGATCGAGGCCGGGGGCGGGGTGATGGTCAACGTCGCCTCGATTGTATGGCATGGTCGCTGGACACAGATGGTTCCATACGTCGCCGCCAAGGGAGCGATAGTAGCTACGACCCGCGCCCTGGCACGAGAACTGGGCGAGCACGGCATCCGCGTCAACGCGGTGGCCCCCGGGGCCTTTAAGGGGCGCGGCGAGGCCCAACAGCATCCCGACCCGGAGGCTTACGAGCGAGAGATTCTTGGGGAACAGGCGCTGAAGCGACGAGGGCTCCCCGAGGAGCTGGCTGCTGTCGTGTCATTCCTGTGCGGGGACGATTCCTCGTTCATCACCGGACAGACGCTCAACGTCGACGGCGGCTGGATCATGAGCTGAGCCGGCCTCCCCGGACCGACTGATTACTGGAGCCAATCTCAGTCTGGTCCAGGGTCGGCTCAGACCTCCCGAAACCACGATTGCAGAGCTGGATACAGCATTTGGAAGCGGCGGTGAAGCTCGCCGTAGCGCTCTGCGTTTGGGCCCGGGATCGTCACATGCTCAATCGAGACCCATGCCTCCGTCGCGGCATCCACATCGGCGTGCCATCCAACCCCTACCGCTGCCAGCATGGCAGCACCATATGCGGCGCCCTCGGTGGTGGTGACGATGGCGATCTCTGTGTTCATGACGTCGGCGAGAATCTGACGCCACAGTCCACTTCGGATACCTCCTCCGGACGCTCTTATCTGGCGAGGGCGTCCGGCTCCGTATTCAGTCATCAGGTCGAGTCCATCCTTGAGGCCGAAGGCGACGCCTTCCAACACTGCCCGGGTGAGGTGGTCGAGACTATGGCGAACGGTGAGCCCGACGAACGCGCCCCGGGCCATTGGGTCCGGGTGTGGCGTGCGCTCGCCGCTCAGGTAGGGGAGAAAGGTCACGCCGTCCGCTCCGGCGTCCACTTTCTCGGCGCGGTTGGTCAGGTCGCCGTATTCGGCCCCGGGGGTGAAAGAGTCCCGGAACCATCGCAGGCTGCCACCGGCGGAGAGCATGACGCCCATGAGGTGCCAGCGACCTGGAACTGCATGGGGGAAGGCATGTAGTCGCCCCGCAGGTTCGGACCGCGGAGCATCGGTGGTCACGAACACCACGCCGGACGTGCCGAGGGACAGCGATACGACGCCTTCAGTCACCGCACCGGTCCCGACCGCGCCGGCAGCTTGATCGCCCCCTCCGGCTACCACGGGCGTTCCGGTCGCCAGGCCGGTGGCGGCCGAGGCCGCGGTCGAAACTGTCCCCGTCACCGCCGGTCCCTCATATGTGGCCGGCAGTAGGCCCCGATCGATGTCCAATGCCTTTAGAACCTCCGGTGACCAGTCCCGCGCCGCCAGATCGAACAGAATCGTTCCGCCGGCTCCAGCCTTATCGGTGGCGTGATCACCGGTGAGCTTCAGGCGTAGGTAGTCCTTGGGGAGCAGGGCTTGGGCAGCTCTCTCATACAGTTCCGGCTCATGATTGCGAACCCAGAGAAGTTTGGGAGCTGTGAATCCGGTGAGTGCATCATTCCCGGTGATGGCTATCAGCCGATCGGCGCCTACTCGCCGGCGGATCTCGTCGCATTCGGCGCTGGTGCGCTGGTCGTTCCACAGGATGGCGGGGCGTAACACCTGATCATCGGAATCGAGCAGGGTCAGGCCATGCATCTGACCGGTGAGCCCAACACCCAGAACCTCTTCACCGGTCGCGTTCGCGGTATCGAGAGCGGAGTGGATGGCCGCCTGGGCTGCCTGCCACCAGGTTGCCGGGTCCTGCTCACTCCAGAGCGGCTGGGGGGCCTGGGAGTCATATTCGGAGACCCCGACCGCCGCCACTAGCCCGTCCTCGGCAACCAGTACCGCTTTGGTGGCGGTCGTTGACAGGTCGATCCCCAGTACGTAATTCATAGCTCGATTCGCAATATTTTCACCATCTTCGCCGCAAGGAGCCATTCTGGTTTGTAAGGGCGGCCGCACACGCGATTGTGGTCGTTGGCACCTGCGGGAAACTACACCCTCGATTACGCTCGGCTGAACCGTTGCCAACTGAGTCTGGAGTAGACCACGATGCCTGAGCCATTCTTCACCGAGATCACAGAACCCATCCGGTACGCCGGACTCGACAGCATTGACCCGCTGTCCTTCCGCTGGTACGACGCCGATCGGGTGGTTGGTGATCGCTCAATGGCCGAGCACTTGCGCTTCGCGGTCGCGTACTGGCACAGCTTCAGTTGGGATGGCTTTGACATCTTCGGTGCTGGAACGCTCGACCGGCCGTGGTTGAGCGGCGCCGGCGAACCCCTGGAAGCAGCCAAGGTGAAGATGGAGGCGGCTTTCGAGTTCTTTGAGAAGCTGGGTGTCCCATTTTGGTGCTTCCACGATCGCGATATCGCACCTGAGGGCGACAGTCTCATAGAGTCTTTCGCGGTGCTCGACGTGATGGTGGACGAGGCGGCAACGCACATGGAGCGCACAGGCACCAAGCTTCTCTGGGGAACTGCCAACCTGTTCACCAACCCCCGCTACCAGGCAGGGGCGGCCACCAACCCCGACCCCGACGTCTTCGCATATGCGGCGGCACAGGTGGCTCATTGCCTCGAGGTCACCCATCGCCTGGGTGGTGCCAACTATGTCTTGTGGGGCGGCCGGGAGGGATACGAGACGCTGTTGAACACCGATATGGGGCGTGAGCTCGACCAACTTGGTCGGTTTCTCACGATGGTGGTTGAGCACAAGCATCACATCGGATTCGAGGGCACAATTCTGCTAGAGCCCAAGCCTTTCGAGCCCACTAAGCATCAGTACGACTTCGACGTGGCGGCCGTCCACGCCTTTCTACAGAAGTACGATCTCGCCGATGAGGTCAAGGTGAACATTGAAGTGAATCATGCGACGCTGTCGGGCCATGACTTTGCTCACGAGATCGCGGCCGCGGTTGCGGCAGGGATATTTGGCAGTATCGATGCCAATGCTGGTGACGACCGGCTGGGGTGGGATCTCGACCGGTTCCCGGTGTCGGTGGAGCAGATGACTCTTGGGATGCACGAGATCCTGAAGGGGGGCGGATTCACCACTGGAGGCCTCAACTTCGATGCCAAGCTCCGTCGCCAGTCCACAGACCGCACCGATCTGTTCCATGGGCACATCGGAGGCATGGACACCATGGCGCATGCGCTGGTCGTGGCGTCGGCAATGCTGGAGGATGGAGCCATCGAGGACATTCGAAAGCAGCGCTACGCCGACTGGGACGGGGACCTCGGTCGTCGGATCATGGAAGGCCCCGAGACCCTCGCCACGTTGCACGAGCGGGGGACGGGAGTTGGGGAGCCCGCGAGACACTCCGGGGGGCAAGAGGCCCTCGAGAACATCGTCGCTCGATACATAGACCAGGCTCGGTGAGCCCGGAGATTCGGCTAGCCGTTGAGGTCGATCGCAGCTGAAGTCCAGGCGCCACCTGCCGCGCTCGACTCCATCGCCGCCTCGATGAACTTGACCCCAAGTACTCCGTCTTCGGCATTGGGAAAGTGCAGCGTAAGTGGATCGGGGTCCTTGCCGGCACGCCGGGAGGCGATCGCCTCGGCGGCATCGGAGTACGTGGCGGCAAAGCCCTCGTGGAAACCTTCGGGATGGCCGGCAACCATGCGACTGGCCCGCGCCGCCAGAGGAAGGGTTTCCGGGCCGTTCGGGGTCCGCAGCTCTATCGGCCCTTGCAGCGGCTTGAAGTGCAGTTGCTGGGGCACCTCTTGTTGCCACTCGAGACTGCCCTTGGTGCCCGACACACGGATCCACAACGAGTTCTCAACCCCGGCCGCGGCCTGGGTCACCCAGAAGCTCCCGCGGGCGCCGTTGCTGAGTCGAAGCATCGCCCCGGCATAGTCGTCGACCAGTCGGTTGGGCACGATGTGGCCAACCTCGGCGGCTATCTCTGCGACTTCCAGCCCGGTGATGAAGCGCAGCAGGTTGTGCGCGTGGCTGCCGATGTCGCCCATCACCAGCGACGGGCCGCCCCGCACCGGGTCGTAACGCCAGGGGACCTCACCGCTTGGATCGGGATCATTCTCGTCGGCCTTGCCGCTCTGGACGTAATCCACCTGAACAAGGCGGATTTCGCCCAGCTGTCCATCGGCCACCATTGCCCGCGCCTGTCGTACCAGCGGGTAGCCCGTGTAGTTGTGGGTGAGGCAGAAGACGAGGCCGGTTGTCCTCACCGTGGCGAGCAGGTCGAGCGCCTCGTCCAGCGTGTTCGTCATCGGCTTGTCGCAAATTACGTCGAAGCCCCGTTGCAGGGCTCCGCTGGCGTACTCATGGTGGGTGTCGTTGGGCGTCATGACCGCTACGACATCTGCTCCGTCGTCGCGGGCTGCCTCGTCTTCCAAGAGCTCACTGCCACTTCCATAGGCACGCTCCTGGGCCAGACCGATGGCGGCGCCCGCCGCCCGGGAGCGGTCGGGGTCGGAGGACAGCGATCCGGCTACTAGCTCGTATCGGTCGTCGATGCGTGCCGCAGTCCGATGCATAGCGCCGATGAAGCTGCCCGGGCCTCCACCGATTACGGCGAGCCGAAGGCGGCGTCCCAGGATCTCGATAACGGTGTTGGTGTCTTCCATGATCGCGCTCCTCGTATGTGTCTCGCCCCAACCTGTCGGTCGGGGGGCTTCGCTCGGAGGGCAACCCTACCTAAGGTCTATGGAAGAGCACATTGGGAGGATTATGAAGAACATCAAGGCGCTTTCGCACGCCGAGGCCTGGGAGATTGTGAACTCGGTTCGAGCTGCGCTCGAGGACGACGGTCGCGGTGCTGCGGTGGCTGTATGCGATGCCCACGGCGAACTCGTTGCCCTTCTGCGCACCGACGGTTGCCCGCTTGCCTCCGTGAACAACGCCATCAACAAAGCGTTCACCGCTGCTCGCGAACGCAAGGAATCGCGGGAGGTGGGCGAGGCTTCGCGACAAGAGAATTTCGCCATGACCAATTTCGGCGACCTTCGCTATACGGGCTGGGGAGGCGGCGTGCCAATTGCGGTCGATAACGAAGTGGTCGGCGCGGTGGGAGTCAGCGGCCTCCCCGAGGAGGACGACATGAAGATCGCCCGCGCCGGGGCAGCTCTGTTCGGCTGAGCCGTGTCCACGATTACACAAGAGGTGAGTCGCGCCCGTCTCGATCGAGCGGGTTGCCGCAATGGGCAAGCTCTGCGGCAGATTCGCCGCGTACGGGAGCTCACCGCCGGGCTCAGGGGGTGGCCAGGATTGCGTCGATGACTTCCATGTTGGCGATGGCATCCTCGACGGGAACCGCCACGTCGGTGTCGTCGAGGATCGCCTGGGCGAACAGCTCGGCCTGGATGGTGTAGGCGTC
>Ga0255057_10000534_pt1 | contig 21728 bp, 22 predicted proteins | sample Cases_109_6_MG_FD_189022 | JGI IMG/M metagenome (GOLD analysis project Ga0255057, IMG submission 189022) | Seawater microbial communities from Amundsen Gulf, Northwest Territories, Canada - Cases_109_6 | ecosystem: Environmental > Aquatic > Marine > Gulf | place: Canada: Northwest Territories... | reverse complement strand
CTAGTCACCATGACAAGGTGCTCGCCATCACCTCTCATCTGCCGCATATCATCGCCTATACGATCGTCGGGACCGCCGCCGATCTCGAGGCAAGCGACCGGGCCGAGGTGATAAAGTTCTCGGCCAGCGGCTTTCGTGACTTCACGCGGATCGCGGCTTCGGACCCGATCATGTGGCGCGACATCTTCCTCAATAATCGCGAGCAGGTCCTGGAGATGCTGCAGCGGTTTTCCGAGGATCTGACGGCCATACAGCGCGCCATACGTTGGGGCGAGGGCGAGGAGCTCGAGACCCGCTTTCGCCGCACCCGGGAGATCCGCCGCGGCGTGGTCGACGCACATCAGGCCGGGAGTTTCGATCCCCGCGAACCCGAAGGCCCGGACGGCGAGACGGGCGGCGAGACGCGCGACGAGGCGGAACTCAAGGAAGAGACGTAACCCGTCCGACCTCGATCGGGCCGACGAAGACGCGCCCATCTTCCAGCACGATCGGCAACAGGCGCTCCACGCGGCCATCGGCCGCCACCCGGCGGGGCAGGAGCGTGAAAGCCGCCTTGATCGGTGTTGCCACTTGCGACTCGACCAAACCGGCGGTCACCAGCCCATCGATCAGCACCGGCAGATCGCGCCACCAGGCATCCAGGCGACCGGCGGGCCGGCGCTGTTCGTCGAGGCCGATGGAGCCGCTGGCGATCAGATCGACGGGGGCCCAGCGTAGGTTCAGGTGCTCGATGTCGATCCGACCGTCGTAGCCGTCCCAGGGCGTTCGTTCGCCCATCGCCTCTCCGGCGCGACGCCACGCCACGAGGCGCCCGCGCAGGTCCAAGGCCTGGAGAAGACCGCCAAGCGGCTCGCCGATCAACCGCGACAGGTCGACCTGCCGCAGCGAAGCGTTGAAGTCGCTCGCGGATTGGCCGTCCCCCGCGGTGGGCAGTTGGTGGAAGTCGAACGTCATGCTGGCGCCGCTCAGCAGCTTGCGTGGGCCCTCGGCGAGACGGTATCCCGCGATCCGCCCTCTGCCGGCCAAGGGCATGCCATCGGGTGCCAGTTCTATGGTGAGCTCGGCGTCGTTCGAGGCGAAGCGGTCGACCCGCTGGCCGCCGCCGCCGGCCGGCATGGTCAGCTCCTGTTGGCCGCGAAGGGTCAGCGATAGCTGGCCGGGGGCGAAGACGGCTGCCTCCAGCAAGGCTTCGTCGCCGTTCCAGCGCCAGCCCGTGGGCGAGGCGATATATGGTGCCTGGAGGCGGGCCACCAGTGCCGCCGGAAACCCGTTCACGACCGGCTCCGTGTGCTCGACCCGGTAGCCTTCGGCCATTCGCGCCGTGCGCCAGTCTCGCAGGCCGGTCCGCAATAGCTCCGCGTACCAGAACCAATAGCCGCCGAAGGCGAGCCCGAGAAAGCCCAGCAGAGCGATGGCGAGAAGCGATCTGCGCATGCGGCGATGCCAATTTCCAGACGGTGCGGCTCCTTATAGCGCCACCACCGCGCCGCGACAAAGGGATCCGCGCCGCGCTTGCATGGGCAAAGGCACGGGCTAGACTGGGCCCGATCGTTTCCGGAGCAGATACGCCGATGCCGCCATGCCTCTCGAAAATTCGGCCCAAGCCCCTGCGTGAGACACCCCAGGAGGTGCGCCGTCGGCGCGATGAGCGCCGCGTCGAGATACCGCCGGGCGAAGATTTCTGGGTCTTCGGTTATGGCTCGCTTATGTGGAACCCCGGGTTTCCGCACCTGGAGGTCCGGTTGGCCCGGCTCCATGGCTTTCACCGGCGCTTTTGCATCTATTCCCACCGTTACCGGGGCACGCCTGAAGTGCCGGGGCTGGTTTTCGGCCTCGACCGGGGCGGGTCCTGTCGCGGGCTGGCCTTTCGCGTTCCCGCCGCGGAGGGAGAGACGGTGATGGAGTACCTCTACGACCGCGAGATGGTGACCGGTGTCTACTTTCCCCGCTGGGTGCCGCTGACCAGCGACGCCGGGCCGCTGCACGCGGTGACCTTCGTCGTCGACCACGGGCATTTCCAGTATGCCGGCCATCTGACACCCGAAGAGATGGTCGAGATCGTGTTGCAGGGCGAAGGGGAGAGCGGCACCTGCGGCGAATACCTCGCCAACACCGTCTATCACCTCATGGCACTGGGCCTTGCCGATGCGCAATTGCAGACATTGCTGCGCTTGGTCGAGGAGCGGTGCGGTCGAAGGCTATTGGATCATCCGCACTTGGAATAGCTGCACGAGGTGCAGATGTCGCAGCCTTCCTGGCGTATCAGGCTCGCTGCGCCGCATTTGGGGCATTGCCGGAGGTTTGGCGGCCCGGCTGTCTCGTCGCCGGCTACGGCGGCCAGTTTCGGCAGCTCGGCCCCGGATTCGGAATTCTGGCGCGGCAGGAAGCCGATCTCGATCATATGGCCTTCGATGGCCTCGCCGATGGCGGCCAGAAGCGAGGGGACATAGCGCCCTTTCATCCAGCTTCCGCCGCGCGGGTCGAAGACCGCCTTGAGCTCCTCCACCACGAAGGAGACGTCGCCGCCCCGGCGGAAGACGGCGGAGATCATGCGGGTCAGAGCCAGCGTCCAGGCATAGTGCTCCATGTTCTTCGAGTTGATGAAGATCTCGAAGGGCCGGCGCCGGCCGTCTTGCATGATGTCGTTGATGGTAATGTAGATGGCGTGGTCGCTTTCCGGCCAGCGCAGCTTGTAGGTCCGACCCGGCAACACCTCCGGGCGGTCCAGCGGCTCGGACATGTAGACGACGCCGCCGCTCTCTCGCCGCGGCGCGTGGACCGCGGGATCGCCGTCGCGCGTGTCGGATGGCGCGGCGACCTCCAGAACCGCCCCGGTAACGTCATTCGGGCGATAGGTGGTGCAGCCCTTGCACCCCAGATCGTAAGCTTGGGCGTAAATTTCCTTGAAGGCATCGACGGAGATCGTCGCTGGTAGGTTGATGGTCTTGGAGACCGCCGAGTCGATATAATCCTGGACCGCAGCCTGCATCGCCAGGTGCGCCGCCGGATCGAGGGTTTGGGCATCGGCGAAGTACTCCGGCAGCGGCGCATCATCGCCCTTGAGCTCGGTGAACAGCCGGTAGGCATAATCCAAGACCTCCATTTCCTCGGCGCTACCGTCGCGTCGCAGGATGCGGCGCTTCTGCTTGAAGCTGAAGACCGGCTCGACGCCGGAGGAAATGTTGCCGGCGAGCAGCGAAATGGTCCCCGCCGGGGCCACGGAGGTTACCAGTCCGTTGCGCATGCCATCGCGCTCGATCGCCTCGATCACCTCGGGGTCGAGCGCCTGAACGGTCTTGCTCTCCAGATAGGCTTGCTTGTCGAAGAGAGGAAAGGCCCCCTTTTCGCGGGCTAGCGACGCCGAGGCCAGATAGGCCTCGCGGCGGAAGACCGCCATCCAACGCCGCACCAGGGCGAGCGATTCGGCGCTGCCATAGCGCTTGCCGCAGAAGATGAGCGCATCGGCCAGGCCGGTGATGCCAAGACCGATCCGGCGCTTGCCCTCGGCTTCGATGCGTTGCGCGGGGAGGGGAAAGCGCGAGACGTCCACGGCATTGTCCAAAAGGCGTACGGCCGTCCGGACCAGCTCGCTGAGGCGCGCCTCGTCGAGCCGGGCGCGCGGCTCGAAGGGATTGCAGACCAAAGCCGCCAGGTTGACCGATCCCAGAAGGCAGGCGCCATAAGGCGGCAGGGGCTGTTCGCCGCAAGGGTTGGTCGCGCGGATGGTCTCGCAGTAGGCGAGGTTGTTTCGCTGGTTGACCTGGTCGATGAAAATGACCCCGGGCTCCGCATAGTCGTATGTCGCGCGCATGATCTTGTCCCACAGACCGCGCGCTTTCACCGTGCGATAGACCTTGCCCTCGAAGACCAGCGGCCAGGCGGCGTCCTCGCGCACCGCCTGCATGAAGGCGTCGCTGACCAGAACCGACAGGTTGAACATGCGAAGCTTCGACGGGTCCTGTTTGGCGCCGATGAACGCCTCGATGTCGGGATGGTCGCAGGCCAGCGTTGCCATCATCGCGCCGCGGCGCGCACCGGCGCTCATGATCGTGCGGCACATGGCATCCCAGACATCCATGAAACTGAGCGGTCCCGAGGCATCGGCGCCGACACCCTTGACCGGAGCGCCTTTCGGTCGGAGCGTCGAGAAATCGTAGCCGATGCCGCCACCCTGCTGCAGGGTGAGCGCCGCTTCTCGCAGGCTGTCGAAAATGCCCGACATGTCGTCGGGGATAGTGCCCATCACGAAACAGTTGAACAGCGTAACCTGCCGGCCGCTGCCGGCGCCGGCCTGGATGCGCCCCGCCGGCAGGAAGGCGAAGTCCCGAAGGGCCTCGACGAACCGCGTGCGCCACTTATCGACCGCCGCCGCGCCGCCGAAGGCATGCTCGGGTTCGGCCAGCGCCGTGGCGATTCGCCGCCAACTGTCCTCGATCGTGCGGTCCAACGGCTCGCCGTCTTCATCCTTCAGACGATATTTCAAGTCCCAGATGTGCTGGGAGAGAGGGGAGACGTCCAGCATGGCGCTGTCCAAGCGGTGTGATTCGGTCCACTTATTATAGCACAGCGAACACCCCGCCGGCGCCGCTTTGTTGCGGACCTATATTTTGAAAATAGTATGCCGGCGCATCGGAATCAAGAAATGTTCGCTTTATGTTCTCGCGCGGCTCGATTGCTCGGCATCGGCTGCCGGCTGCCGGCTGCCGGTTGTTGCCTCGGCGATCAGCCGATCGCTTGCCTCTTCGATGGTCTGCTCCAGCCGCGCGAGGTAGGTCTTGCGGTCGAGTCCCGGGGCGATCGGCGGCAGGATTTCCAAGAGGATCTTCCCGGGCCGCTTGATGAACGTCTTGCGGCCCCAAAAGAGACCGGAGTTCAAAGCGATCGGGACTGTGGGTAGGTCAAGTTGCTTGTAAAGGGCATAAACCCCCGGGTGATAAGGTTGGCGCTCGCCGGGCGCGGACCTGGTCCCCTCGGGGTAGATCACGATGGAGCGTTCTTCGGCGACGCAGGCCTTGGCGCGGTTGATCATGGTTTTCAAGGCCGAGGCTCCCCCGTCCCGGTCGATGGGGACCATGTGGCCTTTGGTGAGGTACCAGCCGAAGATCGGAATGCGGAGCAATTCGCGCTTCAGTACCATGGCAGGACATTCGACGGTAAGCGCCATGATGTACGTATCCCACGACGACTGGTGCTTGCTGGCAATGATACACGGCGTGCGTGGCAGGTTCTCGCGCCCGCGTATTTCGTATCCGAGGCCGCACAGTATTCGCAGCGCCGTCAGCATTACCCGAACCCACAATCGCCCGACATAAAAGGCATCGGCGGGGCGTGCCAAGAGGACCGGCAGACAGGTCACTAACACGAACGATCCCCACAGCAAGAAGAACAGATTGAAAACGAGGGAGCGTAGGAAAAGCATTAATTGCCGCCTCGGCTGGAGGGGCCGGCGATCAGGGCGATCAGGTACTTGTTGTACTCGCTGACCAGAAGGCGGGCGCTGCCCGGCCAGAGCCACCAATCGTCCTGGTGGTAGTTTTCCGAGAACACCGGATGGGCGATGATCCCGACATCGGGCATGACCCGGCGAAACTCCAACAGGCTTCGCGGCATGTGATAGCTGGCGGTCACCAGGCGCATCGAGCCGTAGTCTTCATGGTCCAGCCAGCGTGCCGTCTCCAGCGCATTTCCGCGCGTGTTGTCGGCCTCATAGCCCAGAGCGATGCAGCACTCGATCTCCTCGGGCGTGACGCGGGAGATTTTCAGCAGTTCCTGCACGTCGACACCGTGATAGACGCCCGAGACGAAGAGTTTTTCGGCCAGGTCCGCGGCAAGAAGGTCCAGGCCTTGTTGCAACCGGCCGCTTCCGCCGGTCAGGACGACGATGGCATCGGTGCGCGACGTCGTGTCTTCCAGGTCGTGGGGCAGTTGCGCGGCAAACCACACGAGGCCGCCGATCCAAAAGCTACCGACGAAGAGTAGCAAGATGACAACGTGCCGCATCGCCCCTCCCTCCGGGCCGATCAAGGCAGCCGGGCGAGGCTGCGCCGCACCGTCAGACGGACGGTCAGCGTCGTCACGCCGGCGGCGGCCAACGGCAGGGTGAATAAAATGGCCCACTGCAGTGCCGAAAAGGACAGGTTCGGAACCAGGCTATGATCGAGTCCGCGGGTGATCTGTTCGATGACCGCGAAGGTGGCAAGCGACAAGGCCAAACCGATGAGCCCGCCCATAAGGCCGCCGCTCAGCGCGTGGCGCTGAAACTGTTCGGCGACATAGCGATCCTCGGCGCCCATGAGGTGCAGCAGCTCGATGACCGGTGCATGAGCGGCCAGGCCCATCTTGGTGATGAGCACCGCCATAAGGATGGCGGATATGCCGATCAGCACGATAACCCCGGCGGAAATCAGACGGATCCAACCCGCCAGGTCGATCAGCCCTTCCAATCCTTTCTTGTGGTCGACGACCAGCGCGTCGATCGAGATGTTCCGGATCTCCTGCGAGAGCGCGCGCGTATCTACCTGTGCGGCCGGTTGGAGGGTCACGGCGATGAGCTGCGGCAAAGGCATGGAAAAGGTGGTCTCCGGCGTTCCCAGCCAAGGCTCCATCAGACGGTCGATGTCCGTCTTGTCGAGAAGCTTGGCGGAGGCGATCCCCGGCCGGCTTCGCAACAGCTCCAGGATCGCCTCGACGTCCACCGGTTGGTCGGCCGGGGTGAGCTCGGCCGGTGGAAGCTGCACCGTGATGTGAGCGCTGAGCGCGCTGTCCCACTGCCCCGATATCTTGTTCATCGATAACACGCTGAACAAAGCCAGCGCGATCAAATAGACCATGATCGCCAAGAGCCATGGGAGAATCCGGCTCGAGATGTCCCTGTCCAGCGGAATGCCGCGCCGTGCTGTTTTCATCGCGCGACCTCCTTGTCGCGGCGCAAGGGTGCGAGCGGGCCCTCGAGGTGCGCGGACCCCTTGGCGAGGCGCAAGACCGGGTGTCGGAAACGGCCGACCAGCGATCTGTTATGGGTCGCGATCACCACCGTCGTCCCCAGCCGGTTGAGCTCCTCGAACAGGTAAAGGAGCCTGACGGCCAGCGTGTCGTCGACATTTCCGGTGGGCTCGTCGGCGATCAGCAGGCGAGGACGGCCGATGACCGCCCGGGCGATGGCTACGCGTTGCTGCTGGCCACCGGAGAGGGTTCGCGGGGAGGCGTCCAGGTGATTGCCCAACCCCACCCAGGCGAGCAGTTCGGCGGCCTCATCGCGCGCTCTTGTGGCGTCCCGGCCGGCAATCTCCTGGCACAGCAATACGTTCTCCAGCGCGCTCAGGTGGTCGAGCAGGCGAAAGTCCTGAAAAACGACGCCGATCCTGCGGCGCAGCTGGGCCCGCTCGTCGCGCGAGAGGGAGCGCACGTCGCGGCCGAAAAGAGAGATCGTGCCGGCGCTGGCGGTGCGGCCCAGATACATAAGCTTTAAGATCGAAGACTTGCCGGCGCCCGATGCACCGAAGACGAAATGAAACGAACCGGGGTCGAACTTGAAGGTGATATCGCGCAGCACCTCGGGACCCGTGGCATAGCGGAGGCTAACCTCATCAAAATCAATCACCTGTTAGAGCTTCCTTCCTCCCCGGGATCGGTCCGTCGCACGGGCCCCCAAGCGCGTCTCGCTTGGCTTCTTGCCTTGGTCCTGGCAAGTTCATATAACCATACCAGTCCGAACAGGCGATCGCCGTCCGGGGGCAGTTTTATTGAATGATCATATCCTGTCCAGTCTGTAGCGCGCGTTTCGAGCTTGACGAATCGCTTTTAGGCGGTGGTCGAACGCTACGCTGTGGCAAGTGCGCCCACCAGTGGCGCCAAGGCCCCTCGATCGAAGAAGCGCCGCCTTCTCCGGCCCCAGAAAGTGTGGACATCGTCCCACCGCCGCCCGTGGCCGGGCCGCGGCCGGGACTGACGGCCGACTCCGAGCGACCCGGCAGGCCGCCGCCGGCACCCGTGGCGCGGCGTGAGCCGAGGCCCGAGCCGTCCGGCGGATCGGTCGCCTGGATCATCTTGTTGCTTCTTGTCGCGGTAGCGGCTTTGAGCGTTTGGCGCTGGGAGAGCGAAATCATCGCCGCCGTGCCGCAGACCGAACGGCTCTACCAGTTGGTCGGCCTCGGCCATCCGGCTCCCGGGGAGGGTCTCGAGGTGGAGAACATTTCCACCGAGAAGCATTTCGTGGATGGCAAGCGAGAACTTTTGGTCACCGGTGAGGTGGTCAACGTCGCCCAAAGGGTGGTCGCGGTGCCGATGTTGAAGGCGGTGCTCACCGATGCCCAGGGTGCGGAGATCACCTCCTGGCTTTTCTCCGCCACGGCCAGCGAGTTGGACCCTGGGGAGCGCGCGAGTTTCGAGACCACGGTGCGCGATCTCCCCAAGGAGAAGACCGAACTCTCGATCGCCTTCTCGGTGGAAGCGCCCACGGCGTCCGACGGGAAGACGGAATAAAGGTCGCTCGCGGCGGGGCACCGTTAACAATTCCTTAGCCCGATTCATGGATCGTTAACGAAGGCAGCGCACATCGGCCCGGCCGTCGTTGGACGACGGGCCGATGAATTGGCAGGAGGCTCGGTAACGGTGGGGCACATTCTCGTAGCCGAAGACGATGCGGCGGTCAGGAGCTTCGTCGTCCGGGCGCTGCAACATCGAAAACACAGCGTCACCGCGGTGGAGGACGGGGTCCAGGCCCTGGAGGCGTTGGAGAAGGGGCGCTTCGATCTTCTGATCACGGACATCGTCATGCCCGGCCTCGACGGTATCGCGCTGGCACTGAAAGTGACGGGTGAGCGGCCGGAGCTGCCAATTCTTCTGATGACCGGCTATTCAGCCGAGCGCCAGCGGGCGCATAACCTGGAAGAGCTGATCTGCGAGGTGGCCACCAAGCCCTTCACCTTGGAGCAAATCTGCCGGCAGGCCGAGCGGGTCATGTTGGCCCGCAAATCCCTTTAGTTCGGCAAGGCTAGAACTGCCGCAGCAGGCGATCGATGTAGTCCAGCTCCAGGGGTGGGCGCAGGTGCTCGCCGCGGCGGCGCCTCAATTCATCGAGAATCCTGCGGCTGCGGCGCAGCTCGCCCTCGTTCGGTATCTCGACCCCTTGCGTGGCCTCCCGGCTGCCGGTGCCTTCCCGGCGGCCGAGCGGGTCCGGACCGGATCCGGTTCCGGGCCGATTCGCCAGATTTCCGCTGCCGCGCTCCTGCAGGTTGTCGAACATCTGCAAGAAGCTTTCCGCCATCGCCTGCATTCCCTGTTGTAGCTGATCGAGCGAACGGGACTGCGGGTGCACCGCTTGGCCGGGCTCGTTCCTCTGCAGGGCGTCACGGGCGCTTCGCATCTCCTGCTCGGCGCGTCCCAGCGCCTGTGGCATGTCGCCCAGCATCTCACCCAGTTGGCGCATCATCTCGCCAAGCTGCTCGCGCAGCGCCTCTTGCGTGAGCGCGTCCATCTGGTTGTCCTGTGCCGCCTGCGGGTCACCGCCTTCGCCGGGGCGCGTCCGCTCGGAGCGGCGGAAGCTGCGGTCGAGCAATTCCTGTTGCTCGCTCAGCATGTCTTCCATCTGGGTCATCATTCGATGGGCGTCGTTGTATTCGCCGTCCATTCCCTCGGCCATCGGGTTCGCGCGGAGGTTCTCTAGAATGTTCTGCAGTTGGTTCAGCATCTCGAGGGCGGCCTCACGGGCCCCACTTTGCGCCAGCTTGCGGGCCTGGTCGATCAGGTCCTTCAAGTCCTGCCTGTCGACCAGACGGCCGTCGGGATCCATATTCGGAGGCGGCGGGCGGCCCTGTTCCATCTGGCTCAACATTTGCTCGGCCAAGGCCTCGAGGAAGCGGTCGAGGGCTTGTTGCAATTCATCGAGAAGGCGTTCGATCTCGGCGTCGTCGGCACCCCGTGCCAGTGCCTCCATGAGCGCCTCTTGGATGCTCCGCAGGTCACGCTCGGCGATTCCCAACTCGCCTTCCTCGATCCGCAAGGCGGTCTCCCAGAGGATTTCCTGAACCTCGCCGATCGCCGCGGGGCCGGTTTCATGGCTGAGACGCCGGCTGGTGACGAACAACGCCAGCGCGACGACTGTGTCATGTCTGTAGTGCTGCGGCAGGGAGGCGATCGCGTTCAAGCGCTCCGCCACACCGGATCGCCTGTCGGGATCGACGGTCAGCTGTTTTCTGAGCTCGATAATCGCCCGCGCCACGGGGTGCTCGAAAAATCGCTCGGGCAGTACGATACGCGCGGAGGAACTCCTGCCCTCCTGACCCAGGGCGTCGCGCGCGACGAGTTGCACCGCCACCGCGAGACCGGCCCAGGGATGGGCGGTCAGGTCATGGAAGCTGCTGCCGACCTGCTCTTCCGCGGCGTTGTGGGGCAGAAAGATTTCAAGCTCCAGGGGCGTCTCCCTCTCGGGCCCGGCGATCCGCTCGATCCGGGCCGTCAGGCTGTCGACCCCGAAGTCGTCGCTCACCGCGAAATCGATCCTCAGGCTGAGGCGTTCCGACTTGCGCGGCGGCGCGTTGAAGGCGGCCTCGGGGGGGCTGTCCGCGATCAGTCGGATCGGCCAAGAACCCAAAGTCTGTCCTTTCGCCTCCACCCGAAGCTGCGTTCCCCCGCTCAGGACCTGGTCTATCTTGGTCGCCGCGTCGGCGAAGGGCTCGAAGGCGACGGCCTGCTCGTCGATCAGCAGCTGGGCGCTCTCCGCGCCTTGAATCTGCGCAAGAAAACGGGAGCCGGTGAGGATCTCGATCGGCCCTTCCTGCTCGGCGGCGAGGAAAATCGGCGGCAGTCGGCTATAGGCCGGCGGGCTGATCCAGGCATCCAGTGCCAGCTTGGTCTTGTCCAGGGCCACGAAACGAGGCTCGAAAGCCCGGGCCAGCCGCTCGGGCCAGTCGGCATAGCCGAAGCCGAGGCTGGTCGCCAGCAACAGCATCGCCAGACCGCGCAAGGCAAACCGGTCGAGACGCGCCAGCTGCGGCCACGGCGGCGCGACCCTGAGGTTGCCCAAACGCGCCAGTGTCGCGGTGCGATGTTGACGCCACAGCGATTCGCTGAGCCGGTCGCCCTGACCGGCTGCCAAAGGATCCTCCAGGCCGGTGAGCGGGCGGTGGCTGAGATCGTTGTCGCGCTCGATCCGCCGCCGTGCCGCATCGGCGCTCGGCAGTCGCCAAATATGCAGTCCGCGCCAAGCGAAAAACGCCGCGGCCACGAGGAAACCGCCCAGGGTCAGGGCGTGCAGCCATCCCGGCAGGTGCGGCAACAGATCGAAGAACGCGACCGACAGGAAAAAAATAACAAGAACCGGCAGCGGCCAGAAGGCCGCAACGAGCAATTCCAGCAGCAAAACGAACTTCGCCCGCGCCGCGCGCCGGCGCAGGCGCGCTTCGACCTCTCCCATGCGACGGGCGTTCGGGCGTTCGCTATTCCGTCTTGTCACGATCCAACTCTCAACCTTTACGTACCCTTGCCTATCGCCGGAGATCCGGCATCGGCGCCAACCAGTGCGGTAAACTGTCCAGCGCGATCAACCTGTCATAAGTCGGCCGGGAACGGACGACCGCGTGCTCGGCGCCGCGCACCATGACCTCCGGTACCAGCGCTCTGGAATTATAGGTCGATGCCATCACCGCGCCATAGGCGCCTGATGAACAAATCGCGAGCAGATCGCCTTCTTTCAAGGGCGGAAGGTCGCGGCTGCGGGCGAAGGTATCGGTGGACTCGCACACCGGCCCAACCACATCGGCCGGAAACCGGGCGGCCTCGGAGCGCACCACGGGTACTATTTCGTGCCATGCCTCATAGAGCATCGGCCGGATCAGATCGTTCATTGCCGCGTCGATGACGACGCAGCGGCGCCCGCCACTTTCCTTCACGTATTCGACGCGGGTGACCAGGATGCCGGCCTGGCCGACGAGGCGCCGGCCCGGCTCGAAGGCCAACTCGGCTCCCAGCCCGGCCGTCGTCTCCCGGGCGATGGCCGCGTAGTCCTGGAGATCGAGAACCGCCTCGCCCCGATAGGAAATCCCCAGCCCGCCGCCGAGATCCAGGGAGCGCAGGGTCGGGACCATCGAGGCGATTTCCCGATACAAGCCGGCGACCCGCGCGAAGGCCTCGCGGCAGGGCTCGAGATCGCTGATCAGCGAGCCGATATGCACGGCGAGACCGACCAGGCGGACGGCCGGAAAAGCCTCGATGTTACGGGCTATCTCGAGCGCCTGGGCGATCTCTATGCCGAATTTGTCCCCGGCCCGTCCGGTGGAGATGCCCCTCAGCGTCAAGGCGTCGACATCGGGGTTGATGCGCAAGGCGACGGGTGCGACGACGCCTTGTTGGCGCGCCTGCGACGACAGCCTTTCCAGCTCAGCGCGCGACTCTACGTTGAATTGCAGAATGCCGGCCTCCAGGGCCGCCGATATCTCGCCGGCCGACTTGCCGACGCCGGCGAAGATGATCGCATCGGCCGGGATGCCGGCGGCCAGAGCGCGGCGCATCTCCCCTTCCGAGACCACATCCGCCCCGGCGCCGAGCCGGGCGAGCGTGGCGATCACGGCCTGGTTGGAATTGGCTTTCAGGGCATAGAAGATCTTGGCGTCGAGGTCCGAAATGGCCTCGGTGAAGGCATGGTAGGCATCCTCGATGGCGCTCGCCGCGTAACAGTAAAAGGGCGTGCCGACGTCCGCCGCCAAGCGGGCAAGGTCGACCTCCTCGGCCTGTAGCGCGTCGCCGCGATAGGCGAACCCGGGTGCCACGGCGGTCATCGGACTGTCAGCCGATACTTTAGACCGACCGCCATTCTAGTAGGTGGTGGTGCGGCTTCTCGAATAACCGTCATCTTCCAGCCTGAAGGTCGTATCGGGCTTTTTCCTGAGGGCCGCCGGGGGAGGTTCCTTGCCTTCGGCGCTTGCCTCGCCCGTCTCTTCGATATCGCCGCGGCGCGGCGCCAACGTGTCTTCCCAATTGGGGTAGTATGCGGGGAAATTATAGTTCTCTTCCTCTCCTTCCGGCGGGTGAGGGTCGCCCCGCCGGCCACAAGCCTCGAGGCTGGCGATCAGCAGAGACGCCAGAGCGACTGTCGCTGCCAATTTCAAGTACCTGGTCACAGAAAACGCTCCCTTGCCGCCGCCGCCGCCTGGCGTACCCGTTGCGGTGCCGTCCCACCATAGGACCCGCGGCTCTCGACCGCTCTTTCGACCTCGAGCACTTCGGAAATGGCGGCGGTGATCCGCGGCTCGATCGATTGCATCTCGCTCAATTTCAATGCAGCGAGTTCGCAATCCTTCTGTTCGGCCAGGCGGACGATACGGCCGGTTACGTGATGGGCCTCGCGAAACGGCATGTCAAGAACCCGTACGAGCCAGTCCGCCAGGTCGGTTGCGGTGATGAAGCCCTGCGATGTCGCGGCTTTGAGGGCCGCGCGCACCGGTGTCATGTCACGCACCATGCCGCTCGAGGCGGCAACCGAAAGTACCAGCGTGTCGGCGGCGTCGAACAAGGCCTCCTTGTCTTCCTGCATGTCCTTGCAGAAGGCCAGCGGCAGTCCCTTCATCACGATGAGCAGGGTATTGAGCGCACCGATGACGCGTCCCGCCTTGGCGCGGACCAGCTCGGCCGCATCGGGGTTCTTTTTTTGCGGCATGATGGAGCTGCCCGTGGTGAAGGCGTCGCTGAGCTCGATGAAGCCGAAACCCGGCGCGCACCAAAGTACGATCTCCTCGGCGAGGCGCGAGAGGTGCGTTGCCGCGATGGCGCCGGCGGCTAGAAATTCCAGCGCGAAGTCCCGATCGGAGACGGAGTCGATCGAATTGGCCGTCGGCCGTTCGAAGCCGAGCGCGCCGGCGGTATAGTCGCGGTCGATGGGAAAGGATGTGCCGGCCAGCGCCGCGGCGCCCAAGGGGCATTCGTTGAGGCGCCGCCGGCAGTCCGTCAGGCGCCCCCGATCGCGGCCGACCATCTCCACGTAGGCCAGCATATGGTGGCCGAAGGTCACCGGCTGAGCGGGCTGCAAATGGGTGTAGCCGGGCATCACCGCATCGGCATGCGCCTCGGCCTGGTCGATCAGGGCGCCCTGCAGTTCCTGCAAACCGCCATCCAGCCGGTCGATGGTCTCGCGGACGAACAGCCGAAAATCGGTCGCCACCTGGTCGTTGCGCGAGCGGGCGGTGTGCAACCGGCCGGCGGTTTCGCCCACGATTTCCTTGAGGCGCGCCTCGATGTTCATGTGGATGTCCTCGAGCGCGCGCGAAAATTTGAAGTCGCCGTGCTCGATTTCGATGCGGATTCGCTCTAGACCTTCAAGGATCAAGTCGCCATCTTCGCGGGATATGATCTTCTGCCGCACGAGCATCTCGCAGTGAGCTTTGGACCCGGCGATGTCTTGTGCGGCAAGCCTACGGTCGAAATCTATGGACGCGTTGATCCGCTCCATGATCTCGGCCGGCCCTCCGGCGAAGCGGCCGCCCCACATGCGGTTGCTGTCCGACGTGGATGTCGGGGCTGGGGACTTCTCGGATTTGCTCTGCTCGCTCATATTGGACCAAGTCATGGTTACACGATGATCAAGAAAAACTTTCTGGCCGTCCTCGCCACCCTGCTCTTGGGCGCCGCCATCATCCAGCACAGCGCGGCGCCGGCCGTGGCGGAACCGCCGTTGCGGGGCATATTCGCCGACAACTTTATCGTCTTGGAAGCGCCGGCACCAGCACCCAAGACCGACTTCCGGGCTCTCTCCGGCGGCCCGGCCAAGCTGAGTGACTATCGCGGCCGCCTGGTTCTCTTGAATTTCTGGGCGACATGGTGCGCGCCGTGCATCCGCGAGATGCCGTCTCTGGATCGGCTCCAGGCAGAGCTAGGCCCCGAGGGGCTGCAGGTCGTGGCGGTGTCGGTCGACCGCGCCGGCGCCGAGATCGTCGGGCCGTTCCTCGCGGAGTTGGGTGTAACCCGGCTCGACATCCTCCTGGATCCGAAGTTCAGGAGCGCGCGGGCCTTTTCGATCAGCGGACTGCCGGCGACCTTCGTCATCGACCCCGAGGGGCGGCTCGTCGGGGGGCTGGAGGGGCCGGCGGAATGGGACTCTCCCGACGCGCTGGCGCTGTTGCGCTATTACCTGCCCGAGGCGGCGTCAGGCTGGCCCCCGCAGAGCGAGGCGGGGCTTCAGCGTGTGGGCACCGGCTCGTCGGTGGAATAGTCGTAGAACCCGCGCCCGGCCTTGCGGCCAAGCCATCCGGCCTCGACATATTTGACCAGCAGCGGGCAGGGACGGTACTTGCTGTCGGCGAGGCCTTCGTAAAGGACGTGCATGACCGCCAGACAGGTATCGAGCCCGATGAAATCGGCGAGCTCGAGCGGCCCCATAGGATGGTTGGCGCCAAGCTTCATCGCGGTGTCGATCGATTTCACCGAGCCCACGCCCTCGTAGAGTGTGTAGACCGCCTCGTTGATCATCGGCAGCAGGATACGATTGACGATGAAGGCCGGAAAATCTTCGGCTGAAGCTATCGTCTTGCCGAGTTTCTTGGCGAAGGCCTTGATGGCCTGGTAGGTGTCTTCCTCGGTCGCGATGCCGCGGATCAGCTCGACCAGTTGCATCATCGGCACGGGGTTCATGAAATGCATACCCATGAACCGCCCCGGCCGGTCGGTAACGGCGGCCAGCCGGGTGATCGATATCGACGAGGTGTTGGAGCAGACCAGCGCGTCCGGCCGCAGGACCGGGCAGAGCTGTTTGAAGATTTCGCGCTTGAGGTCCTCGTTCTCGCTCGCCGCTTCGATGACCAGCTCGCAGTCGGCGAAAATCGAATTATCGGTGCCGGTGTGGATCCGCGCCATGGCTTCGGACTTTTGCGCCGCGCTGATTTTTTCGCGCTGGACCTGGCGTTCCATGTTGGCGTCGATGGCCTCGACGGCCTGGGCCAGGACGTCGTCGCTGACGTCCAATAGTTTTATCTCGAAGTCGGCGAGCGCGCCGATGTGCGCGATCCCTCCGCCCATCTGCCCGGCGCCGATGATGCCGATCGTCTTGATCTCGGGTATCGGAGGTGGTTGGGTCGAGGACATAGCGCGGTTGCCTTGTTGATTGCGGCCGGCCTTGAGAGGGTCGGCGGTTCGGCGTCGAAGGCCAGAAGACCCGCCGGGCGCCGCGGCGTCAAGAGTCTAGGGCGCTCTCCAGTTCCGGCACGGCTTGGAAGAGATCGGCGACCAGGCCATAGTCGGCGACCTGGAAAATCGGCGCCTCCTCGTCTTTGTTTATGGCCACGATGACCTTGGAGTCCTTCATGCCCGCCAAGTGCTGGATGGCGCCCGAAATGCCCACGGCGATGTATAGGTCGGGGGCGACGACCTTGCCGGTCTGGCCGACCTGCATGTCGTTGGGAACGTACCCGGCATCGACCGCCGCGCGGCTCGCACCCACCGCGGCGCCAAGCTTATCGGCCACACGCTCGAGCATGGCGAAATTCTCACCCGAGGCCATGCCGCGCCCGCCGGATATGACGATGCCGGCCGTCGTCAGCTCCGGGCGCTCGGACTTGGTCAACTTCTGCCCCGCGAAAGACGACAGTCCTGCCTCGGCGGTGGCCTCGACGGTCTCCACCGCGGCGCTGCCGCCCTCGGCCGCGGCGCCTTCGAATGAGGTGGTGCGCACCGTTATCAGCTTGATGGCGTCGAGCATCTGCACGGTCGCCAAAGCGTTGCCGGCATAGATGGGCCGGACGAAGGTGTCGGCGCTTTTTATCTCCGCGATGTCGGAGATCTGCTGCACGTCCAGAAGCGCCGCGGCGCGCGGCATGGTGTTCTTGCCGTAGGTCGTGGCAGCCGCCAGGACGTGGCTGTAGCCGGGCGCAAGCTTGACGATCAGAGGGGCGACGTTCTCGGCCAGGTCGTGCGCATAGTGCGGCGCCTCGGCGAGGAGGACCTTGGCCACGCCGGGGATCTTGGCCGCTTCCTCGGCGACGGCGGCGCACTCGGCGCCGGCCACCAGGACGTGAACCTCGCCGCCGATCTCGCCGGCGGCCGTCACCGTGTTGAAGCTCGCCGACTTGAGGGCCGAGTTGTCGTGCTCGGCAAGGACCAGGATGCTCATGGGATCACCTTCGCTTCATTGCGCAGTTTGTCCAACAGCTCGGCGACCGAGCCTACTTTTACGCCGGCCTTGCGCGCCGGCGGGTCGACCACCTCGAGCGTCGTGGTGCGCGGCGAGACGTCGACCCCCAACTCCTCGGGGGAAAGGACGTCGATCGGCTTCTTCTTCGCCTTCATGATGTTGGGCAGAGAAGCATAGCGCGGTTCGTTGAGCCGCAGGTCGACCGTGATCACGGCCGGCATCTTCAGCTCGACCATCTCCAGACCGCCGTCGACCTCGCGGGTGACCTGGATCGTGCCGTTCGGCTTTTCGATCTTGGAGACGAAGGTGCCTTGCGACCAGCCGAGAAGGGCGGCCAGCATCTGCCCCGTTTGATTGTTGTCGCCGTCGATCGCCTGCTTGCCCATGATGACCAGCCCGGGGCCCTCGCGCTCGACCAGCTTTTGCAAAAGCTTGGCGACGGCCAAGGGCTCCAGCGGCTGATCGCTGGGCACCAGGATCCCGCGGTCGGCGCCCATGGCCAAGCCGGTGCGCAGCGTCTCCTGCGCCTGCTGGGTGCCGCAAGAGACGACGATGACCTCGCTCGCCGTTCCCGCCTCCCTCATACGGATCGCTTCTTCCACCGCGATCTCGCAGAAGGGATTCATCGCCATTTTTACGTTGGTCAACTCGACGCCACTATTGTCGGGCTTTACCCGAACCTTCACGTTCGCATCGATGACCCGCTTGATCGGTATCAGTACCTTCATCGCTCTCCGCGGTCCTTCGAGTGAGTGGGGACGCCATCACCGTGCTGGCCGATTTGGTCCTGGACGAATGTCCAGGATCAAGGCCTCGCCGGAAAACCTGTAGTGCCCCAATTTTTTGCGCGCGCACAATAGGAGCATGCCCCGCCCCTGTCAATGATCCGCGTTGGCCGATGGCGGCGCGCGGCCTTTGATATTTTTCCATTTTGAAACAATCGGTTAAAGGTTTGGTTTTGGTGCCGGGAAAGAGTCCCACGGCGAGCGTGCCAACGCCTGGTGCGCCGCCGCATGGGGCCGCGTCGCCGCAACCGATTTTGCAGGTGCACCCTAGCGCCATTCAGCGTCCCGAACGCGGTGCATTCAATGCGCCCGATGCCGCCCGCCGGGCCGCATTGAGGCCCGCCGCTCATCGGGGTTACTCGCGGTGCGCGCCGGGCACCCAGAGCACGTCGGCCTCACCCCCCTCGTTTGCCGCGCGCGCCAGGACGAAGAGCAGGTCCGAGAGCCGGTTGAGGTAGCAGACCGCTTGCGGGTTTATCTCCTCGCGCTCGCCGAGCGCGGTGAGTGCGCGTTCGGCCCGGCGCGCCACGGTGCGGGCATGGTGCAGATGGGCGGCGGCCGGGGTGCCGGCCGGCAGCACGAAGGAGGTAAGTGGCTGAAGCGTTGCGTTTGCCCGGTCGATCTCTTGCTCGAGGAAGCCAACCTGGGCGGCGGAAATGCGCAGCGGCGGGCGGGCTGGGGCCTCTTCGTGCGGCGTGCAAAGATCCGCGCCCAGGTCGAAGAGGTCGTTCTGGAGGCGCGACAAGAGGGCATCGAGGCTCGCATCGGCGTGTAAGCGCACAAGTCCCAGCACCGCATTGGTCTCATCCACCTCGCCGTAGGCGGCGACGCGACGGTGGTGCTTGGGCGTCCGTTGGCCGTTGCCCAGGGAGGTTTCCCCCTTGTCACCGCCGCGCGTGTAGATCCGAGTGAGGCGTACCATGGGCTCGTCTTTCCCCTCTATCCACTGCCGCCGCGCGCGAGCATGGCCAATACGAACAAGACGACGGCAATCCCTTGCAGGATCACGCGCCAGCGCATCAGCTTGTTGCCGTACTTGCGGTTGGCCTCGCCGCCGCGCCCCATGGTGATAACGCCGGCGAAGAGCACGGCCAAGGTCAGCAGCAGGGCAATCCCCAGAAGTATGGCGAAAAGCGTTTCCATCAGGCCTGGTCTTGAGTGCCGCGCGGTGCCGCCCGGGTCCGGGCGGAGCTCAGGTGCGCTCGAACATCCGGTTCCAGAGGGATTCCAGGGCCTCCTGCGCTTCCTCGCGCGTATTGCGGCTGGTGAGCGTCTTGCGAACGCGCTGACCACTGTCTCGAACGAGATAGGCCACGACGAACCACTCCTCATCCTCGACGCTGCGCTCAAGGACCAGGGTGGCGCGTTGGGCGGATTCTGTCACGTTGTGCTCCGTTTTCTGTTCTTGCGGCGCATCGGCTCAACCCAAACTTTAAATCCCGGCCGGCCCGCCGGGCGGGTTTAGCTCTTGTCTCGGCTGGAGGCAAGCCCTGGGGCTCTATCTCGTCGGCCATTGAGGCCGCGACGTCGCCGTTGACCGGGGAAGCGAAAAGTATTATGCATGCATTATGCATAATATAGAAAAATACCGCACCAATAAACTTTGCGCTTTGGCGACTTTTCTGCACGACGGTCTGGTCGAGGATCTGGGCGCTCTCTCCGACAGCTCGGCAGCCGCCCTCATGACCCTTGACCACTTCGGCCCGACCACGGCGAGCGCCTTGGCGTCCGTGCTGCGGCTAACGCAGCCGGCGACCGTGCGCCTGATCGAGCGCCTGGAGGCGGCGGGCCTCGCCGCGAGAGGGCGGCGCCAGGGCCGGCAGGTGCCCTTGACGCTGACCCCCAAGGGGCGTCGTCAGGCCCGTCGATTGAGCGAGCGGCGCGCGGCCCGCACGGCGGCGAGGCTGGACGTGCTGACGCTGGAAGAGCGCAGGGCGCTCGACCGCTTGGTCACCAAGCTACTCCACGGCGCCGTGCGGCAGCGGGCCGACGCGCGGCACCTGTGCCGTTTTTGCGACCACGCGCTCTGTCGTGGTGCCGGCTGTCCGGTCGGCTCCGGGGTGATGACCGAAGAGGAGGAGAGATCATGCTGATCGCGCACGGCGGTAAGAGCCCCTGCGTTCACCCAAGCGCCCGCATCGCCCCGAACGCCGTTATCTGCGGCGATGTCACGGTGGGTGCGCGGTGCTCGGTCGGCTTCGGCGCGGTCCTGAGCGCGGAGAGTGGGCCGATCAGCCTGGGCGACGACTCGATCGTCATGGATACGGCGGTGATCCGCGGCCTGCGGCACCACCCCGCGGTCATTGGCCGACAGGTGCTGGTCGGACCCCGGGCCTATCTCAGCGGCTGCACGGTCGATGACGAGGTCTTCCTGGCGACCGGTGTCACGGTCTTCAACGGTGCCGTCGTCGGCCGGCGCTCGGAGGTGCGGGTGAATGCGGTGGTGCACCTGCGCACGCGGCTGGCGCCGGAGACCACGGTGCCGATCGGCTGGGTCGCGGTGGGCGATCCGGCGCGCCTATTCGCGCCCGATCGGCATGATGAGATTTGGGCGATTCAAGAGCCCCTCGACTTTCCGCGAACGGTCTTCGGCGTGGAGAGACCGGGCCCTGGCGAGAGCCTCATGCCGGCGGTGATGCCACGCTATGCGCGGGCCCTCGGGCGGCACCGCGACGACATCATCCTCGAGGGCGCCATCGTCGAGAGCGAGGGTTAATTCCGGCCGCTCAGCAATCCGCGGGCGATAACCTGCGCCTGAATTTCCGCCGCTCCCTCGAAGATGTTGAGGATGCGGGCATCGCATAGCACGCGGGAGATCTTGTATTCCACGGCATAGCCGTTGCCGCCGTGGATCTGCAGCGCGTTGTCGGCGTTCGCCCAGGCGACGCGGGCGGCCAGCAGCTTGGCCATGCCGGCCTCGATGTCGCAGCGCCGGTCGCTGTCCTTGGCGCGTGCCGCGTGATAGGTGAGCTGCCGGGCCAGCGTGGTTTCGACCGCCATCCAGGCCAGCTTGCCGGCGACCCGCGGGAAGGCGAGGATCGGCTTGCCGAACTGAACGCGCTCCACGGCGTAGGCAAGGCCCAGCTCGAGGGCGTATTGCGCCACGCCCACGGCCCGCGCGGCGGTCTGCACCCGCGCCGATTCGAAGGTCGCCATGAGCTGTTTGAAGCCCTGGCCCTCGACACCGCCGAGGAGGTTTTCCGCCTTGACCTCGAAGCCGTCGAAGCCGATCTCGTATTCCTTCATGCCGCGATAGCCGAGGACCCCGATCTCGCTGCCGCTCATGCCCTCGACTGGGAAGGGGTTGGCCTCCGTTCCGCGCGGCTTTTCGGCGAGGAACATGGAAAGTCCCCGGTAGCCGGGCTCCGCCGGGTCGGTGCGTGCCAGAAGGGTCATCATGTCGGCGCGGGCCGCATGGGTAATCCAGGTCTTGTTGCCGGTGATGCGGTAGACCTCGCCATCGCGCACCGCGCGTGTCTTCAGTGCCCCCAGGTCCGATCCGGTGCTCGGCTCGGTAAATACCGCCGTGGGCAGGATCTCGCCGGCGGCGATGCGCGGCAGCCAGCGGGTCTTCTGCTCTTCGGTGCCGCCCAGACGGATCAGCTCGGCGGCGATCTCCGATCGCGTACCCAGCGAGCCCAGGCCGATATAGCCGCGCGAGAGCTCCTCGGTTACCACGCACATGGCGGTCTTGCCCATGCCCAGCCCACCGTAGTCCTCGGGCACGGTGAGGCCGAAGATACCCAGTTGCGCGAGCTGGTCGATCACCTCGAGCGGGATCAGAGCATCGTCGAGATGCCAACGGTGGGCCGCCTCGATGTGCTCGTCGG
>Ga0255057_10000533_pt1 | contig 21731 bp, 22 predicted proteins | sample Cases_109_6_MG_FD_189022 | JGI IMG/M metagenome (GOLD analysis project Ga0255057, IMG submission 189022) | Seawater microbial communities from Amundsen Gulf, Northwest Territories, Canada - Cases_109_6 | ecosystem: Environmental > Aquatic > Marine > Gulf | place: Canada: Northwest Territories... | reverse complement strand
TCGACATTGATTACGATGTCAATGTTGCGCTTAACGAGATCAAAGTTCGGGTGGATGCGATATCGACATTTCCGGAACTGACCGAAAAACCCGTCATTACGAAAATCGACGCGAGCAATCCCGTCGTTCTGATCGCCATTCACGGTGATATCGACGCTTTCATGCGCAAAGCGATTGCGCAGGAAGTCCGCGATGAATTGCTGCAATTGCCAGAAGTGAACGAGGTCATATATTTCGGTGACCGGCCATTCGAAATAAGCATTGAGGTGTCTGAGCAAACGTTACGCGAATACGGACTGACAATGAGCGAGGTATCTCAGGCCATCAAGAATTCGTCCGTCGATTTGCCTGGCGGGACTATAAAGACGCAGGGCGGAGACATCCTGTTGCGAACCGAGGGCCAGGTCTACACGGGTGATGAATACGGTCAGCTTGTCCTGCGCACATATGCCGACGGAACACGGCTGACGTTGAGCGATATCGCCGACATCAACGATGGCTTCGCCGAAACCGATGGCTGGGGTCGGTTCAACGGCGAACCCACAGCGACCGTTCAGGTTACATCGACCGGTGACCAGAACGAACTCGAAACCGCGCGGGTTATCAATGAATACATAGAAAAAAAACGAGAAACGCTTCCGCCGGGCGTAAAGATGGACCCGTGGGTGCAGCTTTCTTATTACCTCGAGGCACGCCTCGACATGATGATGGGCAACATGCTACAGGGCGGCATCCTGGTCTTCCTTGTGCTGTCTTTGTTCCTGCGCGTGAAAGTGGCGTTTTGGGTCATCATCGGCCTGCCGGTTTCCTTCCTCGGCGCGATCTGGCTGATGCCTTTTTGGCCGGTTACGATCAACATGATCAGCTTGTTCGGCTTCATTGTGGTTCTTGGAATAGTGGTCGACGACGCCATCATTATCGGCGAGAGTATCTATACCAAGATTCGGGCGGACGGGCATACGCTCGACAATGTCGTTCACGGTGCGCATCGGGTTGCGATTCCCGCAACCTTTGGTGTTTTGACAACAATAGCGGCATTCGCACCAATGCTTTTCGTTGGTGGAATCGCGGGCCCATTTTTCGAAGCGATGGGAGTCGTCGTCGCACTGTGTTTGTTTTTCTCTTTAATCGAGTCAAAACTCGTGTTGCCGGCTCATTTGGCGACAGCGAAGATTCCGGCCATCGATGAGGAAGACCTTTTTCATCCTACTCGTGAAATAAAGTGGAACGAGCATGTGCCCCGTTTCTTCCTCAAAATACAACGACGCGTGCAACATGGGTTGTTTTCGTTCATTCACAATCAGTACAAGCCACTCCTCGAGAAGGCTGTCGATGCAAGAGGCGTTACTTGCGCAATTTTTGTCGGCGTATTCATTATTTCGACCGTAGGCCTTATTGGCAGCGGCCTTGCGCGCTTCAATATTTTTCCGCCACTCGCCAGCGACTTTATTCGGGTCGATTTCCAGATGCAGAGTGGTACTTCGCCGCAAGCACGTAATATTGCCGCAGAAAAAATTGAGCGCACCATACTCGACATGAATGCCGAGTACGTTGTTGAGAACCCGGACGCGATTCCGATGATTGAACACATCGGCGTGTTTACGCAGGGAGAGACGGGCGCTCAGATGTGGGTTGAATTGCCAAAAGATGCCGATCGGCCCTACAGCCACACGGAGGTCGCCGACATGTGGCGCGAGCGAACGGGCGAAATTGCAGGCATGAAGGAACTGAAGTTCCAGGGCGCGGGTCATATCGGCGGCGACGCTGCGCTTAGTATGAGATTCAGCGGTGCGGATTACGAAAGTCTTGAGCGCGCTGCCGAGGAACTTGGCGAGGCGTTGGGCGAATATGAAGGGGTATTCGATATACGCAATTCTGCCTTGTCGGGTGGCAGTGAAATAAAGCTCAGAATAAAACCCGAGGCCGAGGCCCTGGGACTGACCATGACATCGCTTGGGCGCCAGGTGCGCCAGGCGTTTTACGGTGAGGAAGCGCAGCGCATACAACGCGGTAAAAACGAGATTAAGGTCATGGTGCGCTATCCCCGCGAGGAGCGACAGTCTGTTGCCGATCTCGAGAACATGAGAATCCGCACACCCGCCGGTGACGAGGTGCCATTCGAGTCAGTCGCCGAAGTGTCTTTCGGGCAGAGCTATTCGCGCATCTCACGAATTAATCGACAGCGTACAGTGACGGTATCCGCCGATATTGATCCGGCGCTCGTCCAGCCGCAGGAACTGATAGACGAGCTTCAGGATGATGTCATTCCCGGATTGTTGTCCCGTTATCCCGGCGTCTCCTTTGATCTCGAAGGAGCGAGTGAGGAGCTGCAAAAATTTTATCGCAACCTGTCGATCGCAGGCATTGCTGCATTGTTCTTAATTTACGCATTGATTGCCGTGCCATTGCATTCGTATTCGCAGCCCTTACTGATTATGTCGGCCATTCCTTTCGGAATCATTGGAGCTATCGTTGGACATGTCGCCCTCGGCATGTCGATCAGCATGTTCTCCTTATTCGGCATCATCGCGCTTTCCGGAGTTGTCGTTAATGACAGCCTGATCCTGGTGGATTTCATCAACAAGGCTCGTATCAAGGGTGTGCCCCTGCGTAAGGCGGTCATCGACTCAGGGACACAACGCTTCCGTGCGATCATGTTGACCTCGTTTACAACGGCGGCCGGCTTGACGCCAATCATGCTGGAAGGCAGCGTTCACGCCCAGGCGGTCATTCCAACGGCCATTTCGCTGAGCTTCGGCATCGTATTCGCAACCGTTATTACACTGTTCCTGGTCCCCGCTTTGTACATGTTGCAGGAAGATGGCTTCGCATGGGCGAGGTACTGGTGGGACCTGCTGCTCGGTCGACCGGAGCGGAAACGCGTGTCGGACCTGACCTGAGTTGAGCAACTCGAGCGACGACAACGGATCGAATAGCGGTCTGGTTGCCGGCCTGATCGCCTACTCGTTGTGGGGCGTGTTCCCCATCTACTTTAAGTTAGTAGCGGCGGTCTCACCTGCCGAAGTCCTGATGCATCGCATCGTCTGGGCAGTGCCATTCGGCGCGCTGATTCTGTTGTTCCGCAATCAGTGGCCCGAAGTACGACGGGCGCTGACCCATCGTTCCACTGTTCTGTGGCTCTCGGTCTCCGCGCTATTGATCACGGTCAACTGGTTCATCTATATCTGGGCCGTGATCAATGAACGCATATTTGAGACCAGCTTGGGCTACTACATTAATCCTTTGATGTATGTGCTCGTTGGCGTTCTGTTCTTTCAGGAGCGCTTACGGCCCCTGCAAATTTTCGCCGTTGTGTCTGCCACGATCGGAGTATCCGTTCTTGCGATCAGTGGGGGCGAGTTTCCCTGGGTCGCTTTGTCGCTTGGAGCGTTGTTCACGGGCTACGGCGTTATCCGCAAACGCGTTGCTGTTGGTGCAATGCCGGGACTGTTCGTCGAAACGACATTGCTGTTACCGTTCGCTATTGTGCCACTGGTATGGCTTGTCTATTCGAGTGCGTCTGCTTTTGCCAGCGGCGACACGTCACTAAATTTCTTGTTAATACTGGCCGGTCCGGTGACCGTAATGCCATTGCTGCTATTCGCAATCGCTGCACGAAAAGTCACCTTGACCACACTTGGATTCATGCAGTTTCTTGCGCCAACCCTGCAGTTCCTGACGGGTGTTTATTACGGTGAGCTGCTTACGACGGCGCACATCATCTGCTTCGGGCTAATCTGGATAGCGGTTGCACTGTTTAGCGCTGACGCGATCAGGGCGACGAAAAAGCCCTCGATGGAGACTCCAGCGAGGGCTTGATGTGGGCCGATGGGCGGGATGGTTTCCGACCGAAGTACACCGAGACCGGCGAAGCCGGTCTACAGGCGCCGCAGGCGAGGTGCCGTAGGCACCCGCCCAACCGCAGCGAGCCACGAGGGAGGAAAGTCTCCCGCCTGAGGCCCAGAATCAGCTACTTCGCAGCTTTACGTTCCTGCGCTTCCTTGATGACTTCGTCAGCAACGTTCTGTGGGCACGGTGCATAGTGGGAGAACTCCATCGAGAACTGTCCACGGCCTGAGGTCAGCGTACGCAGGTGACTGATGTAGCCGAACATATCGGCCAGCGGCGCATCCGCCGAAACGCGAACACCGGTCGGCCCGGCATCCTGCGACTTGATCATGCCGCGACGACGGTTGAGATCGCCTATAACGTCGCCGACGTTGTCTTCCGGCGAAAACACATCCACTTTCATGATGGGCTCAAGCAATTGCGGGCCGGCTTTCGGGATCGATTGCCGATACGCAGCCTTGGTGGCGATTTCGAACGCCAGCGCTGATGAATCGACCGCGTGAAACGCGCCGTCGAGCAACGTAAATTTCACGTCAAGCAGCGGATAACCCGCCAGCGTTCCTTCAACCATGCAGCTGCCAAAGGCTTTCTCGATCGCGCTCCAGTATTCGCGCGGCACACTGCCGCCCGTTACTTTGGACTCGAATTCGTAACCGGCATTCTTCTCGGCAGGCTCGATCTGATACTCGATCTTGCCGTACTGTCCCGATCCACCCGACTGCTTTTTATGCGTGTAGACGTCTTCAATCGTCTGGGTAATCGTTTCGCGGTAAGCGACCTGCGGTTTGCCCATCGAGACATCGACATTATGCGTGCGACGCAGAATGTCGACCTTGATGTCGAGGTGCAGTTCGCCCATGCCCTTGATCAGAGTCTCACCCGAGTCTTCGTCGGTCGCGACCTGGAACGACGGATCTTCCTGAACCATCTTGTTGAGCGCGACGCCCATTTTCTCATTGCCGGCCTTGTCCTTTGGCGAAATAGCGATGGAAATCACGGGATCAGGAAATACCATAGGCTCGAGCGTTGCCGGGTTTTTTTCATCCGCAAGCGTGTGGCCTGTACGTGTGTTTTTCATGCCGAGTAGGGCGACGATGTCGCCAGCTTGAGCCGAGTCGAGCTCCTCTCGCGAATCAGCATGCATCTCGACAATACGTCCGATGCGTTCAGTCTTGCCCGTAAACGTATTCAACACGTTGTCACCCTTTTTCAGGGTGCCGGAGTAGATGCGTGTGAAGGTCAGCGCGCCGTAGCGGTCGTCCATTATCTTGAACGCCAGTGCACGCAGCGGCTTGGCCGGGTCGACGGTCGCGACACCGCCGGTCGCATTGCCTTCCAGGTCGATTTCCGGCTGCGGCTTCACTTCGGTCGGGTTCGGCAAGTATTCAACAACTGCATTAAGTATGTTCTGTATACCTTTGTTTTTAAAAGCAGAACCACAGTAGGTCGGGAAGAAATCCAGGGCAATCGTACCCTTGCGTATGCAACGCATGAGGTCTTCGATTGACGGCTCGTTGCCTTCCAGATATTGCTCGAGCAGATCATCATCCTGCTCTACCGCAGTCTCAATGAGCTTTTCGCGCCATTCGGCCATGAGGTCTTTCATGTCTTCCGGGACGTCCGTAATTTCGTAATCTTCCGGGTCCTCAGACGATTTCCATACCCATGCTTTCTCGGTGAGAAGATCGACGACACCGGTGAAGTCATCTTCGATTCCGATCGGCAAAACCATGACGAGCGGGTTCGCTGCCAGTACGTCTTTAACCTGCTTGACGACGCGGTAGAAATCGGCACCGATTCGGTCGAGTTTATTGACGAAGATGATGCGCGCAACTTCGGAGTCGTTCGCGTAACGCCAGTTCGTTTCGGACTGCGGCTCAACGCCGCCCGAGCCACAGAAAACGCCGACGCCGCCGTCGAGCACTTTCAATGAACGATAGACCTCGATCGTGAAGTCAACGTGCCCGGGCGTATCGATGATGTTCAGGCGATGCGCGTCCCACTCGCAGCTGGTCGCGGCCGACTGAATCGTAATACCGCGTTCCTGCTCCTGGTCCATGAAGTCGGTCGTGGCTTCGCCATCGTGGACTTCGCCCGTCTTATGAATCTTGCCCGTCAGCTTCAGAATGCGCTCGGTCGTCGTGGTCTTGCCTGCGTCGACATGAGCAAAAATTCCGATATTTCGGTAGGTACTGAGATCTTTCATTTCTGTAACTCTTTCATTTCCTTAGGTGTGCTGCAGGGCCGGGTGGGGCTGGCTGTGCGGCGCGGATCATAGCAGCGCAAACGCCCGCAAACCAGTGAAAATCACGGCTTTTTCGGGGTGTTCGGGGATATGCAGCCGGAGTGCTGGATTTCAATACTAATCAGGATGCAGAAGGGGCGTTCTAGCGGCGCAAAATCGCCCACCATCGGGCGATATTCAGGAGGCTCATTAGCGAGGCGGATACATAAGTCAGGGCGGCCGCGGTCAGCAGCCTGTGGGCGTGCGGGCGATCAACGTCTTTGAGGATTCCGTGACGATCCAGCATTGGCAGTGCGCGAACAAAGCTGGCGTCAAATTCAGTCGGCAGCGTCACGAAATGCACGAGCGTCGAGGTCGCAAGCGTCAGGAAGCCGCCTGCAAACATCAGGATGCCAACCTGAGGCGCTCGTGTGATGGCGCCTATGAATGGCGAGACCATCAACAGGCCGGCGCCAACTCGCTGGATCGGAGCCGCGAATTGAACCAGCCGTGTGCGCAGCCGCAACGGCGCGTAGGCCTGCTGATCCTGTATTGCGTGTCCAACCTCGTGAGCAGCGACAGTGATAGCCGTCAGGGAATGACCGTCAAATTTGTCCTGTGTCAGTCGCACGGCTTTTTCTGCCGGGTCGTAGTGGTCGCCGTGTTCGGTCACTTCTACTTTGACGGATTGTAATTGGTAACTGTCCAGCATATGGCGCGCGAGTTCGGCGCCGCTACCCGAGTATCGATCGGGCGGCTCGCTATAACGTTTCATGACATGCCCAACCCAGATACCGGGGAGAAATACGAGTCCGAGAACGACAATGATGATGACGCCGATTGTCATGTGGCCATCGTAGCGCGGTAAAGTACGGTTATGACCATCGATCAGAAAATTCTTTTTGCTCTGCTTTTCTTCGTCTTCGTATTTCTGATCTGGGGGCGTTGGCGTTATGACCTCGTCGCGTTCGTCGCGCTTCTGGTCGCGCTGCTGACCGGCGTCGTTCCCAAAGATCAGGCGTTCTCGGGCTTCGGCCATCCGGCCACCGTCATTATCGCTTTAGTGCTGATCGTTAGTCGCGGTTTGTCGAACTCCGGCGTTATTGAACTGCTCGCCCGCTATGTCGTTGATGCCTCACGAAAACTCGCCGCCCACATCAGCATCATGTCAGCGCTCGCGGCGGCGCTGTCCGCCGTCATGAATAATGTTGCCGCGCTCGCTTTGTTAATGCCCGTTGATCTGCAGGCTGCAAAAAAAGCGGGTCGAAGCCCATCGCTGTCATTGATGCCGCTGTCGTTCGCTTCAATTCTCGGCGGCATGATTACCCTGATCGGTACGCCGCCAAATATCGTTGTTGCGGAATATCGCAATGACCGCTTCGGCGAAAGTTTCGGCATGTTCGACTTCGCACCTGTCGGACTGGCTTGCGCAAGCGTTGGCGTCGCTTACGTTGCGCTGATCGGCTGGCGATTGCTGCCTGCGGGTCGTCTTGGCGCGGATGCCGGCAAGGAATTGTTTGAACTGGCCGACTATATTGCCGAGGTTCGTGTCCCGGACGGTTCAGACGTTATTGGCAAAAGAGTTCGTGATCTGGATGAGCTCGCGGGCAAAAGCGACATCGACATTATCGGCCTGACGCGGCGCGGCAAACGCATGCCCGGGCTTGCGCGACGAACTGAAATTCGCGCGGGAGACATACTGGTCGTCGAGGCCAGCCCGGACAGTCTTGACGAGGCACTCGGTAACCTGGAGCTTGAATACGTCGGCAAGGGCGAGGGCGTTCTCGAAGACGATGACCTGACGCTGAATGAGGTCGTGGTGCAGGAATCATCAGGAATTGCAGAGCGCTCTGCGATGTCGATGCGCTTGTTGTACCGCTACCGGGTTGCGCTCGTCGGTGTTTCCCGGCAAGGCAAGCGATTCCGCGAACAGGTACGCAAGCTTATTCTCAAACCCGGCGACGTGCTGCTGTTACTGGGCGACGACGATCGTCTTGCAGATATCCAGGGTCGTCTGGGCCTCCTGCCGCTTGCCGATCGAGGCCAGCGAGTCATTCAACGCAATAAGGTCTGGTTGGCCGTCGGCGGTTTCGTATTGGCCATCGCGATTGCGAGTACGGGCAAGGTCTATTTACCGATAGCCCTGGGCTGCGTGGTTGCAATGTATGTAGGACTCAACATCGTCCCTATTCGCGAAGTGTACGATTCCATTGAGTGGCCCGTCATCGTGTTACTTGGCTCAATGATTCCAATCGGCAGCGCTTTGCAGTCAACCGGCAGCACTGAGCTTATCGCAGATGGCATCGTCACCATGACAGCCGGTATGGGGCCGGTATTCGTTCTGACCTTGCTGGTGGTGGTCACAATGACGCTGTCGGACGTCATGAACAATACGGCGACTGCGGTCATTGCGGCGCCCCTGGCAGTCGACATCGCGACGCGACTTGGCAAGAACCCGGATGCGTTCCTGATGGGCGTTGCCGTGGCAGCATCCTGTGCATTTCTCACGCCGATCGGCCACAAGAACAACACCTTGATCATGGGGCCCGGTGGCTATCGCTTCGGTGATTTCTGGCGCATGGGCCTGCCCCTGGAAGTCCTTATTGTTATGGTCTCGGTTCCTGCCATTCTGCTGGTCTGGCCGCTTTGATTTATGTAAAGCAGGTGTCGCTTTTTCGCTGAAAACAGCGTCGAAAAGTGACACGCGGATCGCTGTTTTGAGCCATTGTTGACGCCGTCGAAATCATAAGTTATTGATTTTTAAAGGCGCTGAAAATGGCCCTGGGCATATCGGAGTTGGCACAGCCTTTGCACTTATCCCTGTAAAGACGCCTGGTGTTGGTTGCACGGGCTTGGGCACTCAGGAGATTGCAAAATGGAACGAGCGACGATTCAGGACTGGACAACCAGTCACGTATTACTGGGCGCTGATCACGAACGTTCGGTCAAGTACCAGGTCTATCGGGTCAGTGGCAAGCTTTATCAGGATATTCGTGAGTTGGACGACACGCCGATCCACACCCTCGAAATTCCGGAAGGCATGAAACTGGACAACAGCAGCTACGAAGTATTGCTGCGCTACGTACTGCTGGATGTCGTAGCAGCGTAGTCTTCGATTTCCTGCCATACGCGTAATAAATTCTCGCCGAGAATCTTGCGAACGTCCTTTTCGCTATATCCGCGCACGAGCAATCCGTCGATCAACTGCGGGTAAGACGCCACACTCTTGAGGCCGACGGGCAGGGAATCACCAACGCCGTCATAGTCGGAGCCAATGCCGACATGGTCGACGCCGGCGATCTCGACCACGTGATCAATGTGGTCCAGAACATCCTCAATCGTCGCGAAGGGAATCAGTCCGTGTTCGTTTTCCCAGATGAGCTTGAACTGCTCGCTGACCTCTTCATCGGTGAGTTCCGGCTTTTCCTTTTTCCATTCTTCTTCGGCGGCCCATTTGGACATCGAATATTGATTCGCCTCTGCCGTCAGGAAGGCGGAGCCATAGTTAATCATGATGACGCCGCCGCTCTCGGCAAGGCGCTTGATCATGTCATCGTTCATGTTGCGTTCGAAGCCTGGCGTAAAAAATCGTGCCGAGGAATGAGAAGCAATGACCGGCACAGCCGATATTTTGACCGCCTGCCAGAAAGCGTCGTCTGAAACGTGACTGATGTCGACCATGATGCCGACACGATTCATCTCCTTGACAACTTCGACGCCAAATTCGCTAAGGCCGTCCCACTGGCGAATCGGGTCGTAAGACGAGTCGGACAGGTGATTCGACAAGCCGTGCGCGAGCGTGATGTAACGAATGCCACGATCGTAGAAATGCTGGATGTTGGCCAGATCGCCTTCGATCGGCGAGCCGTTTTCCATGCCCATCGGCAAAGAAATCACGCCGTCCTTGAACTGGGAGCGAACATCCGCTGGCGATAAGGCAATCGCAAACTTGTCGGGCGAGGCTGCAACGATCTCTTCGACCAGGTCGATGAGTTCCTCGGCTAGGGCTCGTGAACCTCCTTCTGCCTCGAGTTTCGCCGGCGTGTAGATCGACATGAACGGTGCATTGAGACCGCCTGCGACAGCACGCGGATAGTCAAAATCACCGCTGTCCGTCGCCATGGAGACGTCGTCAGGCTTGTCCTGCAAGCGATACGGCACATCGATGTGGGTGTCGACGATGATGCTTGTCTGTGCTATTCGATGTCCGTTGGACTTCGATTCGGGGCCTGAAGTATCGGCCGTGTCTTCTTGTGGGCCGCAGGCCGCGAGCAGTGTTACGGCGACGGTACTGGCTACGTTAAATTTTCTCATTTTTGGGATCGATTCGCGCTTGAAAAGGTCGGAGATTGTAACCATAGTAAGTGTAGTGAAGTCCACCTCGCGGACGTCACCGGTGCAAGAGCTTATTGATTCGGGAGCAACGAAATGAGTGATGACAATCCGCCTGTAGACCATGTCCATGTCGACGAGGAAGTGGCCTCAAGCCCGATTGAAGAAAATCTGAAATCGAAGCCGACGTGGTTGCGGCTGGTCTTCATGATTTTATTTTCAGTCTTGGCGAGCGTCACAATCTTTGTGGCGTCCATCGTCGTTGGGCTTGGATTTCTCTGGGTACTGTTTACGGGTGAGACCAACAAGCGGCTACAGGCGCTAGGGAAGAGCATTGCGTCCTATCTGTACCAGATCTTTTGCTATCTCACCTACAACTCGGACGAGAGGCCATTCCCGTTTGACGCCGAGTGGCCTTCCGCTGAGGAAGACTAGGACGGGCGGTTCCACTAGATTGAGAGCTCGCGCTGGTCGGGCTGCCAGTGCGTCAGGTTAATGCGGGCGCCGCCTACGCCAAGGCTTCTCACCCATTTAGCGGCAGCGTCCAGCGTTACCCAGGTCTTGACCTTGCCTTTCCCTGTTTCAGCAGTGATCGTACCGTTTGCTGTGCTCGCCTCGACATGAAATCTTGCGCCGGTGGCAATGATGTCCACCTTCTTGACGGCGCCGGCGGCGACCAGGGCTTTCAAAGTTTTTTCATCCATCGTGTTCCCTCGGCAATGGGTCTTTCTCGGACTCGGAGATGCTGATACCGGCCTGATCGCAGTGACGGCGAATCAGGACCTCAACCATGTTGGCAACGCTGCGGTGTTCCCGGGCGGCCGCCTTCTGGACGGCAGCCTTCACGCCGGGATCGATGCGCAGATTCAAGGTTGAGATCTTGGTGCGTGGCATGCGTCACAATATAACGCAAAGTGAACGGAGATGTAACGCGCTTTGCGTCTTCTAACCCCTGTGGGCGGCGGCGGGCCGTCGAATGTGGACCGGAACAACAATATACTGTTAAGGATAATAAAATAACGAATAAAGGCATTAAAAGGCATTAAACAGTAGTATAATACTGTTTATGAATATTGAAGAAAAACCCGTTGAGGCCATTTTGTCTCTGCTTGGGCAGCGGCTGCGCCAGGCGCGTCTGGGCGTCAACCTGACCCAGCAAGCGCTGGCGAGCCAGGTGGGCGTGTCCCTGAAGACCGTTCGCAACGCCGAGGACGGTCAAAACATCTCGCTTGAAACCCTGATTCTGTTGCTCAGGGGTGTGGGTCGACTTAACGACCTTGAGTACCTGTTGGCGGACGCTGGCCCGAGTCCGGTTGAGTTGGCCAGGCGGCTCGGCCAGCGCCGGCAACGCGCGAGTGGCCGCCGTGGCTCGGGCAAGGGCGCTTCGGATGCCTGGCAATGGTAGGCAATGCTGTCGATACCTGCGAGGTGCGCCTGTGGGGGCACACCATTGGCGCCGCTTATTGGGATGAGGGTGAGCGACTTGCTGTGTTCGAATATCACCCCGCGTTTCGGCCGAGCAGGATTGAACTGGCTCCGTTGATGATGCCGCTCGGCGAACGCATTTATCGCTTCCCGGCATTACGGCGAACGTCCTTTCAGGGTCTGCCTGGCCTGTTGGCCGACAGCTTGCCAGACGACTTCGGCAATGCGGTCATTGATCAGTGGCTGGTGCGTGAGGGGCGGGACAAGGCCGATTTCAGCCCAATCGAGCGTCTGTGTTATATCGGCCAGCGCGGCATGGGCGCCCTTGAGTACCGGCCATCGATTCGACGCCGGCCTCGCGGCAGCGTCGTCGTGGATATCGCGGCTCTCGCGGAGCTTGCCCAGCATGTACTCGACTTACGCGAGGGTCTGCAAGTCAAGCTGAGCGGTGATGATTCGGCGAAGTCACTTGATGACATTTTGCGTGTCGGGACATCGGCGGGAGGCGCGCGCGCCAAGGCGGTTGTCGCCTGGAATCCCGCTACCGGACAGATGCGTTCAGGGCAGGTCAAGGCGCCCGAGGGATTCGAATACTGGCTGTTGAAATTCGACGGCGTGTCGAATCGAGAACACGGATTAGTGGATCCGCAGGGATATGGTCGCATCGAGTATGCGTATTCGTTGATGGCGGGCGCCGCCGGCATCGACATGAGTCCCTGTCATTTGTTAGAGGAAAACGGGCGAGCGCATTTCATGACTCGCAGATTCGACCGTTCTGCCGATGGCGAGAAGCTGCATATGCAGTCGCTCTATGCGATGGCCCATCTCGACAATCAGCTCTCCGGCGCCCACAGCTACGAACAGGCGTTTGATGTTATGCGTCGACTTGGCTTGCGGCCCGAGGCCTTTGACGAGCTGTTTCGACGCATGAGCTTTAATGTGATCGCTCGTAATCAGGATGATCACACGAAGAACATTGCGTTTCTCATGAACAAATCCGGCGAGTGGCTGCTGGCACCTGCTTTTGACGTGATCTACGCCTACAATCCGACCGGAGAATGGACGAGCCGGCATCAAATGTCGGTCAATGGTCGAACGGGCGATTTTAATCGAGCGGATTTACTCGCCGTGGCCACGCGCTTTCGAATTTCCAACGGCAAGGCAATCATCGCTGCGACAGAAACGGCCGTCTCGGGCTGGCTGGAATTCGCAGACACAGCGGGGGTCAGCGAAGACTCGGCTAACGATATTGCACAATCGCATCGTAGGCTGCAGCATTGAACCCATGGAGCAAATGCGCATTGTCAGTGTGAATGTCGGCAAGGCAAAGTCGATGAATTATCGCGACAAGACACTGACGACGGGAATCGACAAAAAACCGGCCGGCCAATCTGTTTTTGTCGGCAGGAACGGCTTGCAAGGCGACGTGATTTGCGATGAAACAGTCCATGGTGGAGTCGATCAGGCTGTGTATGCGTATGGCGCCGACGACTACGCCTGGTGGTGTGCGGAACTAGGGCAGGAGATCGCGCCAGGCACCTTCGGTGACAACCTGACCATAGCGGGCTTGCCGACCAACATGAATGCGGGGGAGCGATTGTTGATCGGTGACCTTGTCCTGGAAGCGACGGCGCCACGAATTCCGTGTGCTAAGTTCGCAGCCCAAATGCAGGATGGTCATTTTGGACTGAAATTCCGACGTGCTGAAAGACCCGGGACCTACTTTCGAGTTCTAAACGAAGGGGAGGTCGCCGCTGGCGATGCGGCGACATTTGTCGATAACCCTGACTGCAATGTGTCGATGCTTGAGCTGTTTCGATTCGCTTTTGACAACCGTCCCGATGTTGTTGACATGCAGCGCATGCTGGAAGCCCCTATCTCGGTGCGGATGCGGGAAAAAATCCAGAAAAAGCTGACCTCACCGACGCGTGAGGCCGGACAGAATTCGATTTAACATAAGCTGACTTTCTTGACTCCTTGGCTCGAGTGATATCAAATTGATATCGAAATGATAGAGACGAGGAGAGGACAATGATTCAGGAAAAAACCAGACAAGGCTCATCAGGCTACCTCATGTTGCTGGTGTTGCTTATGGCACAGCTGGGTACGGGCTACGCGCTGTTTGCAGCAATTAGAGCGCAGGCCGTTGGTGGCGCCATCGCCGCGGTCCTCGCAATGGTCATTGTTCTAGTCCTGTGGGCCGGTTTGTTCATGGTTCACCCGAACGAAGCGAAGGTATTGCAGCTCTTCGGCAAGTACTCGGGCACGGTGCATGATTCCGGTTTGAAATGGGCCAATCCGTTCTTCGCGAAGACGGCTGTGTCAACGCGCATTAGAAACTTCGAAAGCAGCAAGTTGAAAGTCAATGATTCGCGTGGCAGTCCGATCGAGATCGCCGCCGTTGTCGTGTGGAAGGTATTCGATACGGCCGAAGCGCTGTTCGAGGTCGACGACTACGAGGAATTCGTACAGATTCAGAGTGAATCTGCCTTGCGCAACTTGTCGACAAGCTATCCCTACGAGCCGCACGAAGGCGAGGGTACCGCGCTTCGCAGCCACCCACAGGAAATAGCTCTAGCGCTGCGAGAGGAAATCCAGGATCGACTGGAACAGGCGGGCGTAACGGTCATCGAGGCGCGCATCAGTCACCTCGCGTATGCACCTGAAATAGCGAACGCGATGCTGCGCCGTCAGCAGGCATCGGCGATTATCGCGGCGCGCACGCAAATTGTTTCGGGCGCGGTCGGCATGGTCGACATGGCGCTCGAATTGCTCAAAGAGAAACATGTCGTTGAGCTTGATGAGGAACGCAAAGCTGCGATGGTGAGCAACCTGCTGGTCGTGTTGTGCGGAGAAGAGGGCGCCAAGCCGGTCCTGAACACGGGCTCCCTGTACACCTGATCGAAACCGATCCGGGGGAGAGCGATGGCTGCACGCAAAGCATTTGCGCTACGAATCGATGAAAAGACACTGGCCGCTATGCAGCGGTGGGCGAATGACGATCTGCGCAGTCTCAATGCGCAGATCGAATTCGTATTGCGGGAGGCGCTGCGCAAAAATTCTCGGCTGCCCAAATCCGAAAATAAGGACTAAATGTGAGTCGCCCGGGTCGTCAGTGATACCATTCCCCAATGTCGATTTGGGGACCTGTCATCGCTGTCGTGCTCGCGCTGGTTGTTGCTACAGGCGTAGCCGTGATTGCGTGGAAATTGACGTCCGACAGGTTTCACAAGAGCTTCGACAACAACGCCGAGGGTGAAGATCCACCCCGCTAGTTCCTGCGGCGCCTTGGCTCTTCGCGATTTCTCGCCTGTCGTTGTTCGACCTCGCGCGATTCATGCCTGGACGTATCCCTGGAAGCATCCCGCGTTGCAGGTCGTGACTCGTTGCGCGGCTGTGCGTTGCCTGCCTGGCGGTCCCTGGAAGCATCCCGCGTTGCACGTCGTGACTCGTTGCGCGGCTGTGCGTTGCCTGCCTGGCGGTCCCTGGAAGCATCCCGCGTTGCACGTCGTGACTCGTTGCGCGGCTGTGCGTTGCCTGCCTGGCGGTCCCTGGTTTCACGCTGCGTCGTACGCGCGACCGACTGACGTGTCGATGTCGGCGGCTGGCGAACGATTGTTCGACGGTCATTGTTCTCCGTCGGAGTTCTCCTGACGTAATCACTGCGGTCGCGAATCGGCGCCGTGCGCTGATTGTTGTTCGATGTATTGCGATTGTAGTGAACGACATCACGCTCTCTCGAGACGTAGTTGCGCGTATTTTGGCTCGGGTAGTGCACGTTGCGTGTAATGCGCTGATCCGAATATCTCAATCGTGTGTTGCGACTCGGACGCCAGTAGTCGCCGGTTGAATAGCGATTTACTGCAACGTAATCACTTTGATTGATATAGACCGAGTTGTGAATGTACACAGACGGCCTCCGATACCACCAGCGATAGGGGTAGTAATATCCGTAGTACGGGTGGCCCGAGTAACTGTGGTGGTAGACATGCAAGCGATCGGACGTCCAGCCGATCGTAAACGCGGTCGTTACACCCCAGAAAAATCCATGATTGAACGCATACGAGCTGGCGTACGGATAGTAGTACACCGGGTACGGGCTGGCGTAGTAGTGATACACAGGGCGCGGCTGATACACAACGACGCTTTCAGGTTCGTAGTAAGGGACATAAATTATGTCGTCGTTGACGGGCGAGATCTCGATGACGCCTTCGTCGCGTGACACATTTTGATACTCATCGCTGTGCAAATTGCCGGCCGCATACGCTGTATTGCGAAATGCTTCTATAGCAGTGACAACGTCGCCTTGCTGTGCAACGACGGCTTCACCGAGTTGCCAGGTCCAGTCCAGATCCTCATTGAGCAATTCAACGATTTCCGGATAGTTCAGCACGGCAACAATCGAGTCGTCCCAGTCTTCATCGGGTTCGAGGCCTGGATTGGACTTGAGTTCTTCGAGGAATCGGGCCGCCTGAACGATCTGCAACGGGTACGTCGAAGCCGGCAATACAATGGCCAGTAAATCATCCGGATACAGGGCGACGGGTCCGACAAGGTCCTGCAGTTCCAGGCGGCTGAGTAGAGGAATTCCCTCGTTACCGGTGAGTTCGGCGTTCTCGGGCTGTTGCCACTCTCCGACAACTTCGCCACTGTCATCAACGGGAACCTGAGCTTGGCCAGGTGCAGCCCAAATCAATAGGGGCAACACGCCCAGACCGAAGCGCGTGCTGTTGTTCCAGACCTTCGAAAGCATTCTGTTCATGGTGTTCAGCTCCTCCGCCATGGCCTTGCCCGACGGATCAATGGATCCTGAGCACAAGCCTAGCTTTAGCTAGCTGAACCGGGGCTTAATCGCCCTTACATTGGCGCTATTCGTCATCTCCGCCGTGCCAGGCGATGAATTTCCAGCCATCCTCACCGCGAACAAGGAGGTCGGTATAACGGCCGTTACTGATTTCGACCTTATCGTCCTTGTCCTGGTTGGCGCTCGTGTAAAGGTAATGGGCCACTGCAACGTCGTCGTGGACGACGATGGACAACGGGTACAGTTCATGGGCGACCATTTGTCCCTGTTGGTCGGTAAATCGATCCCACATTTCGGTCGATTGTTTGCCGCGCGGCGCCGGCGCATTCTTGCTCCATCCCATGAAATCTTCGGTGAGAAGGCGCTCAATCCACCTTTTGTCGCCCTTTTCTTCTGCAGCCCATTGTGCTTCCACCGCTGACCAGACATCGGCGGAATCGTCTGTTGCTTCCTGAGCCTGCAACAGCGCAAACGAGAAAAGGCTCATCCCAAGTAGTGCAATCCTGAGCATTACATTATTATTCATTGCTCAATCCTCGATCCGTGCGTCGAATTTAACGCGAGTTTAGTCGCTTTAAAGTGAATTTTCTTTGCCGATTTGAATCGAAATTGCGCTCGCGTGCATCTAAGTCGCGTCATCACAAACAAACAACTGGCGCCGGGGCGCCAATTTTGGAGAAAAACGAATGAAACCAGCGTTTCGAATTGGCGCGGCTATGCTTGCCGCGTGGATAATGGTGCTTCCCGTACACGCGGATGAAGCCGACTGGGTAAGCAAAAGTAACGAATACGCAGATTTGCTGTTGCAGGATATCGCCAAATTCAGTCCGGAAAATGCCGGCGGGATTGGCGTTGATGGCCTCGATGAGGAAATTCGCGATCTCGGGCCGGGTGTATTTGATCGCGGCATGGAATCATCCAGAGTTCTGCTGGCAAAACTGAACTCGAGTCTTGAGACCGAAACCGACAAAAAGGTTCGTCAGGACCTCGACATCATGATTAAGGTTCTCGAGGATAATTTGTACAGCTCACAACTCGATCGCGACACGATGTTGCCTTACTACAACATCAGTCGAACGATTTTCGGCGGTGTACGCGGGCTCATCGATGAGCAGATCCCTCGCGACCGCTACCCGACCGCCGTTGTGCGTATGGAGAAGTACGCGGGCCTGGCCGATGGCTATACGCCGATTGTCGAATTGGCAAAAGACCGCACGCGTGAACGATTTGATGTCGAGGGTCTCGTCGGACCGTACAAGGGCGAAATTGAGCAGGATCTCGAACGTGCTGAAACGATGATCACGGGTATTGAGGAGCTGTTGAACGGAACCGACCTGCAGGGATGGGAAGAGACCTACACGACGCTCGCAAAGCAGATGCGCGATTACAATGAGTGGGTACGCGCGGAGATTCTTCCGCGAGCCCGTCAGGACTACCGACTGCCGGCCGCCATGTACGCCGACGCATTAAAGAACTGGGGCGTTGATTCCTCGCCTGAAGAGCTGATTGAGCAGGCGACCAAGGGCTACATGGATATTCGCAACGAGATGGAAGCGCTCGCTCCGCAGATTGCCCGCGAAAAAGGCTACGAGACCTCTGACTATCGCGAAGTCATCGCCCTGCTGAAGCGTGATGGCGCTATCGATGGCGACAAGATGCTGGATCATTACCATGCGATTCTGCGTGATATCGAGGAAATCATTGTTCGCGAGGGCATCATCAGTCTGCCCGAACGCGAAGCCGGAATCCGCGTTGCCTCCGCTGCTGAAACGGCAGTGCAACCCGCGCCCCATCTGGATGTGCCGCGGCTTATCGGCAATACGGGAGAGTTTCCGAATTTCGTTATTCCGCAACTGGTTCAGGAAGACGACGGCAGCTGGGTGCAGACAGACGACACCTACGTCGCCGGATCATGGACCTTGACGGCTCATGAGGCGCGTCCCGGGCACGAAATGCAATTTTCAAGCGTGATCGAGTCCGGCGTGTCGATTGCACGCGTGATCTTCGCCTTCAACAGTGCCAACGTCGAAGGATGGGGTTTGTATGCTGAGGCAATCGTTCGCCCCTACCTGCCGCTTGAGGGCCAGATGATCAGTCTGCAATACCGCTTGATGCGTGCAGGCCGAATGTTCCTGGACCCGATGCTGAACCTGGGGCTGATAACGCCCGAAGAGGCGAAGCAATTGATCATGGAAGACATGGCCGTCGGCGAATCCTGGGCGCAAAACGAAGTAGAGCGTTACACCTACCGGATGCCGGGCCAGGCTACCGCTTACTACTACGGGTATAACAAGATGCAGGCGCTGCGCACGCAGACCGAACTCAGGCTGCGCGACGATTTTGATCAGCAGGCCTTTCATGACTTCGTGCTGGCGCAGGGACTGTTGCCGCCGGATATCCTCAAGGATGCTGTCATGAATGACTTCGTACCAAGCCAGCTGAACTGAGCCGTTATAATGCGGCCCTCGGGATTGTCCGGAGGGCCGCATGTCTCACAATATTTCCTGCTATCGCTGCGGCGCATCGCTCGCCGCAATGTCGTTGCCGCTGTCCCGGCAGGACGAGTGTCCTGAATGCACGGTCTATCTGCATGTTTGCCGCATGTGCAAAAACTTCGATCCTGCTGTACCGCGACAATGTCGCGAGGACGGCGCAGAAGATGTCACTGAAAAAGATCGCGTAAATTTTTGCGACTGGTTTTCACCGAGCGAAACGTCGTTTGATGCCGCCAAAAAATCTCAGGCCGACTCGGCCAGACAGTCACTCGACGTTTTGTTCGGCGACGGCGACGAAGCGGATGCCGGCAACGCCGCGAGCGACGCTGAAGACCTGTTCAAGTAAACATTAAAGTGCTGATGAGCCGGCGAAAATTCTTGCAGGGAACGACAGCGTCGCTGGTGGCGCCGGCTTTGTCGGCCTGTGGCGGGCGTGGCAAGGAACCCGCTGAAGGAGTGCCGCGAAGCCCGTTCGACGAGGACTCGACCGCTGACTATCTCGTCATCCCACAGCGTCCGGAGCCAAACACGGGATGACTTCGGCGAACGAAAAGGCGCTTCTTGTGTTGTCGGGCGGGCAGGACTCGACAACCTGTCTTTATTGGGCCATCGATCGCTACGGAGTGGAAAACGTCAGCGCCATTACCTTCGACTACGGGCAACGTCATCGGATCGAACTCGAATGCGCGCGCAGCGTGGCAAAACATGCGGGTGTATCGCAAACATGTCTTCCGATAAACACTTTTTCAGCGCTTGGCGGCGACGCATTGACCGACGCCGGCATTTCCGTAGCGAGCAATGTTGGTGAAGAAACCGTATTGCCCAACACTTTTGTACCGGGCCGCAATCTCGTTTTCCTGACGTATGCGGCTGCCTGGGCGTGGCCGCGCAAGATTCGCCACATTGTCACGGGCGTTGCGCAAACCGATTACAGTGGCTATCCGGATTGTCGCGAAGCGACGATCACTTCGCTACAGGAAAGTCTGCGATTGGGGATGGAGACAGACATCGAAATTCATACGCCGTTGATGCATTTGTCGAAAAGAGAAACGGTTGAACTGGCGCGCGAACTCGGCGCACTTGACGCAATGGCACTGACGCATACCTGCTACAACGGCGAACGGCCACCCTGCGGTTCCTGTGCGGCATGCGAACTCAGAGCGAAAGGCTTTGCCGAGGCGGGGGTTGAAGACCCGCTGCTGGATTTCGCGTGACCTACTCCGTTAAGGAAATGTACTTTACGCTGCAAGGCGAGGGGGCCCAGACCGGGCGCGCCGCCGTATTTCTGCGATTTTCGGGATGCAACCTTTGGTCGGGGCGTGAGCAACATCGCGAGTCGGCGGTTTGCAAGTTTTGTGACACTGAATTCGTCGGCACCGACGGACCGGGCGGTGGCAAGTTTGAGAATGCAAAGGATCTGCTCGCGGCCGTATTAAACGTGTGGCCCGATAACGCGCCTGCGAATCGAAAATACATCGTATGCACGGGCGGTGAGCCACTGTTGCAACTTGACGATGCGGCGCTCGACGCATTTCACAGTGAGGATTTCGAGGTGGGTGTCGAGACGAACGGCACGATAAGCGCACCGCGCGGGGTTGACTGGCTGTGCGTTAGCCCCAAGGCAAACGCCACATTAGTACAACGAACGGGGAGCGAACTGAAACTCGTTTATCCGCAAAGCGAAAGCGAGGCGCAGCCGGAACAGTTTTCGGATTTGGATTTCGAGCATTTCTTCCTGCAGCCTTGCGATGACGAGAATCGAGAATCAAATACCCGTGCAGCGATTGAATACTGCCTGAAAAATCCGCAATGGAAACTGAGCTTGCAAACGCACAAGATCGTGGGAATAGACTAGGAATGGCGATGAATCACCGGGTGGGAAGTATCATTTTCGGACTTGGCGTCGGCTTGCTGGTCGCGGCATGGTCCTATCAGTGGATCATGGCACCGGACAAGCGTGCGCAGCGCGTTGAAGAAGAAAGCGTGGTCGTGGTATCGCGCAGCCTGTTGGGCGAAAGACTGGGCATCGAGGATCTTGAGCTTGTCGACCCACTTGCGCCGAATCGAAAGGTCGGCAAAGTGTATATTTATCCGCTCGCCCGCGGCTGGGAAGTCTCCGGCTTTTATCGTCGTGGCGAAGGCGACCGGTGGCATGCGTATATGCTGACGCTTTCCGCCGACCTGGGGCTGACGGGGTTGAAGGTGAAGGACACCGATCCTCGACTGGCGCAGATAGCGGCATCGGACTCGCTATTCGATGTGGCGCCCTGATTCAGAGGCCGATATGGCCTGCGAACCACAGTATCGTCACAACAAATGTTGCTGCGTAAGCGACTCCCAGCATTAGTACTGAGCCCTCAATTTCCTGGTTTCGGATATCGTCCATCATCGTCGTTCTCCAATCTCGTGTGTGAGACTGGATCGTCGGCGAGAACGCGACTGGACTCCTGATGCCGGCCTGATCTCGGCGTTAGGCTTTCCTGATGGTTTCCTTAGGGCCCCTTGTTTACTGGGTTTCAGTTGGTATCGCGTCATCCTCGAGTGATTCCTGGCGCCACTCGACCACGTTCAGCTCGATGAAGAAGAACGCCACCAGCCACAG
>Ga0255057_10000529_pt1 | contig 21807 bp, 14 predicted proteins | sample Cases_109_6_MG_FD_189022 | JGI IMG/M metagenome (GOLD analysis project Ga0255057, IMG submission 189022) | Seawater microbial communities from Amundsen Gulf, Northwest Territories, Canada - Cases_109_6 | ecosystem: Environmental > Aquatic > Marine > Gulf | place: Canada: Northwest Territories... | reverse complement strand
CTCATCGGGCTCCTCGGTCGGCGGGTGCCGATAGCGCACCCACTGCTCGATCGGTCCATCGGCTGTGATCTCCTCAAGGGTGGCACCCTCGCCAAACCGCTCGGTGATGCGAGCCTTCAACTGGACCGAGGCCTCGTACACGGCTCCCCCGGTCATCTGGGTCTGGCGCGACGCCGAGGTCGATCCGGCCGAGCCGATCTGTGAGGTGTCTCCGCCGACCCAGGCGATGTGCTCGATGTCGAGCACTGTGCGGGCGATCTGCTGGCAGATCGTCACCAGACCCTGACCCACCTCGATCGCGGCGGTGTGGATCTCGAGACCCACCGGGGTCAGGATCAGCCGCACCTCCGAGAAGTCGTCGAAGGCCTCGGAGAAGGCCAGGTTCTTCAGCCCAAGGGCATAGCCCACTCCGCGGACGACGGCGGATCGCGGCGTGGTCAGCCCAGTGCCGCCCGGGAGCAGGCTTGGATCGTCGGGGATTGCCTCCTCCGGCATCGGAATCGTCTCGAGCTCGTCGATCACGCGGCTGGTTGGCAGCGAGCCTTCCACGATCTGACCGGAGGTCGCCATTGGGTCCCCGGACTCCAGGGCATTGCGCCGCCGCACTTCGAGCGGGTGCAGCCCGAGCGCCTCGGCGAGCCGGTCCATCTGGCTCTCATAAGCAAAGCAAACCTGGACCGCCCCGAAGCCGCGCATCGCACCCGCCGGCGGGTTGTTCGTCCTCGAAACGCTGGCGTCGACAACGACGTTGTCGCAGTTGTACGGGCCAACGGTGAAGAAGGCGGCGTTGGCGAGCACGGCGTGGCTGGTGTGGGCATACGCGCCACCATCGAGGATCAGGTCGACCGTCACCTTCACCAGGCGGCCGTCCTCATCGGCCTCGTGGCGGTAGCGCATTCTGGCGGCGTGCCGCTTGACGTGTCCGGCGAACGATTCGGTCCGGTCGTAGACCATTCGCACCGGGCGACCCGTCCGCAGGGCAAGCATCGCAACGTGGATGTGCACCGAGATGTCTTCGCGTGCCCCAAAGGCGCCGCCGATCCCGACCGGGTGGCAGCGCACATCGTCCGGCTCCATCCCGAGGCACGCCACGATCTGAATGTGGTCGATGTGGATCCACTGGCTGGTCACGTGCAGATCAAGGCCGCCGATGCCGTCCGGGATGGCGAGGCCGGCCTCGGGGCCAAGCGGCGCCTGGTCCTGAGTTGCCGTCTCATACTCCGCTTCGATTACCACGGTGCCCGCGGCGTCGGGATCCCCCCTTCGGATGACCATGTCGCGATAGTTCTCCCCCGCGGCCCTTGCCCGGTCGGCATCGGTCACCGCCGGGAGCTGCTCCCACTCGACGACAATCGCCGCCACCGCCGCCCGCGCCGTCTCCTCGTCGTCGGCGGCGACGATGGCGACCGGTTCGCCCCAGTAGCGCGCAGTCCCGTCGCACAACACCGGCTGGTCCTGCTCGACCTGGCCGAACCCCGGGCGGCCCGGCACGTCCTCTTGCGTGAGGACGACACGAACGCCAGACATCGTCACGGCCGGGGCGATGTCGAGTTTCGTGAGCTTGGCGTGGGCGTAGGGGCTGCGCAGCGTCGCACCCCAGAGCATGCCGTCGATCCATAGATCCGAGCCGTAGGCGAAGTTGCCGGTGAGCTTGGCCACGCCATCGGGGCGCTGGGTGCTCTCCCCGATCCCGCCGACGACGCGCTCCTTGGTCGTGGCGGTCACGAGTCGTCCTCGGAGAGCTTGTGAAAAGCCCGCAGCAGCGCCCCGTAGCCGGTGCAACGGCAGATGTTGCCCGAGAACGCTTCCCGGATGGTGGCCTCATCGGGGCTCGGGTTGTTTTCGAAGAGATGCGCTGCGCTCACCACGAATCCAGGGGTGCAGAAGCCACACTGCACGCCCCCCTCTTCGAGGATGGCCTCCTGGATCGGGTGGAGATCGTCGCCAACGGCGACACCCTCGACGGTCGTGATGCTTGTCCCTTCGAGGTCCCCGACCATCACCAGGCATGAGCACACGTTCTCGCCGTCAATGATCACCGAGCACGAGCCGCACTCGCCCTGTTCGCAGGCGTTCTTGGAGCCGGCCAGCCCGAGGTCGTCTCTGAGGACGGTGAGGAGGCTCTCCCACCCGGCGACGGTGGCGCTCCGGTTCTCGCCGTTGATGGCGAACGAGACAATCACGCTGCAAGGCACCGTTCCACGAGCCGGCGAGCCAGCACGCCGGATGCGTGCCGCCGGTACGCCTCGGTCGACCGATGGTCGGTGATCGGCCGCACCTCGGCAGAGACCATCTCCGCAAACTCCGCGAGGACCGTGTCATCAATGGTCGACGCTTCGTTGAGCAGATCTTCCGCCCCGGACACCCGGATGGGAGTCGGCGCCACCGAGCCGAGCGCCACTCGGAATCCGTCGTCACCGCGGGCGACGACGCAGCTGACCGTCGCGATAACCATGGCGTTGCGCACGCCGACCTTGGCGAACTCCTGCATCACCGGAGCGTCGTCGGGCACGACGATGGCGGTGATGACCTCGTCTGCCGTCAGCGTCGTCTCCTTCACGCCGACGAAGAACTCGTCCCACGGCACCAGCCGCACACCGCGATCACGCGAGGCGACCTCGATGGCGCCGTTCATTGCGGCGATCCAGGGGAGCCCATCTCCCGCGGGGCTCGCGGTGGCCACGTTGCCGCCGAGGGTCCCGGCGGCACGAATCTGCGGTGATCCGATCGTCCTGGCCAGCTGGGCGAGGGCGCGATGGGGGCCTTGTTCGAGGCTGGCCCAGGTGACAGCCGCGCCTATTCGGCGATCCGTCCACTCCAGTAGCTCAGCGCAGCGGCGTATCGAGATGACGCCAGCGGGCCGGTGATAGGCGAGGTTCACCTCCACCATGAGGTCGGTGCCACCGGCAAGCAGCTCGGATTCGGGGTGCTCGGCCTTGGCATCCAAGACCGTTGCCAAGTCTCGAGCGGCGACAAAGTCCATCGACGTAACCTAATCGACGCTGGTTTCGGCTCACTTCGGAGCTGGGCCCCGACCGAGCTATGGCGGTCGGCCGCTCGTCGTGTACTGATGCCCAAGTCTGCTCCCCTGGCAACCGCATTGTCTACGCCGAACACGTGGCCACCATCGAGCCGCCGCTATGCGATACCTGTCTGCGGCGGTGGTGTGGTATTAGTCGAGGTCGGGGAATGAGATTCCGGCGAGGATTTCTTCGGCGACGGGTAGGAAGTCGTCCCACTCCTCAGCGTCGGCGCCGATGGTGATGAGAAGTGACCCGGCGGGCGTGTCGAGGATGATGAAGCTCATCATCTGGTTCGGCTCGAGCCACCATGCCGAGGTTGTACCTTCTCCAGGGAGGATGCCGGGTTCCTGCCATAGCCGTGCGGTTGCGGCGACGAACGCCTCGATCTGGGTGCCGGGATAGCCCGCGACGACGACCGCAGTCGTATCTCCGAGCGTGATCATTTCAAGTTTGCGCAGCTGTGTCTCGACCTCTTCGAGGGTGAGGCCAAGCCATCGGTTATGGATGACAACGCCCTTGTATTTGAGGTCGCCGCGGCCACTCCCTCCTCCCGGCGCGGCCCGCTTGTTCTGGAACCCGATCACGATCGGCTGTTGGAACGCGTCGAGAATGAACTTCCTGTCGATCCGGTACAAGACTGTGGGCTGAAACACCGTCGTGTAGTACTCGCCAGGTTCGAGGAATCCTCCCGCAGGGAGCGGTATCGGTCCTGCCTCGGTCGTCGTGGTGGTTTCAGGAACGAGGGTCGTAGCGGGAGGTGACGTCGTCGCCGTCGTAGTGGGCCGCACCGTGGTCGTGGTCTCAGAGTTCCCGCAGCCTGCAACAAGTCGCGCGACGATCGCGCCGCGGGCAACGCGGTCTCGGATCATCCGCTCTCCATGTCAGGGAGGATATCCCGGCGATGATCTCTTCGGCGACTGCGAGGAACTCGTCCCAGTCCTCGGCGGGCGCGTTGAGCGTGAAGAGCAGCGTTCCTGCGGGTGTATCGAGGATGATGATGTCCAGCGGTCCCTGCCGTGAGCTAGCCGGCGAGCAATCGCTTCGCCGCCGCGTTGTGTCGCTCGAGCAGCGGAGGCAGGTCGACGCCGACGAGGTGCCCTTCGCTCACCACCGCCCGCCCGTGAACGTACGAATGGTCGACCCCGACCGGTGCGGTGAACACGGCCGCAGCGACCGGATCGTGGAGCGCGCCGGCGTAGCCGATTCGATCCAGCGAGATAGCGATGAAGTCGGCGGCCTTCCCGGCCTCGAGCGATCCCACATCATCGCGTCCCAGCACAGAAGCGGACCCACGCGTCGCCATGCGCAGCGCCTCCCTCGCCGAGAGATACGGGCCCTCCTCGCCCGCGGCGGCGAGCCGCGCCAACAGCATCGCCTGCCTTGCCTCGCCGAGGAGATGACTGGCGTCGTTACTTGCCGAACCGTCCACACCGAGGCCGGTGCGCACGCCCGCAGCGAGGTAGCCACGCACCGGAGCGATGCCCGAGGCAAGACGCATGTTGGACGTCGGACAGTGCGCCACGCCCGTTCCCGCCGCGGCCATTCGCCCGATCTCAGCGTCGTTGACAAAGATGCCGTGGGCGTACCAGACGTCTTCGCCAACCCACCCCAGGTCTTCCATCAGCTCCACCGGCCGCAGTCCAAACGTGTCGACGCAGAAGCCCTCTTCATCGAGCGTCTCGGCGACGTGCGTGTGCAGCCGAACGCCATGCGCTCGTGCGAGATCGGCCGCCTCGCGCATCAGATCATCGGTGACCGAGAAGGGAGAGCATGGTGCAACATTGACCCTCAACATTGCCCCGGGGTTCGGGTCGTGGAACTCCTCGATGACCCGCGCCGTGTCGGCCAGGATGTCGTCCTCCTCTTCAACCACGGAGTCGGGGGGGAGCCCGCCCTTGCTCTCCCCGAGGCTCATCGAGCCGCGTGCGAGGTGGACGCGAAGCGGCACGGATTCGGCCGCCTGAACTTGGTCCTCGAACGATGAGCCGTTCGGATAGAGATACAGGTGGTCCGAGGACGTCGTGCACCCCGACAGCGCCAGCTCGGCAAGCGCTACCTCGGTCGACACCGCAACGTCGTCGGGGGTCATCCGTGCCCATATGGGGTACAGGACCCGGAGCCAGTCGAAAAGCCCGGTGTCCTGCGCTTCGGGCACGGCCCGGGTGAGGGTCTGATAGAAGTGGTGGTGGGTGTTGATCAACCCGGGGAGGACGACATGGCCGGAGAGGTCGAGCACCTCGTCGGCGTCTTGGGGCAGGTCTGCGGTCGCACCGACTTGCCTGATCCAACCGTCGACCACAAACAGCCCCCCATCCTCGATCTCGGTGCCGGGATCGTCCATCGTCGCCAGGACCGTGGCGTGTTTGATCAGCAGGCTGGTCACGGGCCTGAAGTTACCAAGGACCGACGACGTTTCTCCCCCCTTTGGGGGGAGAACCGCCGAAGGCGGGGAGGGGGGCTATTGCGCGGTCGCTGTCAGACCGGAGAGCCCCCTCCGTCAGCGCCGCTGCCACCTCCCCCTAGGGGGAGGAAACCATCGGCAGAAGGGCGACGTCCGGAGAGAGCGTCTCCACGCTCCACACACCCAGCCATCGCGACAGGCCATCGCCACCGGTGAAGTCCTGGACGATGCGGAGGGCGGCGCCGCCGTCGTCGAGCCAGATGTCGGCTCGATCGCGACCCTGGATCAGGGCAACGCGCACCGTCGGCGTGTCGGCGATCATCTCATACCCGACGACCTCGGTATCTCCGTCGAGCACCAGCGCCGCGGCACTCTGCGCCACCGACCAATCGGACAACGGCCCCACAACGGTCCACTCGAACCCCGTCGCCTCCTGCCAGCTCCCGTCGTCGGCCTCGTAGTAGCTGCCGACCTCGGGATGGAAGATCTGTCGGAGCCCCTCCGGGTCCTCCCAGATCACCAGGTCGTCGTAGTAGGTGATCTTCATCGCCTGGGCCAGGCGATCGGTGTCGAACCCTTCGGCGACGATGAGCTCCTCGCCGTCGATGAGCGACAGGCAACTGGTGATCCGCGCCCGGTCGTACGGCTGCACCCCGGAGACGACCATCGGCTTCAGCTCGGCAACCGAGGGGAAGTCGGCCGGGCGCTGGATGGGGTCGCTGGCAGGAAGGTGGAATCCCTCGGGCAGAGATGGCGTCACGAGAGTCGGCGAGGCTTCAGCCGCCGCAGACACCGTCGTCGTCGTTGCGGTGGCATGACCCTTGAGTTCGGCGGTGAAGTCGGGAGTTTCGGCGCGAGCTGACGCACAGGCGGTGACAAGGACCGCGAGGAGCAGAAGTGGCATCCGCCGCGTCATAGTCAATCATCGGAGCCGAACGCACCGGCCTGAATGGGCCGAGCGACTCGATTACCAGGTTTTGCAAGGTTTTCGCGGCCCGAGCTACTCGCCGCCCGAAGCAGCCCGGGAAGGAATCGGGGCGTCGGTAGAGTCTCTCCAAGCCTGAAACCGCCCCTCAAGGAGCTCAACAAGCCGTGATCGAGGCCTACCACCGGCCGGAGACCCTGGAGCAGGCGCTCGCCCTGCTCGAGTCCCGCGATGCCGCAGTGCTCGGCGGAGGCACATCGCTGATCGCCGGCGGCGGCGCGACCGCAGTCGTCGACCTCCAGGACCTTGGGCTCGACACCATCGCCCTCGATGGCGAGCGCATCGGCATCGGGGCGATGACGAGGCTCGTTGACCTCGCATCCTCCGATCTCGTCCCCCACCCGCTGCGCGAGCTCGCCAGACGCGAGGCACCAAACACCATTCGCAACGCGGCGACCGTGGGCGGAACGATCGCAACAGGCGACCCGGAAAGCGAGCTCCTGGCCGGCCTCCTCGTCTACGAGGCAGACGTGGAAGTCACAACTCTGAACGACGAAGCGACCATGAACCTTGGCGAATATCTCGACGCTCGGCCCGAGGGGATCATCACCTCGATCTCCATCGCCGCCAGCGGGATGGCGAACGCCGCACGAACCGGGCGCACCCCGGCAGATCGTCCGATCGTCATGGCAGTGGCTCGACGGAGCCCGGACGGGACCGTCCTGTTGGCGATGACCGGGGTCGGTGCGGCTCCGCAGCTCGTCGACCCTTCGGCTGTGCACGAGCTCACCCCACCCGCCGACTTCCGCGGGTCGACCGAGTACCGGCGCCATCTCGCCACGCTGCTCGGCGCCAGGGCGGTTGCGGGGCTGCACGCATGACCATCGACCTGACGCTCAACGGTGAGCGCGTGTCGCTCGAATGCGAGCCCCATGAGTTGCTGCGCACCGTGCTCCGCCGCGAAGGCCTCTACAGCGTCCGGTTCGGTTCCGATACCGGGGAGACCGGCGCTGCTGCGGTGCTTGTCGACGGCCGGCTCGTCTCCGCCGATGTGCTGCTCGCCGCCCAGGTCGATGGCCACGAGATCGAGACGGTCGAGGGGCTGGCCAAGCCGCAGAGCATCCACCCGATCCAGGATGCCTTCATCGAGTCCGGGGCGATGCAGTCCGGCTACTCGAGCCCGGCGCAGATTCTCGCCGCCAAGGAGCTGCTGGCCCGGGAGCCCAACCCGACCGAGGACGAGGTCCGCGATGCTCTGACCGGAGTGCTCGACCGCGAGACTGGGTACCTCCGTCCCGTCCATGCCATCTTCCGGGCCGGCGCCACGATGCGGGGCGAGGATGTTGCCGACATCGCGCTCGAGTACGTGGCACCGCTGACCGACCCGCTGCTGGCCGAAGAAGGCGTCGCAGACCCCACCGGCCTCCCCGTGCTGTCGCCCCGGGTCATCCCCAGCCCCGAGGTCCCGCAAACGGCCGTCGTCGGCCAGCCCGAGCCGAAGGTCGATGCGTTGCGCCTCGCAAAGGGCTACCCGGCCTTCGTCGACGACATCGAAATGCGGGGCATGCTCCACGCCAAGGTGCTGTACAGCCCGCACGCCCATGCCCGGATCACCGCCATCGACGACTCCAGGGCTCGTGCCCTTCCCGGAGTCCGGGCGGTGCTCCACCACGAAAACGTACCCCGGGTGCGGTATGCCTCCGGTGGGCAGAGCTACCCCAATCCGCTCCCCTACGACCAGGTGAGCTTCGACAACAAGGTTCGCTACGTCGGCGACCGGGTAGCCGCGGTTGCGGCCGACACCCCGGAGATCGCGCTCGCCGCAGTCGACCTGATCGACGTGACCTACGAGGTCTTGCCCGCCGTCTTCGACGAGAACGACGCCATCGCCGAGGGCGCACCCGTCATCCACGATGAGCCGGACATGGAAGGCGCCCACGACGCGTCGCACAACATCGTGCACCACATCGCCGCCGACACCGGCGACGTCGAGGCCGCCTTTGCCGGTGCCGACCATGTCTTCGAGCAGACCCTTCACGTCCATCAGGTCCAGCAAGCACCGATCGAGCCCCACATCGCCATCTCGTGGTGGGACAGCGACGAGCGGATGGTCATCCGAACCTCGACACAGGTGCCGTTCCACTCCAGGCGGATGGTGGCCCCCCTCCTCGGCCTTCCGGTCAAACGCATCCGCATCATCAAGCCCCGCATCGGCGGCGGCTTCGGGGTCAAGCAGGAGATGCTGATCGAGGACATCGTCGGCCACCTCACGATGGCGACGGGCAAGCCGGTGCGCCTCGAGCTCACACGCGAGGAAGAGTTCATCTCGAGCCGGACCCGCCATCCTCAGACCGTCACCTACAAGACCGCGGTGACGAACGACGGCCGGCTGGTCGCCCAGGAGATGCGGGTCATCGCCAACACCGGTGCCTACGGCACCCACGGGCTCACCGTGCAGTTGGTCACCGGGCTCCGCGGCCTCTCCTCCTACAACGCCCCGAGCAAACGATTCCGCTGCGACGTCGTCTATACAAACATCCCGGTGCCCGGCGCCTACCGCGGCTATGGAGCCCCACAGGCGCTGTTCGCCCTCGAAGCCCACATGGAAGACATCGCCGCCGCCCTCGAGATGGACGCCATCGAGTTCCGCCGCCTCAACTGGACCGGCGTCGGAGATCCGATCGACATCTCACCACACCTGAATGAAGGCGACGTCGACACTGAGGTCGTTCCCGTAATCACCTCCAGCGGGCTGGAGGAGTGCGTGGCCCAAGGCCAGCGCGCCATCGGGTGGGATCGCCGCAACGATCCCGACTGGCGCCGGCCCGCCGACCACATCCGGCGCGGGCTCGGCTTTGCCATGTGCATGCACGGCACGGCCATCCCCGGCCTCGACATGGGGGCGGCCAGCATCAAGATCAACGACGATGGCTCCTTCAACCTCCTCTTTGGCGCCACGGACCTGGGAACCGGTGCCGACACGGTGCTCGCTCAGATCGCCGCCGAAGTGCTCGGCGTGCCGCTCGACGACATCCTCGTCTACGCCGCCGACACCGACATGACCCCGTTCGATACCGGTGCCTACGCCTCGAGCACCACGTATATCTCGGGCATGGCCGTCAAGCGCGCCGCCGAGGAAGCCCGCAAACAGGTCGTCGAACGAGCCGCCCGGATGCTCGAGGCCACGCCCGGTGCGATCGATCTGCACGATGCCCGCGCCTGGGACACCGATGGCCGATCGGTCTCGATGGGCGAGATCGCCCTCAACAGCCTCCATGTGACGGATCAACACCAGATCATGGGAACCGCCTCGTACGTGTCCCCGGATTCGCCGCCGCCGTATGCGGCCCAGTTCGCCGAGGTCGAGGTCGACATCGAGACCGGCCAGGTCACAGTGAACTCGCTGATCATGGCGGTCGATTGTGGCGTGCCGATCAACCCGGTGACCGCCTCGGCACAGGTCGAGGGCGGGATGATCCAGGCCCTGGGCTACGGCCACTGCGAAGAGATGGCGTACGACGAGGAAGGCCGGATGCTCAACGCCACCTTCGGGCCATACAAGATCTACCGCGCCGACGAGATACCGCACATCGAGGCGTTCCTGGTCCAGACGATGGAAAAGAGCGGGCCCTTCGGCGCGAAAGCCGTCGCCGAGATTCCCAAAGACGGCGTTGCTCCCGCGATACGAAACGCGGTGGCCGACGCAACCGGCGCCAGGATCGACGCCATCCCGCTGACGCCTGAGCGGGTGTGGCGCGCCCTCCAGGCCATGTGAGGCTGCGGTGGCCGCCACCGGGCACCAGGAGCTCCTCGATGAGATGTCTGCCGCCGTGTCGGCACGCCGGCCCGTCGTCCTCGCCACCATCGTGGCGACCCGCCGCTCGGTGCCACGCCATGCCGGCACGAAGATGCTCGTCTACGCAGCGGATGACCAGTCGGGCACGATCGGCGGGGGCGAGCTCGAGGCCCGCGTCATCGAGGACGCCCTCGATGTGCTGCGCACCGGAAGGACCCGGCTCGAAACGTACGCCCTCGTCGACCCCGGCCGCGGAGACCCCGGGGTCTGTGGCGGCGAGCTGACCGTCTACCTTGAGCCCTACATGCCCCCGCACACCGTCTTCGTGATCGGCATCGGCCACGTCGGCCAGGCCGTGGTCGATCTCGCCCACTGGCTCGGCTACCGCACCATCGCCACGGACGACCGGCCCGATCGGGTCGATGAGAAGACTGTGCCAAACGCCGACGAGCGGATCGCCGGATCGGTAGCCGAGGCGCTTGCGGCGACACCGGTGACCGAAGACACCTCGATAGTGCTGGTGTCTCGCAGCGTCGATGTCGATGTCGACGCCGTTCCCCAGCTGCTCGAAACGCCTGCCCGGTATATCGGCGTCATGGGCAGCGACCGCCGCTGGACGACGACGCGGCGCCAGCTCGTCGAGAACGGCATTGCCGAGTCCGATCTCGACCGTATCCACGTGCCGGTCGGCATCGAGCTCGGCGCCGAGACGGTGGAGGAGATTGCGGTGTCGATCCTGTCCGAGATCATCAAGGAGACCAGGTCGGGCGCGGCCGGAGACGGCTGATGCTCGATGAGCTCGTTGTCGTTCGCGGTGGTGGCGATCTTGGGACGGGCACGGCATGGCGGTTACACCGGGCCGGGTTCCACGTGATCGTCCTCGAGATCCAGCGCCCGCTCACGGTTCGCCGAACCGTCGCATTTTCCACCGCGGTGACCGAGGGCTCGATCAGCGTCGAGGATGTCGACGGCGTGCTGGTCGAATCAGAGGCCGCCGCCGAAGACGTCATCGCGGCGGACAGTGTTGCAATCCTCGTCTCCGAGACCCTTCCCGCGTTGACGGAACCGGCGCAGGTGATCGTCGACGCTCGCCTCGCCAAAGAACCCCTCGACACCAGCCGTGACCAAGCCCCGCTCGTGATCGGCCTCGGCGCTGGTTTCACCGCCGGCGACGACGTCGACGCCGTGATCGAGACGAACCGCGGTCCGCGTCTCGGCCGGGTGATCTGGGAGGGTGCCGCCGAAGCGGACACCGGAGTCCCCGGGACGGTAGGGGGCGAGTCGGCACGTCGCGTCGTGCGAGCCAACACGGACGGCACGGTGCAATGGGATGCCGAGATCGGCGACCTGGTGGCCGAGGGCGATGCGCTCGGCATCGTCGCCGACCATACGATCACAGCGCCGGTCGGCGGAGTGGTACGCGGTCTGATTGCCGAAGGACCGGTCAAGATCGGTCTCAAGGTAGGCGATATTGATCCAAGGGGGGATCCGTCGGTTTGCTTCGAGATATCGGACAAGTCTCGATCCGTCGCCGGCGGGGTACTGGAAGCGGTGATGACGTGGCTGAAGTAGCCCTAACCGAGTACTGGCCCCAGCGCCTCGGCCTCAGCGAGCGCGAGCTGGTCTCGTTCGTCGGTGCGGGCGGCAAGACAACCCTGATGCTGGGCCTCGGAACGGATCTCGCCGCCGCCGGGCGCCGCGTCGTGATCACGACCACCACGAAGATGGCCGCAGAGCAGGTGCAGCCCCCCGTCGTCGACTCGGTGTCGAAGGTGGAGGCCAACTTTGGAAGACGACCGGGTGCGCTATTCGTCGTCCGCCGCGACGCCGAGTCGAAGGTCACCGGCCCGTCGCCCGCAGAGATCAATGAGCTGTTTCGAGACAGCTCTGCCGAGTACATCCTCGTAGAGGCCGACGGCTCCCACGGCCGATCGCTCAAGGTGCCCGCCAACTTCGAGCCGGTGATCCCGACCGCCTCGACGACCGTCGTCCTCGTCGCCGGTATCGACGCCGTCGGCACCTCGATCGCATCGGCATGCCACCGTCCCGAACGGGTCGCCGAGCTGCTTGACAAGCCGGTTACCCATCAGCTGCGGCCTGTCGACGTGGCGAAGGTGCTGACCAGCGCCAGCGGCGGCATGAAGGATGTTCCGCCGGCCGCCAGGGTCGTCGTCGCGGTCACGAAGGTCGGCTCCGACGACATGGATGTGGCCCGCGAGTTGTCGATCACCGTCACCAAGGATCCGGACATCGACCGAGTCGTGGTCGTACCCAGGTTCTAGGGGGGTCCTGAGCAATCCTCCAGCGAGCCTCCGCGCTCACCAGAGCCGTCACGGGGCAGCACCCGATCACCACACGGCTCGTGGCACGCGTCATTGTTCAGCGCCCGCCTAGGGCGACCAGCCCGGCCGGTCCTCGATGCGAACGACGAACCGAAGCCCCGACCACGTGTCGTCGATAGCGGCGACCTTGTTGTCCACCAAGCCCGCCTCGAGCCCTTGTGTCTGGACCTCGGCGAAGTCCAGCTCGGTCGCAAATCCCGAAGACTGTTTCGGCCAGGCCACCCAAAGCCCGCCGTCGGCCGGTAGCAACGCGACGGCGCGCAACAGCGTGGTATCGAGCTCCTCCGCAGAGGTAGCAAAGGCCATCAGCACATCGCACTCCGCCCGAGGCGAAGTGATCAGCGTCGCTCCGTCCGGGAGCTCGCCGAGAAGGTCCGTCAGCGACTCGGGGGCGGCGAACGTGCCCACGCGGTCACCCTGCTTGATGCCGAGCTTTCGCGTGAGCGGTGTTCCAAGTGATCCAGTGGTCATGTCGTGTCCAGTCGCATTCTTGCGGATCTGAGCCGCACATATGGGGCTTATGTCCGCAAGAACGGAGAATCACACCTCGGGTTCGGGGATGAACGTGCCGGACGGGGCGCCGACGGGCATCGTCGGGATGTGCTGCATCGAGCCGCCGACGCCTTGCAGCACTGCATACAACGCCGCGGCGGGCTTCTTGTCGTTGCTTCCGTCGGGTGCGGTGTACTCCACGGCGCCATTGACGCGCAACCCGTGGGTCTCGCCGCCGAAGCGGCCCTCGATGCTGCCGTCCTCGAACATCATGAAGGCGTTGTCGTCCTCACCGTCGAACTCGGCGCGGTTGAGGTAGAGCCGCGGCTTGTCCTGGTAGGGCACACCCGAGGTGGGGCAGGCGGCCACGCAGTTGCCGCACTCGTTGCAGAAATCGGTGAGCACCGCGATCTGGTACTTCTGGTCGACGTGGAGCGGCGTGGCACCGAGGCGTGCGCCGTCGGGGCTAACCAGCTCGAGATCGCCGCTGAGCGGCTCGATCTCGTAGGTCATCAGCGCCATGTTCGGGCAGACGCCCACACAGAGGCTGCAAATCACGTCGCAGTCGATACAGCGGTGGGCTTCGGCGACGGCCTGTTCTTCGGTGTAGCCGACGACGGTTTCTTCGAAGTTGTCACGCTGATCGAGCGGTGTGTGCTCAATTTCGACCCGATATTCGCGGCGGGCGCGGCGAACGACCAGGTCGTGGAGGTCCAGGTCGGGGTCGGCGTGCTCCGGCACCGGTTTTACCGTCCCCAGTGCCGCAGCGATCGAATCGGCGACCGCCTTCCCGTCCCCGGCGGCGCTGACGATCGACGAGGGGCCGTCGGCGGATACGTCGCCGCCGGCGTACACACCACCCACCGAGGTCTCGAAGGTGTTCGGGTCGACGGCGATGTAGCCGCGATTTGTTAGCTCAGGCATGTCGTCGCCGAAGAAGTCCAGAATCGAGTGTTGGCTGATGGCCAGCAGCAGCGTGTCGATCGGGATCTCGAACTCCGAGTTGGCTACGTCGTGCGGAATCTTCCGGCCGGACGCATCGCGATCGCCGCGGTACTCGGTCCTGGTGCACAATAGGCCGGTGACGCTGCCGTTCGACACCGTGAGGCCCGACGGTGTCGCCATCTCGACGATGTTGATCCCCTCCTCGATGCAGGCGTGGATTTCCTCCGGATCGGCCGGCATCTGGTCGATGCTGCGGCGATACACCAGCGAAACGTCCGAGGCGCCGACCCGAACGGCGGAACGGACGCAATCCATGGCGGTGTCCCCGGCGCCGATCACGGCGACGCGGTCGCCAATGGGCATCGGTCGCTCTTCGCGCACGCTGCGCAGGAAGGTAATCCCGGGAACGACACCATCGCTCTCCTCACCGTCGAAGCCGAGCTGCTTCGCCAACTGCGCGCCGACGGCGATGAACACTGCGTCGTACCCGTCGCTGCGGAGACTGCTCAGGGTGAAGTCGACGCCAGCGGTCTGGCTGTATTGGATGTCGACGCCAAGTTCATCCAGGATCGCCATGTCCTGAGCGATCTGGTCATCGGGGAGCCGGTACTTGGGGATCGTGCCGCCAACCATCCCACCGGCGTACGAAAAATGCTCGAAGATCGTGACCCCAAAGCCGGCGTAGCCGAGGCCCTGCGCCGCCGCCAGCCCCGCCGGACCGGCTCCGATGACCGCCACCTTGCTTGCTCCCCGTTCCACCGTGGGGAACATCACCGGCGTCTCCTCGCTGTCCATGATGTAGCGCTTGATCTGGCGAATGGCCAGCGGCTGGTCGTAGTGGGTGCGCACGCAGGTGTTCTCGCAGAGGTGATCGCACACCCGCCCGAGGATTGACGGCAACGGGTTGTCCTGGCGGGTGATGTTCACCGCCTCCAGCAGATTGCCATCTCGGACCGCCCGCATGTAGCCAGGAACGTGCTGGTCGACGGCGCACCCATCGGTGCACGGCGCCTCGATGCAGTCGAAAAGGTCGAGCTCGCGGTCGGTCTTGGAGCGGTCCATACGGAACGAGTGCTTCTGGTAGCGCCAATCAGTGCGCACCTCGTCGGCGTAGGCCTTGAGGTTGAGCCGGGCCATGACCTTCACGGCCTGGGCGATCAGGGTCTCTCGCCGATCGTCATCGAAGCCGTGCTCATCGGCCCACTCCCCGATCACGGCGGCGACCGGCTCGCCGTTGGTGCGGGTGCGGATGACCTCTGCGAGGTCTTCGCACGCGGTCATCTCGAGGTTCAGCCCGGTGTCGGTCAGCGCCGCATACCGCAGCGTCCCGGCGAATTCGTCGAAGCGCTCCCCCTTCACCGCTGAGCGGGCGATGAAGTCCCGGATGTCGCCCGCTCCGACCTTGTCGGCGGCAGCGCGGGTCTCCTCCATGTACTGGATCATGCGGAGGTACCCGCCCGACTTGAGCAGATCCGAGCACGTCGTGATCGTCTTCATCCCGCTCGCCAGCAGCGGGGCCACGTTGAATGCGTCGGCTCCTCCGGCGTAGGAGAACAGCAGATCGCCGCGAAACTCCTCGTTGAGCAGGTTGGCGAGGTTCGTGGTCACCGGGTGCAGCGCCCGCCCGGACAGGTACATGAACTCATCGTCTTCGAACTCGGTGCGCCAGTTGTTGACCTCGAGGGTATTGGTGAGCTTGAGGCCGAAGGTGAGGTCGCGCTCGGCGGCGATGCGGCGCAGGTTGTGGAACATCGGAACCGCATCGACGTACATGAGGTCGTGGCCGAACGCCTCGTCGGGAATCGGGATGTCGTCGAACCCCAGGTCGTCGTTGACGATGCCCCGCACCCGATCGGCGCCGAGCAGGGTCGGGTTGCACTTCACCGAGGAATGGAGCCCGCGCTCGGTGAGCAGGTAGATCATGATCTTCTCGATCTCGTCAGGCGGGCAGCCGTGCATCGTCGACAGCGTGATCGTGTCCGAGACCGTCGCCGGAATGTCGACATCGGCGATCTGCGGGTAGCGCTTGGCGACTATGTCTATGTAGGCCGGCAGGTACTCGGAGGCGTCGCCCATCACGTCGAGGTACCACTGGACGTTTGGCTCCAGGATCCCCTCCAGGTTGTAGCCGACGCTCATGTTGAAGATCATCCCGGGGTCGGGCGTCTCGAACCCGAGCTTGTGGTGAAGGGCGTATATCAACACCCAGGCGCGCAGGTACTCGTCGAAGGATTGATGGACCTTGAGCTCCTGGGACCACTCGACGTTGTAGCCCTCGTCCTGGCAGTCGATACACGGCTTGTTGATATCGAGCTCGTCGAGCGTCTGGACGGTCTTGAGCTCGAGGAACCGGGCGCCGACGAGCCAGGACACGACGATGTTCTGCGCCATCTGGCTGTGCGGCCCGGCGGCAACCCCAAACGGCGTGTCCATGTCGACCCCGTACTTTTCGATCCGGAACGGGTCGTCGAGCTTTGGGGTGAAAATGGCCGAGGTGGGGACGTTGAAGATCTGGTCCTTCTGCTCGAGCTCATCGAACATCCAATCGGTGAGTGCCTCCATCGAGATCGGTTGGAATCGGTCACCCATGAGTGCTCACCTCCTCACAGCCTGGCGTGGAGCCGCTCGGCCTGTTCCGCCGCCTTGGCCCGCACCTCGGCGGCATCGACCCGGGTAGGAGCGCCGTCGGCGTAGACCACCTCGGCGTCCACCTTTACCTCGAGGGGCCGGATCCCCGGGGTGAAGGCGATGTGCCAGGGGTCCATCGGGTCATACGACCAGATCACCTCGTCGTTGCGGGCCTCGGGCATGATCTCCCAACCCTGCTCGAGCCATGACCAGGCGTCGTCGGGCCCAACGGTGACGTCGACCGAGCGCTGCATGACGTAGGCGAGCCGGAAGGTCTCGATGACGTTGGCACCGATCCCATCGGTACCGAGGGCGACCGGATTCGAGAACCGGGCCGGGTTAGCGTAACCCACCTCGTTGTTCAGGTTCGACATCGGGTTGTGGAGGATCGTACCGCTCAAGGTGTGGTCGGTGGGGAGGTGGACACTGTGAGCCAGCAGCCAGGCATCGGTGGTCAGGCCGTCGAGGCGATTTGGAGCGTCGATGTCACCGGTCCCCTCTGCGACATGAATGTGGACCCCGACGCCGAGCCCGGTGGCCAAGGCAGCCGCAGCTTGGAGCGACTCGTCGCTGCAGGTGAAGGCAGCGTGAATGCCCAGCATGCCGTTGCCTCCGCCACTGATGAATCTCTCGTTCTCCTCCAAGCCTCGCTTGGCCCCGTCGGCCCCATGGCGGTCGGTGATGCCATACGCACAAAGCACCCTCACCCCGACCTCGGCGCAGGCCTCGGCGATGACGTCGAGGCTGCCTTCGATGGCGTTTGGCGACTCGTGATGATCGACGATCGCGGTCGTACCGGACTCGAGCGCTTCGAGGGCCCCGAGCATCGCCGACCAGCGGATCATCTCCAGGTCGAGGGCGGTGTCGAGACGCCACCAGATCTGCTCAAGGATCTCCTGAAAGTTGGTCGGGGTGGCGGGCGGTGGTGGCATGCCGCGGGCAAGGGCGGAATACAGGTGGTGGTGGGCGCAGACCAGGCCTGGAGTCGTGGCCGTCATCGCTACCTCCCTCTGGCTGGCCCCATTCTCCCACGCCAACCGCCCTGGCTACAACGCGGCAGCCTGGTCAGCCACCCCGTCGATCTCCGCGACCGTCGGTTGGGCACCGAGTTCGACCAGGATCGTTCTCGCCGCCGCCAGACGCTCGGCGGCTTCTTCAGCTCGACCAAGTGCGGTGAGGGCGCGCCCCGCTCCGTATAGGGCAAGGGCGTGCTCGAGGATGTGTCCATAGCCGGCCCATGCTTCCGCCAGCCATTCGTACTCCTCCAGTGCCTCGGCGGTCTCGCCACGCGCCTCGGCGACGGTGGTCTGGGCCGTAGTCACGCCCAGGTGACTGCGGATGTCCACGCGACTGCGCGAGACGCTGAGCGCCGCCGCCGCTCCCACCTCACCGACTGTGACCAAGAGTCGGACCGCCTCGGCAACATACAGAGACCGGAATATCGAAGACATGTCGTCGGTCCTTGACCGAAACTCTTCGACCAGCTGAACGGCCTGTTCTTCGTTGCCCCGAGCGATCTCCGTTCTCGCCGCGATCAGCAGCCCGGGGCCGAGCTGCTGCATGTCCCCCGCCTCCCGAAGCGCCGGAAGGTATTGCGCCTGCAGGGCACTGGCTTCTGCGAAATCGCCATGCCATATCGCCACCTGCGCCAGGTTGCTGTGCGCCCAGGCACGAACTAGCGCCGACTCGTTCCCCACGAGGCTGTCTCCGGTAGCCAGTACTTCGTCCCAGCGCCCGAGATCGAAGAGCGGCCACATGCTCTCGGCACTCGCCCAGACCGTGTTTGTACCCCTTGCTTCGGCCACCTCGATTCCCCGGGCGTAGATCTCGAGGGCCTCAGCAGCCCCGACGCCCTTCCGGGTGTAGTCCGCCAGGTTGACGTAGGCGGTCAGCCACGTCAGTCCCCGGCTGGGCAAAGCATCGCCGATCACAACGGATTCACGAAGGTCGGCCATGCCGGCCTCGACGTCACCGCTGTCGAACAGGCCAACGCCCCTGATCGACAAGCCGCGGCCTTTCAACTCGTCGAGCCCGAGGCGATCGGCGAGCTCGATGCCACGCTCTGCCCACTCGTGCTGCCCCTCGAGGTCGCCCTTCAGCATCAAACCAGCAGCTCTTTCCAGGTACGCCGCGGTGAGGTATCCCGAAGGAGGCTCCGACTCGAGCAGTCGGATCGCCTCGCCGAGTGGCTCCGTACCGGCGTCGACTCCCTGCCGATAGCGGAGCGCCTGGGCGTGCAACAACTTGGCCGACCCCGCGGTGGGACGATCCCCAGTCGCCATTGCCAGGTCGTACGCCTCCTCGTAGAGCTCGTTTGGCGCACCGAGTTGCTGGCTCTCCCCGATCATCCGACCCGCTTCAACGAGCACCGCGGCACGGGCGGGGTCATCAGACTCCATCAGGCTCAACGCCTCGTCGTAGTACCGATAGGCGCGTCCGGCATCGAGGTTGGCGGCCCGCTCCCCGGCCATGATGAGAGTCCGCGTCGCCTGGTGCCGGAGCAACGCCGTGTCCGCCCTACCTGACGCATCGGCAAGCTCCAGGGCACTGACGTAGTGGTCGGCCAGCAGCTCGGCATGGTCGGAAGCACGATCGCCGGCCGTCGCCTCGATCCATACCGCCACGGTCCCGTGCTTGTCCGCCCGTGCCTCTCTGGGAATCCTCCCGTAGGCAACATCGCGAGTGAGGGCATGCCAAAAGGCGTACTCGCGCTCACCCTCGACCGACGAGTTCCGAACCGGCCGAACCCAATCCCGCTCCACGAGCTGGCGCAGGGCGCCCGGAACATCGCCTCCGTCGGCCATCTCCTGCAGCGCTCCTTCCCAGAAGACCTTGCCAATCACAGCGGCATCCTGGATGACGTTGCTCTCGCTGTCGGAGAGAATGTCGAGCCGCGACCCGATCAGCGCCTGAACCGTCTCGGGTACCGGGATGGACTCGGCCGATGCCTCATCGAGCTCGGCATGCTCCCGGAGCATTCCGCGGTCGTTCAACATTCGGACGAACTCCTCGGCATACAGCGGGTTCCCACCGGCGCGATCGAGAAGCGCCTGCTGGGTCTCCACGGGCAGAACGGCCTGGTCGAGCAGGGCGGAGAGGAGCTTGGCGATGTCGGCATCCGTCAAAGGCGCCAACGAGACCGTGGTGGAGTTGCGCTGACCACCGCCCCATTCCGGGTGTGACTCGAAGAGCTCGGGGCGGGTGGTACAGATGACCATGATGGCGACATCCGCCGACCAGACGAGGAGGTCCTTCAGGAACTCGATGAGGGCATCGTCAGCCCAGTGCAGATCCTCGATGACCATGATCAGCGGCTGCACCTCGGCGAGGTCCTCGAGAAACCGCCGCCAGGCGGCAAAAGCCTCGGATCGATCGCCAACCGCTTCCGAACTGGCCCCGACAAGCGGGCTCAGCTGTGCTGAGAGCCATTCCCGGTCGGTGGCATCGGTCGTCAAGGCCTCTAGGGCGATTGACAGCTTCTCGGAAGCTTCCTCGGCGCCATCCGACTCTCGAATTCCGGCTTGGCCCTTGACGATCTCGCCAAGCGCCCAGAAGGTGACGCCCTCCCCGTACGGGAGGTTGCGTCCCTGCCTCCACCACACCACCTCGGGTCGCTCGTCGACCCACTGCCAGAACTCGTTGACCAGCCGGGACTTCCCGACGCCGGCGGGTGCGGACACGGTCACAAGCTGGATTGCCTTGTCGTCGAGCACCCGATGGAAGGTCTCGGTGAGGAGGCTCATCTCGTTGTCGCGGCCGAGGAACGGTGTGGGCGTGCGGACCGCAGCGTCGATGCCGTATCGGCCACGTGGCTCGATCGCCCGCCACACCGCAAGCGGCTTTGCCTTCCCCTTGACCTCGACCGGGGGCAGGTCCTCGTAGTCGATCAGTAACTCGGTAGCGCGGTGGGTGGCTTCGCCGACCACAACCCCGCCCGGTGGGGCGACGGACTCGATCCGTGAGGCGGTGTTGACCACGTCACCGACGATGCGCTCCCCGTCCCCGCCAGTGGTCACGACGGCCTCACCGGAGTTGATCCCGATCCGTACGGTGAGGTCGAGGGCCTCGTGCTCTTCGTTGAGCTCGTCGACGGCCGCCTGGATACGGAGCGCGACCCGAACGGCCCGCTCCGGGTCGTCCTCGTGGGCCGTAGGCACACCGAAGACCGCCATGACCCCATCGCCGATCAGCTTCTCCACGGTGCCGTCGTAGCGCTCGATCTCTTCGCGCAGCCGACGGTGGTATGGCGTCAAACGGGCCTGAACGTCCTCCGGATCGGCCTCATCGGACTCGGCGGTGAACCCGACGAGGTCGGCAAAGAGCACGGTGAGAAACCGGCGTTCCTTGGTACCGGCCTCGGAGGTCAGCGGGGTCGCGCAATAGGCGCAGAAGAGCGCATCCTCCACATTGGGCTTTCCACAGGACGGACAGTTCACAACGCTGCTGCCTGATCGCCGATCCCGTCTATCTCCTCGACCGCGGGGTTCGCACCGAGGTCGGCAAACAGGCTCCTCGCCTCCGCAAGGCGTTGGGTGGCCTCAGTGGAACGTCCGAGCTCGGCGAGACACCGCCCGGCGCCGTAGAGCGCCAAGGCGTGTTCCAGGACATGGCCGTAGTCGTCCCAACCTGTGGCGACTTGTTCGTATTGCCCCAAGGCGTCCCGGATGCCGCCACTCGCCTCAGCAACGACGGCGGTGGCGGTCGCAGCACTGAGCTCGTTCCGCAAGCCAAAGGAGGTGGAACCGCTCACCCATTGACGAGCCTTCTCGAGCTCGCCAGCCGCGACCAGCAAACGCACTGCATCCGTTACGTAGAGCGCTCGGTACATCGTTGACTTGTCTTCGGTGATCGAAATGAACTCGTCGAGCAGCGCCACCGCGGCGCTGGAGTCACCTCGAGCCGCCTCGATTTGAGCAGAGACCGCCAATGCAGGGGTAAACACCTGCAGGTCCTCGATCTCACGGAGGGCGGGAAGGTAGAGGTCTTGGAGAGCCACAGCCTCGGCGATTTCCCCTCTCCACACCTTGACGCGCGCCCGGAAACTCTGAGCCCACGGCACGTATTGAACCGATTTGCCCTCCCACTGATCCAGCAGGCCGTCGGCGCGCGCCAATACCTCGTCCCAATCGCCAAGGTCGAATCCCGTCCACATCATCTCTGCCTTGGCCCACGAGTGGTCGCCGCCTCTGGCCTCGACACGCTCGGTCCCGGTCTTGTAGATCTCCTCGGCAGCGGCTGGTCCCTCGTCCACCCAG
>Ga0255057_10000528_pt1 | contig 21810 bp, 12 predicted proteins | sample Cases_109_6_MG_FD_189022 | JGI IMG/M metagenome (GOLD analysis project Ga0255057, IMG submission 189022) | Seawater microbial communities from Amundsen Gulf, Northwest Territories, Canada - Cases_109_6 | ecosystem: Environmental > Aquatic > Marine > Gulf | place: Canada: Northwest Territories... | reverse complement strand
ACATTATTCGTCTCCAAGAATTCGTCTCGCCTGCTTCAAACGCTTGGTAGAACGGACAGGAGATCAACGCATCGACAGAGTCCTGATTGAGTGTATCCCACTGCTAAGTTCGCCGCCAATATCACCAGACCACATATGCAACTCCGGCTACCGTTCAAGGAATCGAAGCAAGAGAAGTGCCAACGCATCCTGGCCGGCATCCCCAAGCTCAAGACCGCGGCTCAGATGTTCGACGAGCAGGCTTATCGTGAGGCGACAATACTGGCGGCAGGGGGGGGTCGAGTGCTGGACCTCGGCGGTAGCGTGACCGTCGCGGGTATCGCGCACATTTTTCCGCATATTTCGAATGTTTACTTCCCATGAAGCCAGGGAAACCAACCCGCAAATTCGCGAATCACAATGATGCCGTTATCTGAAAGTGGATGAATTATGTACGCAACTTGTCGAGTGAACTGCCACCCGATCCGCCAACTCACTGACAGCGAGATGCACAAATGACAGTGTCCAGAACACCACGAACCCGTCTCAGGCTGGTTGTCGGCCTGAGAGACTTGGCCGCTCACTTTCAGGTTTCCACCCGCACAATCCAAGGCTGGATCACCCGTGGCGAGATCATCAAACCCTACCGCGTCGGCGGGCGATTACTGCGGTGGGATGTTGAGGTTCTCAACAAGTGGATCGAAGGTGGTTGCAAGAATGTCACGGAGGACGAGGAATTGGACGGAGACAGCGGCGATGTCGACTAAGTGAACCTACCCGCAGTGCGGCACGTGGCCGCGAGATGTTTTTCTTTGACAATTTGAAGCCTCCGCTGCAGGACCGATCCGCCAATTGGTGGGCCAGAGCCTGAACAGCCGCTGTGGCGGGAATGGCATTGGGAAAGGTGAGCGGCCAAGTGTCACCACTGTGAACACGGCCGCGCTATCAATGCAACAACATCACGGCCTCGAAAGGTTCCGAGAACTTGGGTAAGACCTGCCATCTAAGTGGTTGCCGCAAAAGCGAATAGGGTGTAACTCGCATCCCGCTCCTATGCAGCTCTCCTATTTTTCCAGTCTGGACCTGGGGTACACTCCTTGGGCGATGATCATCGTTGGACATCCTTGGGTAAATGGTGTGAAGAATTCAACCATTCTTCTTGCCACGGGAGGTCTCCTTTTTGTGAAGCTAGCACTCGCCCTAACCCCTTACGCCACAATGTGCTAGCACGAGAGGGATGCGAGTTACACCCATTGGATTACCAGACCCCTGCGGCGTTCGCCGCCCGCTGTTCTTCCTCCGTTCGGCCTACGGCCTCACTCCAGAAGAACAGCGGCCCCATGCACCCTGATTCTCTCACTTAGGCTGGTACTAAGAGCGGGGTAAGGTCATGTCATCACTAATATTGCAAACCCACCTGCTTGTTGCCTTCTACTGAACACGAAAGGCGTAAACGCAAATGTGACGATAGGTTTCACCTGGACTTAAGATTACGTTGGGCCAAGTTGGCTGATTCGGGGAATCTGGATAGTGTTGGGTTTCTAAACAACACCCGCTCCGATAGGCGTATGTGCGACCCTCTTTTCCTGTCTGACCGAATAGAGAGTTTCCGCTATAGAACTGGACTGCCGGCTGGTCGGTCAAGACTTCCAGTACCCGACCTGAATGGGGATCGTGGAGGACGGCTGCTTCGACAAGCTGCCGGTCGTTAGATTCTCTGCGATTGATCACAAAGTTGTGGTCGTAGCCCTTGGTACTTGTATTGGTCAACTTCTCGATTTCCGAGCCGATTCGCTTTGACTTGCGAAAATCGAGCGGTGTGCTCTCGACGGACTTGAATTTTCCGGTAGGAATTAAGAGATCGTCAACGGGCGTGTACTTGTCTGCGTTGAGCCTGAGTTGATGATCGTTGATCGTCGAAGCACCGGCACCTGCCAGATTGAAGTAGGAGTGGTTCGTAAGATTAACAGGAGTTCGCTTGTCGGTGGTGGCCTCGTATTCAATTTTTATTTCGTTTTCGTCGGTCAGCGTATAAGTCACCATAATTGCTAGCGTGCCTGGGTAACCCTCCTCGCCCTCGGGGCTGTTGTAACGAAACGTGACACGACGATGGCCATCGTTTTCGAAGGTTTCAGATTCCCAAACCACTTTGTCGAGACTCCGTGGTCCGCCACCATGGAGATGGTTGGGGCCGTCATTGGTGGCAAGAAGGTACTCGGCGCTGTCGAGGACAACTTTGCCTTTGGCAATTCGATTTGCATAGCGACCGGTCGTGCAACCAAAATATTGATTCTTGTCGGATTCGTATTCGGCGATGGTGTCGAAACCCAGAACGACGTCTGCCATGTTCCCGTTTCGGTCCGGAACCTCGACGCCAATGAGCGATGCTCCGCGTGTCAGTAAGCGAATCGTCATGCCTGACTTATTGCTGATCGATAATAGATCCACTGCCGTACCATCTTTCGTTTTTGCCAAAAGGACGATACTCGACGCCAAGAGTATGCGCTATCATGACCAGCACGAAGATTAGAGAGAGTGATGGAACATGTGTCATGACTTGACTATTCAAGTACAGATAGGGGAAATCAGGATTTTCTGGCTGGGTAATAGCACGAACAATACCTCGTCGAAACGATCCTGGCCAGCGAGGAATTCAACAGGCAGACGTCAATCCATCAAAACTGGTAATGCCGTCCACCAAGTTGCAAACATGGATTGAATATTTGTCCTTGTACCTCGGTTGCCGGGTTGGGTATCCGCGATCGATGGCAGCTTGCAGGTCGGCTACTGCTGAAGCTAAAACGATTGCACCCGAGGCACCCTTATCCCTGCCACCAAGCATCCGCTCTCCCAACACGCCGTCGACCTCCCGCGCCAAGTCGCACATTGATTCCAATTCTGGTCCCGAGATTTCGTAGTCGTCGCGCAGGCCATATCCGTCTTGTCGAAAAATGTTTCCGACCGTCCGAATGTCACCGGCTCGCCACGCTGCGACTAAAACGTCGAACCGTTGCTGCGCCTCAAAGATGTATCTTAGCCGCTTGACGAGATGTGGATGCTCTTTTCCAAAGACTGAGCAGATCTGGTCGTACAGCGCGACATCCTTCACGTCCGCCAGGCAATGGATGTCGAACTGCTGTTGGCAAAGGTTCACCAGTTGCTCACACTCGGCACGGCGTATGTTGTACGTCGACTTTTTAAGCCCGGGGCGATCTGTCCCCGTATCGAGGCTGACCAATCGAAAATCTTCGACCTCGTCGGCGAGCGGCAGATGCTCCACAGTTCCCTCGGCAGGCCGATAGTGGGTGACCGATGCCGTCGGCACGCCCACCAGAATAATCAACGTACTGATCGCCATGATCGTTCTGGCGAACGTGTTGTACCGATACTCAAGAAATTCGGGGATCGTGTAGATGCCACTCTTCAGAAACTTTGGCAAGAACACAAAAGCAACGACTACCAGCGTCACCGCAGCCATCCACTCGTAGCTGGCGATCGCCTTTCCGAGCCAATCGGCCGCTTTGCCGCTCATGCCGACGAACTGCTCGGTGGAAATGTTTGCCGCGATCAGAGAGAATCCGACAAGCCACCAGGTAAGACCACGGCCCGCCAGGAAATAATCTTGTGCATTGATATCGCCCTTTTTGCCAGAAGTACTTTTCCATAAGTCGATACCAATGACCGAGGCGATGAATCCAACAAATACTAGCAGGTCTTACCAACCCATTGAATCGTTTCCTCCCTTAGGACAATCTTGCTCTGAAACCTTCGAGAACGGAATTCAGAGACTATCATAGCCAAGGGGTCCCTGACAGGCTGCACAAATGAAACTTCTCATTCGTTGCATAGACCGCGGTGAAAAGGACTTTACGTCGGAACATGGGAGTGCACCTTGCACTAAAGAAGGCTAGTTTGGCAACACAGGTAGCAACACAAACTCGTATTCGTGAGCTTCGTTACCAGATAGAGTGTACTCAGGATGTGTCTTCGCCCCCCAACTGGTATCGCCTCCGACGCCGTGAAGTTTCCAGTCGATGTGCACAACGTTGAAATCACGTCGGCGTAGTTCGTGTGGATGTTTGGCGGCCGCCAGGTCGTCCCGCGAGAACGGCCAGGCGCTGATGCTTAGTGGTTCTGTGCCGAGCACCTTCAGGCCTTGTCCGGAACGGTTTGTGAGGGTCAGCCAACGAACCTCGGTGCGATTGCCTACGTCCTGAGGGTGGATGTATTGGTGGTTCCAGGTTTCAACGGTATCCCGATGGACGGCCAGTTCCCCACCGGTCTTGCGGTCCCAGTAGGTTTCGTGCGGCCCACGCCCATACCAAGTGACCTGATTGAACTCCTTTGGCACGGCCAGTTGCATGCCAAAGCGGGGCATGGCTGGAACTTTTTCTTCGCCGGGCTCATATCGCGCGTTGATCCGCAACTCACGATCGCTGTCGAAGACGTAACGAACGTGATAGGTAGCATGAACGGTGGGCAGTTCGTAGCTGGTTTCAATCGTTGTCTTACCGGCGTCTGTTGACGCTGCAATATTTGACAAACGGCGTTGGGCAGCTGTGTCCTCCCAGACGCCCAGTCGCTCAACATATATGTTGCCCCACTGGTTGTTGTTGGGGTGTTTCCAGAAGTTCGGTACGAGTGGCTGCGTGAGAAGTTCCAAGTTTCCCATTCGGTAGGAAGTCAATTCTCCACTCTTCTTGTCGACCGAAGCGGAAACCGTGGGGCCGGAAATCTCAAAAGCCGACTCCGTTTCAGTGAGCTGAGACCACGCGCTCTTCGTCGATTGCAAACGGGGCGGTTTACCGGGTGACAGAAGGAACTGATCCCAAGCCACAAGATGACCCGCGTCGGCCCAAGGCGACGTTTCAGCCAGCTTGAACCGAACTGTGAGCATGTACTCGTCGGATTGCTGCATGGATGGCAAGAGTATTTCGATCTGCTGCTCTCCTTGGGGAGGCACGTCGAGTCGACCGAGACTTCCCGAGTCGAGTGGCTCACCGCCCTGTCGCAGAATCCAAACCGCCTCGAATTCGTTCAAATTCGTAAAGTAATACTTGTTGCGGACGAGAAAGTGGCCTTTCTGTAGATCGTTAGCCTCAACTTTGATGTACTGATAGACCTTCTTCACTTCCCACAGGTGGGGGTTAGGTCGTCGATCAGGGCTGACCAATCCATTGATGCAAAAGTCACTGCTATTCGGCTGATCGCCAAAATCGCCACCGTAAGCGAAAAACTCGGTCCCGTCCGGGGCATTCTTGAAGAGCCCCTGGTCGACCCAATCCCAGATGAATCCGCCCTGCAGGTGCTTGTATTTCTCGATGGCTGTCCAGTAATCCTGTAGGTTGCCAACACTGTTGCCCATGGCATGAGCGTACTCGCAGAGGATGAGCGGCCGATCGGGATTACTCTTGGCGTATCTAACAATCTGCTCAATGCTGGCGTACATCGGGCAACGAATGTCGGTGTTACGTTTATCAAATCCTGCTTGTTCATACTGCACCGGTCGGGAAGGGTCGCGTTTTTTCATCCAGTCGTAGTTCTGCATGAAGTTCACGCCGTTGCCCCCCTCGTTACCCAATGACCAGATGATCACCGCAGGGTGATTCTTGTCGCGTTCAACTACGGCTCGAGCACGGGCCAGATGGGCAAGTCCCCAACTGGCGTCCTTGGCCAGCGACTCTGCGTCGTAGCCCATGCCGTGCGATTCAATGTTGGCTTCGTCGATCAAATAGATGCCGAGCTGATCACACAGATCGTACCACCGCGGGTCAGCGGGATAGTGAGAAGTGCGTACCGCATTGACGTTGAACTGCTTCATCAGCCTGATGTCGCGGATCATCGACTCGACTGAAATCGTGTGTCCGCTGCGCGGGTCGTGTTCGTGACGATTGACGCCCTTGAGATAGATCGTCTGACCATTGACATGTAGCAACCCATCGCGAATCCTGACCTCGCGGAAGCCGACCTGGCAAGTCTGCACTTCTTGTACCTTTCCGTCCTCGAGCAAGGTCAGCAGCAGGCGATAGAGGTTCGGCTGCTCGGCCGACCATTTTGCTGGATCGCGGACTAGCTTCTCGATGGAGACGTTCGCAGATCCACCAGCGGGGACCTGAACCACTGCGGACTTCTCTTCCAACAGGAGGGTCCCCTGGTCATCAAGCAGTTCGGCACGAACCTGGCAGGCGCGATCGGCCTGAGACGAATTGACAATTTCCAAATCGACGCTTAGCGTGGCGTTTTTATATTGGTCGTCCAGATCGGTGTGCACGAAGTAATCGCGAATCGTCGTGTTTGCAGTCGACCAAACGAAGACGTCGCGAAATATACCGCTGAGACGCCAGAAATCTTGATCTTCCAGGTAGCTGCCGTCGCAGTAGCGATAGACTTCCACTGCCAGGCTGTTTTCACCCTCTTGGAGATAATCGGTAACATCGAAGATCGCCGGCGTACGGCTATCCTGGCTGTAACCCACTTTCTGGCCATTGACCCAGACGTAGAACGCCGAATCGACGCCATTGAACTGCAGAAAGACGTTCCTGCCGTCCCAGCGCTTCGGCAATCGGAAGTCACGCCGGTACGATCCCACCGGATTGCGATGCGAATAATTCGTAAACTCCTGAGGTGGCTCGCCCATGACCTGCGGCGGGTCTTTCTGGAAGGGGTAGTTGATGTTCGAGTAGAGTGGAACGCCATGGCCCTGCAGTTGCCAATTGCTCGGAACCGAGATCGTGTTCCAACCACTCACGTCGAACGAATTCTGAAAGAAATCAGCCGGGCGCCTCGCCGGATCAGCAGACCAATGGAATTTCCACTCCCCATTGAGAGACTGATGGTAAGCACTCTTCGTGGCGTCTCCCTGCAAAGCTTGCGAGCGATCGGCAAACGGATACGACGTCACACGCGGAGGTTCTTTGTTGATACCAACAACAGCCTGATTCTCCCAATCGTGAGGTTCAGCACACGACATCTCAAGAGAAGTGCCATAAAACACTGAAACACAAACGGTGGAAATCACGTATTGAACCGCAAGACATTTAATTTTCGGGAAGCCCCAGGAGTAGCGATTGAGCATCGTACGATCAGGCCTTTCGTGCTTGTGTTGACTAGTGCAAAGTGCACACCCATGTGCCGACGGATTGACGTCTCGCTGCGGTGTTATTGAGGAAACGCGAGTACACATTTAGGTAAGTTGATCTAATTGCTTGTCATCCAATCTGCGGAGTGCGATCTATTCTGACGGACTCATTGCGAAGTGTCGCAACATCCACTGGCGGCTTTCCTTGTAATGCGAAGCCTCGACCCAATGTCCCGCTTCTGGGTAGACCCGATATTCTTTTGGTACGGCCAGCCTGTTGTAAACGGCGAAAATCGTAACCGGCGGGCAGACGCCATCTTGCAAACCGAGGCCGAGAAAAACCGGGCAGCGAATCCTGTCTGCAAGGTTGAGCGCGTCGAAGTAGCTCATCGTACGCAGAGTCTTTTCCCGCGAACGGTGCGGTTTGGCTTCGATCCAGTCGTCGATCTCAGGCCAGGAAGAAGTTTTGAAGTATCGCACCCAGTTACACAAGAAAGGAATGTCGGGCGCACATAAACTTATACGTTGATCAAGGGCTGCCGTAGCGAGGCTGAGCCCACCGCCTTGGCTGCCGCCAGCGACCGCAATACGGCTGACATCGATTTCGTCGCGCGATGCCAGGAAATCGACCGCCCGCACACAGTCGGCGTAGGCGCCTCGATAAAAGTACCCGTGCTCGTCGTCGAGACCGCGCACCCAAAAGTCGGCTGGTGTGCCACGGACGTCCTGCTGGCTGTTCCCGTGGCCGCGAATATTAAATGAGAAAACTGCCAACTGGTCGCTCGTTCCGCTCGGCTGCATGTTTCCAGTGTAACCGGGCACGCGTAGCAGAGCGGGATGAGGTCCGCGGGATTTTGGGCGTTCGTACCAACCACCGACGCGAACTCCGCCGAGACTCCGCATGGATACTTCGAAGACATCGTGGGTGGCAGTTGCTAGCTCGGGCTTGGGCGTCAGTTTAAACTCTGGTCTCACCAACGCGAGCTCGTCGCGCGTCTGTTTCCAAAACTGGTCGAAATCGTCCTCTTGCGTTAGCGTCGACTGCACCTCTTCGGGTCGATAGCCAACGACCCGCGACTCCGTAACGACCTTTTCAGTTGTCTGACCCTTTAAGGTACATTTCACCCGATAAAAGCCGGGGACTGTCGGAGAAAAGTCACACTCCACAGATTGCTCACCGCGGACCGGCACCACGACCTCGCTCGATTCCGTGGCGAGTTGTTCCCCTTTATCGGTTTCGACAATCCATTGCACGCGTCCAACCAACTGCTTGGACATTTCGTTGTATATTGAAGCGTTGATGGGCAGCCCCGCGGGCTCCAAGAAAATGCCGTCGCCGCGACCCATGCTGATCTTGATCGCCACGAAGTCCTGCCAAGATGCAACTCGCAAGCCATATGGACCCGCATACATGCCTCCCTCGCTAGCACCGTCGAACACGCGTACTGCGACTACGTTATCCGCATCCCACCGGATCAGACGGGCCGGTACGCGATAGGTTCGCCCGGTCGACCACTGTGTGGTGTAGGAATCTGGCATTTGCCCGGTTTCGCCGATGAGCTGCCCGTTCCACCAGGTTTGGTCGACATCGTCAATCTTTCCCAGTGTCAGCTTGAGGAATCCAAATTGCCTGAGATCGGGGTCGTCTTGAAATTCAGAGGGAATGCGGACATGCAAACGATACCAGCCAAACCCGTCATAACCGCCATGGCCTTGCTGCTCCCAGGGACTGCCGACTGAGATCGATTTCCACTGGGAGTCGTCTAGCGCCGGGTCGGACCATTGGTCATCGTCGCCCAGGGAAAACTTCCAGCCGTCCGAAATGTCCGGCATGGCGGGGCCCGTATCGGCCGCCAACAGACATGGCGCACAACACATGAATACAGCGTAAGACAGAACAGAGCGCATGATTATCACCAAGCCGGGTTCCGATGGTTTGCAGGGAGTCACGTGGCAGTCAGCGTAGCTCCCATAGTCGAGAATGGCAGAATCCGTCGAACACTCATCGATTCCGCGGGCACAGGCCAGAACTGTTACTTGCCGGACAACTCAAACTGGGAGTATGAACCGCCACGTACTGTCGGGTCCACGTCGTGCCCGAGAGGACTCTCCTCGCCGCCGTACTTGGCGGGCAGCTTCGCGTTCGGGTGAGTGATTTCGATGCGGTAAACACCAGGCTGCATCGTGCGGAGTCCACGCTGATCTTGGGGCATCAGTTCGTCAGGCACCATCAGTCTGGCATCTCCTGTGTCGTCCGTCGTGCCTTCGGCAGGTAGGACCGATTCCCCTAAGAATTTCTCCGGTACATATCGAACGTGGGCTCCGCGCAACGGCCTGCCTCTGAAAATCACAGAACAGCGCACGGAAACCATGCCGGTACCACTGGCGAAAACTCTGTCAAGTTTAGCAGCGAGTTCCTCTAGTGAGATCCGACTGTCACCGTCCGCGTCGTAGCGCTTCAATGCGCTGAGCAGGCCTGGACAGGCGTTTAACTCTTTTTCGCTGAGCAGGCCGTCGCCATCCGTGTCATACAATTCCAGTGCTCTTCCCGCTGCATCCTGGGGGTCAACCGACGGTGCTCGGATCGCGCTGCCACCAGGGCTGCTACAACCGACTCCCTGGATAAGTAGCCCGGCGAGCAGACTGAAACCGAGAAAAGATTTGCATGCCACCGGCGCCACACTTCCTTGCAACCTTCGGATCATTACCGACTTCTCCTATGTCAAAATGCCAGCGCGGCGGCGCGCACTAAGTTAGCGAGACGGGCCGACGGGCCCCACTTTTCGGTTGTAGTAGCTCTCATAATCCACGATGCCATCGTGACGGTTGGAGGTGCCGCGATGAAGATATTCATCTATGTCATAGGTGAGCGATTCCACATGTCCGTCGCAATAGGCCATTTGCCAGGTCGTGGGATGAGCACTGCCGAACCCGTAAATTCCTTCCAGGCCGATGCGATCTAGCAACGGCGGGTCGACTCCGTTGCGAAAGTTATCATTGTTGTAGCCGGTACACCAGGTTTCATTATCACCTCTGTCGAGACCGTCTTCATAGTGCTGGGGGTTCAGATACTTTTCTCCGATCAAATACGTGTTGGTTGTGCCGTCGGTGACGTGTTTGATGGCCACTTCGCTACGTTGAAAACTGATTCCATTCAGTTCCTTGACCTGCGGGTCACACTTACGCAATCTGTTGCCGATGGGATCGTTGCACCATGAGAATGTAACCGCATTGGCCAACGAATTTGGGAAGTCGTAGTATTCATTATGCTTGTAATCTCCACAATTAATCGCGTAGTCGCTCCGCCCTGCCACGTTGTAATCGGGTGGATTCTCCTCCGAGTTGTAGGCGACAAACGTATTATCAATCGGTTTGGCGAAAACACCGTGCGGCCGACGAGTGGGACAAATGACGGCCGAGACCGGTCTTACGACCACGAGTCGGGCGCCTTCCAACTGCGCCAGCGTGTGGACGTCTTTCTGGCCATCGGATGCCAGGCCGTGTAGCGCAGTCTGTTCGATAAACGGCAGGACGTTGTAGACCCAGCCCCCGGGCTGATCCTTGCCGAACCCGCGGTCGGCATCGCCGACCCACCACCATCCCCAGCCGCCCGTGGGGTAATGGCCAATCTGATCGTGATGATTTAACGCGCCCAACGCAAGTTGCTTCAGATTGTTGTGGCACTGCGTTCTGCGAGCCGACTCGCGCGCCGCCTGAACGGCCGGCAACAACAGAGCAATAAGCACGCCAATAATGGAGATCACCACTAACAGTTCTACGAGCGTGAAACCAGCGGAACATTTTTTATGAGAGGTCATCTGCGTTTATCCTATATGCGAAATGGGGAGTTGGTTTCGGCAGGACATTATCTCCATTCACTATCAGTATCTCAATCATATAGAATGTGACAATGAGAATGGCAGTATAACAATTGAGATATATTGTACACGAAACCCTTCCATGGGCGAAACTGGTGATCCTGCCGAGGATTCGCAAAAGTTCAGGGATCTCGGGTACCCGAAGCGCCCCTCTCAGGTACCTAGATCCTATCTTTATGCTCCAAACTCTTCAAGTCTTACGTTTCCGTTTTCGTAATCATCTGTCGTTCGCCGTTGTTTGGCGTGTGCGTCGTACGCATGCCGTCAGGCCATCGGACTTCGATCTGTTCGATTCGATGGCCGGAAGGAATTCCAAAGGAAAGTACGTGGGTTGACTGGGATAAGTAGCCGTGGCCGGCGCAGACCTCGGCCGTTTGCGTGCGACCGTCGGCCATCTGGAGAGTGACTCGTGCGCCAATTCCACGGGGGTTGCCTGAGGGTCCCTTGAGTTCGATGCGCATGATCCGTCCGTTCGCGGCGGTGGAACTAGTGTCTCTTCGATTCTCAAAGGCGAGCAAGTCGTCGTCGTTAACGCCCACCAGCAAATCGCCGAGCTGGTCATTGCCCAGGTCGCATACGACCGCTGCGGTTGCGTCGCCGAGGACGACCAGGCCGCTCTGGTTGGGAGTGACAGGTCGAAACGAGCCGTCGTCGTTGCCTAACAGAAGCAGACTCATGCCGCCGTCCATGCGGCCCGTTTCAGGTTGGGCCGTGAAGAAGTTCTGTGCGATATAGAGGTCGGGCCGCCCGTCGCCATCGACTTCCGTCAGTACCGCGCCAAAACCGGGTGCGATCTGAGCAAGCCGGGGCAGCGGGCGAAACGCGAACTTCCCGTCGCCGTTGTTGATCAAAACGCCCGACTCGAGCGTTGTGACCGAAAACTTTTCGGACTCATTCAGGCACTTGGGTGTGTAGATGTCGACAACCGACGCGAGGGCGAACTCGTGATAGGTCTGGAATTTCTCCGCCAGATGGGGCATCGCGCCGGTTGAACAACTCTTGCCGCGTATGGGAAAGAGCGTGTCATCTTCATGCTCTGCTTCGACAAGTCGTTTGGCACCCGTCTCGTCGAAGTCGCCATAGTACAACACAATTGGTTTTTCGTCCGTGGCATGGTACTTGGTGTTCAGACCGAAGTTCGTCACCACGTAATCGATGTCGCCATCGCTGTCGAGGTCTCGTGCGACGATCCCATTCCACCAGCCGTTCCGCTGGGCGAGCGCCGCTTCGCTGGTTCTTTCAACGAGCTTTCCCTCTTCGTTTCGCAGAAGCCGTACCGGACCCCATTCGGTCGTCAACAGTAAATCGAGCCAGCCGTCACCGTCGGCGTCGGACCAGATGGCGCCGGTGACCAGTCCGGCAGTCAGCAACTCCGGGGCGAGGCGTTCGGTCGCATCGACGAAAGTGCCACCTTGGTTTTCCAACAGTCGGCTCGCCGGCGAAGTCGGATAGGCGCCGGGAATTACTCTCGACCCGACGAATAGATCGAGGTCCCCGTCACGATCAAAATCAGCAGCGGCGACGGCACTGCCACTGTCGTAGAGATCGGGTAAGGTTTCCTCAGGTGCAGCGGCTAAACTACCTGCACCATCGTTCAGATAAAGGCGATCACGAAAAACGTTGGCGCCTGGTTCCGCTTCCACGCCGCCGCTGGCGACGTACAGATCGATGTTGCCGTCCCCGTCAGAGTCGAACCAGACAGCGCCCATGTCTTCACAGGCCTTGTCCTCGTCGAAGGCAGGTAGTTTCATCGGGCGAAACTGGCCGTCGCCCTGGTTCACCATCAGGCGACCAGGGTAGGTGGCGGCACCGCCGAAGTAGAAATCATCGTCGCCGTCGCCGTCGTAATCGGCGATTGCGATACCGGGGCCAAGCTGCGAGAGCTTGTTTGGCAATAGTGGTTGGCGAGCGAAGTCGTCGTACTCGGTCTCAATGTGCCGACACGAATCGCCCAATTTCGCTGGGCGGTACCATGTCGACTCGCGCGTGTCCGATTCCGGCGGCGACGCCGATGTCGCGACGGTAGAATCTTCGCCAACGGGCTCGTAGATGGTCAAGAGTTGGTTGACGCCGACCTGGGACAGTGTTTGCCGCCGGCCGCTGGGCCAATCGATGGTAAGTTGATCTATCTGCTCCGCTTTACCAATGCCAAAGTGGACTACCGGTTCGTTTCCCGACAGGAAGCCGGTTTGGGGCGAGAGCATCCGCACCTGCTGCCCCGAAGCCGTTTCGATCGTCACCGTCGTGCCGATGCCGTAACGATTGCTCTCGGTCCCACGCAACGCGACCAACAACCGGTTCCCTTCGCTCGAATCGTTGCGATAGATGCTGACCGGTTCTTCCAGATTCACGACGATCAGTTCGAGATCGCCGTCGCGGTCGAGGTCGGCGTAAGCGGTGGCGTAGCTCATCGACACCTTGTCGAGTCCCCATACCTGGCTGACATCCTCAAACTTCAGATCGCCCGCGTTGCGATAGGCGAGGTTCTGCTCGGGCCGTGGAGGCTGGTCTTCGTAAAGATCCCACTCGGTCTGGCCAATTAGCTGAGCCGGACTGCTTGGATGGTCAGAATGGTTAATGGAGCGGGCCGTGCCGTTGCAGATGAAGACGTCGTTCCGGCCGTCGTTGTCAAAATCGGCCAGCTTAATCGCCCAAGTCCAGTCGGAGTCGGCCAGACCGACTAATTCGGCCACTTCAAAAAAACGGTCCGTGCCGCTGCTGAGGTAGAGGGCGTTTTTCATGATCTGGGGAGGTGGACCTGCAACCATCGCTAGTTTGACGCTGCTCATCGCTCCCATGGTGGTCTTTTGGCTGTAGTGCGTCGTGGGCGACATGTCGGCCACGAGTAGGTCGAACCGGCCGTCGTCATTGAGATCACCGAAATCGGCTCCCATCGAGAACCAGCTTGTGTGCGGGATCGATGCTTCGAGCACATCGGTAAACGTGCCGTTGCCGTTGTTGCGGTAGAGATGATCTGGGTCGTTGAAATCGTTGCCGACGTAAACGTCGGGCCACCCATCGTGGTTGTAGTCCCACCAGGTGGCACTCAGACCGTGCCCCGATTCGATAATGCCAACCTCGCTGCTCACTTCGCTGAAGGTGCCGTCACCGTTGTTACGCAAGACGCGATCGCGACGGCCCGTGTTGTCGATATCGTACTTATTACCGCCTCTGTGGGTTAGTGCATAGTATTTGTCGTAGCCGGGCAGGACGTAAGGGCGACCATTACGCATGGCAAAGGGAGGCTTCTCGGGCCGGCCACCGGCCCGATAGAGGCGATTCGTCAACACGTAGACGTCAAGATCGCCGTCGCGATCGTAGTCGCAGAAAGCAGACATCAGGCAGGCGTCAATCAAGTCGAGGCCGAAGTCGACGGCCGCTTCACGGAATTGTCCATTGCCCGCGTTGACGAACAATTGGTTGGGCGAATTGTAGTTGCAGACGTAAATGTCTAGGTCGCCGTCGTTGTCGATGTCGACCATCGCCGCGCCCGCGCCCCACGCCTGGCCGCCGCTAACGCCTGCCTGCTGCGTTATATCCTCAAAACGAAGGTTTCCGGTTTGGCGATACAAGCGGTTTTCACCGGGCCCGCTCGCCAAGTATAAATCGGGGCGGCCGTCGCCGTCGACATCGCCCACCGCTACGCCGCCGCACGCAAAACCGGAGAGATAGATTCGCTTGAGCTGGTGGTCCAGATCGAGCCGATTGGTGAAGTCGACTCCCGTCTCCTCCGGCGACAGCAGTGTGAAGCGACTCTCTTTGCCCTTGGTAGGGGCGGCGAGCGAGACGGCCTCCACGGTGCCAGGAGCGGCGGTGGCGGGGCGTCTTGGAGCAACGGCGCGGTCCGTAGAATCGACGATCGCCAAAGTACTGGAGTCGCACCCTGCCGCAGTTAAAAACGCCAACACCGTGGTAAGAACCAACGGCGCCCGTAGTAGAAACAGATGGGTCATTTTCATTCAATTAAACCGGCCCAGGCTGCTCGCAGCCGACCATCTAGCAGCTACCCAAAATGATACCACCAGCGACAGGCTAAGAACTGAAGCTTGTACTGATTCTATATGGAAAACAAGCCTCGTAGAATGTGATTCTGCGAGGCTTGTTTCAATAGGAGGCTCTTTTATCGATGCTTGCGCCGCCAATGAACCGAGGGCGCCCATCGGAAGCCCAGATTTCGCTGGCAAACGCTGGCACTGGGGCCATTCGTCGCGCAATCCTCAATAAGATCTATCTTGACCGGCCGAAGCGCCTTCTGCCCAAGCAGATCCCGGTAAGCGCCAAACCTGCCAGCGCCATGCTGGTCGGCTCGGGGACGTTGGCGAGCAACTCGGAGAGGTCCAGGCTGAGGGGCGTCGGGTGATTGCCCAGCAGGATGAACCAGTCTGCGAAGTCGGTCACGCCGTTATGGTCCAGGTCGCCGTCGAACCACGTGATCCAGTCGCCCACGTTGACGCCGTCTACGGGATTCTCCGTCCCCCAGCCGGCGACAAACGCGGCTACGTCATCCGAAATTGGGTCGCCCGTACCGTCGCCGTTGACCGAGCCGTCCTTGTTCACGTCGCCGGGCGTAAGGACGCCGCCGGGGACAGTGTTCGCGATCTCTAGGTTGATCCACTCGTTGTCAGCGAACAGGTCGAATGTGCCGTAGTCCTGGCCACCCTCGGATGTGTTGTCACCGAAGACGTACATCTCAAGTTCATCGATCACACCATCAAAGTGGAAGCCATAAGCGGGAGTAAAGCCGTCGAACGACACCTCCGTGGCGCCGACTACCAATACGCCGACGTAATTGGCCAGTTGGCCTTCGCAACCCTCGACAAACGGATCACAGCCGGCGACGCCAGCGGTGATTTCAGCGATGTTGGCCGAGACGGCAGTGCCATCGACGTAGACCACGCTCCTGAATTCATTACCCAAGATGGGGAAGTTATGGTGCATCACGTGGTAAAACGTGTCGCCGACAACAGGCACCGTCCCCAGGAGGTGCGGGAAGCCATCGTTGGGATCGGGGGTAGCCCAGTTGTTGATCTGCGTCCAATTGCCAAACTCGTCGATCGCCGGGCCGCCGCTGACGACCGTGTCGGAGACAATGCTCTGGAAATTTAGATTATTCGGGTCGCTGAGGGCGGCCGCGTCGGGACGGACCCACATCTGCAAACCCCGGCCGGTAATTTTGTCGTAGTTGAAGGGATAGCCACCCACGATCGGGCCGTCGCCGATGGCCGTCGGGCCGGCCAACTCGTCCGGCCGGTTCAGCGGGATCCCCGTCAGGCGATCATTGACGCCGTCGAACTCGACGCCAAACGTGCCGGTCGAAGAGCCGCTCGAGCTCGTGTAGGAAAACGGGCCGTTGAGGAGCCGGTAGGTCGGACCGCCAGACTGTGTCATGTCCAGAAACGCGCCCGAGGGCCCGGTGCTATCGGCCGTGTTGCCAGCGAGCAGGCCGGCGCCCTCATTATTGTGAAGGCCGATGGTGTGACCCGCGTGGTTACCCCCCCCGATCATTTCCAAGGCGTCCTCGCCGAACGAATACAGGCGGTCGTTGGTCACGGCAGCTACAGCGGTACTCTCGAGCAGCCAACCACAGGCCACCGCAAAAATGGTCAACCGGATCACTGGGGTTGATGCATGCATGAGTTTCGTCCTTTTCCGAAGTCTGCGACTGCCGGCGCCAAGGGCCGTCAAGCCAAGAGCCAACAGTGCCAGAGACGTGGGCTCAGGCACTGCAGACGAGGCGGACGAGACTGCCGAGAGCGGAGCAACCATGCCATAGTTGTCTTCCCAATCCTGCAGGTCTGATTGGCTCAGCGGGTTAGGAGAGCCGCCCCTTTGCCAAAGCAAGAAGTCAAGGCCGTCGACGACGCCATTACCGTCAAAATCGCCGTCAATTCCCATCCCGGTAACAATCGAGATCCGCCCCATTCGCGTGAACGAGCCCACGTCGTTGTAGCGAAACCCGATATGTCCTTGTTGGCCGTCGTTTGGATCGAAGATTGCACCGAGCGATATGCTCGCGCCAGCATCGATCGTCGAGTCACCATCGAGATAGAACTCGGAGAGCAGGTTGTCGCCGAGCGCGCCTGGACTGCCCAGCTCTTCCCAGCCGTTGCCGGTGCCGGGGGCGCCGTTGCCCTCGAAGTCCTGGTCTTCGAGACTATCCCAAGTGGAAAACGTCAGCGAAGCGGATGGAGAGCTGGTAATTTCGTAGAAGTCGAAAGCGATCGGGCCCAGGGTGGTGTTCTTGATCTTTCCAATGCCGGTATCGGTATTGATCTCGAGCGTAAGGTTCGTCGGGAACTCCGCGTCAAAGATCTGAAAACCAGAAAGGGTGCCGCGGTGCGCGCGGCTGTTAGGATCATTTTGATCAGGTCTATCAATCAACGGACCGTCCAGGTCCAGTGTAGAACCCGAGAGCCCCGTTAACACCAACACGTTGCGGCCGACGTCCAGTGTCGGTGACTCACCCCACTGGAGAATCGCTCCGCCATCTCCAGTCGTATTGCCATTGAGATCGTAGGCCGCATGGGTGCCATTGGGGTGGCCCTCATCGCTCGAAAAGTACAACACGACATCCCAGTCTGTGTACGGTATGCCAGTAACGGACACCTGCGGGCCATCGCCGCCGTCCGAGCCATCGTGATCGTCGAGATAGCCGGCTTGCAGAACGGCATTCGGCACGCGAGCGATGGCATCGGGGTCGGCCGTGGAGTCAAACCACGCTCCGTAGGCACTCCAGGTGACCATGGCGGTGGTTGCGGCTCCGCTCTCGTCAACCACAACAAATGGTCCGTTTGGATTCAGGTTATTCGGGTCGGTTGCGGTAGTTAGGTGATCCAAATTGTTCCAGTTGCCTTGCACGAAGCCAGGCGTGCCGGCCATGTCGTTGGGGTCGAGATGTTGGTGCGACGCGTTAGGATCCGACGAAAAATTCACGCCGATCGAAGGCACCGCGTGGGCGAATCCGCCCATCGCCAGGCCAATCATCAGCGCCATCAGCGGGTCCGCGCGAAGCGAGGTCCGGGTCAATCGCCGGCAGCCAACCAGCGCACCGGCCAGGGCGAACAGCAGGATCGTACTCGGCTCGGGCACGGTTGCGGTCAATGAGGCGAGGGGGTTGGCCGCCTGGAAGGCCACCTTAAACGCTTTTAAGTCGTCGATGTCGTTGTCCCCATCAAGATCAAAATCGCCCATGCCGTACTGTTCGATGGCTGTCATGCCGCTCAGATCGGCCTGGTAGTTATCGCGTTGGGTGGGCCAATCGGCTGCGTCGAGGCTGCCGTCGAAATTGTAGTCGCCAAAGGCATACGGTTCTGTAGCAGTCGTACCGGAGAAGACCACGGCGCCAACAATGGTGTCGCCGTTGGTGTCGAGATATTCCATCGTGACGTCTTCGCCCGGGAATTTATCCCAAGTCGTGCCGAGATCCACGGTTGCACTATCCGCCAGCGTGCCGTTGCCGAGCGTAGCTTCGGTCAATTCGTTAATGGAGGCTACGAACTTGAGCCAGGCGTCGGCCGATACGCTGCCGCCTTGGTCGTAATTGTCGGTGATCGACGTCCAGTTCCCCGGGAGGAGGGTGCCGATGCCTGACCGCATGGTCAGCCCGGTAAAATCAACTGCCGCTCCGGTGTTGTTTACTAGATCCACCTGGCCGGTGTCGCGATTGATGTTGAGTCGCAATCTTCCCTCGTCGGTGGCTGAAACAATCTGGATGCCAGATATCGGGCTGCGTGAAGCCGAAGTGTTTCCGAAACCACCGATCGACAGGTCGCCCACGAGTCCGGAGATTCTAAGATAAGACGGATTGTCCGTGCCGGTGCTGCCGTCCACGTGAACGCCGGTGTAGAAATCACTTTCCACGCTCGCTCCATCAGGCCAAGGATCGGCGTCGAAATAGGCAAACACGCCGGCCGTGGCTTCGGTCGAGCCGTTGACACTCCAGCGGAGTGCCTTGCCCGTGTTGACAAAAGGTGCCCAGTCATCGGAGCTACCGTAAATGTAGGCGTCATAAACTGCGTAGGGAATCTCGCTGACGGTTACGTTTAATCCGGCGCCATCGTCGAGCCAGGCGGTTATCATTCTGTGATCGGGGTCCGCCGGTGGTCCCAAGAGGCCGGCTCCACCCCACGAGTTGCTGGAGGTCCAGCTGACATCGGCCGTGGTGGCCGCGCCGGTGCCGTCAACGAGGTCAGGCGCTGAGCCTGCGTCGTTCTGCAAATCGTTCCAGTTATCGTCGGCCATGACACCTGCCACATCGGTAGGGCCAAGAATGAAGTGGTCGAGACCATTGAATGAAAAGTTCATGCTGATCGTCTGCGCTTGGGAGAGACCAGCCCATGCAACCAGTGCGAAGAGGGCAACAGACAAGCTAAAGACCTGAGATAATTTCATCATCGTACGATCCTTTAACTGAAAACGCATCAACAAAGTTGGATAAGTCATTAGGCTTCTTCTTCTAGTTCGCTTCTTATTCAGTTCGTAATAAGTGAGTGCACCCGTCGGGCGACACGCCACATTAAGCAAGGTCTTCCTTCTCAACCTGTGACGAGTGGAGATGCCAACGCCTGCAGGAACACATTCAACATACAACCTATTTGCGAAAACACCTCTAGATTTGTCACCTAAGAATGCCCGTGCCCGACGTACTGCCAGACACAGGCATGCTGCCCCATGCCTACTGAAGAAAATGAAAATACAGCCGCGTTGCACCAGCCGCAGGGACGCGAACCGCTGCCAGAGCAACCCTCAAGCTAGTCGGAGCTTGCTTCCCGGCAGGACATTATCAATATCTCCATTATAGAGAATGTGACAATGAGAACGGCAGTATAATAATTGAGATATATTGTCAGGCGATCAATACAGAATGGTGATGTCAAACTTCAAATGCAACAGTTTACATGCGGCAATCGTCGGCGTTTTTGGCGACCGATAGCAGTTTCAGTCTGAAATTCTCGATGCGTCGTGGCCGACGCTCGAAAATCGCCTTGTTTCTGCGGCATTCGAAGTGTTGCAATTGAAGTTTGAACCTACCGAATACTCGGCGCCAATATCGGACAAGAAACGCGAAACCAGAAGACATACAAGATTGGTTGCGGCCACAGGCGAGCCAGTTGCCCCACTCCGACCATTGTTCGGGACATTCCCAACGACATTTCGAATTCGCCATCCTTGGCTCCTCCATTGTGCGGCTTGTTTTGCAACCGCAGCATGGTAGAAGAGGCTTTTTTAGTGGATATTAGTTATCCCTGTTTTTTCAGGAAAGTGCAGAACTACTATAGACCATTTTTGATCTCCAATCAGTTTCGTCTATGCCGGTAGAACGTCATGCCAGAAAAGAATCGTGTGGCACTTATTATCGAGACCTCTAGCGGCTACGGTCGTCAGTTGCTCGAAGGTATTGTGCGTCACATGCACACTCACGAGGAATGGTCGGTGTTCGTCGAACAACGCGACATCACTTTGCCGCCTCCAGCTTGGCTGAGTCAATGGAATGGACAAGGGATTATCTCGCGATCCACAACGCCAAAGTTTGCAGAGATGGTAAAAGAATCGGGGATTCCGTTTGTCGACCTAACTGATCGTCGACCGAATTCTGAAGCTCTGCATGTCTGGTCCGACGACGCAGCAATCGGTCGACTTGCGGCCGAGCATTTGATGGAACGAGGTTTCAAGAATTTTGGCTGCTGCGGTTTCAAGTCTGAGGCGTGGTCAGACCGTCGAAGGCGCGCGTTCGTTAGCGCAGTTTCGGAGTCAGGTTCTACTTGCAGCGTGTATGATACGCCGTGGCATGGAGCAACGGTGCAACCTTGGGAACAAGGACAGCAGGAACTTGTGAGTTGGGTTCGAGAACTACCCAAGCCATTGGGCGTAATGGCGTGCAACGACCTTCGCGGACAGCATGTACTAGAGGCCTGCGCTAAAACTGGCCTCACTGTGCCCGAAGAAGTTGCGGTTGTCGGTGTGGACGACGACCAGCTTTTTTGTCAGCTTTGCGACCCGCCGCTGTCAAGCGTGATTCCAAACACAAAGGGAGTCGGCTACCTCGCAGCCGAACTCCTAGCACAGCTAATGGCACATCAAGTCGTCGAGCAAAGGGAACATCTGATCGAACCTCTGGGGGTCGCTGTCAGACAGTCAACGGATGTCGTTGCCATTGATAATCCACACGTCGCTGCGGCGCTAAGCTTCATACGGGAAAACGCTTGTCGTGGAATCACCGTTGAAGAGGTACTGCATCAGGTGCCAGTGTCTCGCAGCAACTTGGAAAGGCAATTGCGAAAGTTACTCAAGCGATCGCCTCAGCAGGAAATCCGCAACGTTCAGCTCAAGCGAGCCCAGCAACTGTTGACTGCCACGGACCTATCTATCGAACAGATCGCCGTAAAGTGCGGATTCGGGCATCCTGAGTATTTGAATGTGGTATTCAAGCGAGAGCTGAAAATGACGCCGGGCGAATTCCGCCGATCAAACCAACCTTAATCAGCTGACAATATATCTCAATTGTCAGACTCCCTTTCTCATAGTTTCATTCTCTATTAGAGGAGATACTGAACGCGAGGGAGATATTAAACGCCACGGTTGGCCCAACTACCTTGACAATGAGGAAGGCCCCAGGAAATGGACGTTGCCATGGTGCTCCGGCACATGAAAGCCGACTTGCTTTCCGATTGCATTCAGCAAGCGAAACAGCATTTTGCCACAGAATTTGGCAGGACAGCACAATGGGTTGTTGTAGCCCCTGGGCGAGTGAACCTAATCGGTGAGCATACGGATTACAACAATGGGTTCGTTTTGCCGATGGCGATCGAGCGCTACGTTGTCGTTGCTGCCGCCCCAAATACCGAAGCCAGCGAAAAAAACCGTGATGACATTGCT
>Ga0255057_10000527_pt1 | contig 21812 bp, 21 predicted proteins | sample Cases_109_6_MG_FD_189022 | JGI IMG/M metagenome (GOLD analysis project Ga0255057, IMG submission 189022) | Seawater microbial communities from Amundsen Gulf, Northwest Territories, Canada - Cases_109_6 | ecosystem: Environmental > Aquatic > Marine > Gulf | place: Canada: Northwest Territories... | reverse complement strand
TCCCGGGAGCTGTCGAACCGGGGGATCGACGTCGCGGTGTTGGAGTCGGACGCCCTGCGTCGGATCCTGACCCCCCATCCTTGCTATAGCGAAGAAGAACGGGATGTCTTGTACGGGGCGATGGCCCACGTGGGGAGGCTGCTGACCGAGCATGGCGTGCCGGTGATCTTTGACGCGACGGCCAACCGCCGAGCGCACCGGGACCGCGCCCGGCAGCACATCCCCCAATTTGTTGAGGTCTACGTGGATTGCCCATTGGACGTGTGCATAGGTCGTGACCCCAAGGGCATCTACCAAAAGGCTCGGCAGGGAAAAGCCACCACCGTTCCTGGAATCCAGTCGACATATGAGCCGCCAGAGAACCCGGAGGTAATTGTGCGCGGTGACCAAGAGGCGCCGGAGGTGGCAGCGCGGCGTATCGTGGCTACGCTCGTGGAAAAAGGATACCTGGCAGGCTGAGACACATGGACGATATCCATATTCAACCAATCAGTGGCCTCACCGCAGCGGAGCTTGACGTCGAAATCGTGGAGCGGAAGGGGCTCGGACATCCGGATACCATCTGCGACGCGGTCATGGAGCGGGTATCCCAGGCCCTTTCGCGGGCCTACGTGGAGCGGTTTGGCGCCATCCTGCACCACAATTGTGATAAGGGACTCCTGGTGGCAGGGCAGGTGGAGCGACGCTTCGGCGGAGGTCGCGTGGTGGTGCCCATGCACCTGGTGATGGGGGACCGCGCGACCGCGGCCGTAGGGAAGGAGGAGCTCAACGTGGCCGACATTGCCGTAGAAACGGCAAAGGCCTGGTTTCGGGAGAACCTCCGTCGCGTGGACCCGGACCGCCATCTCAGCTACCAGGTGGAGCTCAAGCCCGGCTCGGAAGAGTTGACGAGCCTGTTTTTGGAAAAGAAGGAGATGCTCGGGGCCAACGACACCTCGGCGGCCGTGGGGTACGCTCCGCTGAGCGAGACGGAACGGTTGGTGCTCGAGATCGAGCACTATCTCAACTCCCCTGCGTTCAAGACCCGATTTCCTGAAACCGGAGAGGATGTAAAGGTTATGGGTGTTCGCACGGGTGGAAGCCTGGCGGTCACCATCGCCATGCCCATCTTGGACAAATACGTCGAAAGTGAGTCGGATTACTTTCGGCGCAAGGAGGCGGTGCACGAAGCCCTCCTGGCCCACCTCCACGGCCAGCTCAAGAATCTGCAAGAGGTCAGGGTGAGCCTCAACACCCTGGATCGCCCAGGGACAGGCATGGCGGGGATGTACCTTTCTGTGTTAGGCACCTCGGCAGAGGATGCAGATTCGGGGGAGGTGGGCCGGGGCAACCAGGTTAACGGCCTTATCGCGTTGAACCGCCCCCGCGGCTCAGAGGCGGCAGCCGGGAAAAACCCGGTGAGCCATGTGGGGAAGATCTACAATGTGCTGACGCACCTGTTGGCCGCCCGGATCCATAAGGCGGTCCCGGGGTTGCGCGAGGTGGTGGTCTGGCTGTGTAGCCGCATCGGTGAGCCCGTTGATCGGCCGCAGATGGCCTCGGTGCAGATCCATCTGGAGTCGGGTGTCACGCTCGCGAATGTCGCTGACCCAATCCGGCAGGTGGTCAAGGAGGAGCTTGAGCGTATGCCGCTCTTCTGCCAGGACCTGGCACAGGGACGGTATCCGGTCTGTTAAGGATCACACGGCGTACCCCTCCTTCTCGAATCACCAAGCCTCAATGGCGGCCGCTCTCGCTGCCACTAAAATTCCTGGCGCTTGACACGCGTTGCAAGTCGGGGAATACTGAGACCCCCCACCTACCGATCCTGTACTCCGCTGGTCGTCGCAGATGGAAAACAGGAGGGGGCAATTCTGAGGGGAGATCAATACATGGAAAAGAGCCCCGCGCACCAGGAAATTGATTCCGTGTTGCAACGCCTCCTAGAGGATCTTCGACACGATGTGGCCGCACCACCAGTGCAAGACGTCGTCGTTGAGCTCCTGAAGGAACTCTCGAACGCGCTCCATGAGCTCCAGGTGGCCGCGAAAGAACTTCGCCAACAGAACGAGGAGCTGACTGCGACCCGTCGGGCTGTGGAAGCGGAGCGGCAGCGATACCAGGAGTTTTTCGAATTCGCACCGGATGGGTATCTGGTCACGGATGCTGAGGGAACCATCCAGCAGGCCAATCGCGCCGCAGCGACTCTGCTTGCCTCCCACCAAGATCATCTAATGGGGAAACGACTGGTCACGTTTGTGGCCGAGCGAGATCGCAAGACGTTTCAGTCTCAATTGGCCCGCTTGCCGGACCTGCACCAGGTGCGGGGTTGGGAAGTGCGATTTCAGCCGTTGAGAGGCGCACCCTTCCTTGCTGCGATCAGTATGACCGCCGTCGGCGACCCGCAGACGAAGATAGGCATTCTGCAATGGCTGATCCGAGACATCACGGGGCGCAAACGGGCGGGGAGCCGTCTGAACGCGCAGTTCGCGGTCACTCGCGTCCTGGCAGAGGCCGCCACGCTGCGGGATGCAACCTCCCCCCTCTTGCAGGCTATCTGTGAGGGCCTGGGTTGCGAACTCGGCGAGTTGTGGCTCGTGGACTCCACGGTTCAAGTGCTGCGCTGGGGTGGTATGTGGCATACGCCGTCCCTCGACGGCGCGGAGTTCGAGGCGATCAGTCGCACGAGGACCTATGCCCCGGGAAGCAACTTGCCCGGTCGCGTCTGGACACGTCGCCGAGCTGTATGGGTTCCTGATGTCCTCGTAGACACCGACTTCCTTCGGGCCTCCATCGCGGCCAAGATCGGCCTGCACGGCGCGTTAGCCTTCCCGATCGATGCCGAGGACGGTCTGGTAGGCGTCATCGTGTCGTACACCCGCGAGACCCGGCAGCTCGATCCCGAGCTGCTTGAGATGGCAGCCGACATCGGCGGCCGGATCGGCCAGTTCACTGAGCGCAAGCGGGCAGAGGAGGCACTACGGAGAGCACACAACGTGTTAGAACTGCGCGTGCAGGAGCGGACGGTAGAGCTGGCGAAATCCAATGAAGCCTTGCAAACTGAAATTGCCGAGCGCGAAAGGGCGGCCGAAGCCAATGCCCTTCTGCTTCGGGAACTGAATCACCGAGTCCGGAACAACCTTGCGACGATTGTTGGCCTGCTGTCCATGGAGCTCGCTCGGAAGAGGCGCTGGACAGCCGAGGAGGCCCTCAAAGCGTGCATTGATCGGGTGCAGAGTCTGGCCGCCATCCACGATCTGTTGGCCCAAGATCATTTCAGGGAGCTGGATCTCAAAAGGCTGGTGGAGGAGGTGGCGAAGGCTGTTGTGAGGGGTATCGGATGGGATGAGAAAGTGAAGATCACGGTCGACGCGCCTGCTCTCAGGCTCCCGCCGAAGTGGCTTGGCTCCTTGGCTTTGGCCGCCAATGAGCTGATCACCAATGCCATCATACATGCGTTTCTGTCCCGTGACACAGGACTCATTCACGTTCAGGTCACAGAGGATGAAAAGGAGATACAATTGTCGGTCAAAGATAACGGCATTGGGATCCCAGCCACGAACGAGGGCGAGTGGCGGAAAGGGGTAGGACTGGACATCGTTGCGTCGTTGGTCGAGACGGACCTCCAGGGACAGTTTCAACTCCAATATGACAGTGGGACGCTGGCGACTATTCGGTTCCCGAAACCCGAATTTGTAGAGCAATAGAATATATGTGACCTAGCCCGGATTATTCACATAGAAGTGAATAATCTGCCCTCCGGGCTTCGACTCCGCCCCACGTTTGCGGGGTGTCGCTCAGGGCTAGCCTTGAGCAGGCCGTGGGAGCGGCCAGTCGAATCCTGCCGGTGCGGCCGAGCCCGCACCTGCAGGCGCATTATTCACGAACGGAGTGTCTTCGTGAATAATGCGGGCTAGCTTATGGGCTTTTCCGGAAGGTCGCTGAAAACGTAACGGGGCTGTGAAATGACTTCTGGGGCAAACAATCGGAGCCTGAAAGTTCTCGTCGTCGAGGACGAAGGTCTTGTCGCGGCAGGCCTGAAGGGTCAACTGGAAGACATCGGCCATCAAGTGTTGGGATTAGCGAAGGACGCGGAGGAGGCTGTGAGGCTTGCCTCGAAGTTACAGCCGGACCTCATTATGATGGACATCCGGATTCCGGGGACGGACGGGATCGAGGCGGCCCGCGCCATCCTGGCGCAGGAGGCCGTTCCTATCGTGTTCCTGACCGCGTATCCCGACGAGGACTTTGTCCGGCGAGCCGGGGACGCTGGGGCGATGGCCTACCTTTTAAAGCCTGTAAACGAAAGTACTCTCCGCTCGACCATCGAGGTGGCCTTGGCCCGCTTCACAGAGCTTGGTGCCCTGCGCCGGGAGGTTAACGACCTGAAGGAGGCATTGGAAACCAGGAAACTGGTGGAGAAGGCCAAGGGGGTGCTCATGAAGCGGGTGCAGCTTTCTGAAGCGGAGGCTTTCCGACGGATGCAACACAAAAGCCGGACCACGAGAACGAGCCTCAAGGTCATTGCCTCGACGATCGTACAGGCCGACGATCTTCTCTCTCCCTTCGAAGAAACTCCTTGACAAAACCAAGTCTTAGGACTAATGTGACGGTCAGATCGCGCACGTAATTCACGGGCGCCAAGACGCGCCACGTGGCAGAGGCCATGACGCCTCACGGAGGATGTATATCCTTCCTGAGGCGTTTTTATTTTCGACAGCGCGAATTTCCGTTCGACAGCACCCTCCTTTGCGTAAAAGCATGGCTTTTCCCTTGGTTCCAACCACTCGGGCTTCCACGGGTGGAAGACCTCTCTGGTCATGGCCCGGCTGAAAAGGGACAGCGATGATCCAAGGAAATACAAAGCATGTGGGAACAGGACCTGATCCGTAAACTCGTCGTCAGCGCACCGCATGACCTCCTCGAGGCCATTTATACGCGAGGCCTGCGGCGGGAGGGTCCGTCCTGGGCTGAGATCCTCCAGGAGGCCCAGGCGCTTGGGATCTTCACCGCCGAGGAGGCTGCGGCCTGCCTGCAGCTGACGAATCGCGAGGGCGCCGTCAATAACAGTCGGTCCCCGGACGTTGTCCGGGAGGAATACCCAGAGGAGGGGCCCATGCAGCTCCTTGAGCAAGGCATGTCAAGCATGACGGAACTCATCGATCGTTATAGTAGGGAGATTCACACGATTTCAGAGGAAGTCCTCGTCAGGGGGCACGAGGCTTCTGTCGAGGACTTCCGGGGCAGAGTCGCCGAGGTTCAAGACCGCATACACCGGGAAGCCTGCGAAGTGTATGACCGCCTCGTGGCGGAGAGTAGGGAGATCGAACGGGAGTTGCTGGCCAAACTCGCCCACATGAGGGAAGCAATGGAACGTGCGGCGTTGCTCAAAGAAGTCATCAGCTCGGCGGTTAAACCGGGAGGCGGTCAATAGACCGAGGACCGCGGCGAACCCCCTCATCCATTGCGGTCTATCGTCGCAGGGGCAAGAAGGAGGGGTCATGGCAGTCGGAAGGCGGTCGAGGTGGGGTCTGGCCCGCGGCCCGTTCCGCGAACGAGGCCGGATGGAGCGAGAGATAGAAACCGTGTGCGGCCGGTTCTTTCAGGAGCGGCCCTGGTTACAATTGGCCGGCGAGGCGAGCGGCGTGGCGCCGGCGATGGCTTTGCTCGACCGGAAGGAGGAGGTGGTCCTCCGGGCGGACCTCCCCGGCCTGGAACAGAGGGACATCGAGGTCACAGTGGATCGCCGCGTCCTGAACATCCGGGGCGAGCGGAAGGAAGAGGGGGAGGCGAGCGAGGAAACCTACGGCAGCCGTGAGCGGTGGGCAGGGATCTTCGCGCGAAGCCTAACTCTTCCGGCCGACGTGGATGTGAACAAGGTAAGTACGACATTCCAGGACGGTGTTTTGGAAGTCCACCTGCCCAAGACCAAGGAGGCGAGGGGGAAGATGATCGAAATCAAGGTAGAGTAAGGTCTTCGGACGAACAGACCGCATGACACGTCAGCGCGACGGCAGCTCAGATGTAATGTTCGGTAACCCATCGCACGGGAGGGAGCCTCAACTTCATGGAAAACCGGAAAATCGAGAGCGGCGAGATGGGACCGATGGAACAGGCGAAATCCGACAGGCGGCGCCTTCCGCGATGGCGGGGGTCGGGATGGCTGTCGGGATGGATTGGGGACGCCACCAAGGTGTCCGTCGTCGACATCAGCATGAGCGGGGTCCTTATCGAACACTCAAACATCTTTCCTCCAAGCACCGTCTGTATCCTGACCCTCTCGTTGTGCGGGGCGAGGGTCAGTGTGAAGTGTCGGGTTGTCCAATCGGCGCTTTACCGGTATGAGAACTCGTCCGTCGGGGAACGCAACTATGTCTATCGGACGGGCTTAGCGTTGGTCGATGTGTCTGAAGCCTCGCAACAACTGATCGGCGAATACATCGGCTTTCTCGAAGCGATAGCCAATGGGAATTCTGAAGGGTAAGCGGCGCGTGTCGTGGAATGGGCAATCCAGCGCGACGCTGATCATCAGATGCCGATAGGTGTGAAGGAATTCAGTTAAGGAGCGGGCACGGACTTGGAAGCCTTTTGAACTTTCCCTCGATGATGCCGAGATAGGACTGCTGGATATAGTAGTGAATAGTCTCAACCCGGATCTTGATCGATCCCCCGGGTTTCGTGGAGTCGAGGTCCCCGAACTTGAAGTGGAGCGTGCCCGAGCGCTCCACGATCGCCTGGGTCGGCGTATAGGTGGGTTGGTCCATCCCGCATTCGTAGCTCGAGAGACGGACCGCACAGGTGATCCAGGGCATCCGGGCGGCCACTTTCGCGCCCCAGAGGATCTCGTTGGTGTTCGAAGAGTAGGAAGAAGCCCAGACGTCGGAAATATCAAAGGCGCTCTTGATAATCCCGCCGTTGCTCTCTTACCACCCTCCCTCCTCTCCTAGACCTTCGGTGAGCCTTAGGGACGGATTCAGCTTCCCAGTATGGCGGCTCGACGTGCTGATTCTAACTCCTAAGGGTCCTGTTCGTCAAAACCAGATCGATGGGCCTTAAAATTCATGATGGAGGGGCGAGCAAGAGGGGTGCTGCCTCTCCAGTGCATGCCCGGATGACGGATCGAAGAGGCTCATGCTCTCGAAAATAAAGGAGATAGGAGAGCAGAAGAGACATATCACATTTTTGTTCGCTCACCGTCTCCTGGCTCGCCATGATTAGCATTGCAAGATGAGACAGTGCTGGGACTCGAGGCACTCGGGTCTCAGTACGAATCCCTTCCATTCTACGTGAGGTTACATCACCCCCGACACCCGGACTGAGGCATCCCTGCCCCACCTTGCAGCCTCGGTTTTTTCCCGCATGCGTCCCGCACCACGGCTCCTCCATCCGAAAGCTTTTCATTTCAGGATGTTAGCAAGCCTCCCCGGTTGGTCACGTGGTGGGTAAGAGGGCGGTATACCTCTTGCTCTTGACGATGTAGTGATAGTGCATATTTTCACAAATGAAAGTATCTCAAAGGCAAGCGGGCGCACCCGTTTGCGTGGCTGCGGGCGAGGTAAAGGCAAAGGAGGTTGGCCATGCCAGTCAACAGGTTGAAGGCGTTTTTAGAAGAGCATCAGGTGCGCTACGTCGCCATGAGCCATTCTTCAGCCTACACGGCGCAGGAGATTGCCGCTGCAACGCATATCCCGGGCAAGGCCTTGGCAAAGGCGGTCATGATCAAGGTGGACGGCGGGATAAGAATGGTAGTCCTCCCCGCTGCGTACAAGGTCGATCTGGATCGGCTGAAGGAGGCCGTCGGCGCCTCCACGGTGGCGTTGGCCGCCGAGGCAGAATTCAAGGGACTATTCCCCGATTGCGAGACCGGGGCGATGCCGCCGTTTGGGAACCTGTACGGGCTGCCAGTGCTTGTGGCACAGAGCCTGACGGACAACGAGGAGATCGCGTTCAACGCTGGGAGCCACACCGAGGTGGTTAAGCTCGCTTTTGCGGACTATGAGCGGCTGGTGAAGCCCACCGTGCTCAAGTTCTCAGAGGGTGTTTAGGAAGGGTCGTCCGAGGGCTTCTGTCCTGGATACTAAAAGCGTCACAAGACGCGCGACCTGATAAGCCACGGTGTGGACTTATGGGGTAAGGTACGAACGGGCAAGCCCATGAACAAAAATACACAGATTCCATTGTGGGTCCTCCTCCTTCCCCTGCTGGCACTCCTTATCGGCTTCAGCCTGATGTTCGAGCAGCGGGGTCAGCAGATCCCCTATAGTGAATTCAAGCGGCTGGTGGCGGCGGGAGAGGTAGAGGATCTTGTCATTTCATCTCAAACCGTCCAGGGAAAGATCGTGGATCCGGAAAGGCCGTCCGAAGAAGCCAAGGCTTTTTACACGATTCGGGTCGAGGACCCAGGCCTAGTCAAAGAGCTGGAGGAGAGGGGCATTAGCTTCGTGGGAACACTGGAGACCTCCTGGCTTAGGAATCTCCTTATCTGGATGCTTCCCCTGTTTCTTGTCTTCTTGCTCCTCAGGATCTTTTACCAGCGGATGGGACCGCCCCAGGGGCTGCTCTCTGTGGGCCGGAGTAAGGCCAAGCTCTACGTCCAGGATGAAACCAAGACCACCTTCGACGATGTCGCAGGAGTGGACGAGGCCAAGGAAGAGCTTCAGGAGGTTGTGGAGTTTCTGCGGAACCCCCAAAAGTTCCAGGTACTCGGCGGTAAGATTCCGAAGGGGGTTCTCCTTGTCGGTCCGCCCGGGACTGGGAAGACCTTGTTGGCCCGAGCGGTGGCGGGGGAGGCGAAGGTCCCGTTCTTTTCCATCTCCGGGTCTGAGTTCGTTGAGATGTTTGTCGGGGTGGGAGCCGCGCGGGTACGGGATCTGTTCCAGCAGGCGATGGCCAGGGCTCCCTGCATCGTCTTCATCGACGAGCTCGACGCCCTGGGAAAGGCGAGGGGCATCAGCCCCCAGGTAAGCCACGACGAGCGTGAGCAGACGTTGAACCAGCTCCTGGCCGAAATGGACGGCTTCGATCCTCGGAAGGGGGTCATCATTGTGGCGGCCACCAACCGCCCCGAGATCCTGGATCCCGCGCTGCTGCGGCCTGGCCGGTTCGACCGCCAGGTCCTGGTAGACCGACCTGACGTCAGAGGCCGGGAAGCCATCCTGCAGGTCCACGCGAAAGACGTCAAGCTCTCGCCACGAGTGGACCTCAAGATCATTGCGGCACGGACCCCCGGGTTTGCCGGGGCCGATCTGGCCAACGTCATGAACGAGGCGGCGCTCTTGGCCGCCAGGCGCAACAAGACCGAAGTGGAGATGGCGGACCTCGACGAAGCCATTGATCGGATGCTCGCGGGTCTTGAGAAGAAGGCCCGGGTGATCAGCGCCAAGGAGAAGGAAATCGTCGCGTACCACGAGTCGGGCCATGCCCTGGTGGCGAGTTCCCTCCCCCACACTGATCCCGTCCACAAGGTCTCCATTATCCCAAGGGGGATATCCGCGTTGGGATATACCATCCAGCTTCCGACCGAGGACCGGTATCTGTTGACCCGGTCTGAACTGCTGGAACGCCTGACCGTTCTCCTCGGCGGGCGGTGCGCTGAGGAGCTCATTTTCCACGAAGTCTCCACGGGCGCCCAGGATGATCTGCTTAAGGCAACAGACATGGCCCGGCGCATGGTGGCAGCGTATGGGATGAGCGAGAGGTTGGGTCCCGTTTCCTTCGAGCAGCAGCGGCATCCCCTCTTCCTGCCCGAGAGCCTTTCCCCGGTCCGCGACTATGCCGAGGAGACCGCCCGGGCCATCGACGAGGAGGTGAAGGTGCTCTTGGAGGAGGCCTGCGAGCGAGCTCGAATAATCCTCTGGGAAAAGCAAGAGGGACTCCATCGGCTGGCCAAGGTCCTCCTGGATCGGGAGGTCATCGAAGGTGCAGAGCTCCGGGAGATTCTCGGTTTAGAGGGCCCCTCCCTGACCTGATCGGGGGGATGAACCGAAGGAATCGTGGTCGTTCTCGGCGAAGAGATTGCAAACGTGGCGCGGGCGGTCGTTACGGGGATTAGTAAGGAGCACCTGACGGGAGCGGCGGTGAGGCGCCGCGCTGCAGCGAGCAAGTGAAAGGGGTGAGCCGCGATGTTTACACGGATACTTGTTCCCTTGGACGGGTCGGAGCTGGCCGAGCAGGTGCTGCCCTATGTCCGCATCTTGGGCAAAGGCCTTCAAGCGCGGGTCGAACTACTTCGGGTCTTCGACCCTGTTTCACCGAGCCTCGCGGATCCCGCGCACGGTTTGTACCTCGACCGGATCATCGCCAGCGTGCGCACCCAGATGCAGGACTATGTTGAGAACGTGGCAGCCTCCCTGCGGAAGGACGGCCTGACGGTGTCGACCATTGTGCACGAGGGGAACGCTGCCGCTTCCATCGTGCAGGAAGCGGAGACCATACCTGATACGCTGGTTGCGATCTCGACGCACGGCCGGTCTGGGATTACGCGGTGGGTCATGGGGAGCACGACGGACAAGGTGCTCCACGCGACGAGCCATCCACTCCTGATTGTCCGAGTTCGGGACCGGCCAGTGTTCGGGCCGGGGGTCAAGCTAAATTCCGTACTCGTTCCCTTGGATGGATCGACCATTGCGGAGCAGGCGTTGCCCTATGCGGTCGTACTTGCCACGGCCCTTGGGTTGAACGTCATTCTCCTTAGGGTGACTCTCTCAGCGGAGGACTACCCTCTGCCTGCATCGGACTTCGCGGGCTATCCACTTTCTCGAATTGAGGGGCTGATCGAACACGGGGACGCCGAGGCCCGGGAGTATCTTGAAACGGTCTGCGAGAAGTTACGTGAGCAGGGCGTAGATTCAGTGGAAGGACGCGTGGTCCACGGTCATCCCGGCGGCACCATCATTGATATGACTCGGCAGATCCAGGACTGCCTGGTTACCATGACGACACACGGAGTCTCCGGGTTAGATCGCTGGATCCGGGGCAGTGTGGCCAATCGGGTCGTCCGACATTCCGTGGACCCGGTCCTGGTTATTCGGGCAATGAAGGACACCCCTCGGGAGATATGAGGCTAGAGGGAGAGGCATGGGGCGAGAGTGTCCCACTGAGGAAAGCGAGCCCCAATGGTTCGCGTATGAGAATAAAGGCTTCGGGGGACAAGCCGAATCTCGGTCTGGACACAGGTGCCCCATCAGTTCGTTCGGCCCGTTGTACGAGCTTTTTAAAAATAGAAGGTTACTGCTCTTTGCGTATCGGAATAGGGCTTGCTCTTGGATCAGGGTGACAGAGGGTGAAGTGAGGTGTGGGGAAAGGGTCCGGTTGGAGGGATGGACCCGCGAAAGGAGGGAATGCCATGTATAAGCGGATTCTGGTGCCCCTAGATGGGTCGGCGTTGGCCGAGCGGATTCTGCCGCATGTAGAAGCGATCGCCAAGACCACCGGAGCGGAGGTGCTGTTATTGCGTACCACCGACCCCAGGCATGGTGCGATTGCTGCGGAGGCGCCCACGGAGGCCCGGAAGTGGTTGGACACCGATCAGGCACAGGCAGCCAATTACCTCGAGGGGGTGGCCAAGCCCCTGAAGGACGTTGGGATCACGACCAAGCTTGAGGTGTTGGTCGGCGAGCCGGCAGTGGAGATCCTCATGGCGGCTGAGAAAGAAAACGTGGACCTCATCGCGATGATGAGCCACGGGGCCACCGGCTTCAACCACTTCGATCGAGGCAGCGTCGCGGAAAAGGTCCTCAAAGGCTCAACGCGGCCGGTGCTGATGGTCCGGGCGTTCCGCAGCCTGCTGAGGCAGCTTGATGAGCAGGAGGTGTGGGCGATCAAGGAGTGAGGCCAATTTGACCTCGGTGCGACTCGGTAATCAAGCAGCCACATGTGGGCGGTAGAGAGAGCGGAGGCGGAGACTTCTCCGCCTCGCTTTATTTGCACCCTATCCAGGCCCCATGAGGAAGGAGGGGAAGATGGTGGTCGAACGGTACATGACCCCGAATCCGATCACGGTCCGGCCCGACACGAGTCTCCGAAAGGCACAAGACCTACTTCATGCCAATCAAATCCGCCACCTCCCGGTCGTCCAGGGAAAGCGGCTTGTCGGGATCATCACCGATCGCGATCTTCGTCAACTGTTCCCCTCGTCGCTTGCCCCACCCGACGAGGTGGCGGGATTCCGGACCGCGGCAGCACGGGTGAAGGTGGGGGAGGTCATGACCCGGCGAGTCCTCTCGGTGACGCCGGAAACCCGGGCGCACAAGGCGGCGAGACTGATGGTGGAGCGTCGCTTCGGTTGCCTGCCGGTCGTTCGGGGGTCGACACTGGTTGGAATCATCACCACCATCGATCTGCTCCGGGCAATGGCCGGGGAAGATCGGTCGAAGGCGGGCCCTCCTGGGGAAACCCGCACCGTGGAACGGAAGCCTTTGGAGGATCGCCGCGCCCCCCGACCTGAGACCAGACAAGGGCGGCGCTGAGGACGGGCAGCGCCGCTATGGCCCTCTTGCGCCGCATATATTGGCCCGTTTTCGGGTGGGGCTTTCTTTCCTCTGTGGGGCAGCCTCGTCCCATGCCATTCTGCAGCAAATTCCTCTCCTCCCTCAACAGGCGTCACATCCGTGCGAGGTCGTGCTCTCCTGGGACAATCGCGCGCGTTGGGACACGGCTGTCCCGAAGGGCCGCAAACCGCTTCTGCCTATGGGCTCGGCATTTCTTAAGCCTGCACACGGTTCCTTTTGCTTGGCCTGGGGCAGTCGTGTCTCATTTGATTTGAAAGGTTCCGCCGCCGTTTACCCCTCCTTGGCCCCGCTTTTCCCCAAGAATTCAGTGGATAGCGCGTGGTCGGAGATGCCGTCGCCCAGTGGCACCTGGCTTGCTGCCTGCCTTAGTGGAAAGGGTCACCTTGGAAGCCCGCGACGAGCCTGGAGTGCGGTTTCCAAGGTGGATTCAAACTGTGAGATGTTGAAAGCAATGGTGTATGTGCACGTTCGGCTGCCAGCCACATTCGCTGTCCGGCTGGCCAGGCAAGATCGCGAGAGGAACACAGTGGCGAAACTCATGAAACCGATCACGATTTTGGTCGTGGATAACGATGAGGACGTGCGCGAAGGGCTCTGCCGTCTCCTCAGGCGCGCGGGCTATACCGTGGATGTGGCGGCCAACGGAATTGAAGCGCTGAAGTACGTACAGCACCATCCATGCCAGCTGGTCATCACCGACATGCTCATGCCTGGGATGGGTGGACTCACGCTCTTGGAGCGACTCCGTGAACTGCGTCCCGGTCTGCCGGTTCTGGTTGTGACGGCATTTGGAGATTGGGGGAGCTATAGCCGGGCCATTGAACTGAATGCGGCGGCTTATCTGACGAAGCCGTTTCGGAGCGAGGAACTGCAGCGCGAAGTCCAAAGGGCGCTGAGTACGACGCGGGACGAGACGGTTGGACGTGCATCCTCTCAGTCGTAAAGGGGGCTCCTGTGGGTCTTGCCTCGCGATGAGGCCGACCCCGAGATCGGTAACCATTCGGGGACGCCGGCGCGGAGCAGGCCCGGAAGGGTCTAAGGAGGTGTATCATGAAACGACGAATATGGCTTGTGATGACCGCGATGCTGTTAGCCGGCTTAGGCGTCGTCGTTGGAGCTTGGGGATACTTGGGGGTGGGTTCCGAAGAGGTTATCGCCCCGGGCGGCTTTGAGGTCTGGGCAACCCTACGGCCCGGAGAGGAGTGGCAAACCTTCTGGGGCTACCGCGACAGTCTTCGATATTTCGGCGCCACCCTTTTTCTACTTACCGCAGCACTCGCGATGTTGCACTATGCGGCGGTCGGCCCAGCCCGAGTCCCGACATCGGGGCGGACGGTGCAGCGCTTTCGGGGGAGCGAGGTGCTGATGCATACGGCGCTGGTCCTCTCTTTCCTCGTCCTCTGGGTGAGCGGTCTTTACCTGCTTTTGAGTCGGCTCGTCGTGGAGGGTCCGGCTCCTTTCTGGGGCCGCCTGGCCAGTGCTGCTCACATCTGGGCAGGTCTCATCTCCCTCGTGGCCCTCGTGATTATGTGGCTCCAGTGGTGGCGCGACATGCGGTTCGTCTCGTATGACCGGCAGTGGCTCCGCCGGGCCGGTGGGTATATGAACCGAAGCCATCCTCACCTTCCAGCGGGGCGGTTCAATGCAGGACAGAAGATCTGGTTCCGGGCAACGCTGCTGCTCGGGGCGGTGACCGGGGTGACCGGACTGCTTCTCTACTACCCCGGTGGCCTCGGGATGACGCCGTCGGTCCAACTGGTGCTCTACATCGTCCACAGCGGGGCAGCGGCAGTGTTCGTTGCTGGGGTGGTGATGCACCTCTACCTGGCGACGGTGGTAACCCCCGGAACACTCAAGGCAATGCTCACGGGTCGCATGGACGAGAACCTCATCCTCGTGCATCATCCGGAGAGCCAGCCGGAGAGCGGGGCAGCCTCTGCCGCGTAGCAGTCTCACTACGCGGTCCGCCATGAGGATTGTGTTGCAGGGGTGGCGGCGCTGTGGTATGCCCGTATTTGACCACAACACGGATGCAGTCGTCTGAGGAGGCGTCCCGTGCGAGTTGAAAAATGGATGCAGCGGAGACCGGTGACCGTTTCCCCCCAGGATACGCTGCGAGGGGCGTGGCGGATTATTCGAGAGCGCCGCATCCGCCATCTCCCGGTCGTGGAACGGGGTCGCCTGGTGGGGATGGTCACCGACCGGGATCTCAGGCAGGCGCTCCCTTCCCGGGCGGTGGGCCTGGAGATGCACGAGGCCCCTCATCTCGCCGAAAAGGTTCGCATCTGGGAGGTGATGGCCCGGGCGGTGGTGACCATCAGTCGGGAGGCGCCTATCGAAGAGGCAGCGCGCCTCATCTTGAAATACCGGATCGGGGGGCTCCCGGTGATAAAGGGAGAGACCCTCGTCGGCATCATTACAAAAACGGACCTACTGCGGGCCCTCATGGACCGTGAGTCTGGGCTCACGCGGCCAACCTCCCGGAAGAAAGTCCGGACAATCCGGCGAAAGGCGAAGACCCCGTAAGACACTTTCCCATTTCCACCGTGCCGAGCAGGCACCTGAAGGGTGCGCACCATCTTTGTGTGGAAATCTGTCCGGCAGGTCCCTTCTTGAGAGACAGGACCAGGGGGGCTCCACCTTTCCTGGGACTCATGGGAGGGGCGCTGGATCAGAGGAGCAGCGGCGCAATCTGAAAGGGAGGTGACGTGTGATACGGAGAGGATTGATTGCCACCTTCGTGTTGATCGTTGTGCTGGGCCTCGGCGGATCCACTCTGGCTTACCAGGCTCGGCGAGGCATGGATGGTGGCCAGATGGGTCACCAAGGGATGATGGGTTCGGGTATGGGCATGATGGGCCCCGGTATGGGCATGATGGGCCCGATGGGTTCGCCGATGATCATGGGAACCATGATGTCTATTCACGGCGAGGTGATGAGCCTGATGGGCGAGATGATGCAAAAGTACGGAGGCCAGATGGGGCAGAAGACCCCAGAGGTTCGCCAGCAGATGCAGCGGGAAATGATGGAGCGGATGGGAGAGATCCTGACAAAACACGGCACGGCGTTAAAGGAGAGGGCGAAGGCTACAAGCAAGTAGCTACGACGCAAGCAAGACCCCCAATTTTTGCCTGGTCATTTACATGTTCCATGCAATCTTTGCGCGAATAACAGGACCATTCAGCAATCTATCCCCACCATTTTCTATCGGATCAAATCGCGACAACTCCTCACAAACAAAGTAGTTAATTGATTAGACCTGGCGCTCCGATTTATGCTGGCACATCATGTGCAGCCGTAGCCTGGTGTAAGGTGTATCTTACCCTTTAGATCTCAGAGGTTACGAACGGACTGGCCATTGCGGGCGGCGGTCCTGAGCCGGGTCACGCCCATATGTTTCTGAAAGAGCGAGTCAAACATCACAGAAGGCAAGACGCTGATCCGCTCTGGGTTTTTTGGTCTTCATGAGCGAACAAAAGGAGGCACAAACATGGCGCTTATCACATGTCCTGAATGTAAAAAAGAAGTGTCAGACAGGGCCATGTCTTGTCCGTCGTGTGCTTGTCCCTTGGAACGGGCGGTGACGACCGGGGCAACCGGGAAGAAGTGGAAAGGAATTCAGCTTGTCTCGCTCGGCGCTATCTTCCTCGGGATTTTGGTCGCCTTTGGTACCCCAATACCCCAGGGGGGGGCCTATGCTGGACTCATGATCGTTGGCGGGCTGATCGGCCTCCTGGCGGGCACGAAGGTCTTCATGTATCTCGTGGCCGTGTATTGGGGGGCACTCTTGGGGTTAATCATTTTCTTGACAGGCTAGCCCCCATTATTCACGAACTGAGTGTCTTCGTGAATAATGCGCCTGCAGGTGCGGACTCGGCCGCACCGGCAGGTTTCGACTGGGCGCTCCCACGGCCTGCTCAAGGCTAGCCCTGAGCGACGCCCCGCAAACCTGGGGACTTCGGCGAGCTCAGTCGAGCCGCGGAGTCGAATAATCCGGGCTAGGGACCCCTTCCCCCTCAACTCAGGACCGACCCGGTCTTCACGCGAACGCTGGTGCGGGTGGCAGAGGCAGGAGTCTTTGTGCTCGCCTATGTCTGGCACACGACGCGTACCCGCGTGAAAATACAGCATCCCCTCCCTGTTCTTCTCACCGCCAGCATGCACTGACGGCGTTTTACCCTTGACATTCCTTGCGTTTATTATTACTTAACTGATAGGTCGGTTCGCAAGGCTTTGGATCGATAGCCCATTTGTGAGGCTGAAAACGTCGGGGGAGTGGTGGAGTCTCCCCCATAAAGATAAACACGGATCCCTCGAGGGCCTCTTGCGCCCTTAGTCGTCGATGTGTGCCCCACTCAAGCGACGCTGGCGAGATCGAATGGTAAGCATTTGTCCTTGCCCGACATGAGCGGGCGAGGTTTTTGTTTGTTTAGGGGTCGGATTCGAGAGACGAATGGCCAGAGATACACAGATCGGCATCGAAGAGGAAAGCGACGCGACGACCTGGTCCCGAAGGGACTTCTTATCTCTGACGGCTTGGGGCGGGGTGTTGGCCTTTCTTTCCACTATGTTGGTGGCCTTCATGCGCTTCATGTTCCCCCGGGTTCTTTTCGAGCCGAGCCCTCGATTCAGCGCCGGTCGTCCGGATACGTTCCAACCGGGGACGGTGGATACGCGGTTCAAGCAATCTCAGCGGGTCTGGATCGTCCGATACGAGGATGGGAGCTTTTTCGCGATGCTGGCGATTTGCACCCACCTGGGGTGCACGCCGAACTGGATACCGTCAGACCGCAAGTACAAATGCCCCTGCCATGGAAGCGGCTTTTATATGAGTGGACTTAATTACGAAGGGCCAGCACCTCGGCCACTGGACCGTGCGAAAATCTCGCTCAGTCCGGAGGGGGATCTGGTTGTCGACAAGGCGGTCTTGTATAGTATGAAGCCGGGGCAGGATCCGGACGAACAATACCCGGACAGTCTCTTAAGGATTTAGACAACCGACGGGGATGAGGCATGATCAACTTGAAGGACTTGAAAAAGACGATCTTTGAATCCCAGGTCTGGCGCTCCATCTTCCGCCATGATTACGCCGACACCCCGCGGAACCGGACGTTACAGGTCATGTCGAACGTCTGGATGCATCTCCATCCGCCGAAAATCCGGCGCCATGCCATCCGCGTCCGGTTTACCTGGTGCATGGGGGGGATCACCTTTCTCCTCTTCTTGGTCCTCACGGTCACAGGCGTGGTCCTGATGTTCTATTACCGGCCGGTGGCCGAATATGCGTACGCCGACATGAAGTATCTGCAGTTTGACGTTCCCTTCGGCATGCTCATGCGCAACATGCATCGGTGGGCGGCTCACGGCATGGTCCTCACCGTATGGCTGCACATGTTTCGGGTTTTCATGACCGGTTCCTACAAGTCTCCCCGGGAGTTCAACTGGGTCGTGGGCGTCCTCCTCCTCACGTTGACGCTGCTCCTGTCCTTTACCGGGTATCTGCTCCCGTGGGATCAGCTGTCGATCTGGGCGGTCACCGTGGGGACCAACATGGCCCGGGCGACGCCGCTGTTGGGTCACGAGGGCCCCTTTGCCCAGGTCGTCGGCGTGACGCCACGGTACGATGCCCGCGCCTTTCTCCTGGGCGGGACGATCGTGGGCCCCCCGACCCTGCTCCGGTTTTATGTGTTGCATTGCATCTTTCTCCCCATCCTGGCGAGCCTGCTGATGATCGTCCACTTCTGGCGGATTCGCAAGGACGGCGGGATCTCGGGACCCGTGTAGGGCGGGCGACAGGTTGCGCCTTACGCCCCTGCGGATGTTGGAGGGTAGAGAATGGCAGAGGCACCGGGACGGGCGGCGGTGGCCGAGAAGGCCAAGGCCGCACCCTTCAAGGCCAAGATAAAGCCGATTGAAGATAAGATTCACTGCTGGCCCTATCTCGTCCGGTCAGAGTTTGTCTGCTCCGTCATCATCATGGTCGTCCTGATGGTTTGGTCTATCTACATCAACGCCCCCATGGAGGAGCCGGCCAACCCTACCAACACTCCCAACCCGTCCAAGGCCCCGTGGTACTTCCTGGGCCTGCAGGAGATGCTCGTCTACTTCGACCCGTGGATGGCTGGGGTGGTACTTCCTACCCTGATCATCGTCGGGCTCATGGTTATTCCGTTCATCGATGTCAATCCGAAGGGGAACGGTTATTACACGTTCGAGGAGCGGAAGTTTGCAATCACCATGTTTCTCATCGGGTTCCTGGTCCTGTGGACCAGTCTCATCGTGACGGGGGTTTTCCTGAGGGGCCCGGGATGGAACCTCTTTTGGCCGTGGGAGGTGTGGGACCCCCACAAGGTGGTCGCCCTGACGAATGTCGATCTGCCGTACTGGGGCCCCTTCAAGTATCTGGGAAATCCCAAGGTCTTTGGTGTGGAGCTGGTGGGACTTACGGCCATCACCATCTATTTTGCGCTGGGGGTGGCTTTCTGGTTTTGGAAGAGCAAGACGAGTCCGACCTTACAGGAACTGGGGCCCATCCGGTACGGGATCGTCGCTTCCCTGGTTCTCACGATGATGGGGCTTCCCATCAAGATGTTTTTACGGATCGCCTTCAACATCAAGTACATCTGGGTGACCCCCTGGTTTAACATCTGACCCAGCCGTTCCCTGACGACGTCATGCGAGGAGCAGCCGATCTATGCCGCGGCGGGAGTTTGTCCCCGACGAAAAACGATCACTCCGGATGATCTTCTTTGTCTCCAGTATGATCCTCGTCGGGACGACCGTCTGGGCCTTGTGGGATGAATCGGTCTCACGCCGGCCCTGGATTGAATACCAGACCGAGTTTAAGCAACTCGAATACGGTTTGCTTCTGAAGGAACTCGAGCAGGCCCGGGCGCAACTGAATCAGCCCGAGGTGCAAGCAAAGCTCCGAAAGCTTCGAGAAGAGTTGCGATGGGCCGAGGAGGCCAAGAAGGGACCGGACTATCGCGCGGCCGTGCGGGAGCTCGAGCGACGGAAAGTATCCTATCGAGACATTAATCAAGAGCTCCGATTTACCAAGAGCGAGCTTGACGAGGCCTACTACTGGTTCGATAAGGCGAGACACGAGGAGAAGAACTCCAGCGCCGAGGAGGCGGAGGTGAGGCGCCTGCAAGAGCGGGAACGCTCGCTGGAACCGCAGGCAGATGCCGAGAAGAAGGCCCTGGACGAAGCCAAGAAACGAGTCAAGACGTTTGACCGGCGCATCCAGGAGGTGGAGGACAGGATCAAGGAGATTACCGCAAAGAGTGTGCGCCTGGACGAACGGCTGGAGGCGGTGCGGATCCGGCCATTGGTAATCAAACAGGTGGTGGTTGACGGGCTGGATAAGAATGAATTTGACGTCTTCGTCCTTCGAGTGGACCGATGTGAGACCTGTCATCTGGGGATAGACCGTGCCGGCTTCGAGAATGCTCCTCCACCTTTTCAGACTCACCCAAACCGCGAGGCCATCTTGGGCAAACATCCCGTGCGTCGGTTCGGCTGCTCGGTCTGCCATGAAGGACAGGGGCCGGCCCTCGATTATGAGAAGCTGGTGGACGGCCGAATTCCCGACACGCCCCATGGCTTTGGCAAGGAATACGGCGGCAGTCCTCACATCCTGTGGGAGTTCCCGCTGCTGCGTGGAGAGCTGGTGCAGTCCTCATGTCGCAAGTGTCACGAGGACCGGACCGAGTTCGTCACTGCCCTGAAGAGAGGTGGGGGCGACGACGCGCAGGTGAAGTGGGTTGACCTGGCCCCCACTTTGACCAAGAGCATAGCGATGTTCGAGATCCTGGGATGCCATGGGTGCCATCCGACCGAGGGCTTTAGAGGCCTGCCCAAGGTGGGCCCGGAGCTCACGCGGATCGCCAATAAGGTGGAACCGGCATGGCTGATCCAGTGGATCGAGAACCCTCAGTCGTATCTGCGCCATACTCGAATGCCGAACTTCGGCCTATCCAAAGAACACGCCATCGCCATTGCCGCCTATCTCTTGGACAAGTCAGAGCCGGACCCACCTCTGGCGGGTCGCTTTAACCCGAACGCCTCCCCGGAAAATGGGAAGAAGATCTTTGAACGGGTTGGATGCCTCGGGTGTCACGCCATGCGGGCGGTGTACGCAGAGAAGGGGCCCCGGACCTTTGCAGTCGGGAAGCTGATCGGCCGGGACTTCGCACCCGATCTCAGCAATGTGGCCACGAAGATCAAGGATCCAGAATGGGTCTTCCGCTGGCTGAAAAACCCCAAGGCCATCCGGCCCCTAACTCCCATGCCGAGCCTTCGGCTCAGCGATGAAGAGGCGAGTGCCTTGGTCGCCTTCCTCATGACACGGGGAGAGCGGCAGGAGTCGCCACCGGCCCTGTTGGCAGAGCTAAAAGAGAAGAAGCAGATCAAGGAGGGGGAACGGCTGATCAGGCTGCGGGGCTGCTTCGGGTGCCACGAGATCCGGGGCTTTGAGACCGCGAAACAGATTGCGCCGGAGATAAGCAATTTCGGCCACAAGCGGCTACTGCAACTCTTCTTTGGCGACGCCGTCCAGGTGGACGAGACATGGGAAGATTGGACCTTTTGGAAACTCAAGAACCCGCAGATCTACGCCACCGACCGTGCTGCTCAGATCATGCCCAACTTCGGATTCTCCGATCAGGAGGTCAAGACACTCCGGGTCCTCCTGAGGAGCTTCGTCGATACCGAGGTCCCCAACCGGTTTCGTGAGGAGGAAACCGCCCATCGGATGGCTATTGCTAGGGGTCGGCGGTTGATCAGGAGCTTTAACTGCGTGGGGTGCCACATTATCGAAGGGAGTGGGGGAGATGTCCGGGTGCGATATGAGGGGCGACTGAATGAAGCACCGCCTCCCCTCGTCTTACGAAAAGGAACCCTCAGTGAGGGGGACAAGGTCCAGGCCAAGTGGCTCTTTGAGTTTCTGCATCGGCCACACCCCATCAGGCCTTGGATGCAGATTCGGATGCCGACGTTCAATATCAGGGACACCGACGTGGCAGGGCTGGCAAGCTACTTCGTGGCTCTGGCGGGGATCGAGGTCTCCTTTGAGTTTGTCCCCCCGGTGGAGGAGCTGAGGCGCAAGATGGTAGAGGCCGGCCGAATCCTGGCGTCGGAGGAGTACTTCTCCTGTGGGAGTTGCCATATGCAGGGGGACAAGAAGCCAGAAGGGCCTCCGGAAGGGTGGGCTCCCGATTTTGCCTTGGCGCACAGACGTCTCCGGCCGGCTTGGATTGGGACTTGGCTCAAGGATCCGCAAAAAGTCCAACCCGGGACCAAGATGCCGAGCTACTTCTTGGA
>Ga0255057_10000526_pt1 | contig 21824 bp, 17 predicted proteins | sample Cases_109_6_MG_FD_189022 | JGI IMG/M metagenome (GOLD analysis project Ga0255057, IMG submission 189022) | Seawater microbial communities from Amundsen Gulf, Northwest Territories, Canada - Cases_109_6 | ecosystem: Environmental > Aquatic > Marine > Gulf | place: Canada: Northwest Territories... | reverse complement strand
GCCCTCGACCTGCCGCGCCGTTCGGACATCGACGCCCTGAACGAGAATCTGCGGCGCGTGGCCCAGGCCGTCGAGAAGCTGGAAGGCCTGCGCCGCGAGCCCCGCGCCGCGGAGCCGGACGAGAACGCGACGTCAGCGCGGGCCGGTGCCCGCCACACGTTCGACTAGGCAGCTGACGCCTCACGCGACGAGGTCCCCGGTAGCCGTCAGGCCTCGGGCCGCTGCACGGCAGACTGCAGCGTCGATAGCAACTCAGCGGGGATGGGCCCGACCGCATTCTCGACATCGAGCTTGGGAACACCACCCAACACGTCGAATCCGCGGCGTAGAACCCGGTCGTCCCAGATGGCGTCGAGCTTGATGCTCGGCGGAGCCGACCCTCCGAACATCTCTCCGATGCCTCCCAGGAATTTGCAGACCACGCGATTGATGAACCCGACGACGGCCTGAGAGGTATGCGGATCCGCAGCCAGGCCGTCCCGCCGCTTGGCGGGTGTCATTCGTCGCCCTTCGATCAACCACGCGAGAGAGATCATGTCGTGGGGTACGACCTTCTCGCTGGAGATGATGAGGCCGGTCTCTGGCTTCACGATCCAGCCGTTGTCCGGCCCGAAGGATGTGACGATCTCCGTGGCACTCGATAGAACGAGGCGCTGCTTCTCCAGCAAGGAGGGAACGGCGTTCGCCTCTGCCGTCTTCTGGGGCAGGCTGGCTCCATCCTTGTGGTAGACGAGCCGCGAATCGTGTCGCCACCAGCCCACGGCCGCCTTGAGGCCCAGCGTGCTGCCGGCCAACACGTGTCGCGCACAGCGGGGCATGAGTATCACATGGTCGGCCTGCTCCAGGATGTCCGGCATCATCACCGGAGCCGTCCAGTGCCCGTCCACAGAGGGAGACTCCTCGTGGAATGCGTCCCAGCCCTGCTCTTCGAACGCGTGCACCTCTGCGCCGGCGTCCTCGGCCGTTCGCGCCAGGGAGTTCCGGGTCATGAGCTCACGCGTGCTCCCGGTCAGCTTGTCCTTTCCAAAGCGAACCACTTGAACGCCCGACATGTCCGCCACGACGATTCTGCCGGCGCCCTGCTCTCGCAACAGGCCGATCATGGCGCGCAGTGCGACAGGGTCGGTCGTGAAGGGGTACGGGTTGCCCGAGTTGCATACGACTTTGATCAAGACCGTGTCGCCACGGCTCAGCCAGGAAAAGTCCGTCGTCGCCAGAGCGGCTCGGCGAACACCGTCCTCGACGATCTCGTCCGCAGAGCCCTTGGGGATTCCCGCGAGCACCACGGTCTCCGGCTTCCCGGCCGGGGCCAGCGGCTCGGCGTCGGCGCGCGTCCCGCCCCCCGCGCGCGAGATCGGACCCGTCGTTCGGGCGGTATCGGGCTGGTGAACGGCCTGCCGGAGGAGGGGGGAACTGGGAAGGACGTGAGCGGATGCGGGCATGAAGGTCTCTCTCGGTGACGTTCGTTGGCGGCCCGTGCGCAGAATACCGGAAGAGCGCTCCAGGCCGCTTCCTCGCAGCGGATTCCCGCGGCCCAAGGGCCCGGGCGCAGGAACCCGTATTCGACCTTTCCCGGCAGATCTCGGCTGATACATTGATCTCCCGGGCCGGATCCTGGCCCGCCGACCGTCCAGAATCGAATCGGGTGCCGAACGCCCCGGAGGGCGAATCCATGGGAAATCACATCAATCGCAAAGTCGTGCTGGTGCGCCGGCCCGACGGGACGCCCGACGACACGACCCTCATCGAGGAGGCGTTCCATACGCCGGTGCCGATCGGTGGGATCGGTAACAGCTCTCGATGTGACGGTGGGCTCCATTTCGGTCGAGCTCGCCGCAGACTTCTCCGGCGGCGACATAGATCTCCTCTACTTCCCCATCCCGCCGCGCGCCGTCTAGAACTCGAGCAGGAGGGCGGCGCCGGGCAACAACTCCGCTCGGCAGGCCCGTGCGAAGTCCCCGCGCCCTTTCGATATATTCCCGTGACTATGTGGAGGCAGACAGGCTGCGCCGCGGCCGCGGCGGTGCTTCTGGCGCTCGGATGCGGTTGCCGGGAGGATGCGAAGCCGCCGGATTCGCCGGAGGCGGCGCGCGCGCCGGCCGGCGCGGAAGTGATCGAGGTCTCCGACGGACTCGTGCGGCTGCACGCGAGCAATGCACTTCAGCTCAGCGTCCTCGAGCAGCTCGCTGCCGGGGCCGGCTTCGAGCTTGTCGTCGCGGGAGTGGACCCCCAGAGGCTCTCCTTGAAGCTCGACGGGGTCCCGCTCGCCGACGCAATCGCCGCGCTGCTGCCGGAGGAGCGCTACACGCTCGAGTACGCCTTCGATCGCCGCACGGGCGCCCACGTGCTCGCCGTGCTGCGCGTGGGCGACGGCAACCCCGCCCCATCGGTCGCGTTGGCGCCGGCCCGGCCGATCAGCGCGCCGGCCGCGCCGCGCGCGGAAGCTGCGCAGACAACGGAGCCCGAGCGCGATGCTCGCGAGCGGGCCAGCAGCGAGCGCATCGCTTCCCACCGAGAGCGAATCGCACGACTGCGGGAAGAACGCGAACAGGCCGGCCGGGGCTCGGAGTCCGGGCGCCGGCTCCGCGACGACCTGTTTCAGGAGCGGAGCGAGCTGCAGGAAGAGCTCCGCAAGGCGATCGACGACCCGGATCCTGCCGTGCGCGCAGAGGCCGTCCGCGAGCTCGATACCGCCGGGGGCGACAACCGCGAGCGCGTGAAGGCGCTGGCGCACGATCCCGATCCCAAGGTCCGAGAAGCCGCCGCCGAGCGACTCGGGGATGACGGCAGCTTCCAGGCCGTCAGCGGACTGTTGGAGATGCTCCGCGACCCGGAGCCCGAGGTGCTCGTCGCGACGATCGAGGCGCTCGATGACGCGGGAGACGATTCGCTGATCCCGTACCTCGAGCCGCTCGCGCAGCACCCGGATCCCGAAGTCCGCGAGGTGGCGTCCGAGGTGCTCGACCAGTGGAAGTGGTGAGCAGAGATCGGACGTCTCGGGAGCGAGGCAAATTGGGCACGCAGAAGGCTCCGGATGTGGCGCAGCGGGGCACCGACCCTCGGTAGGGTCGCGCGCCGGGTGCCCTTGAGCGAGCGGGGACTCACCCCGGGGGCATCTCTCAGGTGCCGATGACCCTGCCGAATGCCAGAGGTCATCGAACTCCCCGACGCAGCGCAAAAAAAGTCGCTTCTGACCTCGATGACATCGCGCGCCTCCCCCGAAAGCCCCAGTGCTAGACGTGGAGCCGCTCGCTGCGTCCTCAACCCTTCGGATTCATCGAGAATTGGCTTCGACTGTTTCGCGCGCCCGCTGGCGACGGGAGCCAGACGCGCCTCGCGGCTTGCCAGTTCTGACCGCTGGCCTGCCGCGATCATCGTCGCCTTACACAGACCGGGGGCGTCCGCGGCCACCGGCCGACGCTGGCTCCCGAACGGCGCCCACGCTTGGAGCCTTCCATGGTACGGTGATTGCACTCTAGGCGCGAAAATGCCTGATCCAATCAACCAACCAAGAGGTAGCTGTTAGTGAGCGTACTGAGCATCGTGGCGAGAGCGATTCTGCCCGCCATTGCAATCGCTGTTTTTGTGGCGGGGCCTGTGCACGCCGAAGGCGACCTTTCTCTGTTCGGTGATATTTTTGATGATCTGGGTACCTCGAAGGGCGAAATAAGTGCCAACAAATGCGGCGATGAGGACTTCAAGGACGTCATCTCGGGAATTGAGATCGAACCGGAAGGGCCGTACTGGGGAAACTTTGAGATGTTCTTCGGTGACGACATCGTCGGCGTTGATGATATCGAGGGCCTCTACATCGAGAGAAAGCCAGGCGAGAAGCTGGCGATGACCTTGGACAATGTGAGCTACGTCCTATTGAACGACGCGATCGATGGTCTGCTGGCCGTCCTGTGCGACGGTACCCTGGACAGCCCTATCGTGATCAAGAAGTTCACCGGCGAGCTCAAGGACGATCTGGACAAGATCAAAGTCCATTTCAGGTCGCGGTTCGATTGGATGGATTCGGAGGGAAAGGTGAGGGACGGCTTCTTCGACTTCGATTCCAAGTTCACTGACCTCCGGCCCCTGGACGACTGATCCGACTGACCCGGATCGGTCGTCGCGGCTTCCTCCACCGAGGCGCCGCATTCGTCAATGACTCCGCCTCCGGGCGGGAGAGGTTTCCCTGGATGACGGAAGCGCCGCCGAGGCAAGCCCTCGACGGCGCTTCCGCAATCTGGAGCACGAGACCGGGCTCGAACCAGCGACTTCCACGTTGGCCGCCCACGGGCGTCAGCAGAGTCGCTGGCCCCCAAGGCTATTGTCACATCGGACCTTCTCGGACCTCGTTGTGCCCGGTTGTTCGACTTAACCGCCCGCGATGGTCAAGGTGAGAAGAAGCCCGGAAGTTGATTCAAACCGAGGTTCTCGGAAGGACAGTCTTCCTGTCCGCGCGCGGTAGGGTCCGGGCCTCGACTAGCCCCAGACCGACTCGCGATCGGAGAGGCCGCGATCGACGAGCACCTGGATGCGCGCGCGCAGCTCTTCGGTGAGCCGCGCCACCAGCAGCTCGTCGTCCGCGGCGTCGGGCTCGAGATGATCGAGCAGCACGGGCTCTCCCACCCGGATCAGCCACTTGGTCGGAAGCGGCAGCGCGCCCAGAGGCCCCAGCAGCGGAAACGTGGGGGTCACGGGCAGGAAGGGCAGACCGAGCGTGCGCGCCAGCGCGTGCTCGCGGAAGAGGATCGGGTGGGCCTCCTCGGCCCCGACGATCCCCACCGGGTAGAGCGGGATGCCGCGCTCGAGCATCAGGCGCACGACGCCGCCGCGCCCGAAGCGCTTCAGGCGATAGCGCTCGCGAAACACTTTGGCGGCGCCCTTGGCGCCCTCCGGGAAGGCGATCACGAAGCGACGGTGTTGCAGCAGCCGCTCGGCGTTCTCGCGGCAGGCCCGCACACCTCCCAAGCGGGCCAGGTAGGGCTGCATGAAAGGCAGGGTGATCAACCAGTCGGCCACCAGGAAGCGAGCGCGCTCGTGACGCGGATGCAGGCGCTCGATCGCGTGGGCCAGCATCAGGCCGTCGTAGGGCAGCAGTCCGGAGCGGTTGGCCACGAGCAGCGCTGGCCCTTCTTCGGGCAGGCCTTCGATCCCCGAGGCGTCGACGCGCCAGTAGCGATCGTAGAGCAGGTCGAGGAAGGGGCGCGCGCGGCCGAGCGTCACTTCGTCCATGCCGAACTCGTCGACTTCGCCCGAGCGTTCGCTCATGCCCAGGGTGCTGAGCTTTCTGCGCACGTCCGTGAAGAGCCGCTGCCAATCCACGTCCTCGAGAAGCGCCGGGAGGCGAGGCCCTGGCGTCGGGAAACGCTGGCGGATCTCGTGGCGCAGGGACTGCAGCGCCTCTTCGATCTCGGCAAGCTCTTCGAGCTCGACGTCACGGACTTCGGGGTTCTCGGGGGGTTGGGACAAGGGGAGGCTCCTGGTGGGTCGCTAACGGTAGCGGCGCATGCGGCGCGCCGAGACGAACGAGATCCACGCTTCCTTGGTGCTGTAGACCGGCTCGCCGAAGGCGTCCCAGCCCCGGCTCCCATCGGCGACCCAGAGGTAGCGCAGATAATCGTAGAAGGCGGCGGGCGGGTCCCCGATCTGCTGCTGCGTCGGGTAGTACGCCATGCGGTAGAGCAACGGAGACGGCAGCGAGAGAATGCGCTTGCCAGCGAGGCGCAGCAGCGTCGAGAGTGGCAACACCCCGCGCCCAACGACGTTGAAGATCCCAGGGTGAGGTGCCAGCACGGCGCGCTCGAAGGCGCTCACCACGTCCTCCTCGTGCACCAGCTGCAGCAGCGGATCGTATCCCATCAGCATCGGAGCGATGGGCAGCGCGAAGTAGCGCACCACATGATCCCAGTGCGTCGGACCGAAGGTCCAGCAGGGACGCAGTACCGTGACCTCGGTATCGGTGTGCTTCTCGATCCACGCCGTGAGCAGGCTCTCCATCTCGACGCGGTTGACGATGCAGTGGGCTTCCGGGTGACCCCGCAGCGGATGCTGCTCGGTCAGAAAGTTGGGATTATCCGGGTGCGGGCCGTAGAGCATCGTGCTCGAGGCCACGACGAGCCGCTTCACCTTGGCCGCCGCACAGGCGTTCATGATCTGGATGCTGCCGATGGTCTCGACCTCGTGATCCATCTCCAGGTCCAGCGTGGGCTCGCGGCGGAAGGCGCAGTGCACCAGCGCATCGACGCGCTCACGGCGCAACAGCTCGGCGATCCGATCGCCAGCCGCCGGCTCGGACAGATCGACGCGGTGGAAGCGGATACGGTCGTCGAGGCGGAACGGGCGACGCAGGTCGAAGCCCACCACCCGCAGCTGGGGCGTGCGTTCCAGCAGCCTCGCGGCCAGCCCGCGCGCGGCGAAGGTCTGGAGCCCAGTGATCGCGATGACGCCCGGTGCGCTCACCCCCGTCCCCTCTGTTCGGCCTGGCCGATGCCGCGCGTTTCAGGGCGCGTTCCCGGCCCGAGGCCACTCGGATACCATGCTCGACGATGGCCGCCAGTCGGGCAACCGCCGTCGTCGAAGATCCGCGCTACCGCGAGCACCGGGGGCCCGGCGGGCATCCGGAGCGGCCCGAGCGGCTGGACGCCGTCCACCGCGCCATCGAGGCCCGACGGGCCGCCGTGGACTCCCTGGCGCCCCGGCCGGCCAGCGAAGACGAAATCCTGCGCATCCACTCGCCCGACCACCTGCGCGGCGTCGCGGACGCCGCTGGCCACGCCCCCGCCCAGCTGGACCCGGACACCTACGTCTCGGCCCAGAGCTACGAGGTGGCCCTGTTGGCAGCCGGCGCCAGCGTCGACCTGGCGCTGCGGGTGGCGCGCGGCGAGGCCGAGTGGGGCTTCGCGGCGGTCCGGCCTCCCGGGCACCACGCCGAGGCCAGACACGCCATGGGCTTCTGCCTGTTCAACAATGTGGCGATCGCCACCCGCGCCCTGCAGCAGGAAGCGCAAGTGGGGCGGGTGCTCGTACTCGATTGGGACGTCCATCACGGTAACGGGACCCAGCACAGCTTCGAGGAAGACCCCACGGTGCTGTACGTCTCGACGCACCAGTTCCCCTACTACCCGGGCACCGGGGACTTCGGGGAGGCGGGACGCGGGGCCGGCGAAGGGGCCACACTCAACGTGCCCCTGCCCGCCGGCTGCGGCGACGCCGAGTACCTGGGCGCCCTCCAGCGCCTCGTCGCGCCCGCAGCCCGGGCCTTCGCGCCCGAGTTCATGCTGGTCTCCTGCGGCTTCGACGCCCATGCGGACGATCCGCTCGCCTCGATGGACGTATCGGAGCAGGGCTACAAGCAGATGGCCCAGGTGGTGCGCGCCATGGCCGACGAGCTGTGTGGGGGCCGCCTGCTCTTCGTGCTCGAGGGGGGCTATGCGCTCTCGGGCCTGGAGCAGGGGACGCGGTCGGTGCTGGACGCGCTGCTACCCGGCGAACCCGCCCCACTCCCTCCCACCGAGATGCTGGAGCCCGGTAGCACCCTTGCGGGCGTCCTCGCCCAGGTCGCCGCCGTCCACTCGGCCCGCATTCCAGACATCGGGCACGCCTGAGCCCAGCCAGACTCGCCAGTTTCGTTCGAGAGCCGAAGCGTCGCCCGCAGCATGTTGTGGCTGACCGTTGGTGTACTACCGAGATCTGGGGGCCGAAAAAAAAATGCAACTTCGGCTCGAAATCATTGGATTTTCTGCTTGCCTAGTGGGATCAAGTGGCATATAAGGGGAACTCGGTGGGGGACGGTGGAAGTTAGGAGGTTGGATCCTCCGAACAGCCACCCACCGAGCGCACGGAGCGCTGCCCGCCGATGTTTAGAGGCCGACACAGCCACACCATCGATGAGAAGGGTCGCTTGAGCATTCCGGCAGCATACCGCGAAGAACTCCGACAGGCCGAAGGGGCTCCCTTCCTGACGGCCTACCAGGAGTGCCTGAAGCTCTATCCCTTCCAGGACTGGTGCGACTACGAGCGCCGAATCCTCGAGCATGCAGCGGTGGACCCCGACGCCCAGGACTATGTGCGTCTGGTGATCTCGAACGCCGCCGAGGCGCCGATCGACAAGCAGGGGCGCATCCTGGTGCCCCAGTACCTGCGCGAGCAGGCCGGTCTCGACCGCGAAGTGACCCTGGCCGGCGTGGGTCCGACGGTGGAGCTCTGGGACCCGTCGCGCCTGGGCGCCCACGACGACCGGACGCGGGTCAACTTCCGAAAGATTTCTGCGGACTTCGCTGAAAGGCTGAGGTCCTGATGGGGTTTCATTTTCGGGGTGGGAGGTTCGGAGAGGCGGGAGCGTCTCTCCTCTGAAAAAGGTTTGGGGGTGTCCCCGGAGCGTCGCTTCACGGCGGACGGGGCGTTACTGGGGGGGACAAACCGTTCCCGCGAAGCCCAGGCGCTCCGGGGCACCCCGGACCTTGCACCTTGCCCCCCAAACCCGCCCGCCCGACGGGGCGATGGCGGGAGGCGCCCCGCTCCGATGGCCAGAGCGTTCGCTCATCAACCTGTCCTGCTCGCCCAATCCCTGGCTCAGCTGGATCTGCACCCGCATTCTGTCGTGGTCGACGGCACGGTCGGTGCCGGCGGGCATGCCGCCGCGATCCTGGAGCGCACCGCACCGGATGGCGTTCTGATCGCGCTGGACCGCGACGCTGAGGCGCTGGAGGCGGCCGGTCGCCGGCTAGAGCCCTTCGGTGCGCGAGTGCAGCTGATCCACGCCTCGTTTCGCTATCTGGGCCGCGTCCTCGACCAGCTGGGCCTGACGGGCGTCGACGGCGTGCTGCTCGACCTGGGCGTCTCTTCACCGCAGCTCGAACGCAGAGAGCGCGGCTTCCGCTTCGGCGGCGCTGAGGCCGCGCAGACTCCACTCGATATGCGCATGGACCGGCGCGACACGGCCACGGCGGCGGACCTGCTGGCCAACCTTCCCGAGGACGAGCTCGTACGCTGCTTCCGCGAGTACGGCGATCTGCCCGGTGCAAAGCGCCTGGCCCGGGCGGTGGTAGACGCTCGCAGCAACGACGAACCGCTGCGCACCGCGGCGGACCTGCTGGCCGTGATCGAGACCGCCCGCGTCGGACGCGGCCGCCGCCACCACCCGGCCACGCTGGTCTTTCAGGCTCTGCGCATCGCGGTCAACGACGAAATCGCCGCGCTAGAGGAGGGGCTGGAGGCGGCCGTCGAGGCCCTCCACCCGGGCCGCCGTCTGGTGGTGTTGGCGTACCACTCGCTCGAGGACCGGCTGGTGAAGCACCGCCTGCGCGATGCGGAGCGCGGTTGTACCTGTCCGTCTCACGTGCCCGTGTGCGTGTGCGGTGGTGTGAAGCGCGTGCGCGTGCTGACCCGCCGCCCGGTGCGCCCGGACGATGACGAGATCCGAGCAAACCCGCGCGCCCGTTCAGCTCGACTGCGGGCCGCCGAGCGCCTGGGCCGCGAGGAAGCCACAGCATGAGGAGCGCCGTGGGTACAGTGGCCAGCAGCGCCGCGGGAACCCGAGCCGGGCGGCGAGCCCGGCGACCGGGCCTGCGAACGGGCGCGGCCGCGAAGCGGACGGCCCGCATTCCGCGGCGCGAGGCGCGCCGGCTGCCCGCTTGGGTTCCGCTCGCGCTCGCCCTGGGCCTGCTGGCGGGGCTCGCGGTGGCCGCTCTGCGCGTCGACCTGATTCGCGTCCGCTACGGCCTGGCCCAGGCTCTAGAGGGCGAGCGCACGCTGCTGGAGGAGCGTCGCAACGTGCTTGCCGAGGTTCGCGCTCTGCGCGATCCCGCACGCCTGGCTCGACTGGCCGAGAAACGCGGCTTCGCCAGGCCGGAGCGCATTCTCGACCTGCCCATGGCCCCGACGACCGGAGAGGCGCGGTGAGGCCGGCGCGCAGCCGGGCGACGCGCCAGCGCCTGGCCCTCGCACGTGCCGTGCTGCTGCTTGCATTCGTCGGGCTCGCGGCCCGTGCCGGACACCTGAGCCTGTTCGGCGAGCGAGCCTCCGAGCTCGGTGTGCGCCAGCGCCACACGGCGATCAGCCTGGCGCCGGAGCGCGGCACCATCCTCGACCGCAGCGGCAACGAGTTGGCGCTCTCCACCGCCGCGCCGTCCATCTACGTGTTGCCGGAGGAGCTGGCCGACCCCGCCGCGAACGCCCGCGCGCTGGAGCGCGCGCTCGGACTGCCTCGCGGCTCGGTCACGAAACGCCTGAGCGGACGCCGGAGCTTCGCGTTCATCGCGCGCTGGGTCTCCGCGAAGGCCGCCGCGCGGGTGAAGGCGCTCGATCTGCGCGGCGTGGGACTCGTCGACGAGCCCCACCGCGTCTATCCCTACAAGGACGTGGGCGGAGCACTGCTGGGCTTCGCCAACATCGATGGCAAGGGCGTGCGCGGCATCGAGCAGCAAGAAGACGACTGGCTGCGGGGCAGCCCGCGGCGCCTGCCGGTGGAGCGCGATGGCTCGGGCCAGCTGCTGGTGGACCTGGGCGACGAGGACTGGGCCACGGCAGGTGGCGACGTGGCGCTCACGCTGGATGTGGCGATGCAGGCCGAGGCGCGCCGGGCTCTGGCCGAAGCCGTGAAGTCGACAGGGGCCCGCAGCGGTGTGGTCGTCACCCTCGATCCGGCCACAGGGGACGTGCTCACGCTGGCCGAGTGGCCCGGCTACGACCCCAACGACTTTCGCGAGGTCCCCTACGCCGAGACCCGCTCGCGCTCCTTCCTCGACGCCTTCGAGCCGGGCTCCACCCTGAAGGCCTTCCTGGTCGCCGCCGCGCTCGAGAACGAAACCCTGCGCCCGGGCGACGCCATCGACTGCGAGAACGGCAGCTTCCGCGTACCCGGCAAGACCATCCGCGACCACCACCCCTACGGCATGCTGCGGCCCGAGGACATCCTGCGCGTGTCCAGCAACGTGGGCGCCGTGAAGATCGCCTTCCGTCTCGGTCCGGAGACCCACCACGCCATGCTGCGCCGCTTCGGCTTCGGGTCGTCCACGGGAAGTGGTTTCCCCGACGAGTCCGCGGGGGTGCTGCGCGCGCCTCTGCCCGGGCGCCCCGTGGACCACGCGACCTTGGCCTTCGGACAGGGGATCGCCGTCACACCGATCCAGCTCGCGGCCGCGACTGCGAGCCTCGCCAACGGTGGCGTGCTGGTCCGTCCCCGACTGGTGTCGGCGAGGCGCGCGCCGGGCGGTCGTTGGCAGCCGCTGGAGCCCGAGACGGTGCAGCGCGTGGTCTCCGAGCAAACCGCCGCGACGCTGCTCGACATGCTCGAAAGTGTGACCGGCTCCGAGGGCACCGGCCGGCGCGCTGCCCTCGACGGGCTGAAAGTCGCAGGAAAGACCGGAACCGCCCAGAAGTTCGACAGGTCTGCGGGCCGCTACTCGGAGGATCGCTTCATCGCCTGGTTCATCGGCATCGCTCCGGCCGATGCGCCGCGCATCGCGGTGGCCATCGCGCTCGACGAGCCCCGGCGCCCGACCCATACTGGAGGCGCCGCCGCGGCCCCGCTCTTCGCGAGGGTGGCCACGGCGCAGTTGGCCCGTCTCGGCATCCTGACGGAGCCGAGGCCGGCCCCGCGGGTCTCGCCGACGACGACGGTGGCGGCGGCCACACCGGCCCCGACGGAGCTGCCCCCGGTGTCAGCACGAAAGCCGGCGCCGGTGAAGAAGCGCCGGCCGGTGTCAGAACAGAAGCCCAAGCCAGTGTCGGCGGTGTCGGAAGAGGATCGCCGGCCGGTAGCGCAACACAAGCCCCGGCCGGTGCCGGAGGTGGTCCGGCTGGCGGGACGCGTCCTGCTGCCGGACCTGCGCGGGCTCACGGTGGCGGAGGTGGAGGCGGTGTCGAGGCGATCACGCCTTCCGGTCAAGATCACGGGCCACGGCCGGGCCGTGGAGCAGAATCCGCCGCCGGGCAGCGTCATCGCGGTGGACGTCGACGTGAGCGTGCGCTGCGAGCCGGGGACGGACCCGATCTGATGCGCCTGTCCTCCCTGCTTACGGCTCTCCCCGAGGATCTGTCGAAGAGCGCCGTGGACGCCGACCCCGTGATCCGGGGCCTCTGCTACGACTCGCGCGCCGTCGCCGCCGGGGATCTCTTCTTCGCCCTGCGCGGAGAGAGCTTCGACGGGCACGGCTACCTGGGCCAGGCGCTCGGGCTCGGTGCCGCGGCTTTTGTGGTGGAGGAGCTGCCGGCGGGCCTCGACCTACAGGGCCGACCCGCCGTGGTCGTGCCCGACAGCCGCCGCGCGCTGGCACCCCTGGCGCGCAGTTTCTTCGGCGACCCTGCCGCCGAGCTCACACTGGTGGGCGTCACCGGCACCAACGGCAAGACGAGCGTCACGTATCTGGTCGAGTCGATCCTGGCGCGGGCCGAGCGCCGCGTGGGACTCATCGGCACGGTGGAGATCCGCTACCCGGGCGAGCGTCAGCGCTCGCTCAACACCACCCCGGAGAGCCTGGACCTCCAGCGCACGCTGCGCGCCATGCGGACTCAGGACGTCGAGGTCGCGGTGATGGAGGTCTCCTCTCACGGACTCGAGCTCGGGCGCGTGGCGGGCTGCAGCTTCGAAGTGGCGGCCTTCACCAACCTGACCCAGGACCACCTCGACTTCCACCACACCATGGACGCCTATCGCGATGCCAAGGGGCTGCTCTTCCAGCGACACCTGGACAGCCAGGGCCAGGCCGTGATCAATGTGGACGACCCCGCGGCGCCCCACTTCGAGCGTGCAGCACGCGCGGTCGGTGCGCGCGTGATCCGCGTCTCGCGGGGCAACGCCGCGGACGCCGACGTGCGCCTGGAAGCCGCCGAAGTGCGCATGGACGGCACCCGCGCACGGGTGCACCTCCCGACGGGGCCGCTCGATCTCTCGCTGCCCCTGGTGGGCGACTTCAACGTCGAGAACCTGCTGGTGGCCTGCGGCATCGCGGTCGCGGTCGACGCGCCTGCGGATGCGATTGCAGAGGGCGTCGCAGCCTGCCCCCAGGTTCCGGGACGCGCGGAGCGAATCGAGGTCGAGGAGGCCGACGCGACGGCCCCCACCGTACTGGTCGACTACGCCCACACCCCGGACGCGGTGGACAAGCTGCTTCGCACGCTGCGGCCCCTCACCCCCGGCCGCCTGGTCACCGTCTTCGGCTGCGGCGGCGACCGCGACCGCACCAAGCGGCCGCTGATGGCAGAGGCGGTGGCGCGCTACAGCGACCGGGTGGTCGCCACCAGCGACAACCCTCGCTCCGAGGACCCCGAGCGCATCCTCGACGACGTCGAAGCAGGGCTGGGTGAGCTGCGCAGAGTCGAGCCGGAGACGCTCGGCGAAACCGAGGGCAGCTACTCCGTACTGGTGGATCGCCGGCGCGCCATCCGCACCGCCGTCGGCATCGCCCAGCCCGAGGACACGGTCGTGATCGCCGGCAAGGGCCACGAGGACTACCAGATTCTCGGAAGCGAGCGGCTGCCCTTCAGCGATCCGGACGAGGCTCGGCTGGCGCTGCGTCAGAGGGCTGCGCCGTGAGCATTCCCTTCCGGGCGCGCGACGCTGCGGACTGGACGGGAGGCGCCCTGCTGCAGGGCGACCCCGACGCGTCCCTGGCGGGCGTCTCGATCGACACGCGCAGCCTGGCACCCGGCCAGCTCTTCGTGGCCATCGTGGGGCCCCACCACGACGCCCACGACTACCTCAGCAAGGCGCTGGAGCTCGGCGCCGCTGGCCTGCTGGTGGAACGGGGGCGCGAGCTCCCGAGCTCAGTGCCGGCAGGCCTGCCCGTACTCGCGCTGGCGGACACCACGATCGCGCTGGGCGCGCTCGCGGCAGGCCACCGTGAGACCTTCCAGGGGCCTCTGGTGGGAGTCACCGGCAGCAACGGCAAGACGACCACCAAAGAGATGTGCGCCGCCATTCTCGAGGTGGCAGCGCCCACGCTGAAGACCCGGGGCAACCTGAACAACCAGTTCGGCCTGCCGCTCACCCTGCTCTCGCGTGGCCCGGAGCAGCGCCGCGCGGTAATCGAGCTGGGGACCAACCAGCCGGGCGAAATCGCCAGCCTCGCTGCCATCGCAAAGCCCTCGGTCGGGATCGTCACGAATATCGGCACGGCGCACATCGAATATCTGGGCAGCCGGCAGGGCATCGCCCAGGAGAAGGGTGCGCTGCTGGAGGCGCTACCGGCCGACGGCACGGCACTGCTGCCGCAGCAGGACGAGTTCGCCGACGCCCTCGCCGCGCGCACCCGGGCCCGGGTGCTGCGCTTCGGCCCGGGTGGCGATCTGCGTGCCGAGGCCACCCGGCCACGGCCACAGGGGGGCTACGCCTTCCGCTTGATCGCGCCCGAGGGTGCGGTGCAGGTGGAGGTTGCGGGCCTGGGCGAGACCACGCTCTTGAATGCGCTCGCCGCAAGCGGAGCCGCCCTCGCGGCGGGCGCTGCTCTCGACGAAGTGCCGGAAGGGCTGGCTCGCTATCAGCCGGTAGAAGGCCGGCTCGAGCGGCGCTCCCTGCCCAACCGCGCGATCTTGATCGACGACTCCTACAACGCCAACCCGCAGTCGATGGAGGTCGCCCTGCGCATCCTCGCGGACTGCGATGGCCGCCGCATCGCGGTGCTGGGCGACATGGGCGAGCTCGGTGAAGCGACCGAGACGGCCCATCACGAGACCGGGCGCCTGGCCGCTTCGCTGGGCGTCGACTTCCTGGTCGCGGTCGGCGCGCAGGCGCAGCGCATGGCCGAGGGAGCCCGGGAGGGGGGCATGGAGGCGCCGCGGGTCGCCACGGCACCCGACGCGGAGGCAGCCGCAGCGCCCGTCCGGGCACTGATCGAGCCGGGTGCCACCGTGCTGCTCAAGGGATCTCGATCGATGCGCATGGAGCGCATCGGCGCACAGCTCGAAGCGGGAGAGCAAGCCTAGTGTTCTACCACCTGTTCTACGAGCTGCTGGGCCCGGACTACTCGTCGGGCTTCAACGTCTTCCGCTACATCACCTTCCGCACCGGCGCGGCCACGCTGACCGCGCTGTTCATCTCGTTCCTGGTGGGACCGCCCCTCATCCGCAAGCTCGCGAGCCTGCGCGTGGGCCAGCCGATCCGGGAGATCGGCCCCGACCACCACGACAAGGCCGGCACGCCCACCATGGGCGGACTGCTGATCCTGCTCTCCCTGCTCACCTCGGCGCTGCTCTGGTCGGACCTCCGCGACCGCTTCGTGTGGACGGTGATCGGCGTGACGGCGGGCATGGGCCTGCTCGGCTTCATCGATGACTACAAGAAGGTGCGTCAGGGCAGCTCGGCGGGCATCTCGGCGCGCGCCAAGCTGCTGGGCCAGACCCTGCTCGCGCTCAGCGTGGCCCTCGTCATCTACACCGACCCGGCCTTCGACGCTGAGCTGGCGGTGCCCTTCTTCAAGACCTTCACACCGCACCTGGGCTGGCTCTACGTGCCCGTGGCCACCTTCGTGATCGTCGGCGCCAGCAACGCCGTCAACCTCACCGATGGCCTGGACGGCCTCGCCATCGGCCCCGTGATGGTCTCGGCCGGGACCTTCCTGGTCCTCACCTACGCCGCCGGCCACGCCGGCATCGCCGACTACCTCGACATCAAGGGCGTCATCGGCGCCGGCAACCTGGCCATCTTCTGCGGGGCGATGATCGGCGGCGGGCTCGGCTTCCTGTGGTTCAACGCCTCGCCGGCCCAGCTCTTCATGGGTGACGTGGGCTCGCTGGCCCTGGGCGGCGCGCTGGGAACCATCGCGGTGCTGATCCGGCAGGAGATCCTGCTGGCAGTCGTGGGCGGCATCTTCGTGGTGGAGACACTCTCCGTCGCGATCCAGGTGGGCTACTTCAAGATGACCGGGAAGCGCGTCTTCCTGATGGCGCCCATCCACCACCACTTCGAGCAGCTCGGCTGGCCAGAGCAGAAGATCGTGGTCCGTTTCTGGATCATCTCTGCCCTGCTCGGTCTCGTCGCGCTGTCTTCGCTCAAGCTGCGCTGATGCAGGAGCTCGCCGGGCGACGCGTGCTGGTGCTGGGACTCGGACTCTCGGGCCGCAGCGCTGCGCGCTTCTGCGCCGAGCGGGGAGCACGCGTCACAGCGTCGGACGAGCGCCCGGCCTCGGAGCTGGAAGGCCTCGACGAGCTGGGGCCGGGTGTGGAGGTGCTGACCGGCAAGCCCTTCCCGGACTCGGCGGACTTCGACCTCGTGGTGCCCAGCCCGGGCGTGCCCGGGGAGCGCTATCGCCGCGGAGCGGCTCAGGTCTGGGGCGACGTCGAGCTGGCCGCACGGGCGCTCGCGATTCCGATCGTCGCGGTCACGGGAACCAACGGGAAGTCGACGACGACGCACCTGCTGGCCGTCGCCCTGCGCGGGGCGGGCCTGCGCGCGGCCGCGGCGGGAAACGTCGGCGAGCCCGCCCTCGACCTGGTGGGCCAGCCCCTCGATGTCGCCGTGCTCGAGGTCTCTTCGTTTCAGCTGGAGACCACCGAGAGCTTCCGCCCGCGCGTGGCGGTCATCCTCAATCTCTCCCCCGATCACCTCGACCGGCACGGAAGCTTCGAGGCCTACCGCGACGCCAAGGCGCGCATCCTCGCCAACCAGACGGGCGAGGACACGGCCATTCTCTCGGCGGACGACGCGGAAGTGTGGAGCCTCGCCGACGCGGCGCGCGCTCGTGTGCTGCCCTTCTCCAGCCGCGGCCCCCTCGAGCAGGGCGCCTGGCTCGACGCTGGAGCGGCCGTGCTGCGCGAGCGCAACGGCGCTCCCTTGCGGGTGGCGCTGGACGAGCTGCAACTCGCTGGGGCCCACAATCGCGAGAACGCCCTGGCGGCACTCGCCGCAGCCTGGGCCGCCGGCGCCGAGCCGCAGGCCGCGGCGGCGGCGCTATGCCGCTTCTCCGGACTTCCCCATCGCATGGAGCAGATCGCGCGCCGCCAGCAGGTCACCTGGGTGAACGACTCGAAGGCCACGAATCCGGGGGCCGCGCTGCGCTCGCTTGCCGGTGCCGGCGGGCCCGTGATCTGGATCGCGGGCGGTCGCGACAAAGGCCTCGACTTCTCGAGCCTGGCCGAAGCAGCGGGCGGGCGGGTGCGCACCGCACTGCTGGTGGGCGAGGCGGCGGGCAAGCTCGACGCGGCGCTGGCCGGTCGCGTCGAGACGCGCACGGCGGACTCGCTCGAAGAGGCCGTGCGCGAGGCGGCCCGCCTGGCACGCCCGGGAGACGTGGTGCTGCTGGCGCCCGCATGCGCGAGCCAGGATCAGTTCCGCGACTTCGCCGAGCGGGGTGAGCGCTTCCGCGCCGCGGTCGCAGCGCTGGACTCGGGAGGGGCTGCATGTTGAGCCGACGCCTGGGCGCACCGCGCGTCTCGGAGCTCGACGGGGGGATCCTCGCCAGCACCGCCCTGCTCGCCGGGTTGGGCACGGTGATGATCTACAGCACCACCGCGCCGCTGACGATGGACAGCGCGCTGCCGCCGCACTTCCTGCGTCACCTGCTGGGTCTCGTGCTGGGCGCATTGCTGCTCGTGGTGGGGCTCCAGGTACCGCTGGCTGCCTGGCGTCGCGTGGCGCTGCCCATCTGGGGCCTCTCCGTGCTGCTGCTGGTCGCAACACTGGCCTTTGGCGTCGAGGCCAACGGCGCGCGCCGCTGGCTGGCCGTGCCCGGGCTGGGCATCAGCCTCCAACCTTCTGAGCTCGCCCGTTTCGCGACGCCGCTGGCGGTGGCGTCGCTACTGGCCGACGCGAAGCCTGGCAACCCGCGCGTGCTGGGCCTGTGCCTGGCGCTGACCGCAGCACCGGTGTTGCTGCTGCTGCTCCAGCCGGACCTCGGCAGCGCAGCGCTGCTGGCAGTCCTGGTGGGCGCGCTGCTCTTCGTGGCCGGGATTCCGCTGCGTTCGCTGGGCCTGCTCGCGCTGGCCGGCCTGCTGGGGATCGCCAGCTACGTGGCGCTGCGCCCCTACGCGCTGGCGCGTTGGAAGGGCTTCCTGGCTCCGTGGCAAAGCGCCCGCAACGAGGGCTTCCAGCTCGTGCAGTCCTTCGTGGCCTTCGGCCGCGGCGGCACCTTCGGAGTGGGCCTGGGCGACGGGCGCCAGAAGCTCTCGTACCTGCCCGAGGCTCACACCGACTTCATCCTCTCCGTCGTTGCGGAAGAGCTGGGCCTGGTCGGAGTGCTGGTCGTGCTCGGCGCTTTCTCCGCCCTGGCGCTAGCCGGGCTGCGGGTCGCAGGACGCGCGCGCAGCCCCTTCGCGATGCTGGTTGCCTTCGCGATGACGGCCCTGGTGGCCCTGCCCGCGGCCATCAACGCGGCCGTCGCCATGGGTCTGCTTCCTACCACCGGCTTCACCCTGCCCTTCCTGTCTTTCGGCTCGAACTCGTTGGTGATGTGCGCACTCGCCATCGGAATCCTGCTGCGCACCGGCGCCGTGGACGCACCCGCGAATCCGCCCAGTATCGGGACGCGGGCACTGCGCCGCTGGAGGACCCGGTGAGCGGCCTGCGCTGGGCGGTAGCAGGTGGCGGAACCGGCGGACACGTCACGCTGGCCCTCGCCCTGGCCGAACGCATTGCTGCGCGCGGAGACGATGTGCTGCTCGTCGGCACCGAACAGGGCCTGGAGGCGCGCCTGGCGCCCGAGGCCGGCTTCCGGCTGGTGAAGCTCTCGGCGCGTCAGATGATGGGTCGCGGCCTGCTTGCGCGGCTGGCGGCGCTGCCAGTGCTGGCGAGAGCTTGTCTGTCGGCCTGGCGCATCCTGGGCCGCGAGGGCTCCCAGATCGTGGTGTCGGTGGGGGGCTACGCGTCGGTGCCGGCGGTGGTCGCAGCGGCCGCGCGCAGGCTGCCGGTGGCGCTGGTCGAGCCCAACGCGATCCCCGGGCGCGCCAATCTTTACGCCGGCAGGCTGGCGCGGCGCATTTTCGTGGGCTTCGACGCCGCGGCGCCCCGCTTCGGCGCCAGTGCGGCGCGGGTCGAGATCTCGGGCATCCCGCTGCGCGCAAAGCTGGTCGCGGCTTTCGCCGACGCTGCGCCGCGGCGCCACCCCGAACCCCCGCTGCGTCTGCTCGTGTTCGGGGGCAGTCAGGGCGCCCGGCAGATCAACGACGCCATGCTCGAAGCAGCGCCCTCCCTGTGTTCGTTGCCCGTGGAAGTCTTCCACCAGACCGGCGCCAGCGACCGCGAACGCGTGGCGGCGGGCTACGCCGCGGCCGGTCTCGAGGCCACGGTGGTCGATTTCGAGGCGGACATGCCCGGGCGCTACCGCTGGGCGGACCTGGCCCTGTGTCGCGCCGGCGCCCTCACCGTGGCCGAGCTGGCCATGGCGGGCCTGCCGGCCCTGCTGGTTCCGTACCCCTACGCCGCAGACGATCACCAGCGGGCCAACGCCAGCGCGTTGGCGCAAGCAGGCGCCGCGCGGCTGCTCGACAGTCGGCCGCTGCCGGGCGCCGACGTGGCCAAGGCCATCGGCGAGATCCTGGCAAGCCCCGAGGAGCTGGCGCGCATGGGTCGCGCCGCGGCTGCCCTGGCGCGGCCAGAGGCGGCCCTGCACATCACGGCGGCCTGCGCGGCACTGGTCAACGAGGGGAGCCGATGAGACGGCGCATCCAGCACGTGCACTTCGTGGGCGTGGGCGGGATCGGCATGTGCGGACTGGCCGAGCTGCTGCACAACCAGGGCTACCTCGTATCGGGCTCGGACCTGCGCAGCGGTCCCACCGTGGAGCGGCTCCGGCGTCTCGGCATCGCCGTGCAAGAAGGGCACGCGGCCGCCCAGCTCGGCGACGTCGACGTGGTGGTCTACTCGTCGGCGATCCGCGCCACCAACCCGGAGCTGCTCGAGGCCGAGGCGCGCAAGATCCCGGTGATCCGGCGCGCGGAGATGCTCGCCGAGGTGATGCGCCTCAAGGAGGGCATCGCGGTAGCCGGCAGCCACGGCAAGACCACGACCACCTCGCTGATCTCCCACGTGCTGGGCGCCGCGGGACTCGACCCCACGGCCATCATCGGCGGCCGCGTGCTCGCCTCGGACGCGAGCCCGAGCACCACGCGTCTGGGCAGCGGAGACCTGCTGGTGGCCGAGGCGGACGAGAGCGACGGGTCCTTCCTGCGCCTGGCCCCCGTGATCGGCGTGATCACGAACATCGACGCGGAGCATCTGGACCACTACGGGTCCTACGAGGCGCTGGAGGAGGCCTTCGTGGCCTTCGCGAATCGGGTGCCCTTCTGGGGCCTCACCGTACTGTGTCTGGATCACCCGGGAGTGCAGTCCATTCTGCCGCGCATGACCCGCCGCACCGCGACCTACGGCTTCGCGTCCCAGGCCGAGCTGTGCGCCAGCCACCCCCGCAGCGAGGAGGGTGGCACGCGCTTCGAGGTGCGGCGGCGGGGGGAGCCGCTGGGAGCGGCCCGCGTACGCCTACCGGGCCGCCACAACGTGTTGAACGCGCTGGCCACGCTCGCCGTCGCGCTCGAGCTCGACGTGCCCTTCGCCACGGCGACCGACGCCCTGGACAGCTTCCTCGGCATCGAGCGCCGCTTCGAGAACAAGGGCGAGGCCGCGGGCGTGCGGCTCGTGGACGACTACGGCCACCACCCGGCGGAGATCCGCGCGACGCTTGCGTCCGCGCGAGAGGTGCACGACGGGCGCGTCGTGGTGGTCTTCCAGCCCCACCGCTACTCGCGCACCCGGGACCTGTGGGACGAGTTCGTCGCCGCCTTCAACGACGCCGACGTGCTCTGGGTGACGGAGATCTACGCCGCGGGGGAGGACAAGATCCCGGGCGTGGAGGTGGCACCCCTGGTGGAGGCGATCCGCGCACACGGGCACCGCAACGCCCACTTCGTGGCGAACCTCGACGAGGTGTTGGAGCGCGTGGCGCACGAGGCGCGGGCCGGAGACCTGGTCGTGACGCTGGGCGCCGGGAACATCTCCACTCTGGGCGACCGCATTCTGGGCGAGCTGCGCAGCCGGGAGGAGCGCGGGTGATCGCGACAGCGGCGCGGGACGAGCTGGTGGCGGCTCTGGGTGACGGCATCCAGTTCGCGGTGCCCATGTCGCGCTCCACCTCTCTGTGTGTTGGCGGTCCGGCCGACGCCCTGGCCCGGCCTTCGGGCCGACGCCAGCTGGCCGAGCTGCTGCGGGTATGCGCCGCCCACCGCGTGCCTCACAGCGTGATCGGAGCCGGCTTCAACACCCTGGTGCTCGACGGCGGGATCGAGGGCGTCGCCATCCAGCTGGGCCGCCTGCGCGGGCTCGGCGAGCGGCCGAAGTGCGCCATCCGGGCGGAGGCCGGCGTCTCACACAGCCAGATCACGCGCTTCTGCTCCCAGCGGGGCTTTTCCGGCCTGGAGTTCGCGGCGGGGATTCCGGGAACCGTGGGAGGCTGGATTCGCATGAACGCCGGCATCCCGGAGCGCCAGATGCAGGACGTGGTGCAGGAGATCGAGGTGATCAGCCCCACCGGCAGCGCCCTGCGCCACTTCGGCCGCGCGGCCCTGCGCTTCGTCTACCGGGCCCTGCGCGGCCTGGCACCGGGATCGATCGTCGTCTCTGCACTGTTCAGCGTCGGTCTGTCCAGCCCGGCCGAGGTGCGCCGCGAGGTCGAGCGCTTGCTCTCGCGCCGCGCGAAGACGCAACCGCTGAACGTCCCTTCCTGCGGCTCTGTTTTCAAGAACCCGCTGGGGGACTACGCCGGCCGCCTGATCGAGTCCGCGGGACTGAAGGGCCACCGCATCGGCAACGCCCAGATCTCGCCGTTGCACGCCAACTTCATCGCAAACCTCGGCAGCGCAACGGCAGGTGACGTGCTGGCGCTGATCGAGTTCGCGCGCAAGACCGTGGA
>Ga0255057_10000524_pt1 | contig 21846 bp, 21 predicted proteins | sample Cases_109_6_MG_FD_189022 | JGI IMG/M metagenome (GOLD analysis project Ga0255057, IMG submission 189022) | Seawater microbial communities from Amundsen Gulf, Northwest Territories, Canada - Cases_109_6 | ecosystem: Environmental > Aquatic > Marine > Gulf | place: Canada: Northwest Territories... | reverse complement strand
TGATGTCCGACATCTTGACGTCGGCTTCCACGAGCTCGACGATGCGCCGCCCGGCCATGTGCGCAAGCAGGTTGCGGCGCGAATCGGCGGCTGGTATTGCCGCGTTGGTGGGTAAGCCGATACCCAATGACTCCACCATGCTCGCCATGGTGGATGCAGTCCCCATGGTCATGCAGTGACCCACAGAGCGCGACATGCACGCTTCCGCGTCCATGAACTCCTGCATGTCCATCTCTCCGGCGCGCACCATGGCATCGAACTTCCAGACGTGGGTGCCGGAGCCGATCTGCTCGCCGCGAAAACGGCCGTTCAACATCGGCCCACCGGACACCGCGATGGCGGGTAGATCGCAGCTTGCCGCACCCATGAGTAAGGCGGGTGTGGTCTTGTCGCATCCCACCAGCAGCACGACACCGTCGATGGGGTTGGCGCGAATGGATTCCTCCACGTCCATGCTCACCAGATTACGGAACATCATGGTGGTGGGACGCATCAGCGTTTCACCCAGCGACATGACGGGAAACTCCAGCGGAAAACCGCCCATCTCGTAGACGCCGCGCTTGACCCGCTCGGCGAGGACGCGAAAGTGCGCGTTGCAGGGAGTCAGCTCCGACCAGGTGTTGCAGATGCCGATGACCGGGCGTCCGTCGAACAGGTGGTGCGGCAACCCCTGATTCTTCATCCAGCTGCGGTGATGAAATCCGTCTTTGTCGGTTTTTCCGAACCACTCGGCGCTGCGGCGGGGGGCCCTCTTCCGGGCGTTTTTCTTTGACACCGTTGCTCGTCCTCGTTCAATCGTCGGGATGGGCTACTACTCTCTGCTGCTGCTCGCCGAGCCCGTCGATGCCGACCCGCATGACGTTGCCGGGTTTCAGGAACACCGGCGGCTTCAGCCCAAGGCCGACGCCGGGCGGTGTGCCGGTGGGAATGATGTCGCCGGGCTCGAGCGTCATGTAACGGCTCACGTAGCTGACCAGGTGGACGACGCTGAAAATCATGGTGCGCGTCGAACCGTCCTGATAGCGTTTGCCGTCCACTTCCAGCCACAGGTGCAGGTCCTGGGCGTCCGGCACCTGGTCGCGGGTCACCAGATACGGGCCGAAGGGTGCGAAGGTGTCGGCGCTCTTGCCCTTGACCCACTGGCCCGTGCCTTCGAGCTGGAAGTGGCGCTCGGAGACATCGTTGAAGACGCAATAACCCGCCACGTGCTCGAGCGCATCCGCCTCATCCACGTAGCTCGCGCGGGTACCGATGACGACGCCGAGCTCCACCTCCCAATCACCCTTGAGGCTGCCCCTGGGCAGCACCACGTCGTCGTTGGGGCCGATGATGGAAGTGGTGGACTTCATGAACAGGATCGGCTCCTCCGGGATCGGAGCGCCGGTCTCCGCGGCATGGTCGCGGTAGTTGAGGCCGATGCAGAGCAGCTTGCCGACATGCGCGACCGGCGGACCGAGTCTCGTGTTTCCGTCCACGGCCGGCAGACTGGAAGTGTCCAGCGCCGCCAGCTCCTCGAGCTTTGCCGGCGCCAGGGTGGCGCCATCGATATCGGACACATGGGCGGACAGATCCCGGATCGTGCCTTGCGGATCGAGCACACCCGGTTTCTCAGCGCCCGTGGGCCCGTAACGCAACAGTTTCACGTTGTGATTCCCCCTGCTGGTGAAGCGCACAGCATCGCGTCAAGCTCTGTAGGAGCATATCCCAAGGGCAGATCCCTGAACAGCGAAGCGCGTCGGGATCGATCTATGCGACGAACTTTCCGCCGAGGTCGTCCTCGATGAAGGCTTCGACGACGTCTTCGAAGCGCACGTCGGCACGAAAGCCCATGACCTCCGCGCGCTCGGTGGTAAAGCGCGTCGGCCAACCGTAGACGATCTTCTCGATGAAAGGATCCGGCTCGAAGCGCACCCGTGCGGCGACGCCCTCGCCCGCCACCTTGGAAAGCGCCGCCAGCATTTCCTCCACGCTCACGGTCATGCCCGGCAATGCCACCGATCGGCTGGCGCCCCAAGCCTCGGGTGCCAGATCCGCAGCGTGCAGGAAGCACGCCACCGCCTGTCGTGGCGACAGCAGCCAGACACCGGTTTTGGGCGACACCGGGCAGTTGACCTCTTCACCCTGCAGGGGCTCGCGCATTATCGCGCTGGCGAAGGACGAGGCTGCGGCATTGGGCTTTCCCGGGCGCACGACGATGGTCGGAAGCCGAAGCGCACGGCCGTCGATAAAGCCCTTTCTGCTGTAGTCGTTGACGAGCAGCTCGCCCACGGCTTTCTGCGAGCCGTAGGAAGTCTGTGGTGAGAGCGCTGTCGTATCATCCAGCACATCGGGCATGTCGCCACCGTAAACGGCCACCGAGCTCGCGAATACCACCCGCGGACAGTCCGCCCTTTGGCGACAGGCCTCGAGGATCTTTCTTGTGCCCTGCATGTTGACCCGCATGCCCTTGTCAAAGTCCTGCTCGGCTTCCCCGCTGACGATTGCTGCAAGGTGAAATACGGCGCCGGTGTTGCTGTTGATCAGCTGATTCGCCGCATCCGACTCACTGAAATCGCCGTAGCGGGTTTTCAAACGCTTATCTTCAGGAAACGGTTGCGCGGGTGGTGCGATATCTACCACCAGGATCTCGTCGATGCTTTCTTCGTCGCCGCCGCTGGTGATGATGCTGCCGCGCGCAAGCAGCGCGCTCACCAGGCGCGAACCGAGAAAACCGGTTCCGCCGGTTACCAGTACTTGCATCAGTCTTTCCCCTCCGGCCGATTCAATAGGTCGCCCGGCCGCCGCTGAGGTCGAACGCGGCGCCGGTGGTGAAGGAATTCTCCTCGGACACGAGCCACGCCACCATGGCCGCGATCTCTTCCACCTTGACGAAGCGGCCGCGCGGGATCTTCGACAGCATGTAGTCGATGTGCTGCTGGCTGATCTGATCGAATATGCGCGTCTTCGCCGCCGCTGGCGTAATGCAGTTCACGGCGATGTTCTTGTCCGCCGTTTCCTTGGCGATGGATTTCGTCAGTGCGATGACGCCGGCTTTGGCGGCGCTGTAGGCAACGGCATTGGGATTGCCTTCCTTGCCGGCGATGGAAGCAACGTTGACGATGCGCCCGTAGTCCTGTTCGCGCATGCGCGGGACCACGGCCCGGCAGCAATAGTAGACGGCATTCAGATCCACATCGATGACCCGGCGCCAATCGTCGAGTGGATATTCCCAGGACGGCACCGTGGGGCCGGCAATGCCGGCATTGTTGACCAGAATGTCGATGCCGCCTAGCGCTGCGGCGGCATCATCGGCGGCTCTGGCCACCGCTTCGGCGTCGGTCAGCTCCACGGTCACCCGGTGCACATCCCCCGCACCCGACATCTCGGCATGGGTCTGCTCCAGCAGCTCCGCGTCCCGGTCCCACAGACTGACCACGGCGCCGGAGTCGAGTAGACGACTAGCGACGCTCAAGCCGATCCCCTGGGCGCCGCCGGTGACGATGGCGCGACGGCCTTTCAAGTCGATGTTGTTCACGATGCGGATGGTCCGAATTATCGAAACTGGAGAGTGGCTTCGAGCCTACCACGACTGGCTGCTCATCGCCGACCACCGGCCGCTCAGTCGATGTTTCGATAGCGCTTGGGGATTCTCTGATTCAGCACCCGTCTCTGCTGGGCCGGCGACAGCCCTCGCAAGGCCCGGCGCTCTGCGTGGGTGAGGTCGACGTTCTGCAGTAACATCCGACGCTTCTCCTCGTCGCTGTCGCAATTGGACCCGCGACTGCGCTTGCACTCCGCCACCAGTCGCGCAATTTTCTCGTCGTCGGTTTCCTCCACCGGGGTAGGAAAGACCGGGTAGGCAGCCGCGGCTTTCGCGGCCGCGTCCCTCTTCTCCTGCTCGGCGCGTTCCTGCTGCTTTCGTTCGGACTCCAGGCGCGCGGCCCGGCAAATCAGGCTCGAGCAGTCATCACCATCCGCGGCCTCGACGCTTGGCGGACTTCCTGAAGAAAGCTCTTCGGCTTCCTGGTCCACCGGTCTGGTCTCGGAATAGTGGGTAACGCCGCTCTCATCCACCCACTTGTAGGTGCGGGACACCCCGGCAGGCGCCACCACCAGAAGGGCCGCGCAGCAAAACCATGGGATGAATTTGCGGGTTTGCGTTCCCAACATCATGAGCGCCCGGTACCGTCCCGGCATCAGTCTACCCCACTCGGCTCTCGCCGACGCGATGCCGCTGAGGCGCCGCGCTAACCCGGTGGTTGTTTCGACTTTGCAGCCGGCCCGGTGCAGTATGCGGGGCAAGATCAGCGAACGCAGATCCCTTGGCGCATCTGGCATTGAGTACCTACTTGACCCGTCATCGTAGCGAGCGCGGCCCGCGCTGGGCGGCGGATGGCTACTATCTGTCCGAGGGCACCGGCTTGTCGACGCTGCTCGAGGAACCGGCCGCGCGACTGGCGGCGACGATCGCGGCGGCGCGAAGCGCGCTGGCGGCCGACGGTGAGCTCCTGGCCCCCGTGGATGATGTCCAGGAAGTGTGGGCGGCCGGCGTCACCTATTTACGCAGTCGCGAAGCACGGGTGGAGGAATCCCAGAGCAAGGATCTTTATCAGAAAGTCTACGATGCGGATCGGGTGGAAGTTTTTTTCAAGGCCAACGGCTGGCGGGTCGTGGGACACGGTCAGGCGGTGCGCATTCGCCGCGACAGCGATTGGAACGTGCCGGAGCCGGAGCTCACGCTCGTGATCAACCGCGACGGCGAGATCGTCGGCTACACCGCCGGCAACGACATGTCATCCCGGGACATCGAGGGCGAGAACCCACTGTACCTGCCACAGGCGAAAATCTACGATGGTTCCTGCGCCCTCGGCCCCGGTATTGTCCTGAGTGACCCGGCAGACATGGAGAACTTGCCCATATATATGAGCATCTGGCGTGACGGCGCCACCCTGTTCCAGGGCGATACCAACAGCGCGGGATTGAAGCGCTCGCTGGGCGAGATGGCCGGTTGGTTGACCCGCGAGCTGGCCATTCCCCACGGCGCGCTGCTCATGACCGGCACCGGCATCGTGCCGCCGGATGATTTCACTCTCGCCGTAGGCGACGTGGTACGTATCGAGGTTGGTGAGCTCGCGCTCGAGAACGTCGTTCAGAGCTGATGGGAAAATGACCCGAGCCCGGAACATCCCCCGCGTACATTCCGCCTGCCCCCACGACTGCCCGAGCACATGCGCGCTGGAAGTGGAGCGAATCGATGAGCACACCATCGGTCGGGTATACGGGGCCAGAGACAACGACTACACCGCGGGGGTGATCTGCGCCAAGGTGGCGCGCTATGCCGAGCGCGTCCACCACCCGGACCGGTTGCGCCAGCCCCTGCGCCGCACCGGCCCCAAGGGGGCGGGGATCTCGGCTTTCGAGCCGCTTTCCTGGGACGACGCTTTGGATGAGGTGGCCGAGGGGCTTGCGTGCGCCGCGCAACGCGACGGCAGCGAGGCTGTGTGGCCCTACTACTACGCCGGCACCATGGGGCTGGTGCAACGCGACGGCATCGAGCGCTTTCGCCACGTCATGGGTTACTCGCGCCAACACTCCACCTTCTGTACTACGCTGGTGGACGCCGGCTGGATCGCCGGCACCGGAGCCAAGCGCGGCGTGGATCCGCGCGAGATGGCCGACAGCGATCTGATCGTCGTGTGGGGGGCAAACCCTGTCAGCACACAGATCAACGTCATGCAGCACATTGCCCGGGCCAAGCGCGAGCGGGGCGCGAAACTGGTGGTGGTGGATCCTTACCGCACCGGCACCGCCGAGAAAGCCCATATTCACCTGATGCCGCGGCCCGGCACCGACGGTGCGCTGGCCTGCGGCATCATGCACACGTTGTTTGCCGAGGGCTTTGCCGACCGCGAGTATCTCGCACAATTCACCGATGCGCCCGACGAACTCGAGGCCCATCTCGAGGCGCGCACACCGGAGTGGGCATCAGGCATTTCCGGCGTACCGGCGCAAGCGATCGTCGACTTTGCACGTCTCTATGGCCGCACCCAGCGCTCTTTTCTACGCTTGGGCTACGGATTGTCGCGATCACGAAATGGCGCCGCCAACGTGCACGCCGTCAGCTGCCTGCCGGCCGTTACCGGTGCCTGGCGTCACAAGGGCGGCGGCGCGCTGTACAGCAACGGGGCCATCTACGGGATCGATCAAACCATCATCATGGGCCTGGATGTTCGCGACAAGAGCATCAGGGTGCTGGATCAATCGCGCATCGGGCCGGTGCTCTGCGCTGACGCGGACGACCTGCAGGGCGGCCCGCCGATAACGGCGTTGTTCATCCAGAATACCAACCCGATGGTAGTCGCGCCCCAATCGCTGCAGGTCCGCGAAGGATTTTCGCGATCCGATCTGTTCGTGTGCGTGCACGAGCAATTCATGACGGAAACTGCGGCCATGGCCGACATCGTTCTGCCCGCGACGACCTTTCTAGAGCATGATGATGTGTATCTGGCTGGCGGCCATACCTATTTACAGGTCACTCGCAAAGTGATCGAGCCCTTTGCGGAATGCCGATCCAACCACTGGGTGCTGTGTCAGTTGGCGAAACGTCTTGGTGCGCAGCACCCGGGGTTCGAGATGAGCGAATGGGAGCTCATCGAGGACGCGCTGCGCCGCTCCGGCCGGCCCGACGCCGCGACCATTCATGAGAGTCACTGGCACGACTGCACGTTGAGTTTCGAGTCCATGCACTACCTCGACGGTTTCGCCCACGAGGATCGGCGTTTCCATTTCAAACCGGACTGGGCGTCTATCGGTCGCGACCACGAATCCATGACGACGTTTCCCGATCACCTTGCCAACATCGACGAGGCCGACGACGAGCAACCGTATCGCATGGTGACGGCGCCAGCGCGCAATTACCTCAATTCGAGCTTCACCGAAACGCCCACGTCCATTGCCAGTGAGAAGCGCCCGACAGTGCTCGTGCATCCGGAAGATATGGCCAACATCGGCATCGAAACCGATGACCGCGTGCGCATCGGAAATCGCCGGGCCAACATCGTCGTGCACGCGAAATCCTTCGACGGTGTACAGCAGGGCGTGGTGGTGGTGGAGAGCATCTGGCCGAACCGCGCGTTCGAGGAAGGCGTGGGCATCAACGCATTGGTGAGCGCCGAGCCCGGCGCTCCCAACGGCGGCGCGGTGTATCACGACACCGCAGTGTGGTTACGACCGGCCTAGGCGAAATAAAAAGGGGACGTGAAATAAAAAGGGGACGCACTTATTTTTAATATGGGGACAGTATACTTATTTCACTGCTGGACGGAGTCCGTCCAGCAGTGAAATAAGTATACTGTCCCCATATTAAAAATAAGTGCGTCCCCTTTTTATTTCGCCACCAGAATTACGTGCAACCTCCGCGGGCCGTGGGCGCCCTCCTGGATGGTTTGCTCCACGTCGGCGGTCTTCGAGGGTCCGGTAATGAAGTTGACGGTGCGCGGCATGGCCTGTTTGTCGCTGCGCATGCGCACCCACACATCCTCGATGTGTGGCACGATCTGTGACTCGCGCAGTACGATCACGTGGTCGTCGGGCAGGAAGTTCAACGTTGTCGGGCTATCCGGGCTCGACAGGAGCACCAGACTGCCGGTCTCGGCGACCGCCGCGTAGGCGCCGGTGACGCTCAGGCGATCGCCGCCGGCGGCGGCGCGGCGCTCGACGCCGAGACGGTTCGACCAGGGGATCCCCTCCAGCGCCGGATCCGGCGCCACCACCAGAGCGTCCCCCAGATCGAAACTCTCGAGATGCCGGGCGACGACCTCCGCCACCTTGTCGATGCTCGCGACCCGTGTGATTTTGCCGGATACCGACCCCAGCTTTTCGATGAAATGGGCGATCGTATCGCCGCCGATGGCCGGCTTGAGATTGGCCCGGGGCCGGCTGAGTCGCCCCTGCAGGCTTCTGGCAATGCTGTCCGGTAGCGGGCCCGCGCGGTTCAGGGCTGCACGGATGTTGGCGAGCACTTGCTCCCGGGCATCGCTCATGACTGACTGCCCTGGCGACGCTTGCGCCACTGGTTCTGAAAGCTGGAGCCCTGCGGGGCGGGCAGATCCCGCACCGAGGTCCAGCCGCCGGCGAACAGCATATGCCGGAAGCGACCGCGTCTGCGCGCGAGCCACGCGAGACTCGCGACGGCGCCACCCATGACACGGCGATAGAGTCGCGGGCGCCGGACCAGGAAGGACCAGGCAGCTAACGCTACTCGCGACACCGTCGAGGTCTGGCGATTCTGGTACTGTCGGCGGCGCAGCTGGCGCAACATTCCCGGTAACCCGATACCCATGGGGCAAACTTCCTCGCAACGACCGTTGAGGGTGCAGGCGTTGGGCAAGTCACCGGCCTGATCGAGCCCCACCATCAGCGGCGTCAACACCGATCCCATGGGCCCCACGTAGACCCAGCCATAGGCGTGACCGCCGATGCCCTGGTAGACGGGGCAGTGGTTCATGCACGCGCCGCAGCGAATGCAGCGCAGCATCTCGTGGAACTCGTTACCGAGCATCTGCGAGCGCCCGTTGTCGAGCAACACCACGTGGAACTCCGTGGGGCCGTCCAGATCGTTTTGCCTGCGCGGTCCCGTGGAAAAAGTGGTGTACACGGACATCTCCTGCCCCGTGGCGCTGCGCGCGAGTACCCGCAGCAAGGTGCTCACATCCTCCCGGGTAGGCACGACCTTCTCGATACCCGCGGTCACGATGTGCACCGGCGGCAGCGTATTGGTCAGATCACCGTTGCCCTCGTTGGTAACGATGACCGTCGAGCCGGTTTCCGCGACCAGGAAGTTGGCGCCGGTGATACCCACGTCGGCGCTCAGGAATTTTTCGCGCAATACCTGACGCGCTTCGTCCACCAGCCCGGGCACTTCGGTTTGACGCTCGGTGTAGCCATAGCGGGCATGATGCTTGTGGAAGAGCTCCGTGATCTGGCTTTTGGTCTTGTGCACGGCGGGCGCGATGATGTGGCTGGGGGGCTCTTCGGCGAGCTGAATGATGTACTCGCCGAGATCCGTCTCGATGGCTTCGAAGCCGGCGCTCTCCAGTGCCTCGTTGATGGCGATCTCTTCGCCCACCATGGACTTGGCCTTGGTGACGCGCTTCGCGCCTGCGCGCCGGCAGATTCCGAGGACGATGTCTCTAGCCTCCTCCGGCGTGCTCGCCCAGTACACTTGTCCGCCGTCGGCCTTCACACGTTTCTCGAACGCTTGCAGGTAAAAGTCCAGATTCTGCAGCGTGTGCTCTTTGATTCCACGCGCCGACCGTCGCAATTCGTCGAACTCGGGCAGTTTCTCCACCGCGGCGCGGCGGTTCTCGACGAAGCCACTCCTGATAAAGCCCATGGCGCGTTGCAGATCCGGATCGACCAGCGCCACGCGCGCACTTTTCTTGAACTGGCTCGAAGTGGGTTTCACGGGGTGTCGTCCGGCGTATCCGCGTCACCGATTGCCGGAACGTCGGCCATGCCGGCAAGCACTTCCGCCACGTGGTACACCTTGGTGGCACGGCCTTCGCGTTTGATGCGCCCGGCGATGTTGAGCAGACAACCCAAGTCGCCACCGAGCAAAGCGTCTGCGCCAGTATCGGCGATGTTGGCGACTTTGTTCGACACCAGGTGCTCGGAGATCTTCGGATACTTGACGCAGAAGGTGCCGCCGAATCCGCAACACACGTTGCTGTCCGTCATCTCCCGCAGCTCGAGCCCGGAAACCCGGCCGAGGAACGCGCGTGGCTGCCCGTGAATGCCGAGCTCGCGAAGGCCCGAGCAGGAATCGTGATAGGTGACGCTGCCCTTGCGGGCGATGCTCAGATCCTCCACGGCGAGCACATCGTGCAGGAAACTCACCAGCTCGTAGCAGCGCCCGGCAAGCTGTTGAGCCCGATTGCGCCAACCGGCGTCGGTGGCGAAGAGTCGCGGGTAGTGCTCTTTGATCATGCCGGCGCAGGACCCGGATGGCGCCACCACATAGTCGTACGCCTCGAAGGCGGCGATGACCTGTCGGGCGATGCGTTGAGTGTCGCTGAAATCGCCGCTGTTGTAGGCCGGCTGTCCACAGCAGCTCTGGAGCTCCGGTACCTCCACCAGGCAACCGGCGTCCTCGAGAAGCTTCACGGCGGCGAATCCCACATTGGGGCGCATCAGGTCCACCAGGCAGGTAACGAACAGACCGACACGGATGGAAGGGCTGTCGTTGCGGGAAGATGAAGTGGCGTCGCTGGTCACGGGATTGCCGCTGATTCTCAGGATCCGCAGCGCGCTATCCTATACCACACCGGGGCGGATCACATGCCTGCGGGACAGTTTATGCGCGCCCCGGATACCGGTATCCTACACGCCCTTCGCAAACAAGTTTCGAGGCACGGAATGTCAGCACGACAGGCGGCGGTCAAACGCGACACGCGGGAAACGCGGATTTCCGTGTCGCTGGATCTCGACGGCACCGGCAAGGGGAGCTTCCAGACCGGGGTGCCCTTTCTCGAGCACATGCTCGACCAGGTGGCGCGCCACGGGCTCTTCGATATCGAGCTGCAGGCGAGCGGCGATCTGGACATCGACGCCCACCACACGGTGGAGGACATCGGTATCGTCCTCGGCCAGGCCTTCGCAGACGCGCTCGGCGACAAGCAGGGTATCACCCGTTACGGTCACGCCTATGTACCCCTGGACGAGGCCCTGTCGCGGGTGGTGATCGACTTCTCGGGCCGACCCGGTCTCGAGTACCGGGTCAAGTATCCCCGTGCCCGTATCGGCGGCTTCGATGTGGATCTGGTGCACGAGTTCTTCCAGGGCTTCGTCAACGCCGCCCATGTAACGCTGCACATCGATAACCTGCACGGCATCAACGCTCATCACATCGCCGAGACGGTTTTCAAAGCCTTCGGCCGGGCGACGCGCATGGCCGTGTCCCTCGACGCGCGCGTGGGCGACAGCGTGCCGTCCACGAAAGGCCGTCTCTGAGCGCGTCTTGGCGATGCAACGAATCGCCGTGGTGGACTACGGCATGGGAAACCTGCGTTCGGTCGCCAAGGCGCTGGATCGGGTGTCGGCGGACAACCAGGAAGTCATCGTCACCGGGGACGCCGGCATCATCGCCGACGCGGAGCGCGTGGTTTTCCCGGGTCAGGGCGCCATTCGAGACTGCATGCGGGAACTCCAGCGACTGGATCTGGCGCCGGTGTTGCGCCGGTCGATTGGCGAGAAGCCCTTCCTCGGTATCTGCTTAGGCCTGCAGGCGTTGATGGAATCCAGCCAGGAGCACGCCGAGACCCGGGGCTTGGGCATTCTTGCCGGTGACGTGCGGCGATTTCCCGGCGACGCCAGGGACGCAGCCACCGGCGAGCGCCTGAAAGTGCCGCACATGGGATGGAACACGGTCGTACCGGTGGGCGATCACCCACTCTGGCACGGCATCGGTCCCGGTGAGCGTTTCTATTTCGTGCACAGCTACTATGTGGTGCCGGCGGACCAGAATGTGGTGGCGGCGCGCACGTGCTACGGCGTCGAGTTCTGTTGCGCCGCGGCTTTCGGCAGCACCTTCGCCGTGCAGTTCCATCCGGAGAAGAGTCAGCGCCCGGGCCTGGCGCTGCTATCGAACTTCTGTGCCTGGAATGGAGAATAAAAAGGGGACGCACTTATTTTTAATTTGGGGACAGTATACTTATTTCACTGCTGGACGGAGTCCGTCCAGCAGTGAAATAAGTATACTGTCCCCAAATTAAAAATAAGTGCGTCCCCTTTTTATTCTCTGGCCACCGCCCGGTATCCGATGTCCGATCGGTAGTAGGCATTGTTCCAGGTGATACTGTGTGCCCGTGCGTAGGCGGACGACTGTGCTTGCGCGGTGGTCGCGCCGAGCGCGCAAACGCACAGAACGCGGCCACCGGCGGTAACCACGTCGCCGTCGATCTCGGCGGTACCGGCATGGAACACCTTGGTGTCCGGGAGCTCCTGGTCGAGGCCGCGGATAACGTCGCCCTTATCGTAGGCGTCCGGATAGCCACCCGCGGTCATCACCACGCCGAGAGCCACTCTTCGGTCCCAGTCGGCGCGCATGTCACTTAAGGTCCCGTCCAGGGCCGCGGCACACAGGGCCACCAGATCCGAGCGCATGCGCAGCATGATGGGTTGCGTCTCCGGATCGCCGCCACGGCAATTGTACTCGAGCACCCGCGGCACGCGATCGCGCCCAATCATGATCCCGGCGTACAGAAAGCCGGTGTAAGGATGACCCTCTTCGGCCATGCCGCGCACCGTGGGCACGATGATCTGCGTCATGATGCGTTCGTGCATGGCGTCGTCCACCACGGTCGCCGGTGAATAGGCGCCCATACCGCCGGTGTTCGGGCCACGGTCGCCGTCGTCCCGGGCCTTGTGATCCTGACTGGTCGCCAATGGAACGATGGCGCCACCACCGACGATGGCGATGAAGCTTGCTTCCTCGCCTTGCAGGAATTCCTCGATGACGATTCGGTGGCCCGCGTCGCCGAAGCGGTCCTCGGCGAGCATCTGGTCCACAGCGGCGTTCGCTTCGTGCAGGCTATCGGCGATGATGACGCCCTTGCCGGCGGCAAGACCGTCGGCTTTGACCACCAGCGGCGCTGTGCGCGAAGCGATATAGGTCTTGGCCGCCGCCGCATCCGTGAAGCTCTGGTAATCGGCGCTGGAAATATCGTGACGGGCCAGGAAGTCTTTGGTGAAAGCCTTGGAGCCCTCCAGCTGCGCGGCGCCCGCATCCGGTCCGAAGATGGCGAGTCCCCGATCTTTGAAGCGATCGACGACGCCGGCCACCAGCGGCGCCTCGGGGCCGACGATGGTGAGATCCACCGCCTGCGCTAGAGCGAAGGCCAGCAAGCCGTCGATGTCCTCGGCGCCGATGGCGACGTTCTCGACCCCGGGCTCGCGGGCGGTGCCGGCATTACCCGGGGCGACGAACACGCGCTCCACGCCGGCGGACTGCGCCGACTTCCAGGCCAGCGCATGCTCGCGTCCGCCGCCGCCGATGACGAGAACCTTCATGGGCGTCTCCAACGCATTTAATGGGGTCAGACTCGATTTATTCCTAGCGGAATAAATCGAGTCTGACCCCATTAAATGAAATGCAGGCCAACCTAGGGCCGCGCAACCTCAATGACGAAAGTGCCGCATGCCTCCGGTGAATACCATCGCCATGCCGTGCTCGTCGGCGGCGGCGATGACTTCGTCGTCACGCTTCGAGCCACCGGGCTCGATGACGGCTGCGATACCGACCTGCGCGGCGGCGTCGATGCCGTCGCGGAAGGGGAAAAACGCGTCGGAAGCGAGCACCGAGCCCGCGACCTCGAGGCCCTCATCGGCTGCCTTGATGGCGGCGATCTTCGCCGAGTAGACGCGACTCATCTGTCCCGCGCCGACACCGATCGTCATGCCGTCCCGGCAATAGACGATGGCATTGGACTTGACGAACTTGGCCACCTTCCAGGCGAATTGCAGATCCGCGAGCTCCTTCGTCGTGGGTTGCCGCTTCGTGACCACACGCAACTCTGACGCCGTCACCGTGCCTATATCACGATCCTGAACCAGCAGGCCGCCGCTGACACGCTTGTAGTCGAGCTCCGCGGGGCGCGCATCACCCCATTCGCCGCAAACCAGAACCCGCACATCCTTCTTGGCGCGCAAGCGTTCAAGGGCCTGGTCGGAAACCGTCGGCGCGATGATCACCTCGACGAACTGGCGTCCGAGAATATCGGCAGCGGTGTCGGCGTCGAGGGCTCGATTGAAAGCGATGATGCCACCAAAGGCCGATGTGGGATCGGTGCGGTAGGCGCGATCGTATGCCGCGTGAATGTCCTCGCCCAGAGCCACGCCACAGGGATTGGCATGCTTCACGATCACGCAGGCGGGTTCGGTAAAGGTCTTCACGCACTCCAGTGCCGCATCGGTATCGGCGATGTTGTTGTAGGACAATGCTTTGCCGTGCAGCTGCGTGGCGGTGCCGATGCACGCCTCGACGGGCTCGCTTTCCGTATAGAAGGCGGCGCGCTGGTGAGGATTCTCCCCGTAGCGCATCTCAGATTTCTTGTGAAATTGCAGGTTGACGGTGCGCGGGAAGGCGCCACGCTCGTCGCTCTCGTCGAGGCTGCCGAGGTAGTTGGCGATGGCGCCGTCGTAGCGGGCGGTGTGCTCGAATACCTTGGTCGCCAGGTGCCGCCGGGCGGCATCGGACACGGCCCCGTCGTTGCGCGCGAGCTCGTCCATCACCAGCGGATAGTCCCCGCTGTCTACCACCACCGTGACGTAGGCGTGGTTCTTGGCGGCGGAACGCAACATCGTCGGCCCACCGATGTCGATGTTCTCGATGGCGGTGGCGACATCGCAGGCCGGATCCGCCACGGTTTTTTCGAAGGGATACAGATTCACCACCAGCAGATCGATGGGAGCGATGCCATGCTCCTCCATGACCGCGTCATCCTGTCCGCGGCGCCCGAGCAATCCACCGTGGATTTTCGGGTGCAGAGTCTTGACACGCCCGTCCATGATTTCGGGAAAGCCGGTATGCTCCGACACCTCTTTGACGGCGATGCCGGCATCGGCGAGCAATCGGGCGGTACCGCCGGTTGATAGTATCTCTACGCCCCTGGCGGCCAATTGCTCAGCGAAGTCCACGACTCCGCTCTTATCGGACACACTGATCAGCGCACGCTTGACCACTGACATGGATTCCTTCTCCACTTTCAAACAGGAATTCTTCTGACGGCCCCGCGGCCCCGCGACGTCACGACCGCTCAGAGCAGCTTGTGCTGCCTGAGCTTCTTGCGAAGAGTACTGCGATTGAGGCCGAGTATCTCCGAGGCACGCGTCTGGTTGCCGTCGGTGTGCTCGAGCACGGACCGGAGCAGAGGCACCTCCACTTCCCGCATGACCATCTCGAAAAGCCCCGAGCAATCGTGGCCATCGAGGACGGAAAAATACTCCTCCATGGCGTCGCTCACGCATTCGCGCAGCGGCTGATTCTTGCGTCGCATGTCGACGCGCAGCGCGCTTACGGACTTGGGGGGCTTCTTACTCTTGGCCGCGCTCACGCCGCGCGCTCCCAAGCCTCGGCGAGGCCGTCGAAGAACTCGCGTACCAGGCGCAGCTGCATTACGGCGCACTCCACACGATTGACGCTCTGCCAGAATGCGGCCGCGCCAGGGCGGCCCTTGCAGTACCAGGACAAGTGCTTGCGTGCGATGCGCACCCCAAGATGTAGTCCGTAGAACTCGTGCAGCGCATGCAGATGCTCGGCGAGTGTCGCGCCTACTTCACTGACGCTGGGCGGCGCCAGCAGTTTTCCCGTGCGCAGGAAATGATCGACCTCGCGAAATATCCACGGATTGCCCTGGGCGGCGCGCCCGATCATGAGTCCGTCCGCAGTGCTTCGCAAAAGTACCCGGCGCGCGTCCTGCGGCGTGCGTATGTCGCCGTTTGCAATGATGGGGACGTCCACCGCGGACTTGATGGCAGCAATGGTGTCGTATTCCGCGGATCCGAGAAAGGCACAGGATCGGGTGCGCCCGTGCACGGCAATGGCGGCAATACCATGATCGGCGGCGATGCGCGCGATGGCCACACCATTCTTCAGCTCCGGCGTGACGCCGGTGCGAATTTTGAGCGTCACCGGCACAGCGACAGCGGCCGTAACCGTCGCGAGTATGCGCGCCACGAGAAATTCGTCGGCGAGCAGCGCAGATCCGGCGTGAGTATTGCATACCTTCTTCGCCGGACAGCCCATGTTGATATCGATGATCTGGGCGCCGTGATCCACGTTGAAGCGCGCGGCGTCCGCCATCTGTGCAGGATCCGCGCCAACAATTTGTACGGAACGCGGCTCAGTCTCTCCTCCGTGGTCGCGGCGTCGGCGACTTTGCGGTGTATCACGCAGGCGCCGGTTGCTGGCGACCATTTCGGACACGGCCAAGCTTGCGCCGAGCTTCCTGCATAATTGCCGAAACGGACGATCGGTGACGCCCGCCATTGGTGCAACGATCAACGCGTTGGCAAGAGAATAGTTTCCGATTCGCATAGTCCTGACGCGCTCGGCCCCTGAATGATCGAGTTATCGTCTAAGAAGGAAAGCTGCTACCCCGGACGCGGATATACTATCCCCTCACGGCTAAAGGTAAAAGAGAAAAAAAAGATAGCATTTGCGCCTTGCAACATCGCCTGCAATATGATCGTTGCGGCCAAAAAGCAAAGAGGGATCCATATGCGCAAAAGTTTTCAAAGACTTAGCGCAAGGCAGCATGCTCCGAAGCTGTGAGCGGAGATCGCCCGACTGTCCGCACACACCTATAAGAATTGAAACTCGAAACTGACCGCAGCCTCCTCCGGCGCCAAAACTTCCAGTTCGACCTGGAAGGGTGTTTGCGGACGTAATCGCGCACTCGCGGCGACGCGTCGGCCAAGGTACTCGAATGGCTGGAAGTCACGGGTCGCGATGGTCTGCCCATTGACGTTGAACAATGTGAATCGTACCTGTGGATATGGCTGCCGGTAGGGGGCCGCGTTGGTGAGGGTGGCTCTTATCTGCATCACGCCCTCCAGCCTCGGATGAACACGCACGCTCCTGGTGACCACGCGGATACGGGCAGGGTCACGACGTTCGTGCAGCACACAACCAATCTGCACGCACAGGGACTCGATGGCACCGCGCCATTGCGGATAACGCCGCATCGCGTCGTCGGGCATGAAGAAAACGTATTGCCCCGCCAGTAGCACCAACAGCGCGAGCCCGGCGACACCGTATCCGAGATTGCGCCGGTGCGCGGCATTTCTGGCGGCGAATTCCTCCGCGTCTTCCCGCAACACGTCCGGCAACGGAACTTCGACTTCGGACCCGGACTCGTCCAGCACCGAGACGCGTCTGCCCGTGTCGCCGTTGTCTGTGTCGCCGTTGCCGTCGTTTGCCAGCCCTGCCGTAGCGGCGGAGCTATCGCCTGGCGGCGCATCCGGGACGCCGTTATCAGCGTCGCCGCCAAGCGCGGAGCCATCGGGCTGCAATCCGGCGGCGGGCGACGGTGCAGAAGCGCGGTCCTCGTCCGTGGAAGCGGCCGCCCTGGCTGCGTCCAGAGTCGATGTCAATTGCTCGCTGGGGATCCTGGTATCGGCTGCGCCTGCGTCTGCATCAGGGCCAACATCAAGGGCAACATCAAGGCCGTCGTCCTCGAGGTGATCCCCGGGCGGAGCCTGGGCAGGGCCATCGCTCAGGTGCGGAATCGCATCAAAGGATTCCAGGCAGGTGCCGCAGCGAACATTGCCATGGGCGGCCTTGAGTTGCTCGGCAGCGACGACGAAAACGGTCATACAGTGGGGACATCGCGTATACAAGATGTCAGGCTCCGTGGTCGCAGCGGGTCCCTGCCAGCAGAACCCAGTCGTCGCGTTTCGCAACAGGTTGAAGCGCACACCAGGGTGCGAAGCTCGCCGTGACCGCCAGTGACTGCTCCGTCAGTATGCCCGAAAGCGCCAGGCGCCCACCGGGCTCGAGCAGCAGGGACAGTGTCTCCGCCAGGCCGCTCAAGGTGTTGGCGAGTATGTTGGACACCAGCAGGTCGACGGTCAACGGCGGCAGGTTCCGCGCTTCGCGCACTTCCACTCGGCTGCCAACGTCATTGGCGGCGGCGTTGACGCGCGTCGCCGCCAGCGCCTGGGGGTCGTTGTCCACGGCCCACACCCGGCGGGCGCCGAGCCTTGCCGCGGCCACGGCGAGAATTCCCGATCCGCATCCGTAGTCCGCGGCCTCGGTGCCATCGATGTCCTGGCCGGCGAGCCAGGCGAGACACATGGCGGTAGTGGGGTGGCTGCCTGTGCCGAAGGCAAGTCCAGGGTCCAGAGTCAGGCTCGCCTGCCCGACCTCCAGGCGCGGAGCCTGCGCCCAACTCGGCACCACCCAGAGCCGCTCACCGAAGCAGGTCGGGGCGAAACCGTCCTGGTAGAGACGCACCCAGTCCTGATCGTCCAGCGCTTGCACGACGACCGCTGGCAGACGAGCGGGCGCGAGTCGCCGTTCGAGCTCCACGAGCAGCTGCGTGGTGTTTTCTCCGCCGGGGAACAGGCCGCTCACCCGGGTATTCGACCACAACGGCGTGGTTCCCGCTTGCGGCTCGTAAACAGGTTCATCCTCGGCGTCGCCGAGGCTCACAGCCAGCGCACCGCGCTCGGCGAGGAGCTCGGCAAGCTGCGTGGCAGTGGCGGCGTCGCAGGTGAAGCGCAGCTGCAACCATGTCATCGGCGCGTCTTGGTCGCTGGCCACGCGTATCGCCGTCAGCTCCTCGCGAGCTTCGCTTCCAGGTAGTGGATATTGGTGCCGCCGGCGAGAAAAGCGCTGTCCCTACACAGGCGTTCGTGCAATGGGATATTCGTCTTGATGCCGTCGATAACGATTTCGCTCAACGCCGTGCGCATGCGCGCCATGGCCGTATCGCGATCCTGGCCGTAGGCGATGACCTTGCCGATGAGGGAATCGTACTGGGACGGCACCGTGTAGCCGCTGTACAGATGACTGTCGAGTCTGATGCCCGGGCCCCCGGGTGGGTGGAACACGCTTACTTTTCCCGGCGACGGCATGAAGCTCTCGGGGTCCTCGGCATTGATGCGGCATTCCACGGCGTGGCCACGAAACTCCACGTCCTTCTGGCGCAGACCCAGGGGCTCGCCGCTGGCGATCTCGAGCTGCGCGCGTACCAGATCGATGCCTGTGACCAGCTCTGTCACGGGATGCTCCACCTGCAGGCGCGTGTTCATTTCGATGAAATAGAAGTTGCCGTCCTGATAGAGAAACTCGAAGGTACCGGCGCCACGGTAGCCCATCTCCCGGCATGCTTTCGCGCAACGCTCGCCGATGTTGCGGCGCGTCTTCTCATCGAGGCCGGGTGCCGGCGCTTCCTCGATGATCTTCTGATGCCGGCGCTGCATGGAACAGTCGCGCTCGCCGAGATAGACGGCGTTGCCCTGCCCGTCGGCCAGCACCTGTATCTCGATGTGGCGGGGATTCTCCAGATACTTCTCCAGATACAGAGTGTCGTCGCCGAAAGCCACCGCCGCCTCGGTGCGCGTCAGTGATACGGCATTGGGCAGCGCCGCCTCGCTGTGCACCACGCGCATGCCCCGCCCGCCGCCGCCCCCCGATGCCTTGACGATGACCGGGTAGCCCAAGTCGCGGGCAATGCGGAGCGCGTCCTGGGCGTCCTCGCCGATGGGCCCATCCGAGCCGGGCACACAGGGAACGTCCGCTTTTTTCATTTCCGCGATGGCAGAGACCTTGTCCCCCATCAGGCGGATAGTTTCGGGCCTGGGCCCGACGAAAATGAAGCCGCTCTGCTCCACGCGCTCGGCGAAGTCCGCGTTCTCGGCAAGAAAACCGTAGCCGGGGTGGATGGCCACTGCGTCGGTCACCTCGGCTGCGCTAATCACGGCGGGAATGTTGAGATAGCTATCCACCGAAGGCGGCGGGCCGATGCACACGGACTCGTCGGCAAGGCGCACGTGCTTCAGCTCCCGGTCCGCGGAAGAGTGCACGGCGACGGTCTTGATACCGAGCTCGCGGCAAGCACGCAAGATTCGCAGAGCGATTTCGCCACGATTGGCTATCACCAGCTTGTCCAGGGCTGGCATCAATCCAGCCTCGCGTTTGCGGCGACATGGTGGCTCGTGGCGCCGCGCGCCATGTCAGGTGTCATCGTCGCGGATTACGAACAGCGGCTGACCGTATTCCACCGGCTGACCATTCTCCGCCAGAATCGCGCGGATCACACCAGCGTGATCTGCTTCGATCTGATTGAGAATCTTCATCGCCTCGATGATGCACACAGTGTCGCTCACCTCGACCCGCTGACCCACTTCCACGAAGGGTTTCCCTCCGGGCGAAGGCGCCTGGTAAAAAGTGCCGACCATGGGCGAGGTAATGATGTGACCGGCGGGAACTTGTTCACCATCTGCGTCAGCGCCGGCCCCGCCGCCAGCCGCCGGGGCGGGCACATCGGCGCGCACCGAACCATCGGCTGCTTGAGCCGGTATCGCCAGGGCCGCCGCCGGCGCCATTGGTAGCGCCGCCGGGCGGTGCCGGCTGATGCGGACCGACTCCTCGCCCTCGTGGATCTCGATCTCGTCGACGTTGGACGTATCGAGCAGATCGATGAGCTTCTTGACCTTACGGATATCCACGCTGCGCCTCAGACGTTATTCGTTCTCGTTGCCCAGTTGCTCCAGGGCGGCGCGGAATGCCAGCTCGTAGCCCTGGGGCCCGAGACCGGCAATCACACCAACCGCAATGTCCGAAAAATAGGAATGGTGGCGGAACACCTCGCGCCGATGAATATTCGACAGGTGGATCTCGATAAAGGGAATGCCTGAGGCCAGAAATGCGTCGCGCAGCGCGATGCTGGTGTGGGTAAAGGCCGCCGGATTGGCGATGATGAAGTCCACCGAATCACCGGACGCCGCTTGCACACGCTCGACCAGCAGATGCTCGGCGTTACTCTGGAAAGTCTCCAGCCAGTGGCCCTCGGCAGCCGCCAATTCCGCCAGGTGCGCGTCGATGGCATCCAGACCGGCGCTCCCATAGTGCTGGGGCTCGCGCTGACCAAGCATATTCAGGTTTGGTCCGTGTAGAACGAGGATTTTCGCCATGCCGGCAGCCGCGCGCTCCAATCTTCGAGATGTATGCAAGTTTCAGGGAGATAGCAGCAGAATAGCATAGTTTCGGCCCAATAGTCCGATGGTTCCCCTCCTGACAGGCGCCTTGTGAAAGGCAAGAGTAAAGGTAGAACCTACAGCAACTCGTCGAGTAAGGCGGTGGCCGCTGGCTCGTCCAGAGCCCCGGAGTGGCGAGCGACGATGTTGCCGGAAGGGTCGACGAGCACGGTAAAGGGCAGCCCGCCGGTCTTGTTTCCGTAGGCGTTCATCACTTCTATGGCGTCGAGTTGGCCGTGAAGCGTGGGGTAGTTGAGGCCGACCTTGTCGGCGAATGCGCGCACGTTCTCGCCGTCGTCGATGGCGATGCCGAGAAACTGCACGCCGCGACTCCGAAAGCGTTCCTGGAGCGCGATGAACACCGGGATTTCGTGCAGGCAGGGCGGGCACCAGGTGGCCCAGAAGTTGATCACCAGCAGCTTGCCGTCCCACTCGGAGATGCCGTGGCGCACGCCCGCGGGGTCCGGCAGCCAGAACTCGGGTCGACGGCCCGCCACGCTGTGGTCCGTCTTCGGCTGTTTGACGGTGATGATCTCCGGGCCGGACGCGTTTACCTGCTCACGAAGGTACATGCCGCCGGCCAGAGCGGCGCCACCGACAATCACTGCGACAAACGACAACAAAATCGGTCTCATGACAACCGCCGATGGGGTCCTGAAGGGGCTAGTGTGTGGGACCAGTGGCCGGCAAACGAGTTCACGGGCACGGTGCAAGAATACACCGCCGCGCCCCGGCCATTGCACACGGATGTGCAGGTGCCGCGAAGCACAGGGATGTGCGAGAGCGGCCATTGCACACGGCAAGGATTGCTCCTGCAATCCTTTTGCATTCCCGCCATCCATGGCGGTCAGATGTGCAGGTGCCGCGAAGCACAGGGATGTGCGAGAGCGGCCATTGCACACGGCAAGGATTGCTCCTGCAATCCTTTTGCATTCCCGCCATTGCACATGGACGTGCAGGTGCCGCGAAGCACAGGGAGGTGCGAGAGCGGCCATCCATGGCGGTCAGATGTGCAGGTGCCGCGAAGCACAGGGAGGTGCGAGAGCGGCCATTGCAAATGTCCGCCGCCGCCCCCAAGGTAATGGATCCGGGTGGCGGCACGCCGTC